>Ga0209381_1000599_pt1 | contig 82113 bp, 70 predicted proteins | sample DewCreD2012metaG_FD_184111 | JGI IMG/M metagenome (GOLD analysis project Ga0209381, IMG submission 184111) | Hot spring sediment bacterial and archeal communities from British Columbia, Canada, to study Microbial Dark Matter (Phase II) - Dewar... ... | reverse complement strand
ACGGCGCATGGCTTGTGCATGAGAGGGTTTCTTCGCGACTGCCGCGTACCTTCCACAATCCCTTGTTTGCGTCGAACTACCTTGATCGGGAGCTGAGAAAGGATCTGGCGAGCCACCATCGGGAAACGGTGTGCTACAACCGCAATGTGTCAAACGGGATGCTCAGGCTGTGGGCCTACCTTGTGTGGCACAATTACCTCAAGCCCTACCGGATCCGCTGGGCGAAGGGCAGGCGTCCTCTGACGCATGCACAGGCGCGGGGCATTGCGCCTGAGGCACTGAAGGATGTGGGGGTGCGCTTGTTTGAGGTGCGGGCGTTTCTGAGCCGGAGCACCTTGAGTGTCTCGATGGCAAGGAGCTGGAAGAAAGAGTGGAAGACACCGGGCAAAGCGAAGGCCGAGTATGTGCCTAAGCTGGCGCTTGCCTAGAGGAAAGGAAAAGGAGCAGGCTGCCCAACTCAGTGTCGGCCTTTACACAAGGTTGAGAGCACTAGCGGGAATATGCCTGGCACCTGCCCGAAATACTGCGCCTGCCCCAGGCACTCCCTTTGACGCCTCCGCTTACTCAAGCTTTCGAATCCGCACTTCGATACCCTTTTCGCCCGCAAGAAGCGAAACAAGCTGATTCGTGTCAGTTTTTCCGAAATGGTAGGGATAGAGTATTCGGGGATGTATCGTACGAGCCGCGGCAGCGACTTGCTCAGGAGTCATGGTATAGGGCAGGTTCATGGGCAGGAAGGCGATATCAACATGTCCCAGCTTTGCCATTTCAGGAATGGGCTCGGTGTCGCCCGCTATGTAGATGCGGATTGCATCGCTCCCACTGCCCGCAGTGATGAGATATCCATTGTCGCCCCGAGATTTTGGGTGGAATCCCTGCCTGTCGGGAGACACATTGTACGCAGGCACCGCGCGAACGCTCAGCCCCGCGGCCTGCACTTCGGCATAGTGCGCAAGAGCCTCTCCCTTGCCGAGTTTCTTTCTGCTCGATTCGGGAAGAATGATACGGGTGGCGGGGGTGCTCAGTGCGGCGATGGCAGCAGGATCGAGATGGTCGCCGTGCTCGTGGGTGACCAGAATGAGATCAGCCCTGGGGTACTTCGAAAAATCCGCATACTGTCTTACCGGATCGATGTACACATGGCTGTTCTGGAAATGAATGATGAGAGATGCATGCCCCAGAAAGACGATTTCAAGAGGCCCCTGGGAGGTTTCGAAGCGGTCCGAAGTCTTTTGTTCGGGCCATGACCCGCTCGGTGTCTGGGCAGATGCAGATAGAACCGAAATGGCAAAAACGGCAGCAATAGCGAAAATGCATGGTTTCATGTGCGTGTCCTCTATTTGAAAGATTACTGAGAAACTATAGCCCAATCAAGAATTAGCTCTATTTAGAAAAACCGGATGAACTACTGGCCCTTTTCAGCTTCATTGACTTTCCTGTTGAGGACTATTACTGTTGAAGAATCATGGAGCAGATCAGCACTGGCCTTTTCAACGATGGATATCTGCCGATAATGGACGGCGTTACCGTTACGGTAAGGAATTATGCCTTCTGGCTCAAGAAGAAACTGGGACCGACCTATGTAGTGGCTCCATACACTCCAAACTACAGGGACACCGATCCCTTCCCCGTCATACGGTTTCTTTCCTTCCCGACCATTCTGCGTCCGCCATACCGCATTGGAATTCCTGAAATCGATCTGCGGCTTCAGCTCATACTGAAAAACCGCGATTTCGATATCGTGCATGCCCATTCTCCATTTGCGGCAGGCACGCTTGCTTTAAAGGTTGCCCGTGAAAAGCACATTCCCGTCATCGCGACGTTTCATTCGAAATACCGTGAAGATTTCGAGCGCATCATTTCCTTCAAACCGATTGTCGATGAACAGATCAAAAAGATTGTCGATTTCTACTATGAAGTGGACCATGTATGGGTCCCTCAGGAATCGGTCGCAAAGACTCTGCGCGAATACGGATACAAGGGCCCCTATGAAGTCATGGAAAATGGTGTCGATTTCGAGCCGCCGGAAGACATAGCTCCCTATCGCATACGGGGTGCGGAATATCTCAATCTCCCTGAGGATTTCAGAGTAGGGCTTTATGTGGGCCAGCACATTCTTGAGAAAAATCTTGAATTTCTGGTTCGCTCCCTGCCAGCCATAATGAATGATCTGCCGGATTTCCGCATGGTCTTTGTAGGCAAGGGGTATGCAAAGCATATCCTGGTCGATCTCGCTCGCGATCTCGGTATCGAAGAAAGGGTCATTTTCCATGATGTGGTGTATGACCGCGAGCTTCTCAAGGCAATTTATGCGCGAGCCGACCTTTTCCTCTTTCCCTCGCTGTACGATAATGCACCGCTTGTGGTGCGCGAAGCGGCGGCAATGAAGACGCCGGCTGTGCTCATCAAGGATTCAACTGCATCTGAAGTGATCAAGGATGGAGAAAACGGCTTTCTGTGCGAAAACTCGCAGGACAGCTTCGTCCATACCGTCCTGCAGGCCCTGTCCGACACTGAGAGACTTACAAGGATCGCAAGCAACGCTCAGAAGACTCTCTGTCGGACATGGGAAAATGTCGTAGAAGAGGTTGCTGCGCGATACAGGGACATTCTAGCCCGCTGGGCACGATGAGAGCTGAAGACAGAAAGAAGATCGAAATAAGATCCGATGCACAATGGCAGTGCAGCGCTTTGCGCCTCCCTTCACATCTCGAACGGAAACAGATAGGGCTGATTGTCCTCAAGCCGGCGGCGGACCGTGCGGAGAATCATCTGCAGGTCTCTGGACTCCGCCACGAAATCGAGCGTGTCGCCCGGCACGGTCAGAACCGGCGCCAGGGTGAACGACGAAATCCACTCCTCATAGAGCCGGTTGAGCCCCTCGAGATAGGAGTCCGGAATCGAAGCTTCGAAATCGCGCCCGCGTTTTGCGATGCGTGCCTTGAGCGTCTTGACCGAGGCTCTGATATAGATCACCAGGGTGGGGTGGGGCAGGATCTCCGCCAGCGTCGTATAGAGACTCCGGTACACATGCCACTCGCGCTCGCCCATAATCCCCTGCTCGTAGAGATTGCGCGCAAAGACTTCGGCATCCTCGTACAGCGAACGGTCCTGCACGACCGAATGCGGATCGTCGCACAACCGGCGGTGCATGTCGGCACGGTTCGACAGGAAGAACAGCTGGCTCTGAAAGGCCCAGCGGGGCATGTCGGCGTAAAAATCCTTGAGGAAGGGATTCTCCTGAACCGGCTCATAGTAGGCGTTGAAGCCGAGATGAGTTGCAAGCATTTCCACAAGTGTCGATTTGCCGGCACCGATGTTTCCGGCAATCACCACATATTTTCGTCCCATTGCGAGTTCAGCCTAGCGCGCAGAGCGGGCAGTCCGCAAGGTGGAGGGATGCAAGGAGGCGGGCTTCAGTCGAGCATGCCGTGTGATCAAATTGTACGGCGCCCGGCTTGTCATTCTGTTCAAGCTGCCCCCGGCTCTGTTGAGAGCTCGCAGAACCTGAGCAGAGCACCGATTCTTTCGAGCGCGCCGGGAAGCTCGTCAGTCAACAGACCTCGCGTGCCTGCCCGGCCGGGATCGATCGCGGCGACCTTGAGTGCATAGTCGCTCATGACAGGCGGCACCGTACCGAAAATTTCAGCGAGCATCGAAGCGTCGAGCGAGCGGGAAGATAGCCCTGCAGGGCTTGGCATGTGCCGGCACAGCCTGAAGGATGGCCGGCCATCTTTGCTGCGCACCGCACTGAAACCGAAAAACCTGCAGATCAGCGGCCGAGCGGAATAGATCCGGCACTGCCCTTCCTTGCCGGAAGGATCATGGAACGGACAGAAGGGAGCATCGCGCGGCATGGCAATCCCTTCTTTCAGCACATGAAGGGCAATATATTCCACTTCCAGCGGCATGAGGTCGGGAATAAAACGATGACAGCACGAGCCACAGCCCTGAGGGCAGGAAAGGACAATCCCGGCAGACCTGGCCGAATCCAGAAATGCATTCTGAGCCAGGGAGATCTCTGCATAGAGCTGTTCCAGCTCGGCTAGCTTTCTTCCTGCAGACGTATGCATGAAGCTTCGGTATGCGGCGTCGTTCATGAGTTGCTCTCGAAATGGCAAAGTGGATGAAAATGGCGCGAATGCAGCCGCTGGATACTACCAGCCCCGGCCCTGTTTGATCAATATTCCGCCCCGCGTTGCTTTCATGCCAAAATATCAGTATTCTTTTACGAGACTAACGAGAGACCGGTATACCTGTCTCACGTGCAAGGAGCTTATTAAATGAAACGATACGCAGTAATCATGCTGATTCTGCTCGCCGCTGCCCTCGTGGCCAGCGCCCAGGAAGTTCTGACACCCGCTTCGTTCTACGCCGACGCAGATCAGAGCGTGCGCGAGGGGCTTGCCGCATCCCGCGTTCTGCAATCCAAGGGTCAGTGGTCAAAAGCCTGGAATCTCCTTTCCCTGATGGATCCGGAAAACAAGAACGGCTACGTGCTTGCTGAAAAAATCCGCCTTGCCCTGGAAGGCAATGTAGCGAACGGCATGCTGATCAGCTTCAGTTTTGTCGATGTGCCCGAAGGTCAGAACCTCGAAGACCTCCGCCTCGATCCGCCGGAAGATCAGAATCCAGCCGATTTCAACCCTCTCGATCTGACCGAAGAGCTCGAAAAGAGCGGCGAAGCGATACCTCCCGTTCTTTCGTACGAACTTGGGAATTATCTCTATCAGGTCTACAAGGAATATGGCGAGGACTGGATCCAGGACAGCCAGACCGTTCAGCAGAAGGCTGTTGAAAATTACGACCGAGCACTCGCGTACGACACCTATACTTCGAAGAGCCTTTCGAACCAGGCTGAGCTGCTGACCAACCTCCAGCAGTACGATGGTGCTGAAAAGGTGCTGAGAAAAGCTGTGGCCGCATATCCGGAAGATGATGCGTTCTCTGTAAAGCTTGCAAGCACCCTGAACAACATGCAGCGTTTCGACGAGGTCTATCCTGTTGTGGATGGTGTTATCGGAAAGAACGCAGCAGACGATACGACCTACAACGCCTTCATCGAGGGAATAAAGGCCGGGCTCAATTCTGGAGATGAGCAGAAAACCGACGCCTACGTCGATGCGATGATCGCCCGCTATCCGACGGAGTATGTTCCCTTCCTTATCCGTCATCTGATCGCGGTACGAATGGGACAGCCCGAAAAGGCCGACGCCGCAGCGGACGAAGTCACTGAGAAATTCGGTGCAGACCCCAATGTCGTGCGCTCGCTTCTGTCAACATGGCTGAATGCGCAGGATTCTGAAGCGGGATTCAACTATCTCGACCGTTCCATCGAAAAATTCGCCGGCAGAGAGAAAGCGCTTTCCGGGCTCTATTTCTACCGCGCTCTGATGTACGCCGAAACCGCACAGGTTATCGACGACCTCAAGCGTGCCCTCGAAGATCTCGATGAGGCAGAGAAATATTTCAGTGCCGTGTACGACAGCGACAACATGGTCTTCGAAACCGTCAAACAGCTTAGAGAAGAATGGAACCAGATCATCAAGGCAAATGAGGATGAGCAGGAAGCTCCGGCAGATGCGACCTCCGCCTCAAGCGAATATGAAGAGGCTCCTGCGCAGGAAGGCACGGACGCCGCTTCGGGAGCGACCAACTAAACGCCATGGCCTCTTCACTGTGCATCCACAACGCTACTGTCATTGCGGGCTATGCGCGCATGGACCGCAGTGCGGTGCTTGTGGAAGGCACCGATATCGCTGACATATTTTCAGAGCGCCGCTTTTCGCAGAAGACCTTCGGACCGGAGGTCCGGCTGATCGATGCAGGCGGCGCCTATCTCTTTCCAGGGCTTATCGATTCCCACATACACGGGATAGGCGGCCATGGCACCGAAGACATGCGCGCCGATTCCATCCTTCAGATGAGCCGCATCCTTCCGCAGTGGGGCGTTACAGCCTTCATCCCGACCATCTATCCGATGGCTGAAGATGACATGACCCGAGCAATCCGTGCGGTCGTGGAAGCAATGGGACAGGAAGAAGGCGCGGAGATTGTCGGTGTGCACATGGAAGGGCCCTTCATTTCGCCAGGCATGCTCGGCGTCCAGAGGATGGAATTCGTCCAGCCTGTCGATCTGGGGCTTATGCAGCGGCTCTGGGATGCTTCGGAAGGCCACATCGTGTCCATGACCGTCGCGCCGGAGCTGAAGGGCATGCGTGAGCTCGCTCTTTTCTGCAACCGGCTTGGCATTGTCCTGCAGGCCGGGCATACCGACGCCAGCTACGAAAACATGATCGAAGGCATGCAGGCGGGAATCCGCCATGCGACTCACATGTTCAATGCCATGAGCAGGCTCCACCACCGCAACCCGAACGCCGTAGGCGCGGTGCTCATTCAGCCGGATCTGAGCTGTGAAATCATCGCCGACGGCCTGCATGTGCATCCGGACCTCATTCGCCTATTGTTCCGGGACAAGCCGGAAGGAAACATCGTGCTTGTCACCGATTCTCTGAGGCCGACCAAGCAGACTATGCCGGGACCGCTTATCGCCAACGACGAAGAAGTGTACTTTTCGAACAATCTCTTTTTCCGCGCCAGCGACGGCGTCATCGCCGGCAGTTCGCTCACGATGATCGAAGGCGTGAAGAATCTGGTCGAATTCGGCGTACCGCTGGAAAGCGCCATCAAGATGGCAAGCGCGAATCCTGCCAGAATTTTCGGTCTGCGGGGGCGGGGGATGATCAGCCCCGGCTTCAAGGCAAGCATGGTTCTGGCCAGTCGCGATTTCGAAGTGCAGATGACCGCCGTGGACGGGCGCATCGTGTATCCGCGGGAGGAAGCATGAGGGTCATCATTGAAGACGATTATGAGGCAGTATCCAGGTGGGCAGCGCACTACATAGCCGAGAAGATTCGGGAGCACCGCGAGTCAAGGCCCTTTGTGCTCGGTCTTCCAACCGGCTCGACGCCGCTCGGCATGTATCGAGAGCTGATACGTCTCGTCGCTGAAGGGAGGATCAGTTTCCGGAAGGTCACGACCTTCAACATGGATGAATATGTCGGGCTTCCGGAGGATCATCCGCAGAGCTATCACCGCTTCATGTGGGATCATTTCTTCTCGAAGGTCGATATCGAGCCGGCAAATGTCCACATTCTCAATGGAATGGCGCCGAATCTTGAAGAGGAATGCCGCCGGTATGAGCAGGCCATCGGAGAAGCCGGGGGGATCGATCTGTTTGTCGGCGGTGTCGGAGCGGACGGCCATATTGCGTTTAACGAGCCGGGGTCTTCGCTCTCATCGCGGACGCGCATCAAGACGCTGACGCGGGATACGAAGCTGTCGAACGCGCGCTTCTTCGGGGGCGATCCTGAGAAGGTGCCGTCGCAGGCATTAACGGTCGGGGTGGGGACCATCATGGATGCGCGCGAAGTGCTCATCCTGGTGTCTGGATTCGAAAAGGCGAGGGCTCTGCGCCATGCGGTAGAGCTGGGTGTCAACCACATGTGGACGCTGAGCTGTCTCCAGCTGCATCCCAGGGCGATCATTGTCTGCGATGAGGATGCGACGAACGAACTGCGTGTCGGGACGGTGCGTTATTTCAAGCAGATCGAGGCAGCAAATCTTGTCAACTGGGAATAGGGCGGGCGCCTGAAAACCCGCTGTCCCACTGCGCATCGCGGCTTATGGTGCCATCGGGATTGAATGGCACTCCTTCGGATTCCAGCAGCTGGCGCTGAATGGCGCGAGCTTCGGGGTCGCCAAAGGCGATCGACAAATTCTTACGTACGATTCGCCACCATGGAAGATGTTCCTTTTCCGACATCGAAGCCAGTATCCGCACCACCTCACGCGCGCCTCCCGGCCCCCTCGGATGCCCGGCGGCCATCGCGATCTGGCCATAAGAAGCTACCTTTCCCCGCGGCACTGCCCGTATCGTGCGCACAATCGCTTCGGTCATTGCAGAAGCCATGACTCCAGCATACTGCGGCATGCCCGCCCCCTCAACCATCCCGGCAATTTCCGCTATAGTATCGCCATGCCCACACAGGACGACAAGAAAATAATTTACTCGATGTACCGTCTGTCAAAGCGCTATGGCACCAAACAGGTACTAAAGGACATAAGCCTCTCCTATTTCTACGGCGCCAAAATTGGCGTCATCGGCCTCAACGGCTCGGGAAAGTCCACCCTTCTGCGCATCATGGCCGGACTCGACACCGAATTCAGCGGCGAAGTTGCCTGCGCCCCAGGCTACTCGATCGGCTACCTCCCCCAGGAGCCGCACCTCGAAGCCGGGAAAACCGTCCGCGACATCGTCGCCGAGGGCGTCAGCGAAATCATGGAACTTCACGCCGAATTCGAGCGCGTAAACGAAGCCTTCGGCGACCCCGACGCAGACTTCGATGCCCTCGCCGCGCGACAGTCAGCCATCCAGGAGAAACTTGACGCTCTCGATGCCTGGGACATTGACGCCAAGCTCGAATTCTCGATGGACGTCCTCCGCTGTCCGCCGCCTGACCAGCTCGTCGACACCCTCTCCGGCGGCGAGCGCCGCCGCGTTGCACTCTGCAGACTTCTGCTTCAGAAGCCCGACATTCTCCTTCTTGACGAACCGACCAACCACCTGGATGCCGAGACCGTCGCCTGGCTCGAGCAGTATCTGCGCAGTTATCCCGGCACTGTCATCGCCGTTACCCACGACCGCTATTTCCTCGAAAACGTCGCCGGCTGGATCCTTGAACTTGACCGCGGCGAAGGCATCCCCTGGAAAGGCAACTATTCAGGCTGGCTCGAACAGAAACGCCAACGCCTCGAGCAGGAAGAAAAGGGCGCCTCGGCCCGCGCCCGTACCCTCCAGCGCGAACTCGAATGGATTTCCATGAGCCCCAAGGGCCGCCACGCAAAGAGCAAGGCGCGCATCGAGCGCTACGAAAAACTCCTGAACGAAGATACCCGCGAAAAAGTGCGCGACGTGCGCCTCGTCATCCCCCCCGGCCCGCGCCTCGGCGACCTTGTCATCCAGGCAGAAAACATTTCCAAAGCCTATGACGACCGCGAACTCTTCGAGAACCTGAGCTTCTCGGTCCCCCCCGGCGCCATTGTCGGCATCGTAGGCCCGAACGGTGCAGGCAAGACCACCCTTCTCAACATCATCGCCGGCAGGGAAAAGCCCGATCGGGGCAAACTCCGCCTCGGCGACACCGTGCGCCTCGCCTATGCCGACCAGATGCGCGCCCGCCTCGACCCCGACAAGACCGTCTGGGAAACCCTTTCTGGCGGCCACGACCTCATCGCGCTCGGCCCGCGCACCGAAGTCAACAGCCGCGCCTACTGTGCCTGGTTCAATTTCACCGGCGCAGACCAGCAGAAAAAGGTCGGCATACTGTCAGGCGGCGAACGAAACCGCCTCAACCTTGCACTCATGATCAAGGAGGGCGCCAATGTCCTGCTCCTTGACGAGCCGACCAATGACCTCGACGTGAACACCCTGCGCGCGCTGGAGGAAGCGCTCGACGATTTTGCAGGCGCCGCGATGGTGGTCAGCCACGACCGCTGGTTCCTGGACCGCGTGTGTACCCACATCCTGGCCTTCGAAGGGAATTCCGAAGTGATCTGGTTCGACGGCAACTGGACCGAATACGCCGAATGGCGGCGCGCCCAGCTCGGCGCGGAGGCGGACCGCCCCCACCGAATCGTCTACCGCAGGCTGGAGCGCTAGCCACTGGAGCGCTGGTCAAAGGAGCCTAAACAATGAAAAGAGATATCAAAGGCACCCTGGCCATGGTCGGTACTGCTGTGTGCTGGAGCCTCGGGGGCCTTTTCATCAAGCTCATCGACTGGAATCCTGTCACCATTGCAGGCGCCCGCAGTCTCATTGCAGCCCTGTTCATCTTCGCTGTGCTGAGACGGCCCAGGATTACCTTCAGCAGGAACCAGCTCATCGCCGCTGTCGCCTATTCGCTCACCATGCTGCTTTTCATCTACGCGAACAAGCATACCACCAGTGCCAATGCCATCCTCCTGCAGTATGGCGCCCCGGTCTATGTTATGATATTATCAGGGATTATCCTTAAAGAATGCCCGCTTCCCGAGCAGATCGGCGCCCTTGTCGCCATAGTAGTCGGCATGGGATTCTTCTTTGCCGATTCGCTGAGCATGGGACACTTGAAGGGCGATGTCGCCGCAGTGCTGGCAGGAGTCACCTTTGCCATACACATTCTCTTCATGCGCCGGCAGAAGGAAGGCTCGCCGCTCGAGTCTCTTCTGCTGGGCCATATCATGACGGCTATTATCGGCATCGGGGCATCGCTGTTCATGCCTGCACCGCACTTCAGCATGCGCGCAGTCGGCGCCGCGCTCGGCCTCGGTATCGTCCAGATAGGCTTTGCGGCACTGCTCTTCAGTTATGCCATTACCCGCATCAGCGCAATCCAGGGCTCGCTTATTGCCATCATAGAGCCCGCGCTCAATCCAGTGTGGGTCTACGCCGTAACCGGCGAAGCACCTGGAGCGAGGGCGATCCTTGGTGGAACCATTATCATCGCGGCAGTAGCGGTCTCTTCGGTCATCAGTGTCAGCCGCAGTACTCCTGTCGCACCGGACACTGCGCCCTGAGCGACAGCTTCCAGGAGGCCAGGCACATGAAACAGAGCTTTCTTTCAGCGACTATTCTGCTCATTCTCATCACCGACCCCTTGGGCAACATCCCGCTCTTCATCGCATCTCTCAAGCACGTACCGCCACAGCGGCGGACCGCGGTCATCCTGCGGGAATGCGGTATCGCCTTCCTTGTGCTGGTTGGATTCCTCTTTTTTGGCCATGTATTTCTAAGCGCGCTTGACCTGTCGGACCAGACCCTGCGTGTCGCTGGCGGCGTCATTCTCTTTCTCATTGCGCTCAACATGATTTTTCCCGGCAGCGGCGGGCGCCTGGTCGAAGACGAGGTGGGAAGCGAGCCTTTCATCGTACCTGTGGCCATACCGCTGATTGCGGGGCCGTCTGCAATTACCACGGTCATGCTGCTCATGAAAAGCGACCCGTCTCGGAGCCTCGAATGGGTGGGGGCGATTTTCATCGCCATTCTTGTCACCATGGTATCATTTTTTATGTCGGGAAAATTGAAAGAATGGCTGGGGCCCCGCGGGCTTTCGGCGATCGAGCGCCTGATGGGCCTTGTGCTGACAGCGATCGCCATGGAAATGCTGCTCAGCGGCCTGGCCGCCTACATCGTCCAGTTCAGAACCTGAAACGGACCAGGGTTCCCTTGCCGGGCTCGCTTTCGAGCTCGAGCCTTCCCCCATGGCGTTCGACAATCTTGCGGGTCACGGCAAGGCCGACCTTTATTCCCATGTTTCCAGTCGGATTCAGAGCGGATGCAAGTTCTTCCTCATTCATGCCGATGCCGTTGTCCTGCACATAGAATGTCCCGGGGCCATCGCTTCCGACCTCCAGCACCAGATCGCCGCTCTCGAATGCATAGCGGAAGGCATTGTCGATTACATTGTGCAGGGCTAATGTCATTAACCGGCGGTCGCAGTCGATTCTGAGTCCCGGCGCGATAGTGATGCTATACTTCCGGTTCGGATTTCTGCGCACATAGTCCGAGATGATGTCGTTGGCAATCGCTCCAATGTCGCATGCTTCCCGGTACAGGGGCATGCGGTCGATGGAAAGGAATATCCTCAATTCTTCCAGAAGCTGGAGCATTCGTGCAGAGGCATTGCGAATACGTGCCAGATGGTCTCTGCCCTCATGAGAAATGGCTTCCGCTTCTTGTTGTTCGAGGAGCCCGCTGAACGATTCTATGGTTCGAGCCGGAGAAGCCAGGTCGTGGGATATGGCTGCCATCACTGCCCTCAGCTCTTCGTCCGCAGCGAGAATCTGCCGCGTCTGCTCGTCCAGTCTCTGCTGAAGCTTTTCGTTCAGCGCATGGATCGTGGCGAGGTTCGATTCAGTTTCTGTCATGTCGCGCAGTATCAAGCCTTGCAGGCGCGGCTGATTCTTGAGGTCGACGGAAAAAGGAACAGCGGCGAGGAATAGTCGATTCCCCTGAATATCCTCGATTTCGATCCGCTGGGATTGGCGGGCGAGATCGATGATAGTTTCTTTTTTATCGTTTGGTGCTGCGCTGGATAGCTGGTTTGCGAGGAGCCCGGCGAGCTGGTCGGGAACAGTGCTTCCAAAATGCTCCTGGTAAATGCGATTGCTGAATACAATAGATCCGTTTTCGCTTGTGACGATGATGAACGAAGGAACATCGTTCAGTATCGTATTGAGCAGGGCTTCGCTTTTTTCTGCCCGCCTGAGCAGGCTCAGCCTGCTGCGATAGGCGGCGATGGCGCGGGAAGACAAGAGCTGATTTCCGGCTATGAGCGATGCAGCAACAATAAGCACCACATAAGCGATGAAAATGGCGAACAGAGGAATCCATTCCTTGACAGCTTCTGCGTGATCGAGTTTCACCAGCAGAGTCCAGTTGAGATCCGGCACCTTCCAGGCACAGGCAAAAACCAGAACTCCCCGATAGTCCCGCGCGGCGAAAACTCCGGTTTTTCCTGACACTGCGAGAGCTTCTGCACTGCGGGAATTATCTGCCGGTAGAAACGTGGTGAGAGGAGAAAGATTCGAAAGGCGGGCCGGACTGAGAAACCTTGCCTGTTCACCATCTTTTTCCAGGATCAGCACTTCGCCGGTTTTTTCCGTTCCCGGCCAGCTTTGAACCAGAGGATAGAGATAGTCACGAGCATAGGAAAGAAATACCACATAGGCGAAGGGGTCTGCGGATAGATCCTTCATGAGAGGTGCGACAACATACATACCCGGACTGCCATAGGGAGGAGCAAAAGTAATGTTGGTGACAAATGCGCTCTGTCTGTCATGCAAAGCAATTTCGCGTTCGAGGAACTCTCTGTCGATGACGCCGTTTCTGCTCTTCGAGTAGATAAGGTTCAGCTGTGCGTCCAGCACGAAGATGTCTGCATAATTGCCTCTTCTTCGGATGGGCTCGAAATGGGCATCCAGAAGCTTGAACATGTGTTCGTCGTGCGTGTCGATTGTCTGCCAGCATAGCGAAGCCAGGTGATACGGGAACATCGCTTCCTTCGCTTCAGCAAGCTTGCCATCATACCAGGTAGAGAGCTTTTCCAATTTGATGCCCGCGATGAGCTCGAGCTCCTGCGTTTTAGTGCGGTACAAAGTTTCAATCTGCAGGTAGACCACCAGCACGCCGAACAGTATCAGAATCAGTGCACCACCTATGAACGCCATGCGCTCCAATGGCTGAAGGCGTTTGAAGGTGAGTATTCTCTTTCCCTCATCGTCAAAAGGTTCCGCCATTTCGAAGCTGGCTCCTGTGACTGATTATTGCTTGACTTGGATGTAATGACGGTTATCGATATGCAGTATTTTAATTGTGACTAGTTAATCATATCTGCATATTGTCGAATTGTAAAGAGTTTACTGTGTATAGAATCACTTTTGAGTGGGCACTCCGCCCCTGCCGGGAGGTGCAGGGAACGGAGCTGCGAAACAGCACATGCAATCGCTTTCAGGAAAGGTGTGAAAGCACCATGTCGGCGAAGGCCTGCGCGGTAAATCCCAGGTGCTCGGCAACAGCCTCTCCGGGGCCCGATTCGCCAAAGCGCTCTATTGAAAGAATCCGCTCAGGCGCTGCGATCCGCTCCCAGCCCATCGCCGTTCCTGCTTCTGCGACAAACACCCTCGAACCAGGCGAGAGAATCGCTTCGCGGACCGGTGCGGGGGCTGCGTAGAAAGCCTGCCTGTCGGGTACGGAAACGACTCTGATCGCCAGGTCCGGCCTGCGTGCCTGCACGATTTCTGCAGCCTTGAGGGCAAGCGAGACCTCGCTTCCCGATGCGGCAAGGGTGACATCCGGCTGGCGGGGCGGGTTCTGAACCACATAAGCGCCAAGCGCCATGGTATAGGGCCAGTCGGGGTCAGCCTTTTCCAGCACAGGCAGATTCTGGCGGCTCAGGACGAGGGCGGTGGGACCGTCGGTGCGCTCCATGGCGATGCGCCAGGCCACGGCGGTCTCTTCCGCATCTGCGGGGCGCAGGACGCGCAGGTTGGGAATGGCCCTGAGCGAGGCGAGTGTTTCCACAGGCTGATGGGTCGGCCCGTCTTCGCCGATATAGATCGAATCATGCGTGAGGATATAAATAACCGGCAGTTTCATGAGGGCCGAAAGTCTCAGCGCCGGCCTCAGGTAATCGGCAAATACGAGGAAGGTAGCGACAAATGGCCTGAGACCGCCATGCAGTGTCAGTCCGTTGGCGATGGCTGCCATTCCGTGTTCGCGCACGCCGAAGTGCAGGTAGCGGCCCGCCGGATTGCTGCGCGAAAAGACAACGGAACTGCCATCTGCCGCCGGCGGGAAGGCGGTGACATTCGGACCGGTCAGGTCGGCCGAACCGCCTACCAGATTAGGCCAGGCATGGGCCGCGGCAGAAAGGCACTTGCCCGAAGCATTGCGGGTAGCAATCTTCTCTCCGGGCTTGAAAGCGGGAAGATCGAATTCACCAGCGGCCCTGCCGTTCATCCAGCGCTCGAGCTCTGCCGCCAGCTCGGGATGCGCCGCTTTCCATTCTGCAAAACGCGCCTGCCAGGCGGTATATTCGTTCTGGAGCACAGCGCGGTGTTCCTCAAAATAGCGGTAGGCTTCGGGAGCGACCCAGAACGGCTGATCCAGCGGAATGCCGAGCGCCTCTTTGGCCTTGCGGGCTTCCTCTTCGCCAAGCGGAGCGCCGTGTACGCCGCTTGAGCCCTGCTTCGTGGGCGCACCCTTGCCAATGACAGAATCGAGCACGATAAGACTGGGCCGGTCCCGCTCTTGCCGCGCAAGCGCAGTCAAACGCGCCAGATCTTCGAAGCTGTACATCGAGCCATGCAGCACCTGCCAGCCGTATGCTTCGAAGCGTTTGGCCACATCTTCGGTAAATGCGAGATCAGTCGATCCATCGATGCTGATGCGGTTCGAATCGTAATAGACGATGAGTTTTCCGAGGCCGAGGTGACCGGCAAGCGAACAGGCTTCGCTGGCTACTCCTTCCATGAGACAGCCGTCGCCGGCCACGACATAGGTGTAATGATCGATGATTTCATGTCCGGGGCGATTGAATTTCGAGGCAAGCATGCGCTCTGCAATCGCCATGCCGACCGCTGTTGCGATACCCTGCCCGAGCGGCCCCGTCGTCGTTTCAACACCGGGCGTTACGCCATACTCAGGATGCCCCGGGCACTTTGAGCCGACCTGGCGAAATGCCTTTATATCGTCAAGAGATACATCAAAACCTGCCATGTGGAGCAGCGAATAGAGGAACATCGAACCGTGACCAGCGGACAGCACGAATCGGTCGCGGTTCAGCCATGCGGGGTCTGCCGGGTTGTAGCGCAAAGCCACGCCATACAGGTATGCGCCAAGTTCGGCTGCACCCATTGGCATGCCTGGGTGTCCCGAATTTGCCTTCTGTATTGCGTCGATGGTGAGACTGCGCACCGATAGCGCAACGGATTCCAAAGCCGGAATGTTCATAGCAAGCTCCTTCCTTCAATTATATGGGCAATAATACGTAACTATCGATGCTATGACAACGGCGCCAGTCCCTCGTCCGCATCTGAAGCCAGACGGGCCTTCTCAACTACCTGCTGTGCTGTCTCAAGGCCGACATGCGCAATCCGTCCGATATAGGCTGGTTCGGCTTCGGCCACCGCTTCGAGCGAGCCGAGCGCCTTGAGGATTGCCCTGGCACGCGCATTGCCGATCCCCGGCACCTGCTGAAGTACCTTGAATGTCGCATCCGTGCTTCGAAGGCGCTTGGAAAGACCCGTCGCAAAGCGGTGCGTTTCGTCTCTTACCGCCACCAGAATGCGCAGGGCTGGAGAATCCTTGGGCAGAACCAGCGGTTCTGTCCTGCCTGGCAGCCACAGTTCCTCATTTTTCTTGGCGAGCCCTGCAAGCTCGACATCGAGTCCGAGGGCATCCAGAATTTCCTTTGCAGCCGATACCTGTCCTGCGCCGCCATCCACCAGGATGAGGTCGGGAAGTTCTGCTCCTTCATTGATGAGCCGGGTATAGCGGCGCGCTACCGCTTCCCTCATGGCGGCAAAATCGTCAATCTGTCCTTCCGTCTGGCGGATTTTGAAATAGCGGTAATGCTTCTTGTCGGGAATGCCGTTGCGGAATGACACGAGCGAGGCGACCGTATGCTTACCGCCCAGTTGCGCGATATCGAATCCTTCGATGCGCAGAGGCATTTCGGCAAGCCCGAGCGCGGTCTTGAGTTCTGCCAGCCCTGCCAGATCGCCATGAAGCCGCCGCCGCTTCGAAAGCTCTTCCCGGGCATTCTGAACCGCAAGGTTCATCACCGCCCAGTGCCGCTCGCTGTCGGGAACCAGAATGGAAACCTCATATCCTGAGCGGTCGGAAAGAAGCTGTTCGACAGGAAGCGGTGCTCTTCTGCCTTCAGCTTGTTCCTCCTCTTCCCCAGTCATCAGTCTGCGGACAAAAATCTGCGGCGGGGCTGGTCTGTCCTCATAATACCGCGCAAGAAAGCCCTCAAGCGCTTCCTGTTCGTCGGCAGCCAGAGGCTCGATATAGCAGTCGCGGTTCTTGAGCCTTCCCTGCCGCATCTGGAACACCATGAAACTGATCTGATCCGCTTCGGAAGCCCATCCGATATAGTCTCTGTTCTCAAGATTGTTGAAATCCACCGCGTTCGAGTGCCCGACAAAGGACTGCACGGCCTTGATCGCTTCTCTCAGCCGGGCAGCTTCTTCGAAACGGAGCTCCTGGGCTGCCTGTTTCATCTGCCGCTCCAGGTTCCTGACCAGCTTGTCCGTATTTCCCGATAAGAGTTCACGCACCGCATCCACACGGGCGCGGTAGTCTTCCCTGCTTATCTTGCCCGCGCAGGGGCCGGGACAGCGGCCGATATGGTAATACATGCAGGGGGTTGTCCGCTTTTTCATAGTGACACAGCGGCGCAGCGGGAAGAGCCTGCGAATGAGCTCCAGATAGGTGTCAATAACTTCGGCGCTCGGGAAGGGACCGAAATACTCGCTTCCATCATTGATGATGCGCCGGGTGCGAAATACGCGGGGGAATTCCTCGTTGGTAATTCTTATCGAAGGGTAGGTTTTGCCATCTTTGAGGTTGATGTTGTACTTCGGGCTGTGTTCCTTTATGAAATTGTTTTCGAGAAGAAGCGCGTCGTATTCATGGGCTGCAAGCACCCACTCGATCTGATGGATGCGGGCGACCAGGTGGCGGGTCTTTACGTCCTTCCGGCCGCTGAAATAGGAAACGAGGCGATTTCGCAGGCTTTTTGCCTTTCCGACGTAGATGATGGTACCCGTTTCGTCGCGCATCAGATACACGCCGGGACGGTCAGGAGCCTTGCGCACCACGGCACGCAGGCGCGCACGACGTGCCGCATCGGGTTCGGGCTGAACCATGCCGCTCCCCTCGCGCAGTTCTTCTTCCATAGTGTATAATAAAAATAAGGTTTTCCAATGGAAAAGACAAAGGCTCCCCCGGCCTCCTGCTCGGAAGAAGACATCCGGGCAATAGAGGAAAAGACCATTCATACTCTGGAGCGCCTGGGGGGCATCGGTGCTGCTGCCTCGGCCTTCCACTTCTGCCCTTCATGCGGAAGTCCGCGTCTCTACAGCGTGCGAAGCCGGATGTGGAAATGCCCAACATGCGGCTTCGAATATTTCCACAATGTTGCGACCGCTGCCGGCATTATCATCGAGACGCGTGGCAGCATTCTGCTTGTCAGGCGCAACAAGGAACCGATGAAAGACAAGTACGCACTGCCAGGCGGCTTTGTCGAGCCGGGAGAGCGGGCCGAAGATGCGGCCTTGCGCGAATGTTTCGAAGAAATCGGCTGGTCTCCGACCCATATCAACTTTCTCGCCAGCTTCCCCAATGTATATCAGTACCAGGGCATCCCCTATGCGACCTGCGATCTGTACTTCTTCTCCAGGGGGAACATCATGAGCCGCGATGACCTCGACCTCGATCCGGAGGAGCTGTCCTGTGTCGAATTCGTCAAAACCGATGCCATTCCATGGAGCGAGATTGCCTTTGAATCGGCGGTGAGGGCGCTGCGCTATTTCCTTCTGCACGAGAGCATCGGCATTCCGCCGCGCATGCCGGAATACGATATATACGAGTAGCGCGAAAAGATGCGCGCGGGGCGAAGGGAGTCAGCATGAACATACCGGATATTGAAGAGATCATTCATCAGGATGTGGAGTTTCTGCGCCACTGCCCGGGACGCGATCACTGCGAAGCATGCGCTGTGACTGCGGTCCTCAGCTGCACCATGCCCTGGAACGCATCGAAGAGGAGGGCAGGGGTGTAGTGCTCTATCATCAGGCCGAGGGAAGGGGCATAGGTCTTGTCAATAAACTGCGCGCCTATGCGCTCCAGGATGCGGGCTACGATACCTGGGACGCAAATGTGGCGCTTGGCTTTGCTCCTGATGCCCGCGACTATGCCATTCCTGCAGCCATGCTCGCCAAGGTGGGTGTGAAGAGCGTCCGCCTCATGACGAACAACCCGGAAAAGGTAGCCGAGCTGGAGCGTTACGGCATACGGGTGACCGAACGCGTCCCCCACGAACTGCCGCCCCATCTGCACAACCGCGAGTACTTGCAGACCAAGAAGGAGCGTTTCGGGCACTTCCTCGAGCTCGATCATCACGGCTGAGACTGCGGCTGGAAGCGGCGGGCGGCACGTCCAGCTTTCAAAAGGGACGGGGGCTACCTGACCAACTCCCACCCGCCCGACTTTTCTGACCTGAACAGCGCATCGATGGCCTTCATGTTCGCCACCGCATCTTCGGGAGGCGTCGGAACTGGTTTCTGTTCAAGTACTGCCCGGGAAAAGGCCTCGAACATGAGCCGGTACTGGGCCGCAGGGCCATGCCGCACTGTGCGCGGCCCTACGCCCGTCACGATCTGCACTTCTGCCGGCACATCTGCATACATGTTGAATGGAATGACGATCGAAATCGAGCCAGAGGAGCCGACAATCTCTACCCTCTGCGAGGGGAAGGACTGCGTCGACACCGAAAATAGCGCATGCGCACCGCCAAAATCCAGCACCCCTGCTGACAGTGCGTCGGTGCGGAATTCGGCATCGCGGCGTACCAGCGAAAGCGCGCGCAGAGGCTCCTTTCCCATGATAAAACGGCTCGAAGAACAGGCATAACAGCCTATGTCCATGATCGCCCCGCCCCCGGCTTCGAGGATGTTGCGGATGTTGCGCGGATCGCGGTTGTTGAACGAGAACTGCACATGCATGAACATGACCCGCCCGATTTCGCCCGAGCGCACCACTTCGCGCGCATGGACCCATTGGGGATGGAAGCGGTACATGAAGGCTTCCATGACCTTGACGCCCCGCGTCTGCGCATGGGCGAGCGCTTCCGCCGCCTGGTGTGCATCGAGTGCAAAAGGCTTTTCGCACAGCACATGCTTGCCCGCATCGGCAGCCTTCTTGACCCATTCGGCATGCAGGTGGTTGGGAAGAGGAATGTACACCGCATCAATGTCGGACCGCGCCAGAAGTTCTTCGTACGATCCGCAGGCATGGGGAATGCCAAGTTCCAGCGCAGCTTCCTCGGCCTTCTGCCGGTCGCGCGAGGCGATCGCGATGATCCGAGTGTTCGCCGCTCCGCCCCCGGGCCCTGCTATCTGTGGATGCACCCTCATCCTGTAATGATTTGATACCGACAATATGCCCCATCGCAGTGTATCCATGATTATTCCCCTATTCGAATAGAGATGCCGCTCCAATTACTGCAGCTTTGATTCCAAGAAGACCTCGCTTGATTATCATTCGATCATACATCATGTTGCCTGCCAATCTATAGCAAATTTCCATGGCTTCATTAAAAAAGAAGTCGGGAAGGTTCAATAAACCTCCACCCAGGACAATACCTTTGGGATTTAGTATCTGAAAAACATTATACATTCCAATGCCAATATATCGAGCATATTCCATTACCACTGCCTTGCAGAGTGCGTTCTCGTCTGCACAGCCAGCAGCAAGGATGGCACCATTGAGCGAATCGAAATCATGACAGCCATTCGGCAAATCAGCGCAGGCGCCCTCATTCGCAAGGCGTTTTGATATGCGCTCTGCCGCTCTGGGTATGACGATTCCTGAAGCCAGGCTCATAAGGCAACCATAATTTCCACAGGTGCAGCGCTGTCCGCTGGAGACATCGACTATCATGTGTCCAAATTCGCCCGCAGTTCCTGCAAATCCTCGATACAGCCTGCCACCGATGATAATACCGCCACCAATTCCCGTAGAAACCGTAAGAAACACCATTGGGTCGAGTCCCGTTCCTGCTCCATAGCGGTATTCTGCCAATGCCTGGGCATTTGCATCATTATCAGCCAGGCATGGTATGCCAAAGCGAGCTTCCATTTTTTCTCGCAAAGGATAATTCTTGAAACCTGGCAGGTTCGATGTAGTAAGCGCTATACCATCGGGCCATCGTATGTGACCGGGAAAAAGAACACCAATGCCGCTTACCTCATCTAGACTGATCCCTGCTTCAATAAGCGCATTATTGATGTTTCTTTCAATTCGATTTAGGACTTCTTCTTCCGGCAGGTTTACATGATCGTAGGTTACGCATTCTCCAACGATATTCCCTTCACGATCGACAATGCCTGCGGCAAGTTTTGTTCCCCCGATATCGACACCAATTCGATAGTTTCTAGTCCCCATGATTCATCAAAGCTCCTGCTCAGTCCTCGCGATGATATCGTCCTTTGTTTCAGTCGCCAAGTCATTGAAATAGGCAGAGTAACCGGCAACTCTCACAATGAGGTCGCGATATTTTGAAGGGTTGTTCTTTGCATCGATCAGAGTATCCCTTGAGACGATGTTGTATTGAACATGCCATCCCTTGAGATCATTGAAAAAGGTTCTGAGAAGAGCGATAAGCTTTTTTTTCTGAGCTTCACTTGAAAGCATGCTCGGAGAGAGCTTTTGATTGAGAAGCACCCCACCAAAAATATCCATGGTTGGAAGTTTTGTGATGGATTTGAAGACAGCAGTGGGACCATTGGTGTCCGTTCCCTGCGCTGGTGAACATCCTTCTGCTAGCGGAGTCCATGCATGACGCCCATCAGGAGTCGCTGGAACGACGGCGCCAGACGGAACATTTGCCGAAATGCTCGATGTTCCAGGATAATAGCCGCAGCCAATGGGCCCTCTGCCATACCTTGTATTGTGATATTTTGCCATTTCGCCAACATAGGCTCCATATGCCTCGACAACAAGCGCGTCGACGTAATCATCGTCATTGCCGAATTTCGGTGCTTGATTCAATAACCGCAATCGCAACAATTCCTGCTCAGGCGTACTGAAGTCCGAGGCTAGAGCCTCCATCAGTTGCTCTGGAGTTACACTTTTTTCTTCAAAAATAAATTTTTTTATCGCAGCAAGAGAATTTCCCAGATTGGCTACTCCAACTTGCAGTCCGGAAACCCAATCATACACTGCACCACCTTCCTTGATATGCTTCCCGCGAGCAATACAATCATCAGTAAATGTAGAACATAGAATGTCGGGGACAAGTTCTTCCAAAGCCGTATCTATAGCAGTATCTATCAAGACTGCTGCTCTAGCATAGAAGGCGAGCTGATCTTTCCATGCTTTCATCAAATCATCGAACTGCTCGAACTGGGAAAGTATTCCAAGGCCCTTGTGGAATGTATGACCCGTTACAACATCATTTCCATCATTCAGTGTAGCCAGGAAGACTCTCATCAGGTTGAGGAAGCTCATGCCGGTAGTACGGTAACCCCATTTGCCCGGTACTGCGACTTCGATACAGCCAATAGCTGAATAATCTCTTGCATCTTCAAGACTTACACCGAGTTTAAGCATGCCTGGAATGACAATCTCGTCATTATTGAATGCAGGCATTCCGAATCCCTTTTTTATTACTTCTATAGCTGCCATGAGGAAATCATCGTTCATGCCTTTGTGATAGCGAACCGAGAGGTTTGGCTGTGTAAGCTTCATATCCCCCACAGACTCGAGTATTAGATAGGAAAGCTCGTTTACCGCATCTTTTCCATCTCGGGTGACGCCACCAATTGTTACGTTCTGATATAAGGGGCCACCTGCCGAAAAACGCGTATGAGACCAAGGACGTACTTTTTTTACAGCAAGCAGCTTGAGCCATGTACATGAGAGTAGTTCCTTTGCCTGTTCGGAAGTGATGATCCCTTCTGCTAGATCTTTTTTATAGAAAGGATAGAGATATTGATCCATCCTGCCGAGAGAGACGGAATGACCATTTGATTCAATCTGCAGCGATAGCTGGACAAAAGTGACGAGCTGGAGTGCTTCGCGGAAATTGCCAGGTGCATCTTCCGAAATGGCTGCGCATGTTTTGGCTATTTCTTCGAGTTCTGCTTGACGGACAGGATCAGAACAATTCTGCGCCTGGGTTCGGGCCAATTTTTCATAGCGGCGAATCCAGTTCGAAAGGCCAGTAAGAGCGTCGAGCATTGAAAGGAAAAGTTGATGCTTTTTGAGATCTTCATATCGCGTAAGATCGAGACGGGCATCCATTTGCTGGACATAAAGTGAATAACCCCATATTCCATTTTCAAGGACACGCTTCATGTTGACTGCAATATGGCCATCGCCGGCTGTCATGTTCCCTTCTGCATGCACAATTCCCGACTTGCTTATTGCACTGATTTCAGGGGTGAAATACGCTCTCGCTCTATCCTGCAGGGTCCTGCCTTTCCACCATGAACACAGTTCTTTGATCTCTGCTTTCATTTCAGGTGTTGCACCATATGATTCCGCCGGTCTGCTGTCGATGGAATCGATTTCCTTGAAAATCCATTCAACCGCATATTCCGGGAAAATTGCGGCATACTTTGGTTTTGAAGCAGTATTCCCAACGATCAATTCCCCTTCCATGATATAGATACTGGATTCTTCTAGGGTTTTTCTGAATGCCAACGCCCTCTTCCGCACAATAGGCAGATTTTCGTTTTCCTGATATACATGCGTATAAATGCGTGCCCTCTCAAGACAGAGTCTTGGTTCTGCCGAAAGAATCTTCTCCTTGAGATGCTCAAGTCTGCTGTTCATTCTAGCCTCCTATCGTTATTTCGAAACCATATTCCTGACCAATTTCCGCAAATAGCTTTATCCGGCTTTCCGGGACTCGCGTGCCCGGCGGGATAGGATATGCTCTTCCCAGGCTTTCATACTTGCCGATTGCTAAATCATGATAGGGCAGCAAATCAAGTTTGGGTTTTGGATCGCTCTTTGTGCGAATTTCTGCAGCAAACCGGAATATGCTACGCATGTCGCGTTCATTATCATTGAAACCACATATTACAGGTATGCGGATAACCATATCTGCATCGATCGAAGCAAGGTAGCGAAAGTTCTGAAGCACGATGCCTATATCACCGCCTGTGGCATTTCTGAAAGATTCCGGGTCCGTATGTTTTAGATCGACGAGCCAATGAACTGGATAGTCTGCAATACGCTGTACGTTTTTCAAGGGAACGGCAAGAGAGCTTTCAATCGCGATATCCAATCCTTCTTTTAGTGCAGCTTCGATAAGCTGAACCGCAAAATCGACTTGAGCAAGAGGTTCTCCGCCGGAAAGTGTCAATCCTCCATTTGATGTATAGAAAAACGATCGATCTTTGAGAACTTCGGCTAAGATATTCTCAACACTCATTATTTTGCCCGCAAGCCTAAGCGCACGCGTTGGACATACCGTATCGAGTTCGAAGGGTGCTAAAATGTCTCTCGAGATGCCAATCTCTCCATTTTGATTCAAATAAACGGCTCCACCACTGTTTGCCCGAAGGCATGTGCCGCAGGCTATGCAGCATTGCCTTTTGTACATCAGCTCCTGGGCGAAAGATTGGCTTTCGGGGTTTTCGCACCAATAGCAGGACAGCGTGCATCCCTTGAAAAACACTACTGTTCGGATCCCGGGACCGTCATGAGTGGAAAATCTCTGGATATCGAATATCATATAACGAAGGATAGCATACAGGTTTCGTAAAGTCAATCTTTTGTTTCATATGAAAGCAATTTTTGCAATATTCTATATGGTGCTTTTGACTTCTATCTGGGTATTGTTCAGTAATATCCACCTAATAGGGTAGTTTTTTCCATTTCGGATTTGTGGTTGTAAAGTATAATGTATTTAGAAATTTACATGTGGCGCTTTGATGAGCAGAGGACATAAAACTGCCCGGAGAATTGAATGATTTTATTATTCTAAAAGGGGAATTCGAACTATGGGATATGGTCCTTTGGGGTTAGCATTCGAGAACTTGGTATTTGGAAAACAAAGTAGGCTAATTCTTGATTTGCCATCCTTTTATCGTAAATTTTTTAATGGATGTGTTAAATCAGATAGTCTTTATATTTCATTTGATCTCAAATTGAATTTGAAAGAAATTATATTGACAACTTATGAAAATCGCTCCAATTATTGTGTATACATGTGAGATTCGTCTCACTGTATGATATTTTTATTGCATTTCAAGGAGGTTATCAAATGACAAGAACGAGAAAAGCATTCGCTTTCGTGCTTGTTCTCCTGGCTGTGGCAGTCTTTGGGGTAGCCGCCCAAGCCAAGGTCAAGGCCGCATTCATCGTTTCCAACATGGCAAATGAATCGCAGGCTTTCTCGGCAAAGCAGTTTCTGAAGTATGGTTCAGAGTATGGCTTCGACATGTATACCTTTGATGCAAAAGGTGATACTCAAGCCGAGTCCCAAATTGTCACGAACTGCATTGCTCAGAAATTCAAGGTTATATTCCTTAACCCCAACGACATTAACGCAATTGTGCCGAGCCTCATGAAGGCAAAGCAGGCTGGTCTCATTGTAGGCATGTTCTCTTCGGATCTTTCTCCGGCAAATCAGAAGTACCGCGATTTCTATGCAGGTGTTAATGATACCATGGCTGGTCAGCAGGCAGCTGCTGCATTTATCAAAAAATTCCCGAATGGTGCGAAGATTGTCGAGATTGGCGGTCAGGCTGGCCACGATGCGCAGATCAAGCGGCATGATGGATTTAACAGTGCGATCAAGGGCTCGAAGATCCAGGTTATCGATTACAAGGCTTGTACGCAGTGGTCAACTGCAGAAGCCATGACCATCATGGAAAATATGATTGTCAAATATGGTAAGGAAATTCAGGGTGTATTCGTTCACTGGGATAACGGAGCCACTGGCGTTATTCAGGCCGCAAAAGCAGCTGGACTGAATAATCTTTTCATTGTTGGTGTTGATGGAAACCGGGCCGGCTATGTGCAGGTCAAGAATGGAGACCAGGCAATCAGCATCGCGCAAGATTTCGTGGTCATGACCAAGAAAGATCTCGAGCTGGCAAGGGACGTTCTCGCTGGCAAAAAGGTTGAACCAATCAATTTTGTACCGCTGACCGTTGTCGACAAAGCCCTTATCGAAAATGGCGGTTTTGATCCTCCAGAGTGGTAAAATAAACGGCTTGCTTCAGGCTCGTTTCATTATATGGTGGAACGAGCCTGTTCTGTTTCTTGGCAACAAATTTCATTTCAATGAAGAGCTGTAACTATGAATATTGCAGAATCCGAATATGTTCTTTCCATAAAGGATGTTTCAAAATCTTTTCCTGGTGTAAAAGCGCTTGACAGCGTCTCACTCGATGTCAAGCGGGGTACTGTTCATGGAATTGTAGGCGAAAATGGAGCCGGCAAATCTACCTTGATGAAGATTCTTTCAGGAGTCTATCAGAAAGATAGTGGCACGATCATTTTTGATGGTCAGATCATAGAACACACGACTCCGCACGAATCGATGAAGCGAGGACTTTCGATCATTTACCAGGAGCTCAACCTCGTCAACACAATGAGTGTAGGAGAGAATATTTTTCTAGGTCGCTTCAAGGAAATGAAAGGCATGCGCGGCACTCATGCCAAGGCAAAAGAGCTTCTTGAAAGGATCGGATGCAGAATTAACACATACAAACTGGTTTCCGAGCTTAGCGTTTCAGAGAAGCAGATGGTCGAAATTGCAAAGGCTCTTTCATTCAAATCCAAGCTTATCATTATGGATGAGCCAAGCAGTAGCCTTACAAATGAGGAAATGGCTGAACTCGCAAAGATCATCAGGCAGTTGAAATCCCAGGCTATTTCTATCATCTATATAAGTCATAAACTCGACGAAATATTCGAATTCTGCGACATTGTCAGCGTTATGAGAGACGGACATGTCATCGATACCAAGCCAAAGTCCGAATTTTCTCGAAACGAATTGATAATGAAAATGATCGGACGAAAAATTGAAAATGAATATCCTGAACGGCCAAGACGTATCGGTGATACTCTGCTGGAAGTGCGTTCTATCAATACACGCAAGCTGCACGACATTTCATTCACTTTGAGGAAAGGCGAGATTCTCGGATTGGTAGGATTGGTTGGTTCCGGACGTACTGAAATTGTTCGTGCATTGTATGGTGCGGACAAAGTTAGAGGTCACAAGATTTTCATTGAGGGGAAACCTGTTCGCATTCGCAACCCCAAAGATGCAATCGATGCAGGTTTTGGATTTATTCCTGAAGACAGAAAATTCCAGGGGCTTGTGCTTCCCTTTACCGTTGAATCAAACATCTCGATGGCAAGCATTCCGAAATTCACAAAGTTCGGCTTCATAAAGAAGTCAATCGAAAAAAACATCGCAGAGCAGCAAATAAAAGCTCTTTCGATAAAAACTCCATCAAGTAAGACTGTTGTCAACAGCCTTTCAGGCGGAAACCAGCAGAAATGCATTGTCGGGCGCTGGCTGGAAATCGCTCCCAGGATTTTTATCATGGATGAACCGACCAGAGGGATCGATGTTGGTGCAAAGTATGAAATCTACACGCTTATGAAGGAAATCGCAGAAAAAGGTGGGGCAATAATACTTATTTCCTCCGAGCTGCCTGAGGTTTTGAACATGAGCAATCGCGTCCTTACTGTTTTTGAAGGCAGGATTACGGGAGAATTCAATCCCGAAACAACACCTGCAGATGCAATAATGAGTGCTGCGTTGGGAATCGATGGTAGGGAGATCTGAGATGCAGGAAAAGAAACAGATAGTTAAATCTGCCAGATCGATATTGAAGAATTATCTGGTTCTGGTAATGATAGCATTTCTGGTGCTGATTACCGCAATAGTCGAGCCAAAATTCCTGTCAGGGTCAAATCTTGTAAACATAATGCGCCAGTTCGGCCCCCTGGTCATGGTTTCACTTGGAATGACTTTCGTGATTATCGGCGGGTTTATCGACCTTTCTGTCGCAGGGACAATAAATCTTGTTGCAGTAGTTACCATTTCGCTTATACAGCCTTTGGGACAGGTTCCTGCCCTATTAATCGGTTTGCTATTAGGAATTGTCTGTGGAGCTTTGAACAGCGTTTTGATACTCACTTCTGGCGCGCTTACACAAGCCGAAGCGCTTTTCTTAACATTTGGAATGAGCACCATATATTCTGCATTTGCGCTCCTCTATAGCCATGGCTCAACGATGCATTTTTGGGACATTTCCGCAAGCAAATCGATATTCGAGGCAATAGGCAGTGGAAATATAGGATTTTTTTCTGTATCATTTGTTCTTTTTCTCATATTTCTGGGCATTCTTTGGATTTTTCAAAGCAAAACCGCAGAGGGCCGCGCGATCTACCTGACAGGCGGAAACAAAACAGCTGCAAGGCTTTCGGGCATAGGAATTTATCGATCTATTGTTGAGATCTACGTGATCTGTGGCTTTATGGCTGCTGTTGGAGCGATTGTGCTCTTCTCTCGCATAACAACAGCAGCTCCCGTTATTGGAGCTGGGTACGAGACCAGCGCAATCCTTGCAGTAGTCGTCGGTGGAACGACGCTAAAGGGAGGTAATGGCAGTGTCCTTCGAACGGTAATGGGTGTACTTCTAGTTGTTCTTATATCGAACTGTCTGGATCTTCTCGGTGTATCGTCCTACATGCAATATGCGGTAAAGGGAGCCATTCTTATGCTCGCAATCTGGCTCGATAACCGAAAGCAAGCCTAGGAGAAACAGAAATGAGCCAATCAGGAATTATAACATCGATCTACAAGGCTTTGACTAAACAGAAAGCACTCATCGCCCTGCTCGCGATGATGATAGGGATGCTCTTTTCCAAGACCAATTTCTATTCGGCATATAACATCCTGGACATGCTGAATTCATCATCGATTTTGATGATTCTAGCCTATGGCGTAACATTTACGATCATAAGTGGAGGCTGTGATCTATCAATAGGAGGCAACCTTGTTGTTGCCGGAATTCTTGCAATCAAGCTTCTCGATGTTATGCCAATGTGGCTGGCAGTAATGATTGCAATCCTTTTTGGTGCGGTTGTTGGATTTGTCAATGGTTTCCTTGTTGTTCACCAAAAAACGGAGCCGTTTATCATTACTCTTGGCATGGGTCTGTTGTTGACTGGTATCGCGCAACAGCTTACCGACGCTCATCCACTGCCTGCGAAAAATCCGGACTTCATGATGATCAGCAATGGCGACTTCCACGGCATTCCGAACCTTGTCATAATTATGCTGACATGTTTAGCAATCAGCTTCTGGATTATGAGATATACACAATTCGGCCGCAATTTGTACGCAATAGGCGGTGACTATGAAGTTGCAAGGTATTCGGGCATTGATGTCATCCGCACAAAATGGATGGGATTCGTTTTGAGCGGCATCGCTGCTTCATTAGCTGGTGTACTACTTTCTTCAAAACTGAATACCGGTTCACCGGTTTATGGTGAAACTACGGCATTGGTCGTCAATTGCGGTGTAGTTGTCGGAGGAACTTCATTCGCGGGCGGCATTGGAGGAATTCCTCAATCCGGTCTTGGTCTACTGGTATTTGGAATGCTCGATAATGTCATGAATATGCTTGGCATAACTTCTTATTATCAGGTTTTGCTTAAGGGAGTTGCAATTGTAACAATCATTTGGCTGGACTGCTTTGCTAACAAACGCAAGCGAGAAGCAGTTTGATTATGCGCATTATGGAGGCAAGATATGAAAGATCAGGATTACCTGGATCATCTTGTAGGAGTATTCGGACATCCTGTTGCCGAGAATCCCGGTGTCGTAATTCAGGAAGCTGCATTCCGCGATCTGGGTTTGAAAAATTGGCGCTTTCTCACCATAGATGTCGATCCGGACAAACTTGGCGATGCAATTCGCGGTCTCAAAGCTATGAAATTCCGGGGTATCAATTGCACCATTCCCCATAAAATCGAAGTTATCAAGTACCTTGATGTACTATCACCTAGCGCGAAGCTAATCGGTGCCGTAAATACCATCATCAATGATAATGGTGTGCTTACTGGAGACAATACTGATGGAAAAGGATTTATGATCGCTCTTGAGAGCGCCGGTATCTCGCCAAAGAACAAGAATATTGTCGTCCTTGGCGCCGGCGGTGCTGCCAGGGCTGTCTGTGTAGAACTTGCACTAGCCGGAGCGAGGCATATAACAATTGTCAATATTCCAAAAGATGCTGTCCTCGGTGAAAGCCTTGTGAAAATTCTCAAAGAGAATACGTACGTTTCCGTCGACTATGTACCATGGGTAGATACGTTTAAAATTCCCACTGGTACCGATATTCTTGTCAATGCGACTTCAATTGGCTTATACCCCAATGTCAATGACAAGCCGAACATCGATTACGATACAATAACGAAGGAAATGTATGTTCAGGATGTAATTCCAAATCCAGCATTTACGCCGTTTCTTGGAGAAGCTGAAAAGCGCGGAGCTCGGTGGCAGAACGGAATGCAAATGCTGATCAATCAGGCAGCGCTAAATATTACTATGTGGACAGGCTTGAAACCGAATAAGGAAGTCATGCTGAAAGCATTGGAAGATGCGCTATCATGATTGAGAGCTCAATATGGAATATGAATTGCATGATATAATCTTTATATGAGCAACGATAATAGGGAAAAGCCGAGAACCCGCGGCAAAATGGGCAACACGGAAATACTAAATGCGGTAAGAGATGCCATACTTGATGCTGGCAGTTGCCGAGTCTCGGAATTGGCAGCAAAATTCAATGTATCTGCAGTATCGATCCGCAAGTGCCTCAATACGCTCGAAAGCCAAGGGATCATTCAGCGATTTCATGGTGAGGCTCGTGTTTATGCTGGCGACGATATTCCCTTTCGCATGCATCTGCATTATGCAGAAAAGCAATTAATAGCAGAACGTGCCGAATCTCTTGTCGAAGCAGGAGAAACTATTCTTCTGGAAGCTGGATCTGCAGTTGCGATGCTTGCGGATCGAATAAGGAACTTGCAAAGTCTGACGGTAATTACCACGAATCTCTATATTGCCCGCATCTTCCGAGGTTCCAAGGTTAAGGTTATTGTGCTTGGCGGTCTATATCAAGACGAAAGCGAAAGCCTTGTCGGTCCGAGCATATGCGAAGGTCTTCGAACAATAGGATTTTCCAAGGCTTTCATAGGTGTCTCCGGATTTACCATTTCAGATGGTTTCATGCTGAATGATATTGCGCGGGCTGAAGTAACTCGCTCCATATTGGAAAGAAGCAGAGAATGCAAGGCAAAAGTATGGATTCTTACTGATTCTTCCAAATTCGGTGTATCGCATGCAGCGAAGATATGCAATGACTTGTCGCTTATCGCTGGCGTTGTAACCGATAGAGGTATTCCGGAAGATTGCAGGTCATACCTGGAATCATTAGGAGTTAGCGTTCTCATGTAGACATTTCAGTAATGCCTGGACGATCGCTAGAGAATGCAAGGAGTTCAGCATCTACGTAGCAGTCCATGGCTAAATCTATATACTTAGCTTTGTGAAATTCATTATACTAGATGCATGGAAGCCTCGAGTCAGGAACTTTCATATGCTTTGCTTTCCTTCTGGGATTCAGTTTCGTTCGACAAGATAGCGATAAAGTTCTGTGAACGTTTCGATGGTCAGAGCCGGATCTGGAATTTCCATAAACATTCTCACGATCTGTTCGAGCTGCTTTACTTCATCGATGGTAGAGCGCATATCCTGGCTGGTTCAAATGAATTGGATGTTTCAATGTTCGAACTTGTTGTCTACCCACCGAATGTAGCTCATGAAGAGCGACTCAATAAATCATTTCGTCAAGAAATATATTGTTTTTGGATCGATGCGGGGCCATGCAGTGGAATTGATCAGGGTTTTTCCATAAAAGACCAAAATGGCGCAATCCGTACCATCATGGATGGGATCTATCGAGAATATGTTTCGCAAAAAGCAATGAACATGCAAATTATCAGTACATACTTCAAATTGCTTTATCTTCTTGTCCGTAGGGCAATTGTAGAACCGCCAACCAGCGACAACAGTCTCGTGGAACGATGTCTTGGCTATATTCACGAGCACTATACAGAGGATTTCGATATCAGCACTATGGCACATGCTGTATATGTCAGCGATTCATACTTGTTCCGATCTTTCAAGAAGAAAATGGGGATGACTCCAATGCATTATCGGAACAAGCTCAGAATTGAAAAATCAAAACTGCTTCTATGTCAGAGTGATAGACGGCTGGATTTGATCGCTGAAGATGTCGGCTTTGATGATGTTAAATATTTCTCGCGCCTATTCAAAAAAGCAACAGGAATGACACCCGGATCTTTTAGGAAAAAGAATAGAATCTCCGATTGATAAGTCAAATGCACCAGTTCATTTTTATCTACTTTTTTGACGCTTTTGTGTGTTTATTTTTGCTCAAATCGGATTACTTTTATAATTATTATGAAGTCCATTCGCCTCAAATTTGAAACTTCGGGACCTTCATCCCGTATCTCTTATCTCAAGAAGAAAATGCTCGATGAGCCACGTTATCTCTCCATTGAGCAGGCGCTTATCATTACGGAAACCTACAAGGGCAATGAGAGCGACTCAATCCCCAAGAAACGCGCTAAGTCACTCGCTGAAACCATGCGGCGTATTACCATTGCTCTCGACCCTAAAGAACTAATCGTCGGTAACCGTACTGCGGGTGTGAGGGCGGGAGTAGTATTTCCTGAGGCCGGCATATCTTGGGTTGATAAAGAAATAGAGCATCTTCACGAGCGGCCTCAGGACAAGTTCAATGTCCGACCTCAGGATATTGAAGATTTCCGAAAGATAATTCTTCCCTACTGGAAAGGGAAAACCCTGGAAGACACAATTCGCGCAGAAGGCGGCCAGCTGGTCGATGCAATTGCACGAGTAGTCAAGATTAATCAAAAAGACCATGCCCAGGGCCATATTTGCCCGGATACAGCCAAGTGGATCAAGCTTGGACCGGCAGGACTTCGCGCAGAAGCTGCCAGCTATTTCTCGAAGGAAACGGATCCCGCCAAGCGCGAGTTCTATGAATGCGTCATTCTTGTGCTGGATGCAGCACGAGATTTTATCCGTCGCTACGCGGTTCTAGCAGAAGAAAAACTTGCAGCCGCATCGCCTGAAGACGCCGCCAATTTGAAGGAAATAGCTCGAATATGCCGCAAATTGTCTGGGGAAGCGGATGTCAGCGGTGCGTCTACGTTCAGAGAAGCCCTGCAATCCTTGTGGTTTCTGTATGTTCTTCTGCATATGGAAAGCAATGCCTCTTCTTTTTCTCCGGGGCGCATTGATCAGTATCTTTATCCGTATTATCGAGCAGATATCGATTCCGGAACGCTTGCAGACAATGAGGCTCTGGAATTGATCGAGGCTCTCTGGCTCAAGTTCAACCAGATCGTGTACCTGCGCAACTCGCACAGCGCCAGATACTTTGCCGGCTTCCCAATCGGATTCAATGTCGCAATTGGAGGACGCAATCCTGATGGAAGCGATGCCTCGAATGAGCTTTCTTACTTATGTCTCAAGGCACAGGAGCATATCGGGCTTCCCCAGCCGAACTTTTCTGCAAGAATTCATGAAAACTCACCCCAAGAGTTTCTTGAAGAGTGCTCGCGCGTTATTGGCAAAGGCAGCGGCATGCCTCAGATTTTTAATGACGAAAGCATTATTCCTGCTCTTCAGGCTCAGGGCATCTCAAAAGAGGATGCTGAGAACTATGCGATCGTGGGCTGCGTTGAATTGAGTACTCATGGGAACAACCTGGGCTGGAGCGATGCTGCAATGTTCAATCTGTGCAAAGCGCTCGAACTTGCAATGAACGATGGCATATGTCTCCTCACTGGTGAAAGGCTTGCGCCGGGCTGCGGTACGCTTGCCGATTTCGCGACCTATGAAGATCTTGAAAATGCTTTTGCCAGGCAGATTGACTACTTCTTCGACAAGATGATCCAGGCATGCGAACTGGTCGAACGGATACATCAGCAATTATTGCCCACGGCACTTCTGTCCTCGGTGATCAATGATTGTCTGGAACGTGGGGTGGATGTGGTCAAAGGAGGCGCGCATTACAATCTCTCGGGTATTCAGGTTATCCAGCCAGCGAATATTGCCGATTCTCTTGCTGCTGTCAAAAAGCTGGTTTACGAAGAGAAAGTGGTTGATCGCGCTGAATTACTGGATGCGCTTCGTTCTAATTTCAAGGATGCAGAAGATTTGCGGCAGAAGCTTCTGAATGATGCACCCAAATATGGCAATGACGTAGAATGGGTAGATCTCATTGCGGATAAATGGGTTGCATATTTTTCCAGCAAGTTCAAGGGACTCAAGAATTACCGAGGCGGCCGATACCATACCGGCATGTATACGGTAAGCGCTCATGTTCCAATGGGAGCAAATGTAGGAGCTTCTCCTGATGGAAGGCTTTCTGGAACTCCGCTTGCGGATGGAGGCATGTCTGCCGTATATGGGCGCGATCGCAAAGGTCCAACAGCACTTCTCAAATCAGTGTCGCGTGTAAATTCCATGAGAGGAAGTAATGGTACGCTTCTTAATATGAAATTTCTGCCACAGTTCTTCCGCACTGAAGAGGGTATTAGAAAGTTTGCCTCGCTTCTGCGAGGGTTTGTGCGGCTGAGGATCAATCACGTCCAATTCAATGTTGTGCGGAAAGAAGATCTTCTTGCGGCACAGAAGAATCCTGATGAATACAGGTGGCTTACAGTCAGGGTTGCTGGATATACAGCGTATTTCGTGGAGCTTTCTACCGATCTTCAGAATGAAATCATCGCACGGACCAGCTATGATAATATTTGATGTCCAGCGCTTTTCGGTGGATGATGGACCAGGTATCCGCACGACGATTTTTGTAAAGGGATGCCCTCTCCGCTGCAAATGGTGCCAGAACCCTGAAGGCTTGGAGTTCGGCATGGATTCTGCATATGCACCAAAAACAGGAGAGGGGGTGAGGGAAATAGAGCCTGAAACGCTGGCTGAAGAAGCCATGGCCGACAGAGTGTTTTTCGAGACTTCAGGCGGCGGCGTTACGTTTAGCGGAGGAGAGCCACTGGCGCAAGTCGACGAAGTGGTAATGACGGCGCAGTTGCTCAAAGCAAATAAAATTCATACTGCTGTCGAAACTTGCCTTTATGTTAGCCAGGAAGCAATTAAAAAAGCGCTTGAAGTTATCGACCTTTTCATAACGGACCTGAAAATTTCAGATCCGGTTATGCATGAGCGCGCAACAGGGAAGTGCAATCAGATCATCTTTGAAAACTTCCGTTTTCTTGCACAGAGGATAAAGGGATCCAGGAGGCTCATTGTGCGAACGCCTCTGATTCCAGGTTACACAGCGACTCAGGAAAATCTCGAAGCAATTGGTGCTTTCATTGCATCGGTTGCTCCCGGAGCCCCATGGGAATTGCTCAATTTTAATCCGCTTGCCAGCGCAAAATATTCGAAGATGGGGAAAATGGATTACGAATTCATGAATGCCCGCCAGTTTTCTGAAAAGGAAATGGCATCCTTTCAATCTGTGGTCGCAAAATATGGACTTGATAAAGGAATTGGAAAGGTGAATCATGAACACTATAATTAGCGATTACCTCCTGAAAGCACAAAGTGGCGAAACGGTCTATATCACAGATGTCCGTCGAGCATTCGAAAGTCTTGAAGAAGACAGGAAAACTGTACTGATTGTCGCATTGACGACACCCGAGGGCATAGAGCGCCAGTTTAATCTTGCTGTTCCGAAATTCGATGTATATGCACAGGGCAATGCTGCTAGGGAACGGGACTTTATCGTCGAATATTTTCTTGCAAAACTTTATAATATTCTTTCGAGCCTCGGTGCGCGGTCTATCAGATTTTACGATCCTGACGGGAAAGATGAAGCAGAATATCTTTTCAGGGCGTTCTATCGCGAATTTGGCATTAATTTGAGCAGAAAAGAACGTATCAAGTATGGCAGATCGATAAATGTCATCGAGCGAATGCTTGACGCTATCAATGGTACGGCGGATTCAAGATTCGAATGCTCTTTCATACGTGGCAATTACGAAGCGCCACCAGAGGTTGATGACAAAGATGTACTCTCCAATGGTTCAATGGTTTCCAGAATGCATTCCATCGCTCTAAGGGAGGCCCAGGCGAAAAGCATTCTTGGCATTGATGTAGGTGGCACTGATATAAAGCTTGCGCTGGCAATGAATGGAAGGCTTGCTGCACTCAAGGAATATGATTGGTTCCCTGCTTCTTTTACACGAGTCAAGCAGCTTGTAGAACCGATACTCGCTTTGACCAGATTGATGGTATATGAGGCAATTGCGCTTAAGTTCGGGGATTCCGGGGAGAAGCTCGCCGCTGTTTTGAAACCAGCGATGGATCCACATGCCAATGATGCAACAATATTCGAAACTCTCGACAAAGCGGAACATATCCTCCCGTCGATTCCCGGGTCGGCTGAATTCAGGCTTGATGCAATTGGACTATCCTTTCCCGATGTCGTTGTAAGGGACAAGATTGTCGGAGGAGAAGTCTATAAAACAAGAGGAATTCGGCTAAATCCCGCGATCGATTATGAGAAAGAATTCAGGCAGCTTGCAGCTCTCGATGAACAGCTTGCTGCATTTGTGAAGAATGGCGGCGTAGTTGCAAGCGTGAATGATGGATCAATGGCCGCTTTCACTGCTGCTATTGAGATGGCGGAGCTGGATGAAGCTAAAATTCGAGATGGTATCTTTGCTCATACGCTTGGAACGGAGCTTGGAACGGGCTGGGTGACTAAAAATGGAACGATACCCGATATTCCTCTGGAAGTGTACAATTTCATTATCGATCTGGGATCTTATCCCGAACGGACCTACAAGAGCGACGATGTGAGAAGCGTCAACAATTTTAATACCGGATTGCCCGGTACTCTTCAGAAATATACCAGCCAGAGCGGGGCGTTCCGCCTGGCTATGAAGTATTTTCCTCAATCGCGTCCACAGTTGTATAAAGAACTGTTCGAACGTGGATATCTCAAAGAGACGACCGATGGTATATTTGTTCCTACTGAGCCAAAAGATATGAGAAAACCTTTCCTCGAGTTCCTGATGAATCTTCCTGCACAGGGGGAGGACCCTGAAGTTGAGCGCATATTTGGAGAAATCGGCGAATTCCTTGCAGTGGCTTATGAAGAATGTGAGCATATTCTCAGGCCAGCCACCCATACTCGCGTCCTCTTCGGGCGCATGGTCAAGAATCCAGTCTGTTTCGATCTGATGCAAAAAGGCGCAAGAAAAATCGCACCTGAAATGAAGCTCGAACTTGCTGCGGATGATATGGCAATAACACCTCTTATGAAGCAATTGAAGGAAAACAGGGAACACACGGTAGCACAGTTCGCTCAGGCTGTTGGTTCTGTATACTATGCAGCATTCAGATCTTTACATGCTCAGTGAATTGAAAGTACCTTGAGCGCATTATATTATTAAGAATTAAGAATGGATGGAATATGCCGTGAAAGACTGTTTTACCTTATATGCGCCTGCAGGATCCGATGTTTTCATTGACAGGCTGAATAGCGTTGAGAAATTCTCCGTTCCATTCATATTTGAAGAGATCGAAGGAGACTTTGTTGTCAGCGCTCTGATTACCCCTGAGTTTCATGCCTTCTATGACTCTGGCAGCATACTTGTCATGGAAAGTCAGCAGCGCTGGATCAAACTGGAATTTGAAAATACAGACTTGGGTTATCCCTCTATTGTGTCTGTAGTTACTGATGGGTCTTCTGATGTGTGTAACGGTGAAAGATTGACCGAAAAAGAAAGCGTCTATCTCCAAATATTGCGAAAAGGCAATCATTGGTTTCTTCATTATTCGATTGATGGCAAGTCATGGGAAATGGTTCGCTATTTCGAGCTGAACATGCAAAAAAAGGTCAGAACAGGTTTTGCTGCCCAATCTCCAATCGGCAGCGGTACTCATGTAACATTTGAAAACGTGTTTTTGGGCAGAAAAGCAATTTTGGATTTCAGGAAAGGGAGCTAGAACGATACGCCTGACAATCAGGAGCAATCTCTGCGAGCAATTCCAACCAGGAGGAAAATTATGGCATATAAAACTAAAATTCTGCTTGTAGGTGAAACATGGTTTGTACTTAAAATGCACATCAAGGGATTTGACATGGTCCCACTTGGGGGGTATGAAAATTTTGCAATTTGGTTCATGGAAGCGTTAAAGAAATTTGACGACATTGAAGCAACACACATGCCGAATCATGTGGCGCTGACGGAATTCCCCAGAACTGTAGAAGCCATGAATGCCTATGATGTTATCATTTTCAGCGATACTGGCAAAAACACCATACAGTTGTATCCAGATATGTTTACGGTTCCCATGGGACCGGACCGTTTGGATACACTCCGCGACTATGTTGCCAAAGGGCGAGGTTTCTGCATGGCAGGCGGCTGGAACTGCTTTGAGGGCATTAGAGGTATACCAGGTTATCACGATACTCAGGTTGAAAAGATACTGCCAGTAAATATGCTTCCCTACGATGACAGAGTTGAAAAACCGCAAGGTGTACAGCCAGTAATAATCAAGCCGGATCATCCTGTCTTCAAGGGTATAACTAGCGAATGGCCTGTATTCTTGGGCTATAACAAAGTTATGGCTAAATCAGAATCCCAGCAATTGGCAACAATAGATGGGAATCCTTTTATTGTGGCAGGCGAATTCGAAAAGGGACGCACCATGGCATTTACATCCGATCTTTCCAAGCATTGGGGAACGGCTTTTATAACTTGGAAAGATTATGGCAGGTTCTGGAGGAACGCAATTAAATGGCTGGCCGGTCATGAAATATGATACGGTTCAAATTCGTCATTGTAATGAGAAATCCCTCGGTAGTGTCTCATGAGACCAGGTTTGCATTATGAGTGCGAATGAAGGCAAACATGGCTGAACATCATCTTGTTTTTGCGGGAACCTATACGGAACCGATCAAATTCGGCACTGGAAAGATTCTCGAAGGGAGAGGGAAAGGCATTTATGTTTTCAAATGGGATTCCTGCCGAGGTATTCTAAACTTTTCTTGCGTTAATGAAGGAATTGCAAATCCATCCTATCTTGCAATCGATAAGAAAGGCCGGTTTCTGTATGCGGTCAACGAGCTCAAGCAATTTGAAGGCTTGGCTTCGGGTACGCTGAGCGCATTCGAAATCATCGATCAGGAAGGGCATCTTCGATTTCTCAACAGCTATCCGACAAAGGGGATCGACCCTTGCTATGTCACTCTCGATCCTGCTGGATGGCATGCAGTAGTAGCCAATTTCATGAGCGGAAGTGTCGCTGTATTTTCAGTGAACCAGGATGGCAGTTTGGACAGAATGACCGACTTTGTCCAGCATCAGGGTTCTTCCATCGATCCTCGGCGGCAATCGGGGCCGCACGCTCATTCTGCGGTTTTCGATCCAAGCGGCAAATACCTGCTTGTTTCTGACCTCGGCATAGACAAGCTGGTGGCGTATGCATTCGATGATGCAAAGGGAAGCATAGCGGAGCGCAAGGAGATGACCATTCAATTGCCTGCTGGTTCCGGGCCGCGTTATGTGGAGTTTCATCCTTCCGGTGCGTATGCATACGTTATAAATGAATTAAATTCAACCGTGACAACATTCAAAGTTCAATCGGAATGCCAATGGCTCGCTCCAATTCAGACTATAAGTACACTGCCTTCTGAATTCAAAGGAGAATCGACCTGTGCCCACCTGCAGATAGAACCGACAGGGCGCTTTCTCTATGCTTCAAATCGGGGTCACGACAGTATTGCGATATTTGCCATAAATTCTTCAAATGGTTGTCTTGAGCATGTGGGCTGGGTTTCCAGCGGCGGTAGGACGCCCCGGCATTTCTGTATTGATCCGAAAGGGGTCTATCTTCTGGCAGCGAATCAAGATTCAGACAATATCGTAATATTTAGAATAGATAACCTTTCAGGATACCTTATACCTACTGGTGAGCAGATCAATGTTCCAACGCCTGTGTGTACAAAGTTTGAATAATTATTGTGCAGGCAATTTGGCATTTTACTTTCAGTACCTCTTGTCTTGTTGAAACGATTTTTGTTGCGCCGGCAATTGAACGGTGGTAGAATCCAATAAATCAGGGCTATTCCTGAACAAGGAGGTAATTGAAAGATGGAACAGCTGCATTTCGGCATCCTGTCGATCATTCCGCCGCTTCTGACCATCGTGCTCGCTGTCGTTACCAAGGACGTCATCATTTCGCTCTTCCTTGGTGTGCTGTCGGGTACCTTGATTGCCGCAGGGGGCAATCCCTGGAACGCGCTCATCAACCTGTCAGACCTGATCGCGGACACCCTCGCCGATGGGTGGAACATCCGTGTCCTTCTGTTTACCATTCTGCTGGGACTGATGGTAGGCATGCTCTCCAAGTCGGGTGCCGCCTACTCGCTGGGAGACTGGGCAGGCCGCAAGATCAAGTCGCGCACTGGCGCACTCATCTTCACCTGGCTGTTTGGCATCATCATTTTCTTCGACGACTATTTCAACTCTCTCACCATCGGTACCTGCATGCGCCCCCTCTGCGATGCCAAGAAGATTTCGCGTGCCAAGCTTGCCTACATCCTGGACTCCACCGCGGCGCCTGTGTGTATTCTCGCGCCGATTTCGGGCTGGGTGGCCTACGTGATCAGCACCTACAAGGGCATGCCCGAGTGGCAGGGCCTGGGAGTGGGAGAACTCACCTTCTTCCTGCGCTCCATTCCCTTCAATCTCTATGCCATTTTCGCCGTCTTCATGGTGCTCTTCATCAGCATCACCCACAAGGATTTCGGCCCCATGGCCCGGTCCGAAGCGCGCGCGCTGAAGGGTGAAGGCCTTTATGATGAAGAAAAGTACGGCGTGGTGGTAAGCCAGGTCCAGACAAAGGTGCATACCAGCAACGCCAAGCCCTTCGACTTTCTCATCCCCATTTTTGCCGTCATTTTCATTGCGCTCTTCTTCTTCCCGATGACCACCTGGATGGGTGCGGTCGATGGCGAAAATATCAAGACGATAGGCGAAGCGATGGCACAGATTCCGCTCGGTCAGGCATTCAATGATACCGATTCCTCCAAGGCGCTGATGTACGCCCTCATCTTCTCGCTTGTGTTTGGCTACATCTATTTCATGGCCCGCAAACTGCTCGACATGAAGGCGGCAGGCGAGGCTCTGCTCGATGGATTCAGGGCGATGGTCCCGGCCGCCATGATTCTGACCCTTGCATGGAGCATCGGCAGTGTCATCAAGACGGGGCGTCCCGACGGCGGTGTCGGTCTGGGACACTATCTTTCCGAAGTAGTCGTGAACGGCAATTTCCCGATCGCTTTCTTCCCGGTGATTGTCTTCATCCTTGCCTGTATCATCTCCTTCGCGAGCGGCACGAGCTGGGGCACGATGGGCATCATGGTGCCGGTATCCCTGCCGATCATTGTCCAGCTTGCCAAATCTGCCGGCATGAGCCCCGAGCAGACGGTCAACGCGACGGCACTGACGATTGGCGTGGTGCTGGGAGGTGCGGTCTTTGGCGATCACTGCTCGCCCATCTCGGATACGACGATTCTGTCCTCAACCGGTGCCGCGGTGCCGCACCTGGAGCACGTGGCGACTCAGCTGCCCTATGCGGTCTTTGTTGCAGTGTGCGCAATGATCGGCGCGATCGTTGGCGGCTTTACCTGGAGCGCGCTGGCGGGCATCATCGCTACGGCCATTCCCTTTGTGGCGGGAACCTTCCTCTTGCCGCGCTGGTTCGGGCCGAAGCGCTACGGTCTGGAATGATGCTTTCTGTATGAGAATGAATTTGGCCGGCTTCCCGGAAAGGGGGCCGGCCTTTTTGTTAGTGCTCTGAACCTTGTGTAAAGACCGGCAATAGAGGCGAAGGCGGTTAGACGACCCGCTTTTCTACATACGGCGAGGTCATGGCCTGCAGGAGTGCCCCATAGCCGAGCTTGAAATCGATAATGTCGCCCACATGGATCCTCTCGTCTGCATGGGTTACATCGAGGATGAGGTGATCGCTGGAGGCTCCGAGGATGTCCATGCCCGGATCGAGGCAGGCGAGGTTTTCCACCAGCACATCCTGCCGTCCGATATTGACGATGGCCCGGCGGATGAGCCCGCGGTCTTCAAATGCCGGGCGTCCGCCGAAGCCATCCTGGCCTCGTTCGCCGATCGGAACCGAGGGCTTGGTGGCGCACTCGATGACCTCCGCGTGCAGAACAAAGGCATCCTGCCGGGTGCCCGGCCAGGGCGTCCGGTTGATGGATTCGGTGCCAAGAAGGATAGCCTCGCCGATCCTCAGCATGTTGATGCCTGCAGGCAGTCTGCCCTGCGCCATGAGCGGCAGGGTGCTTGTGTTCCCCCCCGAAATGAACCTGAGAGGATGCCCCAGCAGTTCTTCGATCTGGCGCGCCAGCTGAACCAGCAGACCCAGATTGCTCTCAGAAGGGATTACACCCCCATAACAGCTCAGATTGGTGCCGATCCCCAGAAGCTCGATACCCCCGAGCCTTGAGACGCGCAGAGCGGTTTCCAGGACCCTGTCCGGCCATAGCCCCTCTCGCAAATCGCCCACATCGACCATGAGGATGACGCCATGCCTCTTTTCGAGTCTCTGCGCCTCCCGGGACAGGGCTTCGATGGTCACCAGCTCAGAGTTGAGGCTCATGTCAAAATACTCGACCACAGCCCGCACTTCGGAAAGATGCGGCAGCCTCAGCATCAGCGCTGGAGCATGGATGCCGGCATTTCGGATTCTCTGCAAGTTTGCGAGCCTTGATTCCCCGATGCCGGCAACGCCCCCTTCGAGCATCGCCCTGGCGACATCGGGCATGCCGCAGCAACCCTTGGTAACGCCCCAAACCTCGACCCCGCATTTCTTGCATAAATCGACCACCGCGCGGGCATTGGCGGCAAGAATGTCGTATCTCACTTCAAGAAGGGGTGTATTCATGATAGCTCTCCCGCAGAGTATCCTATATGGCCGGGGGCAAATCAACCGCAGTGCACCTCATCGCACCGCTTCCAGCGATGCGCGGTGCTTCCAGAACACCGCCAGGCTCGCCACCGCAAACAGCGAGAACACTGCAAAAAGACCTCGGTAGCCAACAGCCTCGACCACCGCTCCACCCAGCGCACTGCCCAGAAACGCAGGAAGCCCCACGCCGAGTCCCATGAAGACCGCCATCCCCGTTGCTCTCTCGGCAGGAGGCGTCTTGAGGGATACGAAGGCGATAGCCGCAGGCTGGAACAGCCCGTAGCACAGGGAATGGAGCAGCTGGCCTGCCACTGCCCCGCCTGGAGTCGGAAAGAGGGCATATATCAACAGCCGTACTATGATGGCCAGAGAAGCGATGGCAATGGCGCGCATCGGGCTGTGCTTCTGGATGAATTTCCAGGCGAAGACGATAAAGGGAATTTCCACGCTTGCCGAGAGTGCCCACATTGCGCCGACTGCATGCCAGTTCAGCTCCTCGACCAGATACAGAGAGAAAAAAGACCCGATGGACGTCATGGCAAATCTTCCCAGCGCGATCACCGCCATGCCGATCATGAAGGTGGCATCGATCCATTTAAAGCCGAAAAAGCGGCGGGCTTGTCTTTCCGTGCGATGCCCCGTTTCCGGCAGGGCAAGGGAAGATGCCACAAAAATAATGGTGAGCAGTGCCATGACCAGAGCCATGAGTTCAGGCGAACCTGTCTCGAAGCCGGGGACACTCTGGAGCAGAAGGGTTACGGCTACAAAGCCGACCGAGCCAAGGCCGCGCAGAAGGCCATAGTTCAGCGTGCGGCTTCCATGCCGGGACGCGTCGTCGTTGGCAGCGAACAGCGAGGCATCCAGCACGGGAATCGGTGTCTTGAGCCCGAGCGACAGCAGGCCCAGACTCAGCAGAGTGAGAAAAGGCAGTCTGAAGGTCACCAGAGTTCCCAATCCGGCGAGCACCAGCATGCCCGATGCGATGAGAAAGGGTCTGAACCGGCCTTTTGCGTCTGCCATCCGGGCGAGGACGATGGGGCCGCCGATGCCTATCAGCTCAAACATGCCCAGAAAGAACCCAACGGCGGCAGGGTTGTAGCCCAGGCGGCGGACCATGATCTGCAGGTAGGGCGAAGAAACAGCGTAGATGGAGAACAGCGATATGTAGCCGAGGGCAAAGCGTACAGAGGCATGGTTCTGGCTTGCTGTCGGGTTCATTTCTGAAAATAGGATAGGGATATTGCAGGGCAAGGTCAACGGATGTTCGGGCCGGGAAAGGGGCCGGCTGCTGAATCTGCGCTTGATTTTCGATTGGAGCTCGACAATACTAAGTATTGAAAAGTTCGTATCACCGGTTCAGGGAGGCACCGATGAAAAAGATTCTGGTCATTCCGTCAGCAGTGCTGATCCTCGTCATGTTCGCAGGCTGTTCGTTCTTCGAATCGCTGTTCATGAACAAATACCAGGCCATTGGCAAGGCCCTGCTCAAAACTGGGGGGAAGGCGCTAAAGGCTCAGCAGACTGCTGCGGAAGGGGCTGCCTCCAAGGATGCGGCGGAGAAAGCGTTCGGAGCTCTTGTTGCGCGCACCGCGGGCACGGTCGATGGAATTCCGTATACAATGACTGAGCCCGAAACAAAATATGTGAGTGTTCTAAAAGATGAAGATAAGGATGGCACCTTTACCGATATCGGATATACCGAGCCCCCCGCAAAGAATGATCCCAACGGCCCCGGCCTCTGGCAGATCACCATGTCCATCACCTGCACGGTAACCTCGACCTACAGCAACTATTCGAGCGCCGGCTATACCTTCAATGGCGAAGTCGAGCAGAAATTCGAGGCGATCTATGTATGGGAGCTCGATATTCCCGGGCAGGTGGGAGGGGTCGCCGTATCAACACAGAAGAGCGCGGAAACCGACATGACCATCAGCGGCACTGTCAGTGTGTCGGGCAAGGAGAGCGGCAATTTTGTGTTCAATAACATGAAATTCCACATAAGGGAAGACGATAAGGGAAATCGGGAATGCACCTTCCAGAGCGGCACCGCCACCTTTGCCGGCTCCGATGTAACCGACGATCTCATCGACCCGATCGAGGAGGGCATGGAGGAGATGAAGATATAGGGGCATGCATTTTTATGCGTCCCTCCCTTGCAAACCGCAATCAGCTGTCATATATTGAATAGTGTTCATAAAGTGAACATACAAAACTGTGATACCACAGGCCAGCGTGTTTCGGCCGCGGCCCGTTGTCCGCAGCGCCATCGCTCCTAAAAATCGATAAGGCCATGCGGCCTGAACGGCGAAGCTGCGGGGCAAGGGCTGATGGCTATGCAAAGGATCCATGTTACATCTCAAAAACAGCAGAAGCAGGAATAGACCTTGCTCAAGGCATTAAACTCTCGTCTCAAATACCTGTCCGGCGACAAGAAATCGGTGCTGGCGCTGGTAGGTGGCACCACACTTGCCCAGGCGCTCAGCTTTCTGTTTTCTCCTATTCAGACCAGGCTTTTCAGCCCTGAGGTGTTCGGGGAGCTTTCGGTATTTACATCGATTACAGGCATTGTAGGTATCATTATATGTCTCCGGTATGAGCTTGCAATCGTCCTACCCAAGGATGACGATGAAGGCTTTGCGCTCCTGAAGCTTTCTTGGCTGTTTGCGGCCATTATTGCAGGCATCTCGCTGATCGTCTTTGGCTTGTGGGGAACGCAGATTTACACTCGCTTCAATGCACCTGCGCTTGTCAGATATTGGTACTATGTTCCTATTACGCTGCTGCTCACAGGCATTATCCAGGCGGCAAACTACTGGCTCACCCGCCGGCGGCAGTTCACGGTGCTTTCATACAACAAGGTGCTTCCGGTGCTGGCAGTCAATCTTGTATCGATCGGGCTGGGCTTTGCTGGCAATCGCGCCTTGGGAGCGCGGCTTTTCTCCATACTTGTGGGAAATATTGTCAACATTGCGGTGCTTGTATCGGTGCTTGTTCCGGACATGAAGGCAAAGAGGGAACAACAATATAGAAAGATAGAATTAGTAGGGAAATATAAGAACTTTCTTGTGTATGATATCTGGGGAGCTCTGATCAATAATCTTTCGTGGATGATAGTGCCGATTCTGATGAATTCTTATTATGGAAGTTTTGCAGCAGGCCAATATTCCATAGGGCTGAGAGTGATACAGATTCCTGCAAGTCTTATTGGGGCATCCATATATCAGGTTTTTTTGAAAAATGCGAGTGAGAAGAGATATTCTGGCCAATTATATAGGTATTCACGTTCCATATTAAAAAAACTCTTGTTGTATACTACTCCGCTATTGCTTGCCCTTACGGTTTTTGGCAGACCTCTATTTCATTTTGTGTTTGGAGAAAAATGGGATATTGCGGGAATTTATAGTCAGATTTTAGCTCCTTGGGCATTGCTCTGGTTCTGTGCTAGCCCGATGCACAGTATTTTTACAATTACGCAAAAACAGAATATTTATCTTGCATTTTCTATATTGAATCTCGCAACAAGGTTTTTTGCGCTCTATATTGGTAAAACTTTAGGAAATAATGATATTCTCGGTATCGCATTGTTCTCTATTTCTGGCTTTTTGGTGTACGGCATGAGTTTGATCTTGTCTTTAAATCAAGCAAAAATATCTGATTCACAAACACAGCGAAAAGCATAAATTCGTATTATGAGGAGTTCTGTGTGGTAAATGCAATACAAAAATATAATAAAATCAGTATTGCTCTCATCGGCTGCGGCCGCATCAGCTTCAAGCACATAGAAGCTGCCATCAAGAATGCCGACAGGCTCTCGCTGATTTCAGTATGCGATCCTATACTCGAGCGCGCAGAAGAGCGCAGGGCCGAATATCAAAAGGCCTTCCCTGATGCCCAGGTTGCCATCTATGCCGACTATCGCACCATGCTGGAAAAGGAAAGACCCGATATTTGCGCCATCGCAACGGAATCAGGCTACCATCCGCGCATTGCGATGGACTGCCTTGAAGCAGGCGCTCATGTAATCTGCGAAAAACCCATGGCGCTCTCGACTACAGACGCAGATGCCATGATCGAGACATCCCGACGCACAGGCAAAAAGCTTGCAGTCTGCTTTCAGAACCGCTTCAATGCTCCCGTGCAGAAAGCACGCAGAGCGCTAGAGGCGGGACGCTTCGGCAGGCTCCTTCATGGCTCGATCCAGGTGCGCTGGAACCGCAATGAAAGCTACTACGCGCAAGCGCCCTGGCGCGGTACCTGGGAGCTCGATGGCGGCACGCTCATGAACCAGTGCACCCATGGCATCGACCTTCTGCAGTGGATGATGGGCGAGGATGCAGTGCGGGTGCAGGCGGTGACGCGTCGTTTTCTGCGTCCCATCGAAGCCGAAGACTTCGGCGCGGCGATCGTGGAATTCGCAAGTGGCGCGGTGGGGATTATCGAAGGTTCAGCTGATATCTATCCAACCAATCTGAATGAAACCTTGAGCCTCTTTGGCGAGCGCGGCAGTGTGGTCATAGGCGGCCTTGCGGTCAATAAAATCGAGACCTGGCGCTTTCCCGATGCAGCAGAGATTGGTGATACTGAGGACAAAGTCCTCAATCCTGATGAAAAAGATCCCCCCAATGTCTATGGCTTTGGCCATTCCGCGCTCTATTCCGATTTTCTCGATTCCATCGAACAAGGCAGGGATCCTCTTGTTTCAGGCGAGAAAGGCAAGAAAGCGCTCGATCTAATCCTTGCGATTTACAAGAGCCAGAAGACTGGCCAGCCCGTCGAGCTTCCCGTCGATTTTTCAACGCTCGAGATGAAAGGAACTTTTAATGCTTGACATCATGACCATCGTTGGCGCCAGGCCTCAGTTTGTAAAAGCGGCAGTGTTTAGCCGCCAGGTACGAAGCCAGCAATATGCAGATAGAATTCACGAGGCCATCGTTCACACCGGTCAGCACTATGATGAGAACATGTCCGATATATTCTTCCGGGAAATGGAAATTCCAGAGCCGGATGTCAACCTCGGTATAGGCTCGGGGTCTCATGGTGCGGTGACAGGAGCCATGCTCGAAGGTATTGAAGCAGAGATTCTCAGCAGGAAGCCAGACCTCGTCCTTGTCTATGGGGACACGAATTCAACCCTGGCGGGGGCGCTTGCCGCTGCAAAGCTCAATGTGCCGGTTGCACATGTGGAAGCGGGCCTCAGGTCGTACATGATGGTCATGCCTGAAGAGCAGAATCGCAGGCTTACCGATCATCTTGCAACTTGGCTTTTCTGTCCCACAGATACTGCTGTTGAAAATCTTGCCAAGGAAGGCATTGTCGACCATGGCCTTGTTAATCCTTCTGCGGACAGCAAGGCTGTTCTTCAGTGCGGTGATATCATGTATGAGGCTTCGCTGTATTATCGGCCCAAGGCTTTGGCACAGAGCGAATCCCAGTTTCGCGTACTGCCTAAGACATTTGCCTTGCTCACCTTGCACCGGGCTGAGAATACCGATGAACCAGCATGCATTAAAGCCATTGTGAATGCGCTCAATCGCTTTGACAGCATCGAATTTGTGTTTCCCGTGCATCCAAGGACAAGAAAAATACTTGCGCAGTACGAGCTTGAGCTGAAACCCCATATTCATGCGATTGATCCGGTCGGGTACTTTGAAATGCTTGCCCTCGAGGATAGGTGTTCATTTGTGGTGACTGACTCCGGCGGAGTACAGAAAGAAGCGTATTTCTTCCAAAAGCCCTGTATTACCCTGCGTGATGCAACTGAATGGCGCGAGCTTGTCGAACATGGATGGAATACGCTGGTTGGTGCTGACGAGAAAGCGATTCTTGGAGCTCTGTCTGCAATGCCGAAATATGGAGACAGCACGCTATTGTATGGAGATGGTAAAACCGCAGCCCATATAGCGGAAGCACTTTTGTCTTGGCAAGAATAAAGAGGTTAATGTATGAATGTTCCCTTCTACACATCTACCCGCGAGTACCAGGCGCGCAAGGCTGAGTTTGACGCCGCAGTTTCCGGCGTCATGGAACGCGGCGACTTCATCCTTGGTGAGGATGTTGCTGCCTTCGAACAGGAAACGGCTGCATACCTGGGTGCCCGCTATGCGGTGGGCGTCGCCTCAGGCAGTGATGCACTGGTAATCGGTGCCGATATTCTTGGCTTTCGCGATGGGGCAGAGGTGCTGACACCAACCTTTACCTTCTTTGCCTCTACTTCCTGTGTAGCCCGCCTTGGAGGCAGGCCAGTCCTTGTCGACATGGATGAAGAGACCCTCAACATGGATCTCAAAGACGCTGAGCGCAGGCGCACGGCAAAGACAGTCGGCATCATTCCAGTGCACCTGTTTTTGCAGCCGACTCCCATGCAGAAGGTGATGGATTTTGCCGGCACCTATCAGCTTAAGGTGCTCGAGGATGCCGCGGAAGCCTGGGGCATGGAGAGTTTTGTTGATGGCAGTTGGAAGAAGGCGGGCACGATCGGCGATATTGGGATTTACTCGTTCTTCCCGACAAAGACTTTAGGTGCTTATGGTGATGCGGGTCTCATGGTGACCGATGATGAAGAACTCTACAAGAAAATAAAGAGCTATCGTGTGCATGGAAGCACAGTGAAGTATGTCCATGATTACATTGGCTACAATTCAAGGCTCGATACCCTGCAGGCGGCGATTCTGCGGCTCAAGCTCAAGACTACGCGGGAATCGATAGCAGCTCGTGCACGTCATGCAGCGCACTATACCGAGCGCCTTTCTCGGCTTTCTGAGGTGAGGATTCCGAAGGTGGTGGAAGGCAATAAGGGTGTCTACTATGTCTACAATATCCTTGTACCGAAGCGCGATGAGCTTGCCGCGTATCTTAAGGAAAAGGGAATTGGGACATCTATCTACTACCCGAGACCCTTACACCTACAGAAATGCTTTGCCTACCTGGGTTACAAGGAAGGGGATTTTCCGGTCGCCGAGCGTGTGTGCAAGGAAATTCTGGCACTGCCTATGTATCCTGAGCTTTGGGACGAAGAGGTGGAATTCATCTGTGATGCAATATGTGAGTTCTATAGATAGTATATTTTGGATTCATAAATAGGAGTTTGAAATGGCAGATATACAAGAAAAGCTTTTAAAAATTGTAAATGAAGTTTTAATTGAAGAAGGTAAAAAGGCTGTTGAAATATATAATTGTGAACTAAAATTGAGAGAAGATCTGGAGTTTGATTCTCTAATGTTAGCGGTTCTCACAGTAAAAATTGAAAATGATTTCAACATTGATATCTTTGAAGATGGTTTGGTTTATACACTTGGCGATGTTCTAGCAAAGGTAGTAAATAATGAAGTTATTTCTAATTGATAATGAAAAAGAATATTATTATGATAACTTATTTGATATCATAATAAATGATAAGAATATATATAAAGTTGCAATTCTCAAACAAGAAGAATGTTATGGGTTATTCTATAAAATATTACATAGTTTGTTTTATGAATATCCGATAAGCGTTCTCGATTTTACTTTAGCAGAAGGCTATTCATCTAGCAATGTAAATAATGCAATAGAAAAAAGCAAAAATATTAAATCAAGATTCTCTGCATTTGATGAATTTATTAAGCAATTAATAAATAGGACAATTAATTGGGAAGTAACATTGCTTACTTCAGGTACAACTGGGAGACCAAAAGAAATCACTCATAATATCAATAGCATAACAAGAAATTGCAGAGTAAATGATAAACATTACGATGATATATGGGCTCTAGCATATAATCCAGCTCATATTGCTGGTATTCAAGTGTTTTTTCAAGCTTTAATGAATCAAAATACCATAGTAAATGTGTTTGGATCATTTTCAAAACTTTTTTCATATTTATATGAAAAATATAATATAAATAGGATATCAGCAACACCAACGTACTATAAAACTTTATTATCTTTTAATGATAATGTTTATTATCGAATCAAGAGTGTTGCTTGCGGTGGTGAAAAATCCTCAGAAGCTATATTTAATCTGTTAAAACGGCGTTTTCCAAATGCAAAAATATTTAATATCTATGCTTCTACGGAAGCGGGTACTCTTTTTCAATCGGAAGATGATAAATTCATTGTGCCAGATTCATATATGCCTTTTATAAAAATATCTGAAAATAGTGAATTGTGTATTCATAAAACAATATTGGCAAAAAGCGATAGTTTTAATATTCAAGATGATTGGTATTACACTGGAGATTTGGTTGAAAGGCTATCTGGGAATAGTTTTAAATTTATAGGAAGAGTAAATTCATTTATTAATGTGGGTGGATATAAAGTAAATCCAGAATATATAGAAGAAATTATAAATAAGATTGAATTTGTAAACGAGTGCAGAGTATATGGGGTAAAAAATAGTGTTATAGGAAATATAGTTTGTGCTGATATAATAATTAAGCCAAATTCTGAATTATCATTAGATAAAGCAAAAAATAGTATTCAACAGTATTTAAAGTCTGTTCTAAATAAATATGAAGTACCTAGGGTTATTAATATTGTATCAGAAATTAAAATGACTATAACTTCTAAAAAGGCAAGAATATGAAGGATATCATTATTATTACAGGTGATTCCAGAGGCTTGGGAAAAGAAATAGCTATAAAATTGGCGAATAAATATAATGAGTACTATATTATTGGAATAAGCCGAGCCAAAACAGCAGAAATTGAAAGTGCTAACTATATTCATATAGAATATGATCTATCTGATGTAAATGGAATAAAAAAATTGTATAATGAAAAAATAAAGAAATATGGGAAAATTAAAGCTTTAATATATAACTCAGGGGTTGCTTATGATGATTTGGTTACAAATATAAATTTTGATTCTCTACAAAAAATGTATAATGTTAATGTCTTTTCATCAATGTTTTTAGCAAAATATGCAATAAGAGATATGCTATTGAACCATTGTGCAGGAAGTTTAGTCTTTATTAGCTCAATTTGTGCCCATACAGGATATAAGGGGCTAGCAATGTATGCTTCTACAAAGAGTGCTATTGAGGCTTTCTCTAAAACAATTGCAAGAGAATGGGGTGAGATGGGAATTAGATCAAATTGCATTGCCCCTGGATTTATGGATACTGATATGAGCTCGACATTAGACGAAGGAACTAAAAAAAGAATTTATGCAAGAACAGCATTGAAAATGCCAACAGATATTTCTTGTGTAGCAGATATGGCTGTTTACCTTATAAGTGAAAATGCTAAATCTATAACAGGCCAAACTATCATTATCGATAATGGAACAATATAGGTATATCCTATAAGCTGGAGACAAAGTATGCAAAATCTCAATATTATATTAAATGAATTGAATTATTCCTATAGTAAAAAATATAAAAATGCAGATTGCGTTTTTTTTGATTCAACTGCTCCATTGGAAGAGACATCAGATGGCAAATATATTTTTAGAATCCGAGATACTAAATCGTATGAAAAATTATTGGAACATAAATATAATGTAGCAGCAGTTGTTTGCAATGAAGATATTGCGGGGATAATTAGCAAAGATTTTTCTGTTGTGTTTGTTGAAAAAAATAGTGAAAGACTGTTTTGGCTAATTCATAATTCTATGAAAAGTGATGAGAAGTACAAGACAACTGTAGGTGAAAAATGCCTTATAGCTGCTTCAGTGAGTATTTCAAATCAAAATGTAAAAATCGGCAATAATGTAATTATTGAAGAAAATGTAGTAATTCGTGAAAACGTGCAAATAGGAGATGATTCGGTAATTCGCGCTGGATGTGTAATTGGCGGCGAAGGTTTTCAGCAATATCGTGATGATCTTGGAGTGATTTCTATAAAACATCATGGTTCAGTTATTATTGGTGAAAATGTGGAAATTCAATATAATTCATGCGTTGATAAAGGATTATACAAGTATATGTCAACTTCTGTATCTAAGGGATGTAGAATAGATAATCTTGTTCAAATTGGTCATAATTCTAATATTCAAGAAAATGTTTTTATAGCCAGTGGTGCTGTAATTGGAGGATATGTAAAAATTGGTCGAAACTGTTTTATTGGAATGAATGCTGCAATAATGCAGCATGTGAATATTGGAGAAAACTGCTTGATTGGAATGAATAGCCCTGTAATCAAAGATGTAGGACCGAATTTAGTGGTTGCAGGTTTTGCTGCGAGAGCTGTTGAAGAAAAAAAATAAAGAATGTGCTCTTCACTTTGATAATCTTTTTAATTTTGGAGAAAATATGAATAGTATAGAAGAAATTATGCTGAAAATTAATAATAGCACAATAAAAATTGGGATTATCGGTCTTGGATATGTTGGGCTTCCTTTGGCGGTGAGCTTTGCCCGCAAGGGGGTTACGGTTCTTGGTTTTGAAAAGAGCGAGAAGAAGGCACAGGCGGTCAATGAGGGGCGCAACTACATTGGCGATGTCGATGATGCGGAGCTTGCTCACCTGATTCAAGAAAAGGTGCTCTCGGCGACTACAGATTTTTCACGGATTTCCGAGTGTGATGCCATCATTATCTGCGTGCCGACGCCGCTGGACAGGTTCAAAAAGCCCGACATGAGCTATATCGAGAGTGCGTGCATCGATATCGGCAGGAATATGAAAAAGGGGACCTTCATCAGCCTTGAGAGCACGACCTATCCGACGACGACCGAAGAGTTTGCAAAGCCGATCATAGAGCGCGAATCGGGAATGAAAGAGGGTGAGGATTTCTGGCTCTGCTTCAGTCCCGAGCGGGTGGATCCGGGCAACAAGACCTACAAGACCGATAATACGCCGAAGGTAGTTGGCGGCTTGGGCGAGGAGGCGCAGAAGATTGCCCTTGCACTCTATGGCAAGGCGATACAGAAACTGTATCCGGTGAGCTCGCCTCGGGCGGCGGAGATGGTGAAGATCCTTGAAAACACCTACAGGCTTGTGAACATTTCGCTGATCAATGAGCTTGCGCTGCTTGCGGGCAAGATGCAGATCAATATCTGGGAAGTGATTGAAGCCGCAAAGACCAAGCCCTATGGCTTTCAGGCCTTCTATCCGGGGCCTGGCATTGGGGGGCACTGTATTCCGCTTGATCCTTTCTATCTTGAGTATGTTGCCAAGGGGCTCAATTTCGACCTTACCATGATCGACGCAGCCGGAAAAATCAATAACCTTCAGCCCTACCGCATGATGAATAAAATTGCGTTTGCCCTCAACAGACATAAAAAGGCAATGAATGGCTCAATGATTCTTTTCCTTGGGGTTGCCTACAAGCCGGATATTGATGATCCCCGGGAAAGCCCTGCGCTTGAGGTGATGAATCTCGTGGCTCATAAGGGGGCAAAGGTTCTGTATCATGATCCCTATATCTCAGAGGTGATGGACGAACATGGTCATCATTGGAAAGGTGTTGAACTTACTGATGAAATGCTCACCTCGGCTGATTGCGTTGTCTTTACTACGAACCATTCCTGTTTTGATGTTGAACATATTGTGGTAAAAGCCCAGCTGGTGGTGGATATGAGGAATGCGGTGAAGAGGGTGAGTATTGAAAATGGGAAAGTTTTTAAATTATAAGTTCTTATTAAATGCAGACATCTAGCAATGAGGCAATGATGCAACTTGAAGGAATGGCTTACGCATCAGAACGCGATTTGGCGTACGATAAATCGTGCTTTATGAAAAAAATGCGCTTGAGCAAAGAAGATCTTAATAGCTATTTAAAAAGGCTAGAAAAATCGCATACTGAATACAAATCCGAGCTGTGGTTAATAAAATTCCTTTCAAAGATAAAGCATTTTAAAAATAAATGGATGTACTGAAATGGCCAATGTTGTTTTCATAGCACTAGCAAACCTCCAGGATAAATCAGATGGAGTAGCCCAGAAGGTACTCGCACAAATGGATGGAGTCCTTCAGAACGGTAATATGGTAACGGCCTACGTATATGGCAACAAGGGCATTGTTAAATGGAGCAATAATGGTGTAGTCCAGGAATTTCCAAAATCAATAATTCCAAAACGTTGGATTCTGTATAATTATTGTGCCAAGCAGGCAAAAAAGATGGCTGGTTTTTCTGTATATATTCGATATGCCCATTGTGATTTCCCATTTATTCGAATGCTTCGCTTGCTAAAGTCCAATATCTGCAAGATATTTCTGGAAGTACCTTCTTTTCCGATAGTCTATCCTGCACTGCGAATCAATACGCTGTCATCCTTGTATTTCAGGATAATGGATCGAATTTTATCAAGTATTATAAAACGATATGTATATAGAACGGTTAGCATCGGTCATGAAACCAGCATGATATTTGGAATTGAAAATATTAATATTCCGAATGGCATGGCATTAAAACTGAGTGAAACCGAGTATTCAACCAATAGACCTACAAGTCAGTTGCATATCATCGGGGTATCTTCGTTTTATAAAAAACATGGTTATGACAGGCTGGTAAGTGGGTTAATAGAATACTACAGAAAAAGCAAAAATAGAATGATTTTCCTTCATTTAGTTGGAGATGGGCCGGAGTTCGAACATATTAAAACTCTTATAAGTAATGGTTCGCTTGAGAAATATGTGATTATGTATGGAAGGTTGCATGGGGAAGAAATCGAAAAAATATATGCCAAATGCAATATGGCTTGTGGACCTTTGGGTCTACATAGAGTAGGTATTTTAGTTGCATCGCCTTTAAAAACAAAGGAATATTTTATGCGAGGAATACCATTTCTGTATTCATATAAAGAAATAGGTCTTCCGAATGATTCTCGTTATGGTTTGCATATTGAAGAGAACGATAATCCTGTAGATTTTAATAGAGTTCTGGAGTATTTTAATACATATAAAGATAATTTTGAAAATATATCGGCTGAGATGAAATCATTTGCGCATGAACATTTCAAATGGAATAAGATTCTCAAATTTCTTTCTGATTAAAACAGGTTAAAATGAGAGTGCTCATAATCGATGTAAATTGTAAATATTCAAGTACTGGTAAAATTGTATTAAATTTGTACGAGTATTTAAATAATCATTCAATTGAGACAGCGATTTGCTATGGTAGGGGACCTCGAATTTCTAAAAAGAACATCTTTAGGATCGCTAGCCCTTTGGAAGTGTTAATTCATGCATTTCTTGCGCGGTTAACTGGCTTAAACGGATACTTTTCTCCATTCTCGACAGCAAGATTGTTAAGAGTAATAAAAAAGTTCAAGCCTAATGTTGTGCATTTGCATGAGTTGCATGGCTATTATGTAAACTATGGCCTGATAATTAAATATCTAAAAAGGAACCGAATAAAGACAATTTGGACATTTCATTGTGAGTATATGTACACAGGGAAGTGCGGACATGCGAATCAGTGCGAAAAATGGAAAACGGAATGCAATAAGTGCCCGCAGCTAAGGGTGTACCCAAAGTCACTAATGTTTGATTTTACAAGGCTAATGTTTAGATATAAAAAGAAACTAATGGAAGATTTTGATTGCGTTATAGTTACTCCGTCTGTATGGCTATCCAATCGTGTGAAAAATTCGTTTTTGCAGAATAAAAAAAATGTTGTAGTTCGCAATTCAATAAACATTGATCTATATTCTCCTCGTGATGTTGAGGATTTAATTAAAATGCACGGGCTTGAACATAAAATAATTGTATTGGCCTTAGCTCCAAATCTAATGTCAGCACAAAAAGGCGGAGAATGGGTGTTAAAAGCCGCTAATTCATGCAGCGGGGAACAAGTGATGTTTGTTATGATCGGAATAGATGACATGGATAAATGGAAATTCCCCGGAAATGTTATTGCAATGCCGAGAATCTATGATCAGAATTTGCTGGCCAAGTATTATTCTCTTGCGGATATATTTTTAATATGCAGCGAGAAAGAAAATTTTCCTACTACATGTCTTGAGGCATTAGCTTGTGGTACTCCCGTTGTAGGATTCAATACGGGTGGGACGGCAGAAACAGTACCTGAGCCATATGGTAAATTCTATGAATACGGTGATATAGAAAGTTTAATCAATTACATTAAGACTATGAAGCACAAGACAATAGATATTATTGGCGGTTGCAGGAAATTTGCTATTGAACATTACAGCAATGCATCAATGGGAGAAAAGTATCTAAAATTGTATCAAGATGGATTAGAGAAATGAAAATACTGCATGTTTGTCTTTGTGGACCGTTCAACGATAATTGGAATTATCAAGAAAATGCTCTTGTATCCCAACATAAAAAAATGGGCTTTAATGTTGCAGTTATTACAACTGTTCATATAAATGATATAAAATCAAGTGGTTATCTTGATGTTGCTGCAGGGAAATATCTTAGCAAAGAGGGAGTTCCGATACAAAGGCTTCAATACACTAAGAGGATCCCTAGATTTATTGCATCGATTCTTAGGTGCTATTCTGGAACTTATGCAGCCATTGATGAATACTCTCCTGATATTATTTTTTGCCATGGTCTTCAATTTCTAGATCTCTTGAGTGTTTGTAGGTATATGAAGCGGCATCCTAGAGCGAAATTGTTTATAGATTGTCATGAGGATTTGAATAATAGTGCTAAGACGATTTTATCAAAGTATATTTTACATAAAGTGCTTTGGAGAGCACTTGCACAAATCTCGCTTAAGTATACTGAAGTATATTGGGGAACTACACCTGCACGTATGGAGTTTCTGGTAAAAATGTATGATATACCTAGATCAAAAACGGATCTTTTATTTTTTGGTGCAGAAGATAGTTATGTCTCACTATGGAGCAAAGATGCCGCGAGAGTGAGTCTTGGAGTATCTAGTGAAGATTTCATATTTGTTTCTGGCGGAAAAATTGATAGGAATAAAACCCAAGTCCTTAAGTTCATGCGTGCTTTTAGAAAAATAAATTCATCTGTAGCGAAATTAATTATATTTGGTTCGGTATCGAATGAATTAGAAGATGAGTTTAGCAGAAATCTTAACGATAGAATAAGATACATTGGATGGGTGGAACCAAAAGATACTTACCGGGTCTTTGCTGCAGCAGATATGATTGTTTTCCCAGGATTACATTCTGTTTTTTGGGAGCAGGCAGTCGGTATGGGTATACCATGTATATTCAAATCAATAGATGGATTTAGGCATGTTGATATTGGAGGTAATTGTATTTTTATAGAAAAAGATGATGAAAAATATTATATGGATTTAATAAACGATATTTTACATGATAACAATAAGTATGTAGCAATGTGTAAAAGTTCATTGGGTCCAAAACGGGAAGATTTCCTTTATAGCAAAATCGCAATGAAAAGTATACATTATGAATAAATTAAGTACCATATCCATTGTCCGATCGCTAATTTATATAATTCTTGTAACTGCAATTGTCCAACATTTCCCACTAATAAAGCAATATTATTCATTATTGCACATAGTTATCACGATTATTTCAATATCATGTTTATGTCTTCTTATTGCTTCTGTAAATGGTTTAATCATTGGGGAAATTACAACTTATTTGATTTTTTTATTATTCTATAGTCTTTGGCTGATAATGATTGGTGCACTTGCAGGGCATATTGAAGATAGTTTTAGTGAAATTGTATATGCTTGTGTTTTCATAGTTATTGGTTCAAATATATCTTTTGAGGACTTAAGCTCTGCTAACATAGCAATTTTATATTCTCTTGCAAATGCTTTGATGCTTATTTCTGTTATTTATTTTTATGGAGTGGGTTTTGTTATATTGCCTACATATATGATCGATGAAAAAAATCAAATTGGAGCTCAGGCTGGTTATGGCCTTCTTATAGCATTTTACGGCTTTGAAATGAATCAAAGAAAGAGTAAGAGATTTCTCTTGCTGCTAATTATAATTGTTTCCTTCGCGTCATTACTTGTGCTAAGAGCAAGAGCTGTTTTGCTTTCACTAATTTTAATTGCGTTGATTTATATTGTGAAAAAAATAATAAAAGTAAAAAATATTAAACAGGTAATAATTGGGCTAATTATGCTTGTTGTTATTTATATTTTATTTTCAAATTTTCTATTTGATAAAATACGAAATTCATTTCTTTTGGGTTTTAATAATTCAGGTATTTCTATTACATCCTATCGCTTTGAATCATATATTAATGCATTTAAGTATATTATGGAAAAGCCTATTCTCGGGCTGTTAAGTGGAAAAATGCTTAATGGGATAAAGCCACATAATTACTTGATTTATAAGTTACTACAATATGGTTTACTATTTTCTATTCCATATTTAATATTTATTATTTATTTATTTATACAAGTATTAAAAGAGCTCAGCTTAAATACAGATAATTGTTATTTTTGGAAATGGCTAATAATAGCTTATGGCTTAATAATTTCCATGTTTGAATATGCTTTCCCATTCTTACCGGGAACAACGCATATTATATTCTGGATTACTCTTGGAATTATTGATAAAAAGAGCATCAATGCTAGAAGATTAATATTAAGGAGATCAAAATGAGAAAATATCAAATTTGTACCAACTGCATAATGGATACATCGGACTCGGGCATCGTTTTTGACGAAAACGGGCGTTGCGATTACTGCAATAATTATTACGCTAACATACAGCCGCATTGGCATCCGGACGCGGAGAGCGAAGGCGAGCTGATGCGTATTGCGGACAAAATAAAGAAAGACGGCAAGGATAAGCAGTATGACTGTCTGATAGGATTGAGCGGTGGAGTTGATAGTTCTTATGTTGCCTATATTGCTAAAGAAAAAATGGGCCTTAAGCCATTGTTGTTTCATGTTGATGCTGGTTGGAATACTCAAGAAGCAGTAAATAATATAGAAAGACTTTGTGATTCCCTTAATCTTGATCTGCATACCGAAGTAGTAAATTGGCTTGAAATGAGGGATTTGCAACTTGCTTTTTTCAAAGCACAGGTTCCTCATCTGGATACTCCACAAGATCATGCCTTTTTTGCGGCTTTGTACAATTTTGCAGCAAAAAACAAATTTAAATACATACTTACTGGAGCTAATTATTCAACTGAATGCGTAAGAGAACCATTGGAATGGCATTATCATGCATCAGATCTTACTCAAATCAGAGATATTCATAGGAAATTTGGTCAAAGACAGCTCAAGACATTTCCACTATGTGATATTCTAACATACAAGATATTCTACCGCTATTTTAAAGGCATAAAAGTGATTAAGCCATTGAATTACATCCCATATTTCAAAGATCAAGCTATCATTGAATTAACAGAAAAATTTGGGTGGCAAAAGTATCCTCATAAGCATTATGAATCTAGATTTACCAGATTTTACGAAGGATATTGGCTAAGAGAAAAATTTGGTTTTGATAAGCGTAGAGCTCATTTTTCAAGTCTAATACTGACTGGACAGCTCACTAGAGAAGAAGCATTAAGAAAAATAAGTGAACCTCCTTATAGCCCCGAGATGATTAAGCAAGATATGGAATTCATTGCAAATAAGCTTGATATCTCAATAAATGAGCTTAATGAGTTAATGAATAGTCCAAATAAATCATATAAAGATTATAAAAACAAAATGTGGATCTTAAACATAGGCACAAAAATAATGCGACTTGTTGGAAATCAGAGGACAATAATACGATGATAGGAATTATTAATTATGGGCTTGGCAATATTCAGGCTATCGTAACCGTATATAAAAGATTGAATATTGATTGTAAAGTAATAACGCAAGCACATCAATGCAAAGAGGCTGATAAGTATATTTTACCTGGTGTTGGTTCTTTTGATTATGGAATGAAAAGATTCAGATCTTCTGATGTTTTTTATGCTTTAGAAGAAGCTGTTATTCAGGGGAAAAAACCAATCCTAGGCATTTGTTTAGGCATGCAAATGCTTGCAGACTCGAGTGAAGAAGGCTTGGAAAACGGACTTGGTTGGATACCGGGTCGAGTACTTAAGCTGGTTTCGAATGATCCTATAAAAGTTAAGCTTCCGCATATGGGATGGAATAATATTTCCCCAATAAAAGATAATCATCTTTTTAAAGGATTGAATAGCAGCTATTTTTATTTTGTACACTCATATTATTTTGAACCAAATGATACAGCAAATTCTATTGCAACAACAAACTATACTAAGGAATTTACTTGCGCCGTTAATCGTGAAAATATATATGGTGTTCAATTTCATCCAGAAAAGAGCCATGAATTTGGCATGATGCTACTTAAAAATTATTCGGAGATATAAATGCTTCTTCCAAGAGTAATTCCTTGTCTCCTAGTTCATGAAAAAGGACTTGTTAAGTCTATAAAATTCAAAGACTATAAATACATCGGTGATCCAATAAATGCAGTCAGAATATTCAATGAGAAAAAAGTGGATGAGCTGATAGTTCTTGATATTGATGCAAGCGCAACCAATTTAGAACCAGATATGAAAATGATTAAAAATCTTGCTGATGAATGTCGTATGCCTCTCTGTTATGGTGGAGGAATAAAAACTGTTTCACAAGCTGGAAGAATAATTAATCTAGGAGTTGAGAAGGTTGCGATTAGCTCTGCCGCTGTAGAAAATCCAGATTTGATTTCTCAAATATCAAAGGAGCTTGGGTCGCAGAGTGTAATAGTAGTACTTGATATTAAAAAGAAACTATTAGGGAGATATGAGATTTATATTCATAATGGTAAAAAATCTACTGGTCTGGACCTTTTCTCTTATCTGAAAGTTGTTGTTGAAAAAGGTGCCGGCGAGATAGTAATAAATTCCATAGACAATGATGGAATGATGAATGGGTATGATATTAAATTAGCTAAATCTGTATATGACGCAATCTCCATACCACTAATTTTTTTAGGTGGATGTGGTTCTCAAGATGACATTAAGAAACTAGTTGAAGAAACTGGAACTATCGGCGCTGCTGCAGGAAGTCTATTTGTGTTTAAAGGTCCGCATAAGGCGGTATTAATTAATTATCCAAATCGAGAAGATAAAGAAAAGCTTTTTAAAAATATAACAGGAGAAACAATATTATGAGTAGAGAAAAAAATCTACTAATTACCGGTGGTACCGGTTCTTTTGGCAACGCTGTTTTAAAGAAATACCTTAAAACAGACATCAAAGAAATTCGCATCTTCAGCCGCGATGAAAAGAAGCAGGATGACATGCGGCATCTCTATAAGGATCCAAGAATCAAGTACTACATTGGAGATGTCCGCGATATCGAGAGCGTCCGATCTGCAATCAAAGGTGTGGATTATATTTTTCATGCTGCAGCTCTGAAACAGGTTCCTTCATGTGAGTTCTACCCGGTAGAGGCAGTCAAGACCAATGTGCTCGGGGCAGACAATGTGCTCACTGCAGCAATCGAAGAAGGAGTCAAGAAAGTCATCGTCCTGAGCACTGATAAAGCAGTTTATCCCATCAATGCAATGGGCATGTCCAAAGCCTTGATGGAAAAGGTCATGATTGCAAAGTCGAGAGAGCTTGATAATGGGAAGCACATGTTCTGCGGCACGAGGTATGGCAATGTCATGGCATCACGTGGTTCGGTGATCCCTCTTTTTATTGACCAAATCATGCAGGGCAAGCCCATCACCATCACCGATCCTGAAATGACGAGGTACCTCTTGCATCTCGATGCGGCGGTAGAACTGGTCGAGTATGCGTTCGAGCATGGAAGAAATGGTGACATTTTTGTAAAGAAGGCACCGGCCTGTACCTTGGCTGATCTTGCGACTGCACTTAAGGAACTCTTGCATGCCGATAATGAAGTGAGAATTATCGGCACTCGGCATGGAGAGAAACTCTACGAAACGCTGGTAAATAGGGAAGAGATGGCGAAAGCTGAAGACCTGGGAGATTACTACCGAATTCCTGCAGATACGAGAGACCTCAATTACGACAAGTACTTCTCCAACGGCGACAAGAAAGTGCAGGAAGTTGTTGAGTACACCTCGCATAATACCACAAGGCTTGATGTCGAAGGTACGAAAAAGCTACTTTTGACGCTTGACTGTGTGCAGGATGCCATGAAGGAGCGGGGGCTTCTGTGAAGATTCTTGTTACCGGTGCGCAGGGTTTCATTGGCAGAAATCTGCTTGTTCGACTCAGACGAGAGAACATGCATGAGGTTCTGCCCTTCGATGTCCAAAATTCAGACGCTGATCTCGAAGCCTTTCTTGCAAAGGCTGATTGTATTGTCCATTTAGCCGGTATCAACCGCCCACTCACGCCAGAAGAATACATGCAAGGGAATTTCGGACTGACATCCCGCATTGTTGAATTCTTTGAGGAGCAGGGGAAGCAGACACCGATCATCTTCTCTTCATCAATTCAAGCTGAGCGTGAGAACGAATATGGCAAAAGCAAGCGAGCTGCCGAAGACAGGCTCAGGCTCTATGCGGAAAGGACCGGCGCTTCTGTTTCGATTTTCCGTTTTGCAAACGTATTTGGAAAATGGTGCAGGCCAAACTACAACTCAGCAGTCGCTACCTTTTGTTATAATATTGCCCATGAGCTCTCTATTGCGATCAATGATCCGAGCGCGCGCTTAAGGCTCATCTATATTGATGACGTAGTCGATGCGATTGTTCGGCAGATTGCTCCTTTGCAGAAGGGTTTTGCCTTTGTGGATGCTGGTCCCGTATACGAAACGACAGTAGGCAAGGTTGCAGAATATATTCGCATGCTGCATGACTATCGCAAAAAAGGATATATCCCCGATTTTGCTGATGAATTTCTCAAAAAGCTTAATACCACCTACCTAAGTTATATTGATGCTGACAAGCTGGCGCTTGAACCGGAGCTGAAGTCGGACCAGCGGGGGTGGCTCTTCGAGCTGATGAAATCAGCACATGCAGGGCAGATATTCGTATCTACGACAAGACCTGGTTTTACCCGGGGAAATCATTACCATGACACCAAGGTAGAAAAGTTTTGCCTTGTCAAAGGCAAGGCTTGCATCACGCTGCGCAGAATCGATGCAGAAGATAAAATCATCTATGAGGTAGATGATGCCATAATCCAGGTTGTCGATATTCCTCCCGGCTATACGCACTCGATCGAAAATACGGGTACAGGGGACTGCATCGTATTGTTCTGGGCAAACGAAGTGTTCGATACTTCACGGCCTGACACTTATTTTCTAGAGGTTTGAATGAAGACTAAGCTTAAAGTTGTCACGGTTATCGGCACTAGGCCTGAGATAATTCGTCTTTCAGAAGTCATTCGCGCTTGCGATAGAGCATTTGATCATGTGCTTGTTCATACAGGGCAGAACTGGGATTACACGCTGAACGAGATATTTTTCAAGGACCTTGAGCTCAGGGCTCCTGACCGCTATCTGAATGTTGTTGGTGCGGATCTGGGCGAAACCATGGGCAATATCATTGCGGCTTCCTATAAGATGCTCAAGGAAATTCAGCCTGATGCGCTTCTTGTGCTTGGCGATACCAATTCAGCTCTCTGTGCAATTCCAGCCAAGAGGCTGAAAATACCCATCTTCCATATGGAAGCAGGCAATCGCTGTTTCGACCAGAATGTGCCTGAGGAAATCAATCGCAAGATCGTTGACCATATTGCGGATATCAATCTGCCTTATACCGAGCATTCAAGGCGCTATCTTCTGGCAGAGGGGTTCAGAAAAGAGCACATTTTTGTGACTGGCTCCCCGATGACTGAAGTGATCCGGCGCAATATGCAAAAAATCTTGTTATCAAAGGCGCTTGAGACATACGGAGTAGAGAAGGGTAAGTATTTTGTCCTCAGCATGCATCGAGAAGAGAATGTTGATATTGAATACAAGTTTAAAGAACTCGTTAAAGCGCTCGATGCAATAGCTGAAACATATAAGCTGCCTGTGGTTTTCTCAACACATCCCCGAACATGGAAGCGGCTCGAAGCGGAAGGAATTAAGCTCAATCCGCTGATTCAGCAGGTTAAGCCTCTGAGTTTTACCGATTATTGCCGGCTTCAGATCGATGCAAAATGCGTCATCTCGGATTCGGGGACGCTGAGCGAAGAGTCGGCTATCTTGCGCTTCCCTGCGGTGCTCTTAAGGAATTCTACCGAAAGGCCGGAGGCGGTGGATAAAGGGAGCATTGTGATTGGAGGCTATACAGCGGAGAGCCTAAGCCAATCGATAGCTTTGGCAACTGATTTCTTTGACAGCAAAGACCATCGACCGGCTGACTACTTCGATGAGGATGTATCGGCAAAGGTGGTAAAGATAATTCAGGGGTATACGCCGATAATTAATAAAGTCATTTGGCATTTGTAAATATTATTAATATGAATATTCTTGTTATTTGCCAATACTATGAACCTGAACCATTCAAAGTATCTAGGCTCTGTGCAGAGCTAGCGAAAAAAGGCCACAAGGTTACCGTCTTGACTGGAATACCCAATTATCCAGAAGGCAGGATTTATCCTGGCTTTAGTTGGAATAAGCAAAGGCATACAATAATCAATAATGTAGAAATAATAAGGGTTCCCTTAATACCGAGAGGAAGCAGAAAACTTTCGCTGATGCTCAATTATCTGTCTTTCGCAATTTTCGGCTCGCTCTTTTCTTTGGGAATTTTTAGAAAATACGATTATGTCTTTGTATACCAATTATCGCCAGTCTTTATGGTGTTGCCAGGAATTGCATATGCTAAGTTTCGTAATATTTCACTTATAATTTATATCCTAGATTTATGGCCAAATAGCTTTTTGGAAACTGAACATATAGTGAATAATTACATAAAAATGATCATTTTTAGCATTTCAAAATGGATCTATAAGCAATGCTCTTGGATGGCTGTATCTTCAAAGGGTTTTATCAAGCCAATTGAAGAAATGGGAATAGAAAAAAGGAAAATTGAATATATTCCTCAATTTTCTGAAGATCCCTATGGGAATTTAATTAATATTAATCACGATATTTTGGATAATTCAAATGCATTTTCGATTATTTTTGCTGGCAATATAGGATATGCGCAAGGTCTTGAGGTTGTAATTGAAGCTGCTTCTATAATTAAATCTAAGCAGACTGCAAGCAATATTCGTTGGCTGATTGTAGGAAATGGCAGGGCAAAGAAAGATTTGATAAATCTTTGTTTCAAAAAGGGAGTTGATAATACAGTAAAATTTATAGATAGGGTATCATCTTTAGAAGCTTATAATTTGATAATGCGCTCAGATGCGGCATTATTAGTTCTGTCAAAGTCTAAATTATTTTCTTTAACGGTTCCTGCAAAACTACAAACTTACATGGCATGCGGAGTACCAATATTATGCGTTGCAGGAGGCGAATCTGCTGAGGTTGTGAGAGAAGCACAGGCGGGTGTAGTGTCCGAACCAGGAAATGCAGAACAATTAGCTGAGAAGGCAATAGCTTTATCGCTTCTTTCAAAAAAGGTGCTAAATGAATATGCAAATAATGCAAGACGGTTTTACCTAAGCAATTTCACAATAGAAAAGCATCTGCAGAATATTCTTTCCTTGTTTGAAGAAAGAAATAGTATTAAGGAGTAAGCACAAATGATATTAATAACTGGAATAACTGGGAAGAGTGGACTCTATTTCTTTCAGAATATAATAAATGATAAGAAATTGAAGAATGAAAAGTTCAGGATAGTTGTTCGCCAAACATCAAATACAGATTTTATTGACAAAAGCGGTATATGCATTGAAAAAGCTATAGGTGATCTTAATAATTTGAAATTTATTGAAAAGGCCATGAAAGATATAGATGTTGTATTTCATATTGCAGGTATTCATTTTTCTTTAAATGTCATTGAAGCAGCTATAAAAAATAACGTCAAATGGGTGATTCTTGTTCACACCACAGGCATATTTTCTAAATATAAATCTGCTGCAGCAAGATATAGAGATATTGAAAATAGAATTAATTTGCTAAAGACTAATTCAAAGCTCGACCTGACAATATTAAGGCCTACAATGATATATGGAGATATTGAAGACAGGAATATTTCAATATTTATAAAGGTAGTTGATAAAATCAAAATTATTCCTGTTATTAATAATGGGAACTACCATTTACAGCCTGTTCATGCAAAAGATCTGGGAAATGCCTATTATCAAGTTTTGCTTAATAAGAGCAAAACAAAAAATAAATGCTATAATCTATCTGGAAGAGAACCAATATTATTAATCGATATGCTAAAAATAATTTCTAAAGAGCTAGGTGTTTCTAGGAGTTTTTTCTCTGTTCCCTTTCCGGTTGCTTATGCGGGAGCATGGATTTTATTCGCAATTTCATTCGGAAATATTGATTATCGAGAAAAAGTTCAAAGAATGATTGAATCCAGAGCATTTTCGCATGAAGATGCAGAAAATGATTTTGGCTACAATCCGATGTCATTCCAAGAAGGTATTAAAGACGAAATTTTTAAATATAAACAAAGAATGAAAAAATCTGAATTTCATATTTCTTAGAAGGATTTATAATGATGTACATAAAAATTAAGAGGCTATTTGATATAATACTATCTCTATTGGGGCTTATTATTATTTCTCCTGTTTTCTTAGTTATAATCATTGCTATCAAAATAGATTCAGATGGCCCAGCTATATTCAAGCAAAAAAGGATCGGTATTCACAAGAGACAATTTAATATTCTTAAATTCCGAACCATGAGAATTGATACCCCTCGAGATATTCCTACCCATATGCTGAAAAATTCAGAATACTATATTACAAGGGTTGGGAAAATATTGAGAATAACGTCTTTGGATGAATTGCCGCAGATACTGAATGTTTTAAAAGGTGAAATGTCAATAATAGGTCCTAGACCGGCTCTTTGGAATCAATATGATCTGATTGAAGAAAGAGAAAAATATGGAGCTAATGGAGTTCCCGTAGGCCTGACGGGATGGGCTCAGATTAATGGCAGGGACGAACTTCCAATAGAAGTCAAGGCAAAATTCGATGGCGAATATGTTGAAAAAATGAGCTTATGGTTCGATTTGATGATTTTCTTTAAGACAATCTTTAATGTAATTAAAGCAAAGGGAATAAAGGAAGGAGCAAGCAAGTCTTGATGAGGCTTTAGCGATTTAGATCAAACATTGCAAAGCATTTAATGTATCAATAAATATGTATTAAATATAAAATGCAAAAATTAAAGAGGAAACATATGAATAGCAGCACTATATTAAAAATTGATAAGCGAATATGGAATTTTATTAGCATTATAATATTAAGCCTCCTGACCTTCTCCTGGACCTTCTTCATTTTCCACAAACCATTCGATGCAAGACTTGTCGCCACTGTAATATTCCTCCGCATGCTCGCCTCGTTTGCGATCTTCCGGGATTATTCGTCGAGCTGGAGAAGGGCGACACAGATGACATTCCTGCTCAAGGGCTTTGTGTACAGCATGGCCTTCGTCGTCTATGTGCCGATATTCTATGGAAAAGTCGAGTTCGCCCTGCTTGCATCTGAATTGCTGTTCTTCATTTTCTGCATCAATCTAATGGTGTCGATTTACAACTATGTGATGAATAAATCCAATAAGGCAAAAACGAAATCGCTGGTCATTTTCGGGGCGGGCGAAGCGGGTACCAAGCTGAGGGAAGAGCTGGCAAACAGCGAATACAAGGTCGAATACTTCATCGATGATGCCCACTTTCTGCATGGCAGAACTATCGATACAATCCGAATTCTCTCCAGGGAAGAATTCAAGAAAAAGGCAGCAAAAGAGTCAAAGTTCGATCTCCTGCTCATTGCAATCCCGAGCGCAAGCAGAGCGCAGATAAACAGCGTCTATGAGGATATAGGCTCATATTTCAACGCTATAAAAATCCTTCCGCCGCTGGGCCAGATAACCGATAATGAGGGGTATTCCAGCCAGCTGAGGGATATACGGATTGAGGACTTGCTGGCGAGAGAGCCCAAGGATCTCGACAAGCATGTCATCGAGCGCTTCGTGAAGAACAAGAAAGTGATGATCACTGGCGGCGGAGGGAGCATCGGAAGCGAATTGGTCAGGCAGTGCATCAAATATGGCGCGAGCACGGTCATCATTGTGGATCATTGCGAATATGGCCTGTATGCGATCTCGGAAGAATTTCCGGATGGCAATGTAAAAAAATACCTGGTAAGCGTGACGAATTACAGCGAACTGGAAGATGTGTTCAGACAAACCTTGCCACAGATCGTCCTCCATGCAGCGGCGTACAAGCACGTTCGTTTCTGCGAACTGAATCCGCATTCGGCAGTGGTCAATAACATCCTCGGCACGAAAAACTGCATCGATTTGGCAATACAATACAAAGTGAAGAAATTCGTGCTCATCTCAACCGACAAGGCAGTAAGGCCCACGAGCATCATGGGTGCCACAAAAAGAGTCTGCGAGCTCTATGCGCAGAATGTAAACCCTGGCGAGACTGAAATTGTCGCCGTACGCTTTGGCAATGTGCTGGACTCGAGCGGGAGCGTCGTACCGAAATTCAGAGAATTGATAAAGCAGAATAAACCCCTGCCTGTCAGCCATCCTGAAGTAAGACGGTATTTTATGCTCATTCCCGAAGCCTGCCAGCTTGTACTGCAGGCTGCCAGTCTGGGCAAGGGGGGTGAGGTCTTTATTCTGGATATGGGAGAACCCGTGAAGATTCTGGACCTGGCCCGAACGATGCTCCGGCTCGCAGGCAAGAGCGAAGAAGAGATTGTTTATACCGGGCTTGGCGAAGGCGAAAAGCTCTACGAAGAACTGCTTCTTGACGACAAGATTAAGGACACCAAATACGAATCCATTTTCATTGGCAAGAATACCCCCTGCGAAATCGAACAGCTCAACCAGGATATCATCGAACTTGCCGCTATCAAAGACAAAGAAGGCATCAGGGCAAAACTGCGCCAGCTTGCACAGCTGGCTTGATTATGAGAGGATGAGAAACATATGCAATATTCGGTGATTGTTGCATCCGCAATGATGTCCGCGTTCGCCATGCCGTTCATTCTGGATATTTCTCATCAGAATAAGCTTTACGATACTGCGGGCGGACGCAAGAATCATAACGGCAACATCCCGCGGCTGGGCGGGCTCGGCATTTTTTCTGGCTTTGTAGTCATCGTCGCGGCATTTTTGGCTTTGCAAAATAGTGCGGTTTCCAGAGAACTGCTGTCGCGCGGCCCGGCACTTCTGCCTTTCGCGGTGGGGGCAGGGCTCATGCATTTCATAGGTTTTCTGGATGATCTCAAGGCGCGTCCGGCACTGCTGAAACTTGGGGTGCAGATTATTGCGGCACTCGTGGTGGTGCTGGCAGGGTATCGATTTAGGGGTTTTGGTTTTCGGGCCGATGTACTGTCCGGTCCGCTGTCGTGGCTTTCGATCGTGCTCAGTGCCGGTTGGATTGTGGGAGTGGCGAATGCGATCAATTTTATCGATGGTCTAGACGGGCTTGCGGGAAGCCTTGCTTTCATTGCGGCGATGGCCTTTGGCATTTACTACTACCGCATGGGCGATACATCGAGCTCCTTTCTGTGTCTGACCATTGCAGGAGCGGTTGTGGGGTTTCTGTTCTTCAATTTTCCTGCACCGAGCGCAAAAATATTCATGGGGGATTCGGGGAGCCTCTTTCTCGGTTTTTCGCTTGCAGTGATGCCATTTCTGGGGCAGACCCAAGGCGCTTCGACAGGAATCGGGCTTGGGGTACTTCCATCGATGACTCTGCTCGGCTTGCCGGTGTTCGATGCACTGCGGGTTATCATGCTCCGCATGCGCTCGGGCGAAAACCCCATGCAGCCGGACCGGCGGCATATCCACTATCTTTTTGCCGATTCGGGTTTCAAGACCATTTCGGTTATTGCGATTCTGGATAGTGTTGCAATACTGCTTGCAGGATCGATCTTCATGGCGGCCTACATGCCGCAGAGCCTCGGATACATGCTCCTTCTCATTTCAATAGGTATTCTCTTCATCCTCTTCCGCTATGCCATGTCGCTCAGAGCCGCGGCTCGAGCCTGACAGGATTCTTAGGCCAATCTCACAATACACAAAGACTCAATGCATATGCATCTCATGCATGATATACTTGGACTTATATAGTGCGCGTGAACAGGGCGCAAATGGAGCTGTCGGACATGAATAAATGCAAAGTTAAAAAAATCGTCGCAATGCTGGTCTTTGCGGGTGTGGTGCTCGCTGGCCTCTATGCCCAGACGCCGGATCAGTCTGCCTTGCTGCAGGCGCTGGGGGGCGCGCAAGGAGGTCAGGGGGCGACTGGGGCCGCTGGCGGAGCCGCAGGAGTGACAGCTCCGCCCGCGGTTACACAGCTTTCTGCACCTTCTGCGGGGGCTGTCCAGACAAAAACAACAGAGCCTAAGGCTGCTTCGGCGCAGGCGCTCTCCGCAATCGAGCGGATGTTTGCAAACATGGCGGCAGGACTCGGGACGCCCGCTCAGAATCTGACACAATTCGGCTATTCGCTGTTCGACATGCCCAGCGCTCCATCTTTTGCCGCGATTGGTGACGACTATGTCCTCGGTCCAGGGGATGGGCTTGTGCTCTATCTCTGGGGAGATGCTGTCGATCTTCGAGAGCTTTCACCCTCATACACGCTGACTGTGGATAGAAATGGCGCCATTTTCCTGCCGCCGGTGGGTCAGGTTTCGGTCTGGGGTCAGGATATCGGCTCGGTGAGGGGCATTTTGAAAAGCATGCTCGACCGGCGCTACAAGCGGCTCGAAATGAACCTGACGCTCGGCACGCTGAGGCAGTTTCCCGTATTCGTTTCGGGCTATGCGGGGAGTCCGGGGACGGTGCTCGCCAATGGTGCCGATACGGTGCTCACGGTGCTGTCGCGCGCGGGCGGAATTCTCAAGACCGGTTCGCTCCGCTCTGTAGTGCTGACGAGGCAGGGGAAAGGCGGCGCTTCCGAGCGTATCGAGATCGATTTCTACGAAAGTCTTTTGCAAGGCAAGCCCATTGACTTGCGCGTGCGCGAAGGCGATTCGATTTTCATTCCGGGCATTGGTCCTGTGGTGGCGCTTGCAGGAGAGCTCAGGCTTCCGGGTATTTATGAATTGAAGCAAAGGGCTCCGGGGGCAGCCATGCCCAGTCTGGAAGCAGCGCTTGCATTGGCGGGGGGCGTACTGCCTTCGGCTCGATCGGGCGCAGTGACACTGCTTCGATATGGAGAGGCGGGCAAGGAGCTCGTTACCGGCAATATCCAGGACAGAGCCTTTGCCGGAAGGCAGGCTGTTGACGGGGATTTCATCTATTTCGGCAAAATCAGCGATCTATTGCTGGGTCAGGTCGAGGTGTCGGGTGCGGCCAGGTACCCGGGTCGATATGACATCGCTTCGTTCAGAAGCCTGAAGGCACTTCTGCAAAAAGCTCAGCTGCTGCCGGAGACAAACCTCTACTACGGGCGGGTGTACCGCATGGATCAGTCTGGGAAGGACAGATCCTTTGCCTTTTCGCCCGGGGAGGTGCTTGCGGCAGGTGAGGGGTCTGCTGGGGCTGCTGCTGATGTGCCGCTTGCCGAATTCGACAAGGTGGTGCTGTTTCGCTATGCCGATACCGGGATCGATCCGGATCTCGACCGGTTCGAGAATACGGTGGTGGTGTCGGGGCCGGTAAAATATCCTGGTTTCTACCTTTACAAGTCTGGGATGAAGCTTTCCTCGGTGTTGACTGCGGACCAGCTGTTATTGGACACGAATGAGCAGTATGGGGAGATAGTGCGGCTGAGGAAGGACGGGAAGCATGAGTATGTGACGTTCCGGCCTGGGGAGGTAGTGGCTGGGAAGTGGGACCTGGAGCTTGGGTCTCGGGATGTGATCAGGCTGGTGAAGGTAGGGTACAGGCCGGCGCAGGTGGACATGGACCGGTTTGTGGACTCAGTTATGGTAGAAGGGCCGGTGGAGTTTGGTGGGGTATATGCGTGGCGAGAGGGGATGAGGCTTGGGGAGCTGATGAAGCTTGCGAAGCCGAGGCTTGAGGCGAACCAGGTATATGCGGAGGTAGTGCGGCCTCTGGCAGGGGGGAAGAATGAGTATGTGACCTTTGCGCTGAGGGAGGTAGTGGCAGGGGAATATGATCTGGTCTTGCGGGCACGGGACCGGGTGCGGCTTTATAGCACTGCGGCAGTGCTGACGGTGGGGAAGGCAGGGGTGCAGGAAGGGGGAACGGCGGTCGCAGGTACTGAGGGTACGCCGGCTGTGGGCACGGGAGTTCAGGAAGGGGCGGCAAGTCCGGCGGCTGCCTCCGTCCCGGCAGGCACGGGCAGTGGCATAGAGACGGACCTTGGAGCCTTTCTTGAAGTGGTGCAGGTGAGCGGGGCTATCCGGTACCAGGGGCCGTATGCGCGGACGCCGAGTCTGAAGCTGTCGTCGGTAGTGACGGTCGAGCAGATACTGGAAGAGACGAATTTGGAGTATGCGGAGCTGACGCGGCTGAGGGCAGACGGGACGCCTGAATACCATACGTTTTCGCCGAAGGCGGTACTAGAAGGCAACTATGATCTTGCCTTGCAGGCGAAGGACTCGATTCGGTTTGTGAAGAAAGCGAGCTTTGGGGGCAAGGGGGAGAGTCCGGATTTTGAGAAGTTCAGCGAGGTGGTACAGCTGACGGGGCAGGCGGCGCGGCCAGAGGTGTATGCGCTGAGGCCTGGGATGAAGCTGTCTGAAGTAGTGACGAAGGACCAGCTGTTATTGGACACGAATCAGCAGTATGGGGAGATAGTGCGGCTGAGGAAGGACGGGAAGCATGAGTATGTGACGTTCCGGCCTGGGGAGGTAGTAGCTGGGAAGTGGGATCTGGAGCTTGGGTCTCGGGATGTGATCAGGCTGGTGAAGGTAGGGTACAGGCCGGCGCAGGTGGATGTGGACCGGTTTGTGGACTCAGTTATGGTAGAAGGGCCGGTGGAGTTTGGTGGGGTATATGCGTGGCGAGAGGGGATGAGGCTTGGGGAGCTGATGAAGCTTGCGAAGCCGAGGCTTGAGGCGAACCAGGTATATGCGGAGGTAGTGCGGCCTCTGGCAGGGGGGAAGAATGAGTATGTGACCTTTGCGCTGAGGGAGGTAGTGGCAGGGGAATATGATCTGGTCTTGCGGGCACGGGACCGGGTGCGGCTTTATAGCACTGCGGCAGTGCTGACGGTGGGGAAGGCAGGGGTGCAGGAAGGGGGAACGGCGGTCGCAGGTACTGAGGGTACGCCGGCTGTGGGCACGGGAGTTCAGGAAGGGGCGGCAAGTCCGGCGGCTGCCTCCGTCCCGGCAGGCACGGGCAGTGGCATAGAGACGGACCTTGGAGCCTTTCTTGAAGTGGTGCAGGTGAGCGGGGCTATCCGGTACCAGGGGCCCTATGCACGCACGCCCAGCCTCATGCTTTCTTCGGTGGTCACTCGCGACCAGATTCTGCAGGAGACGAGCCTTGATTACGCTGAGCTGACGCGCCGCAAGCCGGACGGCAGTTGGGAATATCTTACCTTTGCTCCGCGCGATGTGCTGAATGGAGAATTCGACCTGAAACTCAGGGCGATGGATTCGATCCGGTTCGTGCCAGTAAAATATCTTCCTGAGAAGTTTGATTTTGACAAATTCGGCAATGCCTTTGCCATCGTCGGTGCAGCGAACTACCCAGGCCTCTATTCTCTCGGCAAACGCAGGATGCTGTCTGAGATTATTACACAGGATCAGCTCATTTCCACAACCGACAATTTCTATGCAGAGATCGAGCGCTGGTCTGCGGGAGGCAGGATTGAGTACCTCACCTTCAATCCAACTGCAGTGCTCAATGGAAAGCAGGATTTTCCAATCATGCCTCGCGATATCATTCGTCTCGTTCCGGAAGGGGGGACGGGAGAAGCGCACAATTTTGCGCGCTACCCCGACACGGTGCTCGTAAAAGGAGTTATCCGCTACCCAAGCCGCTATGCATGGTACCGCGGAATGAGACTCTCCGACATCATCCAGGAGAGCGATCTGCTCATCGATACGGAAACCGGCTACGCCGAGATTAAAAGATATGGTCAGAACACCGACAGTATCATTAATTTCGCCCCAGCTCAGCTTGCAGCGGGAAAGGCCGATTTCGAACTCATGCCCCGCGACATTGTCATCTTCTATCCGAAGTATTATTACAGACCCATCAGTGTTGCCGGTGAAGTCGCGGAACCAAAAATCATTCCCTATTTTGAAAACATCGAACTGTCGTCGGTGTTGAGATCGGTGGTTCTTTTGCGGGATATGGCAAATCTCAAGGCAGAAATAAAGAAGCAGTCCGGAGAAACCACCGAGGTGTACCTGGAAGATTATCTGAAACGGCAGCCGGACAGAAAAGTCCTGCTTGCGCCGGGCGATGCGATTACCATCAAGCAGTTGCTGCCGAACGAGCATTTGCCGGTCGTCGTGGTCAGGGGAGAGGTAAAAGAGCCCAAGACCCTTGCGTTCAAAGAAGGAATGCGCCTTGCTGATGCGCTCAGGGACGCGGGCGGATACGAGTCGACTGCATATCAGAAGGGAATCGTGCTCATAAGAAAATCTGTTGCGGATGCTCAGCAGAAACAGATCGACAGGCTCATCGCTCAGCTCGAAGCGGCTACTTCAGCAGGCTCGGTCTTGCCGTCAGCAGCCGATACAGCGCTTAATTCGGCTTCAGCGCTCATCGCAAACCTCCAGATCGATCTTGCGATTCAGAAATCCAAACTGGGCAACCTCAAACAGGTGTACAAAGAAGGTTTTGGAAGAATTACACTTGAAATTCCCGATACCCTCGAAGAACTGGAGACATCGCCGGCCAACATACGGCTGGAGCGGGATGACCTCATCTTCGTACCGAAAATGCCGACATTTGTCATTGTATCGGGCGAGGTCGCAAGCCAGAATGTGGTGCTGTATAGAGAAGGAATGACCGTGCGCCAGGCGATTGCCGAATCAGGCTGGCTTTCAAAAGAGGCGGATCTTGCCAATGCCTTTATCATTCGTGCATCGGGCAAGCTGGACAGTACCGAAGGCAAGGGCTTCTTGTGGTTCAAGCCCAACATCCTGAACTACAGGCTGAATCCAGGCGATACGGTGTTCGTACCGACCAAGTCTGCGAAAGTATCGGTCGCATGGGCGTATCTGCGCGACAGTTTCATGATCATCAGCACGGTGCTGACCAGCGCGCTTACGGCCAAGACGCTCTTGGGGCTGTAAGCAGGCCAATATTTGCAAGGAGAACTGTGTGACTGAAACGACATCTGCACCCACACCCGTAAAGGGAACTGCTTCTCAGAGCAATGAGATTTCGCTGATCGATCTGGCGGCGATCCTCTGGAGGCGCAAGTGGCTGGTAATTGTGACGACTGTGCTGGCAGCGGTATTGTCGGTGGTCTATGCACTCATGCAGCCAAATCTATATACGGCGACGAGTACCATTCTGCCGATTTCAGGGTCTACTTCTTCTCTGGCGGCACAGTATGCAGGCCTGGCAGCCATGGCGGGGGTGAGCATTCCGGGTGCCGCTTCTTCGAATCCCTCGGTCAAAATTCAGGCGATTCTCCAGAGCCGGGGGCTGGCGGAGAAGGTAATCAATCAGCTTGATCTGATACCCAGGCTCATCAAGGAGCCGGAAAAACTCAAGAGCATAACGCCCCTCTCTGCGGCGATCGAATCGTTTCAGAAGCTGTTCTCCGTTTCCATGGATGCCAAAACCTATCTGATGAAAGTTTCTGCAAAAACCAAAGATCCTGCGCTTTCCCGCGACATCGTGAATGCTGCAATCGATCTTCTGCAAAAGGATTTGGCGAATCGCGTGCTGACCTCCAGCGGCAAGAATATTGTGGTTCTGGAACAGCAGGTTGCCGAACAGGAAAGGAAAGTACGTGCACTCCAGGCGAAGATGGCGGATTATCAGAAGAAGAACAAGCTGGTAGCCCCTCAGGCGCAGAGCCAGCAGGGGCTCGATCTCTATCGCTCGCTCATACAGCAGAAGATCACGCTGGAGATTCAGCTTTCGAGTCTTCAGAATGCCCTGTCTTCCGACAACCCCAAGATAACCCAGGCCCAGGCCCAGCTTGCCGCGGTGCAGAAGCAGATCGACGATTTTGAGCGTACCGGCGGCGGCGTCGGCCCCGCAATGAGCGAAACGCCAAAAGCACTGATGGAATATGCGAATCTTTCAGCAGAGCTCGAATTGGCTACCAAAATCTATGGGGGGCTTATCACCAGCCTCGAGAACATGAGGCTTCAGGATGCTACCGAGAAAGTGTTCATCGAGGTGATCGACAGCGCTGTGGCCCCAGAAAAGAAAAGCGAGCCATCGCGGGCGATGATTTGTGTGGTAGGAACCATGGCTGGCGGTTTCCTGGGATTGTTTCTGGCGTTTTTATGGGAAGCGCTTGCCAAAATGCTCGCCGACCCCGAGGTCCGTGCAAAATTCAGAAAATCGGCGGTTTGATGTTTCTCCGCAAATGATTATACTGATAGGTACAAGGATAGATGCAGGGTAGTCCCATGCGCAGGCCTGCGGTTTTCGGGTTTGCTCTCGTTCTCCTCGTCATTGCGGCGAGCGCGCCCCTGCTTGGCGCTCAGCAGAATGAGGCCCTGAACCGCATCGCCCTTGTCATTGGCAACAGCGGTTACGAAGGCAGCGCAAAACTCAGGAATCCTGTCAACGACGCGCAGGATATCGGCGGTACCCTCGCCTTGCTCGGATTCGATACCGAGGTCCTCACCGATGCCGACCTCTATGCCATGGAAGAATCGGTACTGCGGTTCCGCGACAAACTCGCTGGCTCGCCCAACTCAGTGGGATTTTTCTACTATGCTGGTCATGGCGTACAATCGGGCGGAGAAAACTATCTCATTCCGATAGATGCGCGCCTTGCTTCGGAATCGATGCTGAGAACCCGCGCCGTGCCTCTGCAGTTCGTGCTGGACAGCCTCTCCGAGGCGCGCAACAAGCTCAATATCATCGTGCTGGATGCCTGCAGGGACAATCCCTTTTCCTGGGCGCGTTCTTCGTCGAACCGGGGCCTTGCGGTCGTCGGACAGCTTCCGCCTGCAAGCATCGTGGTCTATTCGACAAGCGCCGGGAAAGTCGCACAGGATGGAACCGGACGCAATGGTCTTTTTACCGAAGAACTTCTCAAGCACCTGCCGATGCCGGGGCTCGACATCACCGAGGTTCTGCGCAGGACGGGCGAGGGCGTCCAGGCGAAAACCGCGGGCGCACAGATTCCTGCGGTGTACAGCCAGTTCTTCGGTTTCTTGAAACTCGCGGGCGAAGGCGAGGGGGGCATTGCCGCACAGCCTGTCGGTATCGCTTCGGGAGGCTTCACTCAGCCCGGCGCGGAGGCCTCTCTCGATGATGTCGATCTCGACTGGCTTCCCGCTTTTTTTGATGAGGCGCCTATATTGAGCCAGCGTGTCATCGCCAAGGCTGAGGAGCTTGCATGGGACGGGCGCTGGCTTTCGGCCTGGCGGCTCTTGGAACAGGCAGACCCCAAAAACCGCGATCCCTATATTCTTGCCCAGAAAATCCGCATCGCGCTGGAGGGGAATTCCTGGACCGACAGTTACAGGGCTTTCTCCTTCTACGATACGCCAGCCGACGGCGATGTTGACAATGCGCGGGCTGGCGGCACCATCGACGAAGAGCTGTTCGATTTCAACCCAGTCGCTGCGGTTCAGAATCTTCTCAATCGCAGAGTCGACATTCCGCCCGTGCTGGCCCTCGCTCTGGGGGAGTTTTATTATCACATTTATAATTACAGTTCCGACAGCTGGGATCTTGCGCCGGACGAGATGCTGGCGGAAGGGCTGAGGTGGTTCGATCTGGCAAATGAACAGTATATCGTCGTCGACACCACGAGCGTGATGCATTATTCCGAGCTTCTGATGGAAGAAGGCCGGTATGCAGACGCTGTGGCTATCCTGAGTGATCAGGTCGAATGGCAACCCGATGAGCCCAGCCTGAGGCTGATGCTGGTCGATGCGCTCGTGCAGAATGGCCAGGTCGACCAGGCGCTTGGTCACCTCGATACGCTCATTGCAAGTGCAGAATCGAAACAGGAAGTCCTTGATTATTACAAAAAGGCTATACAGTTCGCTTTCCTGAACAGGAATAACATTTCTCTCGAGCGCTACCTCTCTGCCCTGGAAAAAGAATACCCGGATGACTGGTTCGGGCCTGCTGTTCGCCACAAGCTTGCGGTCAAGGCGGGCGACAAGTCTCGCGCGCAGAAAATAGCCCAGGACATAGTAAAGCGCTTTCCTCCTTCAGTGGATACCGAGGCGCTCGAAAGCATTCTTGTCAATTGGCTCGAAAGCCCCGCCGGTCCTGCGGACGGTCTAAGCTTTCTGGACAGCTCCATCCTTGCCAGCAAGGGAAGGCCGCGCGATCTCGGTATTTTCTACTTCTACCGTGCACTGTACCGATACTACATGGTAGAAAATGACCCTGCTTCCAAAGCTCGAGATGCTGCTATCCAGCGCTCTCTGGATGACCTCGACAGCGCGGAAAAGTACCTCCGTCAGGTGGGCGAGCCTGAAGAGGGCCTGCTAGAGTCCATCAAATCCGTCAGGGAGGAATGGAGGAAGCGGAAGTAGCGATGGGTGCAGAAGCAACGAAATGAGGGCCGTCCGGCAAAATCCCGGGCGGCCTTTTTTTATGCACATTGCAAAGACAGCAGGGGTGCTCAAGGTCAGTGGTCGGACTTGAGCCCCGCGCCGCACATAGGGATAAGGCTGTCGGGCGTGGGTCCGTGCTCTTCGCAATAGCGAAGATAGGCAGCGTAGGTCGCGGCGCTGGTGTGCTCGCAATAAACGCCTCGCGAGGCGAGGATGTGGCGGGCCTCGAGAATGCGGCCCTCCGGAGCCGTGGTCACCGTTGCCTTGTATTTATATATGTATTCAAGTATTTCTTGTCCGCGGGCCGGTGCACCTATCGCGATGCCTTCTGCAAGTGTGGGCTGGGGCGCGACGCGGACAGGCGCAGGGGATCCTTTCTGCCAGGCGCGGGCGATGGGGTCGCAGTGTTCGCTCTGGACGGCAATGATCTGGGGCATGCTGGGAATCATGTTCGCCGCGAGAAGTTCTTCCAGCCCCTTCTGTTACCCGTCACTTTTTCTGACCCCGGGTCGGCAGTTTTGGTGACCACCCTTCTGCATGATTGACCATAGCCTGCTAGGTGCTGGCCGTCAATCGTTGCTGTCGGGAAGAAAAACTTTCTACCCGGTACGATTTGCCTTCAATCACGAATTTTACTGCATGGTGGACTAATCGATCCATTGCGGCAGAACTCATGAGCGGATTCGAAAAGACGCTGGGCCATTCTCCAAAGTCCCGGTTTGAGGTGATGATCGTCGACGCAGCTTCATAGCGTTCACACAAGACTTCATAGAGGTCGTTCTGCTCGTCATCCGAGAGGGTTTGGAGTCCAAAATCATCAAGAATGAGGAGCGGCACCGAGATGACGGACTTTAGCCGCCGCGCATAGCTTGCGTCGCCATGGCCTGCCCCAATCCAGCGAAACAAAGCTGCAGTCCTGCGGAAGAGTACTTCGTGCCCGCGGCGGACTGCCTCATGGCCGATTGCCTGTGCGAGATGGCTTTTACCGACCCCCGAAGGTCCGACGAAGAACACATTCTCCGTGTCGCGTAAAAACTGGCAGGATGCGATTTCTCTGATTGCCGGTTCATAGATCTTGGGGTTGAAGGAAAAGTCAAAGCTCTCAAACGTCTTGTGCGGGTCGAGCCCTGATTTTATAAGCCGGTAGGCCAGCTGTTTCGAATCGCGGCGCTCGACTTCGTCTTGCAAGAGACGCTCGAGGAAGTCGGAGAACGATAATTTCTGCGCCACTGCCTCGTCGAAGCGCTGCTGGAGGCTGTCCAGCATGCCGGAAAGCTTTAAGCGGGTCAGCTTGGGTTTAAGCACGGCAAGATCAGCCATGGCACACCTCCGCCGCGTTGCAGTAGTACGCAGGATCCCGGGCGAAACGGAATGATGGCGCAGGAAGACTGGCATGTTCCGTTGCCCATTTGAGCTCGTTCTTCAGGCTGGTGTAGGATACGATGTCATACGCCAGCAGTTGCTGTGCTTTCTGCTCAATCCATTCACAGGGGTAACGGTGCTGCAAGTGCACCAGCGCGCGTAAGGGGCGAATGCCATCGACCGCACGGTCGGCAAGGATTGCCCGGGCAAAACGACCGGTCGCAGGTCCTATTGACTCGGCTGCAAGGATAAGGCCCTTGGTACTGGTGGCAAGGTATTCGGCTGCCTGCGGTGGCCCGTGGTCGGCAACCACCCGGTGCTGCCAGTGATGCTCCGCACGCGCGTGGACGGCAATCTCCTTGCTCTCCAAGAAGATGCGCACCGTAGTTCTGGAGGCTTTCACGAGCACGGTCGCGCCAATGAAGCGATAGGGTACCGAGTAGAATGCCTTGTCGAACTGGATTTGCCAGTCGGACTGTACCTTGGCAAAAGCCCAGCGCTCAGGCTCCCAGCGCGAGGCTGGCAAGGGCTGCAGATACGCACGCTCCTCAGCGAAAAGCGCCTTCACGCTTTTTCCCACTTTGCCGACCTCCCGTGGTTCGCTCACCGTATCGTTCCACTCGGAGAGATAGTCGATGACCCGGGACAGGCGCGGAATCGCATGGCCTTTCTTTTCTTCGCGGATGCGGATTTCCGGCCAGAACGAGCGCTTTATGTAGCGCATGTCATTTTCGACTCCGCCTTTGTGCTCAGGAGCATAGGGTCTGCAGGCGTTGATGGCAAAGCCATAGTGCTCGGCAAGGCCATGGTAGGCACGTGTCACCAGGGGATCGTCCCAGGAAGCCTTGAGAATCCCCGCTTTGACATTGTCGAGTACGACGGTTGCAGGCACACCGCCGAACCATTCAAAGGCCTCGATATGACAGGCAAAGAATACCTCCTGCGATTGGCTGAAGACGATCGTGCGGTATGCCTTGCGGGAGTAGCGAAGCCGGGCGGAAAAGACCCATGCTTTGCGCGTACGCTCAGTCTGTTCATCATCGACAAGCCCCAGAAGCCCAAAGTCCACGTCCATGCACTCGCCGGGGATGAAGGTTCGCGCCACCACGGCCTGCGGTTCATGCGGGCAGAGCCTGTGGACATAGCGCCTGATGGTCGATTCTGAGCAGCTGACGCGTTCTGCGGCAAGTCGATGCATGACGATAAAACTAACACCCTCTTGGTGCCAGCGCAGCAGGTCTTCCCTGATGCAGTCAAGCTGATGTTTTGAACCTGAGGCTTTCGTATTCGTCCAAGCCTCCCGCACTGCCGCTTCGTCGGGCGGCGGCTTCTGGGGGTTCAGCCAGTCCTTCGCTTCCGCAATCGCCTTGAGCGAACGGATTACCGTCCGATGATGGCCTGTGGTTTTATGAATGTGCTTGATACCACATCCCCGCCTGAGCTGCAGAATAATGTCACGCAACTCGAACATAGCGATCCTCCTTGGCATGGCGAACCTCCTCAAAGGCAAGTATAGCCTTCGGGAAATTCGCTCAAAATAGCGCAGGAGGGGGGTCATTAAACGTGCCGACCCCCGGGGTCAGCAAAATTGCCGATGGGGGGTCACTATACGTGACGGGCTACATTCGGCAGGCAGGGCCCTGGGCGAGCTTGTGGAAGAGCTGCGCAAGGACCTGAAAGCCTCGCCGGTGCTGCAGATGGATGAGACGGTGGTACAGGTACTGCACGAGAAGAACCGCAGTGCGCAGAGCAAAAGCTACATGTGGGTAGCGCGGGGGTATAGCGATCGAAAGCCGG
>Ga0209381_1000597_pt1 | contig 82256 bp, 70 predicted proteins | sample DewCreD2012metaG_FD_184111 | JGI IMG/M metagenome (GOLD analysis project Ga0209381, IMG submission 184111) | Hot spring sediment bacterial and archeal communities from British Columbia, Canada, to study Microbial Dark Matter (Phase II) - Dewar... ... | reverse complement strand
CTCAAGGACCGGCTGCACACATCGCAGATGCCGACGGCCAGCAGCCGCCCGCCCGCATCGCGATAGCAGCACTCGATCGTCTCCACGGGCGACTCGTAGAGAAAACGCTCGTATTCCTCCCGCCCGTCGGTCATCGGCCCGCCGGGAAAACGGCCGGCCAGGTAGCGGCGATACAGGTCGTATTTCTCATCGGTCGCCTGCGGCCGGCCGACGGATACCCGCAGGTCGGCGTTGCGGCGCAGGCACCGCCGCTGCGAACGGCTGGGCTGGAACCGGCCGGTCGGCACGCGGATCGCCACGCACGCCCGGCATCCGGGGCAGATGGGCTGGTAGATCACCAGGCCGCTGCGGCGAAAACCCGCGTCCAGAAAATCGTGGTAAAGCTCCTGCGGCATGTGCGACGCCAGAAACGCCCGCGTGCGCGCCGCCCGCCCGGGCAGATAAGCGCACGCATGCTCGCCGGTCGAATACAGCGGCACATCCACCGGCGGCGGCACCGCCGGCCAGAGACTGTGGGGACAGGGCGGCTGCACGCCCGCCCGGCTGCTCTCTGTTTCGGCGCCACGCGGCTTGGTCGATTCGTCGCTCATCCCCACCTCGCCAGGATCCAGGCGTATCTGAGCGCCATCGCCCCGACCACGATCCACACAATGCCCGTGCACCGCTCCACCCGCTGGACGCGGTCGATCAGCCACGACCTGGGCCGAGCGGGCAACACGGCCGCGGACAGCAGCATCGCCATGCCCACGGCAAACGCCGGCGCCAGCGGGTGATGGGCGATGGCCTCCGCCCACTGCCCGCAGGCCGCCGCCGCCACGCCTCGCGACAGCCCGCACGAGGGGCACGCCAGGCCCGTCATCATCCGCCACACGCACGGCCAGGCCGCCAGTCCCAGCGCGGTGAGCAGAACCTGCACACATCCGGCGGCCGACAGCAACCCGGCCGCCAGGCGATTGCGCATCACCTCCGCGAGGATCGGCTTGATCGGCCCGCGAAACCGGCCAGCGGCATCGGCCATGGGACCAACGGTAGCGACAAGGCCCGCGGCAATCCAAGCGGCCAGCCAGCCGCCCCGCGGCGCGGCGGGAAACGGGCAATGCGGGCGATTGGGGGAAGCGGCCGGCTCATCGCCCGCAGGACAACCGCATCTGGCCACCTGGAGGGGCGACGCCCGCGTCGCCCGGGCGGTCCAAGACCTGATTGCGCTGTCGCAGAACTACGCCAGGGATACCGGCGTCACGTGGGGCCAGGGCGATAGCTCCTACGACGGGGCAACGAGTCTTACGGATTTGCTGAGGCTGGCACAGAACTACAACAAGACGCTGGCGGCCGGCACAGCCGGCCCTACGGCGGGTCTGGCGGCCGGCACAGCCGGCCCGACGGCGGGTCTGGCGGCCGGCACAGCCGGCCCTACGGCGGGCTTGGCGGGCGGGGGAATCGGCGCCTTCGCCTCGCCGATCGCGGATGCGGAATCTGAGATTTCAGATTTGGGATTTCAGATTTGAGATCTGAGATTACAGATCAGCCCGATGCGCTGGCGGCCGACCAGTGGCTGGCCATCGCCGATGATGCCGACCCCGAGGGCATCGAGGGTCTTGGGGCGGGGATGGAGCAGTCGGCTCAAGTGCTTGCCTGAAATCGAAGTTTCCACGGCGGCACGGCCTGCGGCGAGCCACGTCGAGTTCGGGCACCAAAACCCCAGACACGGGCAAGATGCCCGTGCCACCTTCTGCCTCCTGCTTGCTGCCGACTGCCTACTGCCGGCTGCCTACTGGCTACCGGCTATTGGCTACTGACTACTGGCTACTGACTACTTCTTCTTTACGCCCCCGCGCCGATGCCTACAATGCCGGCTTGGCGGTTTCGGCCGCGGCGTTTCCATGATTGTCGATTGTCACACGCACATCTGGCAGTCGCCCGAGCAGCTGGGTGAGCTGGTGCTCGGCGAGAGCGGGCGCATTGCCTGGACGCGGGTGGCCCGCTTGCCGGCCGAACCCGCCGGCCCGCGCGGCCTGCCGCCGGGCGATGCCGACTATCACTGGTCGCAGGCGTCGGCGGTGGATAAGGCCATCGTGCTGGGCTTCAAGAGCCGCTACCTGCGGGCCGACATCCCCAACCGCTACGTCTCCGAGTACGTCAACCGCTACCCGGACAAGCTCATCGGCTTTGCGGGCATCGACCCGACCGACCCGGCCGCGTGCGATGAGCTGCGCATGGTGCATGCGGAGCTGCGGCTGCGCGGCGTGACCCTTTCGCCGCCCAACCAGGATTTTCACCCCGCCGACACGCGGGCCATGGCCGTGTACGAGGTGGCCGAGCAGTTGGGCATGCCCATTGTCATCCACCCGACCAGCCCGTCGTCCGAGCAGAGCAAGATGGAGTTCGGCCGGCCGTATCTGCTGGACGAAGTGGCCCGCGCCTTTCCGCGCTTGCGCATCGTGATCGCGCAGCTGGGCCAGCCGTGGGTGGACGAGACGATCTGCCTGCTGGCCAAGCACGCCAATGTGTTCGCGGACGTCAGCGGGCTGTTGCGGCGGCCGTGGCAGGCGTACAACGCGCTGCTGAGTTGCCACCAATACGGGGTGATGGACAAGCTGCTGTTCGGCAGCGATTTTCCGTACACCAGCGCCACCGAGTGCATCGCGGCGATGTATAGCCTCAACCAGGTGGCGGCCGGCACCAATCTTCCGACCGTGCCTCGCGAGGCTTTGCGCGGGGTGGTGGAGCGCGACACGCTGCTGCTGCTGGGCCTGAGCTGATGATCCGCCGACTCACCACGCTTCTGGTGCTGGGCGCGCTGGCGGGCGGGTGCGCCCGGTCGGCATCGGAGTTGGAGATGCGTCCGGCGGACCGGCCAAAGCAGACCCTCCGCCAGGCGTTCACGTCGGCGTACATCGCCCGCGATGGGATGGGGGATTGGGAAATCGTCGCCACGACGCTGCCGCGGCCGCGGTCGGCTGCCAAGTCCGGCGTGCTGCGTCCGCTGGCCGATCCGCCGCTGCGGCAGGTGCTGCACATCCGCGTGAAATGGTGGCCGATGATCTGGCGGGTGAAGGACAACCCCGCCGGCACCAACGCGACGATCACGTGGTACGTGATGCCGTCGGACGACCCGGACGAGCCCATGCTGATGGTGTACCAGGGAGCGGGGCTGGTGACGGTCGAAGCCTACGATGAGACATCGGTGCGTCTGGCGATCCGCGACGCGACGCTTGCGCCCGGCCGGCGCGTGGGGAAGGTTTCCGACCCGTTGGGGACATTCCGGCTGAGGGGTTCGCTGAAGGCCCGGCGCGACGCGGCGGGGGTAAGGTCCCTGCTGGCGTCGGTCGATGCCGACTGGGCAAGATAGGGACTTTGCGGGGGAGGTTGCGCTGGCCGCGGGCCGTCATGATTACTTTGCCTTTGCGGCAAATTGGCGTATTGTGAGGATTATGCAGCCGGCGGCTTCGCCCATGCAGAGCGCCATCTCCGGCACGGGCACCACGCTCCAGGCGGGACAGCGCGAGCGGTTCGCGGCCGACGAGCTGGCGATCGTGCTGTCGCACTACGACATCGGCGTGATCGAGTCGATCCAGGAGTTTCCGCGGGGATCGCGCAAAGCGCCCAAGCTGCTGATCACCAGCGAGCAGGGGCGATTTTTGCTTAAGCGGCGCGCCCACGGGAAGGACGACCCGTACAAGGTCGCCTTCGCCCACGCGCTGCAGTTGTACCTGGCCGGCAAGCAGTTTCCCCTGCCCCATCTGATCGGCACGAGAAAAGACAACAACTCGATGCTCGCATGGCACGGCTCGATCTATGAGCTGTTCGAGTATATTTCCGGACAGGCCTACCCGATGACGCTGGAGGCGACGGCCGAGTCGGGGCGGGTGCTGGCGCTGTTCCACAAGCTGCTGGCGGACTTCCGATCGGAGTGGCAGCCGCCCACGGGCAGCTACCACATGCAGCCGATGATCGAGCGCGGGCTGAAGGCCATTCCCAAGGCCATCGGGGTCAGCGAGACACTGACGACCGCTACCGTCAACTTCCTGCTGGAAGCGTACCACCGTGCGGCGGAGCGGGCCGACTCGGCGGGACTGGAGACCTGGCCCAAGCAGATCGCTCACGGCGACTGGCACCCGGGCAACATGCTGTTCCGCGACGACCACATCGTGGCCGTCATCGACTATGATTCGGCCAGGCTCCTGCCGCGGATCATCGACATCGCCAACGGGGCGCTGCAGTTCTCCATCATCAGCGGCGACGACGATGTGAGCCGCTGGCCGGACTACGTGGACGAGAGCCGCCTGAAGCGCTTCGTGCGAGGCTATGATGGGGTGATGCTGTTGTCGGAGGCGGAAGTGAGGATTCTGCCGTGGCTGATGTGCGAGGCGCTGATCGCCGAGGCGGTGCTGCCGATCGCCATGACCGGATCCTTCGGTCGGATGGAGGGGCTGACGTTCCTGCAGATGGTGCAGCGGAAGGTGAACTGGCTGGCGCAGTCGGCGGACCATATCGTCAGAATACTGGAAGAGTGAGGGCCGACGGAGTTGGCCGGATGAGGAACTGGATGAGATGGATCGCGGCGGCGGGGCTGATGCTGCTGCCGGGGATCGGCACGGCCCAGGCGCCGGCCGCCGCCCCGACCACGCAGGCGGCCGCCCGTTCGGATCGACAGGCGTCAATCCGTCGATGGCTGGGCGACCTGGCCGATGAGGATGACCGCGTTCGCGACGCGTCGCGGCGGAACCTCATGGCCCTGAAGCGGGGGGACCTGCCGGCGCTGAAGGCCGCCGTGATGGAGCTGGCGCCGCTGGCGCCCAGCCAGCTGGCCGCCCTGCGGGACATTGTGACGCAGGCCTACCTGTCGGGGGACAACTACGCCCGCGATCTGCGGATGGGATTCATGGGTGTGAGGCTGTCAGCCGACCGCGAGGCCGAGGTCGGCGGCGACGGCCCGGCGGTGATCGAGAGCCGCCTGCCGGGGTTCTGCGGGTACGCCGCCCTGCGCGACGGCGATGTGATCGTGAAGATCGTGGGCCGGGACTTGCCCGAGCCGCTCACCCGAAGCAGCTTCATCGATGCCGTGCAAACGACGCCCGCCGGCCGCACGCTCACGCTCCGCGTCCTCCGCGGCGGCAAGGAAATCGAGGTGCCCGTCACGCTGGACGCCCGCCCGGTGGACGAAACCGACGGGACGCCCATGCTCACCGACCCGCAGATGGACGAACTGATCCACCGCCGTTCCGCCGAGGCCGAAACGTATTGGCAGGCGGAGTTTGCACAGGTGGTCCGCGGGCGGTAGGCCCGACGGACCGGCTCCCCGGCAACCTCCCCGACTGGCAAACTCGTGGCGTTGCCTCAACAATAGGGCCATGGCCGATCCTACGTGCGAAGAAGACTCACCCCGGCCGGGCGATGTCGCCGCGCTGCTGGAAAGCAGCCGCGTGAACTCCCCCGCGGCGGGCGCGGGCTACATGGCCGGGGCGATGGTGATTCTCGTGCTGGCCAGCCTCTACGCCGCTTCGCGTCCGGAACCGGCCTGGGTCATGCTCCGCGGCGCTGCGGCGATGGGGATGCTGGGCCTGCTGTTGCTGATGGCGCATCGCACGTGGTTGGCCACCCGCGGCGTGCGGCGGGAGCGCGAACGCCTGGTGGCCATCGAGGAACTGCTGCAACTTCGTCGCTGGCCGGAGGCGGCGGCGATGCTGGATGAGACGCTCAGCCGCCCGATGCGCACACCCCAGGGCCGCGCCCAGGCGCTGATCTACCTGGGCAGCGTGCTGTCGCGGTATCACCGTTTCGCCGACGCCGCCGCCGTGTACGAGCACCTGCTGGAAACCGAGCCGATGGACGAACCCTCGGCGCATGCGCTGCGGCTGGGCCGGGCGATGGCGATGCTTCGCGATGATCGTCTGTACGACGCCGATCGGGCCATCAGCGAGTTGCGCCGCTCGCCGCAGGTACCCCAGTCGGGCGGGCTGGCGCTGCTGGAGATCTATCGCGACGTGAAGACCGGCCATCCCCAGGAAGCGGTGGAGCTGTTTGAGCAGAAGCTGGCGGTGATGCGGCAGCAGTTGGGGGTGCGGGTGGGCGACGCCCACGTTCTGGCCGCGCGCGCTTATGACCTGCTGGGCCGCGGGGACCAGGCCGCCTCGCACTATCTGGACGCCACGACGCTCTGCCCGCTGGAGGAACTGCGGCGGCGCTATCCGGAGGTGGCCGCCCTGGAGGGCCGCTACCCGCCGGCGGCCAGGCCCGCGGAGGTGCAGCCGTGAGGGCCGAGAAGGCCATCGCCCGCGCCCGCCGCGACCTGCTGGTCAGCACCATCCTCAAGAGCGCGCTGATCGGAGGCGCGGCCCTTGCCGTCGTCTCCAGCGCCAGCGTGAACATCGACGGGACCCTGGTCCTGGCGGCAGTGGGCATCGCGTGGTTCGTGCTCAGCTACCGCAGCGTGCGCGGTTCGCGCATGGCGGCCGGCTCGCCCCTGCTGATCGCCTCGGGCGACTACGAGCAGGCCGAGATGCAGATCGAGGCCGCCCTGCGCAGCTTCTCGCTGTTCCGTACCGTGAAGCTGCTGAGCCTGCATCATCTGGCGGTTTTGCGCCATGCCCAGCAAAGGTGGCATGAAGCGGCGATGCTTTCGCGGGCGGTTCTGGGCCAGCGGCTCGGCCCGCTGCGCGAGCTGTCTCGCCCCAGCCAGCTGATCCTCGCCGAGGCCCTGCTGGAGCTGGGCGACCTGCAGGGGACCTATGCCGCGCTGTGCCGGCTGTACCAGGAAAGGCTCACACTGGCTGAGGCGCTGACGCTGTTGGGCATCGAGTTGGATTATCTGGCGCGCCTGGGGGACTGGGAGCGGATGCTGCAAGGCACACGGCAGAAGGTGCAACTGGCGGAGCTGATGCCCACTGCGGCCTCGGCTCAGGCGCAGGGATTGCTGGCACTGGCCGCCGTCCGGAGCGGGCGAGCCGAACTGGCCCGTTGGCTGCGGCGTCGCGCCGAACTTCTGGCCGAGCCGTCGGAACTCTGCCGGCGCCGACCGGCACTGGCTGCGCTCTGGTCGGCGTGAATCCTTTGCCAAGCAGCGGCAGCGCCCGTACTCTATGAGAGCGGGATGACAGGGAGGTCGTCATGAGACCGTGGGCAGCACGGAGCGGCGCAGCCGCCGCGGTAGCGGCACTGCTGCTGGGATTGTGGATGTGGGAGAACGCGGCGTGGCTGGCACTGCGGGGAGGCGCGCCGCATCAGCAGGCGGCCGTCTGGGCGGCGCGCAGCGCCGCCATGGGGCTGATGGCGGCCTCTCAGCTGGCGCTGGTGGCATGCGTGGCCGACCGCTTTTACCGCAGCGATCGGTTCAGCCGGCTGCTGAAGTTCTCGGCAGCGCTGGCGGTAGCGTTGTCGGTGCTTTGTGCGATGACGCTGGGGATTGCGGGCATGACCGGCCCTTGATGCGCGGAAAGGAACCAACGATGAATCAGAGCAGATGCCGAACGTGGCCGACGCTGCCCGGAGCGGTTCTCCTGGCCATGCTGACCGGCGCGGTCGCGGGCGCCCCGACCCTATCTCCCTCGCCCGAGGACCAGGCCATGGCCTCGCGGCTGGTGGAGGTCGGGCAACTGATCCTGCGGGCTCCCCAGCAGTCCAAGGACCACTGGCAACAGGCCGCGGCTCTCCTGGAAATGGCCCTCCGTTACGATCGCACCGAGCCGCGCTACCTGCTGCAGGCCGCCGAGGCCATGACCCGCTCCCAGGACTACCAGGGCGCCCTGCAGGCCTGGCAGGCCTTTCGGGACATCTACCCGGAGGACCAGGCCGCCCAGGTCGAGAGCATTCGCCTGCGCCTGACCCTGCTGGAGAACCTCGAGGAGCGACTGAAGTACGCCCGGCAGCTGGCGGAGCAGTCCGGTCTGGACGCGGAAGTCCGATCGGTCGCCTGGACGGCCGTCGGGGCGATTCTGCTGGAGAAGAAGGCCCAGCCCGACCAGATCGACCAGGCCCTGGAGGAAGCCCTCCGCCTCAATCCCCTGAACCTGGACGCGCTGACGCTGAAGTATCGCATTCTGCCGGCCGATGCTCCCCCCGCCCAACGCGCCGAGATGCTGCTGCGGATGATCCGCTCCAACCCCACTCAACCCACGACGATGGTCGAACTGGCGGAACTGCTGGCCAATCAAGGTCTGGCGCGGGAATCGGCCTGGTGGTACGGCAACGCCAACCTGGTCCTGACCAAGATGGGCTCGTCGCTGCCGCCTGATCTGGCGGTTGCCCACGCATCCGAACTGCTGCTGTCGGATCAGGCCACCCAGGCCCAGAAGGTGGCCGAACAGGTGCTGGCGGCCGACAACGGCCACTACCCGACGCTGCTGCTGCGGATGCTGATGGAAAAGCAGGTCGGACAGATGGACTCCTCCCGCCGCTTGCGCTCGCAGGCACGCAATGCCCTGATCAATCGGCTGGCCGCCGTGCGGAAGGCGCTGGGGGACCAGACCGCCACCACGCGGCCGGTTACCGACTCGGTCTGGGACCTGCCGGACCTGAGCCGCGACCCGGAACTGCTGGCCAACACGGAGAATGCCGAGGCCAAGAAGGCCTATGGGGAGATTCTGGCCGATCTGTCCTGGTTCGAGGGACATCTCAACGAATCGAAGGAATCGGCCCTGCGGCTCTCGGCCCAGCTCATCGGCTCGATGGGGGAGGACGACCCCCTGGCCGTGAGGATGGCCGGATGGCGCTTCCTGTGGGCCCAGAAGTTGGACGAGGCGAAGGTGAAGCTGACGGCGGTGGCCGACCAGGACGTGCTGGCGGCGCTGGGCTTGGTGGAAGCGTACGCCGCGGCCGGGGACAAACCGGCCGCCGCCGCAGCCGCTCAGAAGCTGATCGATCAACACCGCGGAGGCCTGCTGGCGGTCCTCCTGCAGGACCTGCTCCGCGACCACGGGGCCAGGTGGACGGCCAGCGAAGCGGCTCCGCAGGTGGCCAAGGCGCTGTCGGCTTTTCCTCAGGACCTGCTGCGCATTGTGCAGACGCCCGAGAAGTTCTTCATGCTCCACGCCGAACCGGTCCAGACGGCCGTGCGATTCAGCGAGCCGATGTTGGTCCGGGTCATGATCCGCAATGTCAGCGAGTATGACCTGACGGTGGGCGCCAACGGGGTTCTGCGTCCGGACCTCTGGTTCGACGGAAGCCTGGTGGGCGTGGTCCAGCAGCCGCTGGTGGGCATCGCCGTGGAACGTTTCACCGGGCCGCTGGTGCTTCGCCCGCAGCAGAAGATCACCCTGGTGGCGCGAATGGACCTGGGGTCGCTGGGACAGAGCCTCTCGGATAACCCCACCCCTCCCGTGCAGGTGCGGGTCACGGTGCGCACCAACCCCATCATCGCCGGGGGAAAGCCGACCTCGGGTCCGGCAGGCATCTCCCAGGTCATGGTCAAGCTGCTGGAGCGCCGCGGCCACCACCAGAACGACGAGGGCTTCGCGGCCATCGAGTCGGCCATCACCGGCGGCCCGCCCGAGGAGAAACTGCGGAACATCGACCTGATGGCCGCCTACATCGACCTGTACAACAAGGTGGAGATGCCGGGCGGAACCGCCCGAGCCGCGGCCCTGGCCAAGGTGCTGGCGCGAGCGGCCAAGGACCGCGACCAGCGGGTGCGCTGCTGGGCGGTTTTCATGCTGACGCTGCGTACGGAACTGGACGATCAGCCGGCCATGCTCGAGGCGATGCTGCGCGATGCCAGCCCGCTGATGCGGCTGCTGGGCATGGTGGCCGTGCAGGGCCTGCGGCACAAGGGTTCTCTGCCGCTGGTCGAGCAGTTGGCCCAGTCCGACCCGGACCCGACCGTTCGGCGGTTCGGGTCGGCTGCCGTGGCGCTGGCCGAGGCTGCCGCCCGGAATCCCGCCCCTGCGGGGCGCTAGCGGAAGGTGCAAACGGCCCGTGAGCCAGAAACCGACCAACCCGACCCAGCCGCGGCCGTCGCAGCCCGCCGGGTTCATGGAGGATTTCCGGCGGTTCTTCCTGCGCGGGCTGGCGACCTTGCTGCCGACCCTCATCACGCTGATCATCCTGGCGTGGATCTGGAACTTCCTGAGCCAGACCGTCGGCAGCTACATCGGACCGAACGTGGTGTACGGGCTGCAGTGGCTGCTGGGCCAGTCGGAGATGGGGCGGGCCTTTGGCACGTGGTACGGCGATGTGAGCCGCCCCTGGCATCGCGACCTGGTCAATGTGGTGTCGGCGATCGTGCTGGTGTACCTGGTCGGCGTGCTGGTGGGCAACTTCATCGGGCGAACCGCCTATCGCCTCACGGAGATGGCCGTCATCAAGCTGCCGGTGATCCGCGCCATCTACCCGGCGGCCAAACAGGTGACGGATTTCCTCATGGCCGACCGCAAGGGCGGGCAGTTTGCCGGCAGCCGGGTGGTGGCGGTTCAGCCGCACGAGGGGGGGATCTGGTCGATCGGGCTGGTCACCGGCTCGGATTTCCGGCCGCTGTCGCAGGTGGTGGGCGAGGAGATGGTGACGGTCTTCACGCCGTCGAGTCCCACCGCGTTCAGCGGCTATGTTCTGGTCGTGCCGCGGCGCCAGATCGTGGAGCTGCCGATGACGGTCGAGGAGGCGATGCGGCTGCTGGTGAGCGGCGGAGTGATCGGCCCGCAGCGGCTGGCCGAGCCGTCCGGGCAGGGCGAGGAGGCCGGCGCCGCGCCGCGGCGGGCGGGCTGAGGCCGCTTGGCAGGGGCATCGCGGGATACGTTGCTGTAGAATCGTGACGGTCGGAAGTTGAGAAAAGGAGCCGCAAAGTGATTGTAACCATCTCGTCGCGTCATATGGACGTGAGCACCGCCTTGAAGGAGTACGCCCAGCGCAAGTCGGAGAAGCTGCACAAGTACTACGACCGCATCCAGGAAATCGAAGTGGTGCTCGACCGCAACAAGGACGCGACGAAGGTGGAAATCATCGTGAACGCCGAGCATCGGAACATGTTCGTGGCCACCCACGAGGGCAAGGATGCGTACGCGGGGCTGGATGCGTGCATCGATAAGCTGGAACGGCAGTTGACGGAGCATAAGAACAAGTTTCGCAACCGGAAACACCCGGGCCCGGGCAACCCGTGAGGTTCGCACGCGCCGCGTCCCGGCGAGTTCGCTGCGGCAGACCCCGGCGGCCGGCGATGGTCCGCGGTTTTCCATGGTGCAGGGAGCGTTGTTGAGATGAAGTTCAGCGATTTTATCGTGGAGAAGGCCATCATCCCGGAACTCAAGTCGCACGACCGCGACGGCGTGCTGCGGGAGCTGGTGACGGCGCTGGCGGCCAACGGCGCGCTGCCGGCCGCCGCCGTCGAGGACGTGGTGGCGGCGCTGATCAAGCGAGAAAAGAACGGCTCGACGGGATTCGGCAAGGGAGTGGCGGTGCCTCACGTCAAGCATCCCCGGGTGCGCAAGATGGTCGGGACCATCGGGCGCAGCACGAGGGGGATCGACTTTGCGGCGCTGGATCACCAGCCGGTGTACAGCGTGGTGCTGCTGCTGTCGCCGGAGAATCAGCCGCAGCAGCACCTGGCGGCGATGAACATCATCTTCACGAACCTGCAGAAGGACACCTTTCGCAAGTTCCTGAGGCAAAGCGCCACGATGGCGGCCATCAAGGATCTGCTCGACGAGGCGGACAGCGGGCGGTAGCGGCGGGTCGCGGAGGGGACCCGGCTTCGGGGGAACGATTCAGATCATGCATCCGCAAACCATGGCATCCGTGTCGAGAGAGGTCGTAATCGCCAACCGGCTGGGTCTGCATGCGCGCCCCGCCATGCAGTTCGTGGACCTTGCCAACCGGTTCCGTTCGTCGGTGCGGGTGGAGACGCTGGGCGACAAGCCCCAGCAGGCCGACGGCAAGAGCGTCATGCAGATGATCGTGCTGGCGGCGGTGGAGGGGACCCGCCTGAGGCTGACGGCGGAGGGAGACGACGCGGAGGAAGCCGTGGCGAAACTGGCGGAATTGATTGAAAGCAAGTTTGGTGAAGAATAGCGGCTGTCAGGGGCCCGAGCCGATCGGGCCGGGCGGTACGATGGAGATCAAGAAGGGCATTCCGGTTTCGCCGGGGGTGGTGATCAGCACGGCGCTGGTGCTGGACGCCGAGGATCTGGCCGTGCCCAAGCGCCACGTGGAGCCGTCGGCGGTGGAGGCCGAGGTGGCGCGACTGCGCGACGCCGTCAGCGCCGCCATCCGCGACCTGAGCGCCCTGCGCAGCAGCGTCTCCAGCCAATACGGCAAGGAGATCGGCAGCATCTTCGATTTCCACATCGGCGTGCTGGCCGACCCGAGCTTCATCGGGCCCATCGAGGCGGAGATTCGCCAGCAGCAGGTTACGGCGGCCTATGCGCTGTCGACGGTTGCCAGGCGGTTCGCCGGACAGTTTCTGGGGATGCAGGACAAGTACCTGGCCGAGCGCGTCAAGGACATCTATGACGTGGAGCGGCGGGTGCTGCACAACCTGGCCGGGCAGGAGCAGGAGAGCCTGGCGCACCTGGAAAGCGACGTGGTGGTGATCGCCCACGACCTGCTGCCCTCGCAGACGGCCGCGCTGGACCGCCGGCATGTGAAGGGCTTCGCCACGGACGTGGGAGGCCGCACCAGCCACACGGCGATCGTGGCCCGCGCCCTGGGGATCCCGGCGGTGGTGGGGCTGGGGAACATCACGGCCGAGGTCAGCGGCGGCGATACCGTGATCATCGACGGGGACCGGGGCCTGCTGATCATCAAGCCCGACGCCGAGCAGCTGGCCGAGTACCAGGAGTTCGAGCGCAAGCGGGAGCGGCTGGAGATCGAACTGGCCCGCCTGCGCGACGAGCCGGCGGTGACGCTGGACGGGCACGCCGTGAGCCTGCAGGCGAACATCGAGTTTCCCCACGAGATCGAGGATGCCCTCAAGCACGGGGCCGAGGGCATCGGACTGTACCGCACGGAGTTTCTGTATCTGACCTCGGAGAAGGAGCCCAGCGAGGAGGACCACTACCGGGCGTACGTCGATGCGCTGCAGCGGCTGGAGGGCCGCCCGCTGGTGATCCGCACGCTGGACCTGGGCGCCGACAAGTTCACGCAGGCCCGGCAGACGACCCCCGAGCGAAACCCCTTCCTGGGCGACCGCTCGATCCGCATGTGCCTGCACGACATCCCGATGTTCAAGCGGCAGCTGCGGGCGATCATGAGGGCCAGCGTCGCGGGCGATGCCCGGCTGATGTTCCCCATGATCAGCACGCTCATGGAGCTGCGGCAGGCGAAGATGATCCTCAAGGACGTCTGCGAGGAACTGGAGGACGAGGGAGTCCCGTTCCGCGCGGACATCCCCGTGGGGATGATGATCGAAGTGCCGTCGGCGGCGCTGATGGCCAACAACTTCGCCAAGGAAGTGAACTTCTTCTCCATCGGCACCAACGACCTGATCCAGTACACGCTGGCGGTGGACCGGACCAACGAGAAGGTGGCCGGCCTGTTCTGCCCGGCGCACCCGGCGGTGCTCATGCTGATTCGCGACGTGATCCGCCACGGCCAGCGCAACAACGTGTCGGTGAGCGTCTGCGGCGAAATGGCCGGCGAGCCGCTGTACACGCTGCTGCTGCTGGGGATGGGCCTGGCGGTGTTCAGCATGAGCGCTCCGGACGTGCCGGAGGTGAAGAAGATCATCCGGTCCACGACCATGGCCCACGCGCGGCAGGTGTCGCGCAAGGTGATGAGTTTCGACAGCGAACGACAGGTGATGCACTACCTGCGCGAGGAAACGCGCAAGATCATTCCCGAGGTATTCTGAGTGGCCAAAGAAATGCTCATCAACGTCTCCGAGGGCGAGGAATGCCGCATCGCCCTCGTCGAGGACGGGAAGCTCGAGGAGCTCTACATGGAGCGGACCAGCTCCACCTCCCACGTGGGCAACATCTACAAGGGCAGGGTGACCAACGTGGAGCCCTCGATCCAGGCGGCGTTCGTCGATTTCGGCCTGGAGCGCAACGGCTTTCTGCACATCTCCGACCTGATGCCGACGTATTTCGGCAAGCGGGGCGAGGAGGTGACCGAGACGGTGGGCCGAAAGATGGCCCGTCGCGACCGCCCGCCCATCCAGAAGTGTCTGCGCCGCGGCGATGAGATCGTCGTGCAGATCATCAAGGAAGGCATCGGCACCAAGGGACCGACCCTCAGCACGTACCTGTCCATCCCGGGACGGATCCTGGTGATGATGCCGGGGATGAGCAACCACGGGGTTTCCCGCAAGATCGAGGATGAGGAGGAGCGCCGCCGCCTGCGGCAGATCCTCGACTCCCTGAAACCCCCCAAGGACTGCGGGTTCATCGTCCGCACCGCCGGCATCGGCAAAACCAAGGCCGACATCCAGCGCGACCTGACGTTCCTCACGCGGCTCTGGCAGAACATCCAGAGGATCCGCGACTCGCAGCCGGCTCCGGTGGAGCTCTATACCGAGGGCGACCTGGTGACGCGATCGGTGCGGGATGTGTTCACCAGCGACGTGGAGCGGATCATCGTGGACAACAAGGACGTGGCCAAGCGGATCAGCGACTTTTTCCGCATCGCCGCGCCGCGCACCCGCAGCCGCGTGGAGCTCTACGAGGAGCCGCTGCCGCTGTTCCACAAGTACGGCATCGAGCGCGAGATCGAGATGATGTACAGCCGCCACGTGCCGCTGCCCAGCGGCGGTTCGCTGGTCATCGACAGCACCGAGGCGATCGTGGCCATCGACGTCAACAGCGGCAGGTTCCGCGACCACGCCGACGCCGAAACCACCGCGTTCCGCACCGACATGGAGGCCGCCCACGAGATCCCCCGCCAGCTCCGCCTGCGCGACCTGGGCGGGGTGATCATCTGCGACTTCATCGACCTGCGCTTCGAGCGGCACCGCCGCGAGCTGGAAAAGACGCTCAGCGAGAACCTCAAGAAGGACCGCGCCAAGACCAAGATGCTGCGGATGAGCCAGTTCGGGATCATCGAGATGACCCGCCAGCGGATGCGGCCCAGCCTCAAGCGCTCCATCTACTTCGACTGCCCGCACTGCAAGGGCACCGGCCTGGTCAAGACCCCCGAGAGCATGGGCCTGGACGTCATGCGACGCCTGGCCATCGCCGCCAACGACGGCCGCGTGCATCACATCGACCTGGCCGTCTCGCCCGATGTGGCGCATTTCCTGCAGAACCGCAAACGGCAGCATCTGGCCCGGCTGGAAGCATCCACCGGCAAGCGCATCACGGTGCGAGCCGATGCGTCGCTGGGCGGCGACGAACTGAAGCTGGAGCTGCGCGATGCGCGCGAGGGACTGGTTTACCTTGAGGAGCTGGGCATGGCCGCGCCGGGCGCCTTGCCGCCCCCCGCGCGCGATCAGCGCCACGACCGCCGACGCGGCCGCGATCGCCGACCCATCGAGCCGTCGTCCCCGCAGCCGGTGGCCGCAGCCGATATCGAGGAGCAGATGCAGCTGGATGCGGTCGAGGACGAGGTGGACCGCCGCGAGGAGGCCCTGGAGCATCGCGAGGAGCCCGCACAGGAACCCGCCCCGGAGCCGCCAGCCTCCCAGCAGGCCTCCGCGCCGGCCGAGGGTGGACAGGAGCCTCAGCCTCGCCGGCGGCGCCGCCGTGGACGTCGCGGCCGGGGCGGAGGGGGTGGACAGGCCGCCCACCCCGCCGCCCAGCCGCCCGCCGCGCAGATTGCCCCGGCGGTGGCGCCACCCGCCGCGGCCGCGGAGGAGGCGGCCAGGCAACCGCCCCCAGAGGGGGTCCCGCAGGGCCAGGCCCAGCCTGCCGGCCAGGCAACCGGACGTCGCCGCCGTCGCGGAGGGCGAGGCCGGGGCGGTCGCGGCGGATCCGCCGCCCCAGCCCCCGCCGCTGCGTCGCCCAAGGTGGCCGAGCCGGATGCCGTGGTCCCCACGGGCTCGACGGACCGGCACCTGATCGCCGACGAACCGGTAGCTCCGCCTCCAGTGTATCGGCCGCGAACCTATCGCGACCTGGATGCGATCCCCGACGACCTGGAGTAAGCTGCCTGGTCGCAACCAAGGAAGCTGGCCCGATGCGTCTGCCCGTTGCCGAGAATGCCTGCGAGTCGCTCGTGATCGACGAATACGAGAAGAAGGAAAAGTGCGGTCTGTTCGGGGTCTGGGGCCCGGCCAACGCGTCGCAGATCTGCTACCAGGGGCTCTTCGCCCAGCAGCACCGCGGGCAGGAATCGGCCGGCATCGCCGTCACCGACGGGGTGCAGATCAACGGCCATACGGGCATGGGCCTGGTGGCGCAGGTGTTTTCGCCGCGTCTGCTCCGCGAGGAGCTGAGCGGGCATGCCGCCATCGGCCATGTGCGCTATTCGACGACCGGGTCCAGCCGCATCTGCAACGCCCAGCCGCTGGTCAGGCAGTACCTGTTGGGTCCGGTGGCGGTGGCCCACAACGGCAATTTGATCAACGCCGGCCTGCTTCGCCGCGACTACGAGGAACACGGGCACATCTTCCAGACCACGACGGACACCGAGATCATCGTGCACCTGATGGCCAAGCCCACGCATGCGAGCAAGCCCGATCCGCTGCCGCACGTGTTGCGGCACCTGCAGGGCGCCTTCAGCCTGGTGTTTCTGTTCCCGGACCGCATCGAGGCGTGCCGCGACCCCTGGGGGGTGCGGCCGCTGGTCATCGGCCGCCTGCGCGAGGGATACTGGTGCGTGGCCAGCGAGACCTGCGCCCTGGATGCGGTGGACGCCTCGCACGTGCGCGAGGTGGAGCCGGGCGAAATCGTGCGCATCGACGCCAAGGGCCTCTCCAGCCGACGCTTTGACCCCGGCGTCCCCGAGCCGGCGCACTGCGTCTTCGAGCACGTGTATTTCGCCAACCCGGCCAGCCGGGTTTTCGGCGACACGGTGCATGTGGTCCGCGAGAACCTGGGCCGGGCGCTGGCCCGCGAGGCGCCCGTCGCGGCGGACTTCGTGATGCCCATGCCCGATTCGGGGCGCTCGGCCGCCCTCGGCTTTGCCAAGGAATCGGGCATCCCCTTCGAGGAGGGTATCGTGCCCAACCGGTTCGTCGGGCGCACGTTCATCCTGCCCACCCAGTCGCAGCGCGACCGGGCCGTGGCGATGAAGCTGAACATCATCCCGGACCTGGTCAAGGATCGCCGGATCGTGATCGTCGAGGACTCGGTGGTGCGCGGCACGACGACTCGCTCGAAGATGCGGGCCATCCGCCACGCGGGGGCGAGGGAAATCCATCTGCGCGTCTCCTGCCCGCCGATCCGACACCCCTGCTTTTACGGCATCGATTTTCCCACCCGCACGGAGCTGATCGCCCACGAGCGCACCGTCGAGCAGATCCGCACGTTCCTGGAGGTGGACAGTCTGGCGTATCTGTCGCTGGAGGGGATGCTCTCGTGCCTGACCCATCCCCCCCAGCGGTACTGCTCGGCCTGCTGGACCGGCCAATACAAGATCCCCGTGGACCAGCCCATGGGCAAGTTCAACTTCGAGCGGGACCAGTTGAGGATGTTCTGACGGCCGCCGAAACCCGAAAATTGCGGAATCTGCTTGAAAAGCACCGCCGATTTGCCGTATATAACCGTTGGCTTATCGGACCGGCGGGAAAACGCCCCCGGGTCGGTTGGCCGATGATCGCAAGGGGCCCGGCGTCCGCCGGCCGCCGATGGCTGCCCCGCTCGATGAAAAAAGCCGGCTGTTTTTCAGGAGTGAAGCGCCATTCCTACAAACTTTCGCCACAACGAGCAGATCCGCATCTCGCCGATCTTCCTCATTGACGAGAACAACCAGAAGGTGGGCCCGGTTTCCACGGCCGAAGCCCTGCGCCGGGCACGCGAAGTGAACATGGATCTGGTGGAGGTCGCGCCCACGGCCCGTCCGCCGGTCTGCCGCATCATGGATTACGGCAAGTGGCGCTACCAGCAGCAGAAGAAAGAGGACAAGTCCCGCGCCGCCGCACGCGCCGGCCATCTCAAGGAACTGAAGATTTCCCTGAAAATCGGCGAGAACGACCTGAACATCAAGGTCAACCACGCCCGACAGTTCCTGGCCGACGGCAACAAGGTCCAGTTCACCCTGCAGTTTCGCGGGCGAGAAATGGCCCACCAGCACCTCGGCCGCGAGATGATGGCCAGGGTCAGGTCCATGCTGGCCGACGTGTGCAAGGTCGAGCGCGAGGCGAAGATGGAAGGCCGGCGGATGGTCATGGTCCTCCAGCCCGACTCGCACAAGCCCTCCAAGGCCCCGGCCAAGGCGTCCCCCGCCGCCCCGGCAGCCACCCAGGCCGCCTGTGCCGAAGCGGCCCCCGCGGCGAGCCGGGCATCCGCCGGTTGACATCCTCGCAGTTGTCCCTTCGCGCGGCTTCCGCGCTATCATCAGCCATGCGGAGCATGTGCCTGGCCATGCTGCTGGCCCTGGCCGGCGGCTGTGCCCAGTGGGAGTTCGACGTGCTGGCCCCCCCGGAGCACCGCGGACACATCGCCCGCCGGCAGCCCACGGTGGTCCATCGCCAGCCCGTGGACTATGTGCTGCAGGCGGCCGACGGGCGGCTGGTGGCCCGCATCCACAACCGCGACTGGCGGCTGGTGACGCTGCTGGGAGGGCAGAGCTACGTCGTGGCCGGCGACGGCCAGACCATCCCGCTGCCAAGCCGCGCCATCGCCCCGATGGGATTCGTGAAGCTGATCCTCCCGCCCTATCCCACGGTGTACCGCGTCGCCCCGACGTTCGGCCCGGGCGTGGGGTTCAGCGGCGGCTATCCCCACGACTGGGACGATCCGTGCTATCCGCCGGCCTATCTGGTCGAGGTGGTCGATGCAACCGCCTGGCAATGGAAGGGCCAGGACACCGTCCGCCTGCACCTGGTGTATCAGCACGACAAGGCCACTTTCGAGCACGACTTTTCGATCCAGAAAGTCAAGGTGAAATGACCTGCGTGGCGGCCGGCCGCGCGTCGCGGGCCTCCCGCAGCGCCTGCTGCACGTGCCTGTCTGCGGGCAGGCAGGACAGCGCCTCTTCCAGCACCTCGATCGCCTCGTCCATCCGCCCCTTCTCGATCAGCAACAGGCCCAACGTGTAGCTGACGATACCCAGGTCGCCGCGATGGGGGCCCGTCCACGAAGCGTAGATCCGCCGCGCGGTCTGCAGGGACTCCAGGGCCTCGTCCTTGCGGCCCATGGCAATCAGCAGAAACCCCTTGGACTGATGGGACAGCGCATGATCCGGACGCCGGCGAATGGCCGCGTCGTACAGCGACAGGGCCGTCTGCCGGTCGCCGCGGTCCTCCGCGAGGGCCGCCAGTTTGTGGCTGGCGACGAAGCTGGCCGGGTTGACCTTCAGGGTGTGTGCCCACAGCGACTGCGTGTCGGCCCAGTGGCGCGCCTGCAGCAGGCTTCCGGCGCCCAGCATCGCCAGCCACGCCGCGCACGCCCACGCGGCCCACCGGCCCCGCCCGACCATCGCCCACCCCAGCGCCAACGCCGGCCCCAGCAGCGCCAGATACAGGTAGTGGTCGGCCACCGTGGAATAGTACTGAAAATGAAATGGCACCAGCCCCAGCACCGGCAACAGCGGGACAAGGAACATCGCCGCCGCCAGAAGCCACCGTCGCCGTCCCGGCAGCGCCGCGAGGCTCAGCGTCGCGGCCAGCGGCACGATCCATGTCCACCGGATCCACGATGACCCCAGAGCCACCTGCGGGCTGCGGCCGTAGTCCGGCGCCAGGTGCATCGGCCAGGCGAGCTTCCACAGGTAGAACGCCAGAGCATCCAGCGCCACCAGCGGCCGGTGCGACCAGGCGACCGGAGCCAGGTCCACGCCCGGCTGCACGAGCTTGGTCAATACGGCGCATCCCAGCGATAGGACCATCCATCCCGCCAGCAGCGGCCAGGCGTGCGGGCGAAGCCGGCCCTCTTGCCAGCCGCCCAGCACCCAGCAGATCACTGGAACAACAACCGCCGACGGCTTGGACAGCAGCGCCGCGACAAACGCCGCCGTCGCCACTGCCAGCAGCGCGAACCTGCGCCTCCCGGCCGCGTCACCGCCCAGCAGGTACAGCAGCACGGCGCACAGCCCCAGGCACACGGCCAGCAGGTCCTTCAGGCCGCTGGCCCACGCGACCGTCTCCACCTGAACCGGGTGCAGGGCAAACAGCAGCGCGCCGGCGGCGGCCGGCCAGTCGCCGCCGACGAAACGCCGCACAACCCCCCATACCAGCAGGACGCACAGGCCGTGCACGACGACGCTGGCCAGGTGAAACACGGCGGGGTTGAGCGACACGCCCTGCGGATCGGCCACGCCCACGCGGGCGGCCACCGCCAGTAATCCCCAGACCGTGTAGGTCACGGGGATGTACAGCGCCATGTGCGGATGTCGCCAGGCCTTGGCGAGTCCCGCCGCCGAGCCCAGGTCCTGGTTGTGGGCGATGGTCAGGTCGTCGTCCCAGTCGAGCAGTTCATGCGTGACCACCGGCCCATGGACCAGCGCCACGCAAGCCAGCAGCACCGTCACGATGGCCGTTGTGCGTGACACCGGCGTGCGAGCGTACCCGCAAGACCTCTCGCGATGAAGCGGCGACCCGTCAGTTGGTGGGGATGTTCACGATCTTCAGCGTGCGGTTCTGCTCGTTGATGGCCGACCGGTCGGCGAAAAACGCCACGCGCCGCTGCAACACGCGACGGGCCCGGGTCGGGTCGTGGGCGTCGCGCCAGCCCTCGACGACGATGTACACGGTGAACGAGTCGGAGCGGACCGTCAGCAGGTTGCTGAGGCGGATGATCGGCGCGAAACGCTGCTCATACTCCCATTCACCGGTGATGCCGTCGGTGATGCCCTGGCCGCGCGGAGAGAAGTCGCCGTCGGCGTCGTCGGCCTCGGCGGGGATCGGCGAGAACTGCTTGAGGATGTAGTTGACCTCCAGGAGGGTCTTGAAGGCCGGGCGGCGGCCGTTGTGATTCACCCGCGCGATCTCCTTGGCACAGGCGACGGTGGCGGGGTGATTCACCGAACCATCGCTGTTGAGCACCAGCGGAAGCTGCGCCAGCACGATCCACGGGGCGGTGTTGACGTTGATCAGTCCCTGCTGGCCGACCTGACCCTCGTCGATGTTGGGCGTCGTGGGGTCGTTGTTGGCGATCGGGTCGGGGGCCGGCAACTTCCGGAAGTTGCCGGAGTTGTCATAGTAGCCGTACAGGTCGGGGCGCACGTTGGGCAGGTAGTCCTCGTGCGGCGAGTGGGTCGTGAAGAACTCCAGGATGTTGAATGCCCAGGAGTACCCCTTGCTCGCGTAGTCGATGTAGTCGCCCTGCGGGCAGAACCGGCCCACGTTCTCCGTCAGGAACGCATTTTTGGTTTCGTCCAGTTTGTTGGTGTCGGTGGATGTGGCAAAGAGCGTGTCCATGGTCACGGCGTTCATCTCCACAACCCGCTCGCGCTCGCCCGAAAGCGGATAGAACGTGTAGGCCCCGATGAAGGGAACGTGCAACACGTCGCCCACACGGGCGAACATGCCGAAGGGATACCGGTTGTCGCGGTTGCTGAGCGGATTGTATCCGGGCACGTCCACGTTCGAGAGCTGGATGACCGTGGTGGGGCGATAGCTGGCCGAGGAATCGGCCGCTCCCAAGTGCCCGGGGTTGGGGTCATACTTGGGCAGGTTGCCCTCCGAGTCGGGGCCCGGGGGCTTTTCCCATTTCATTCCTCGGTGGCGCGAGATCTCCGTCACGCCGTTGTCGGTTGTATCCTGCGGGACGGTGGTGTAGGGGCCCGGATAGACGAACTCGAAGAGATGCCCCGGCCCGCTGGCGCGCCGGTAGTGGTAGCGCATCGCCACCATGAACTCGTCACGGGGCTTGGCGCCTTCCATGCGGTTGTATTCCTGGAACGGGTCGATGCCGGTCAGGTCGATCTGATCCAGCGGAACGAACTCCGCCAGGCGCGGATTGGCCGTCGTTCCCTCGTCGTAGCGGTTGTCGGCACGTGTAGAGCGCGTCAGCGTGCCATCGGCCCGCCGCGGCCGCAGCAGCACCACCTCGTGCCCGAAACCGCCCTCGCGATCGTCGCCCTCGGCGTTGGCGCCCAGCTTCGGCGCATGCAGCGGCGTGATGTTCCGCGCCGCAAAGTCCTTGGTGAGATCTTCCGGCCGCTGAGCGGCATCGTGGCTTTCGATCACAACGTATCCGCCTGCGGGGATTTCCGCGAGGCCGATTTGCTGCAGGTCGGCCACTTCCTGCACCTGCATCCCCGCCGACAACCCCCGGTCGCGCTTGAGCCGCGCCAGCTTCCAGTTGGGCACCGCGATGGGGTCGGGGTAGGGGTTGTGCAGCTCGAGGGCGATGTAGCCGCGCTGCCTGGAGGTATCCAGCACCACTTCCGTGATGAACGGCTGCCGCTCGTTGCCGTACACCATGACCTGGTAGCGCGGGTTGGCCAGTTCGTTGTAACGCCCGGAGCCCGACGGCGGCTGGTAGAGCGTGATCAGCCGGCTGGTGATGTCCTGGTCCTGGTCGCGCAGGTCCAGCGTGTTGACGGCGGCCAGCGCGGCCCGCAGGTTGGTGACCTCGGTTACGGCCAGCGGCGCGGGCTTCACCGTATCCGTGCCGTCGTAAACGCTGCTGTCGCGAAGCGGCGGCATCGCCAGCATTCGCCCGCCTTGCGACGGCAGGGTGGTCGGGTTGCTGCCGCTGGTGCCGTCGCCGTTGGTGACCATCACGCCCCAGAAGCTCCGCCACAGATCCCGGAACGTGGCCGTGTTCAGCGAACTCTTCACGGGCGTGGCGCTCCACGGCTGGTATTCCCAGTAGGCATTGCTCTCGGTGGTTCCGGTGGGGGCCTGCCCGGCGTTGCCGGTGGCGATGCAGACATAGTGGTGCTTCCTGTAGCGCACCAGCTGATGCACCTCGTACTCGCGTCCGGAGGTCCATTCGCCCTGCGAGACGAACGGCAGCATGCCGATATGGCCGGGCTCCTCCACGGCGCCGTCGCCGTCCAGGTCGCGGCGGGGAATGCACACGGCGTTGGAGACCGAGTTGCTGGTGACTGTCAGCGCCCGCCGGGAGAATCGCCCGCGCTCGTAGTCCCAGTTGTCGGCCCACCACCGCTCCAGTAAATCCTTAAAATCCTCGCGGTAGGTTCCATCGGGGTTCTTGGGGCGCTGGTAATAGAGAAACCCGGTCTGGTAGTTGCCGGCGCTGCGGTACAGCGACTGTTCCGCCGCCTGTTCCAGCTGCGAGGGTGCCACCTCCAGGTTCACCATGCAGAAGCGATAGGCCAGCGAAATGGCATCCTGTGTGCCGAAGGGATGGAATCGCCGCCCGGCGGCGCTGAAGCCCGGGTTGCCCAGCCGCGCCCCCAGGCCCCAGTACAGCGCCTCGGCCTGCGTCGCAAACACGAAGTCGGAACGCGGCTGGCCGTTCTCGCCGATGGGCGCAAGGCTCAGGCCGCCGCCTGCGAACCGCAGGGCGTTGATGCGGTCCATCTCGGCCGGCGACAGCAGAAATTCCTGCAGGCCGACGTTGGACGGGTAGAACGCCGTGTTGGGGACGCGCTGGTTGTTGGCGGCCAGGTCATAGTCGCGCAGCCACGCCGTATTCACGTTGATGGCGGCGCAGTTGTCGATGATTCGCAGGCCCGCGAAGTAGGTGATGCCGTCGCGGCTCTGCTTGGAGACCGGCCACAGGCCCGAGTCGGCTATGCCGTCGCCGTCGGCGTCGGCGGCCACCAGTTGCCGGTAGCCGTTGCTCAGGTACAAAGCCACCCCCGGATACTCCACGCCGTTGACCTCCAGCGACAGCGGGGGGTTGTACACGCCCACGCGGTAATACCAGTTCTGGTAATCCTTGGGGTGCGCCGGCGAGGTGAAGGAGTTCTTGCCCTCGTCATCGATATGCGGCGGCAGGCTCATGAACGGCCAGACATACTTGTCGAACTCGCGCGGCCTTTCATACTCATCGCGAACCCGCGGTTCGGGCACGCGGGACGCCATCCAGCCGTGGCTGTAGCTGCTGGTGATGTCGATGTAGTGGCGGTAGTTGCCGAAACCGCAGGGGCGATAGTGCTTGCCGTTGTCCCAGCCGCCCACGTCGAACAGGTCGTTGACGATCAGCGACTTGGCGATGTTCACCACACCGTCCACATACAGGTCCACTTGGACGTTCTCGGCGTTGATCTGAGCACTGTAGCGGTCGGTGCGCGCCGTGGCCATGAAGGCCGTGCCGATCAGCGCCAGGAGCACCACCAGCATCACAGTGAGGATCAGCGCCGATCCGGCGCGGCGAGGCAGGTATCGGGCAACGTCGTTCATGGCAGATTCCGTCTCCGTTCGGCCGCACCAACGGCCCGTTTGGGCTAGCGGGCCAACTGGAACACGAACTCGTAGGTCTGACCGCCGGGCAGGCGTCGGCCGGCGTCGTGAACCGTGACCACAATGCGAATCAGGGAAGGCCGCGGATCGTTGAAGCCCCAGGCACAGGTGTATCCGGCGCCCGGCGCCAGCGCGTTGCGGGCGCCATAGTCGGCGCGGGCCGGGGGCAGGTCCTTCTCAAAGTCCGCCCCCTGGTAGGCGGCCAGCGCGGGATTTGCCGCCGCCCCGGTTCGCACCAGGTCCCGCAGCGGAACCACGTCGGTCAGGTCGTTGGCATGCCGGCCGCCGATGGCGCCGGGTATCTTCCCGTCGCCGTCCACGTCCCGCGGAAAGCCGTACCATCGGATCTTCTCGACCCCCCCGCCGGTAATCGGGTCGCGCTCCACGTAGAAATCCAGCTTGCCATCGGGAATGGCTGCGGTCACCGTCCCAAAACGGGGATCGTTCATGTCCTCGGTGGTTGTCCGCCCGTCGGGAGCCTCGGGATCCAGGTTGATCCGATGCGACACCACGCCGCGCACATCCCGCACCTGCGTGACGAAATCCCCGGCATACTCCACGATGAACTGGCTGCAGTTGGCCAGGAACAGCGGCGCGGTCTGCGCGGTGCTCTCGGCGGTGTAGGGCCGGCGCGGAAAACGGTTGGCCTCGAAGCGGTAGATCAGCCCGTTCCACCAGTCGGCGCCGGGGTTGGCGCGCACCAGATCGAACAGGTCGGCCCGGAAATCCGCGATGGAGGTCTTGGCCAGATCATGGCGCGACGCCTCGATCGGGCGATAGCGCGGGTTGGCCTCGCTCGAGGCAAACGCCCCCACGGCCAGCAGCAGCGGCACGCCGCCCTGGGGCTTGCTGTCAATTGCGGACTGGTTCACCCCGTCCCGGTCCACCGTGTTCAGCGACAGCAGGATCACCGACCGGCCCAACGCCCAGTCGGCCGCGAAGTAGTTCTGACGATTGGTCGAGGGGTCGGCCTCGCCGGGAGAGAAGAACTGCGTCCCGTCGGCCGTCGCCGGCAGCCTCAGGTGCCCGTACCAGATCCACGCATCGTAGGCCCCCAGCGGCGAGATGATCTGGCCCTCAGCGCCGCTCTGCTTGCGATGCAGGCCGTGGGCGAAGAAGGAGAACATGTCGGTGCGATGGCTGCGAGGGCTGAGGATCGCCGGCTGCTCGGAAACCCGCTCGCCCGGGCCGTCGTGACTGCCGTCCCCGTCGAGGTCGATGGTGTTGATGTCGCCGTCGGCGTCGCCGGCCAGGTCCTCGCGATCCAGGTAGGTGGTCTGCCGCCCGCTGGCGATGATGATCGCCGGCGAATCCTCCACCAGCGCCGATTTCAGGTCGTTGAACAGAACCGCGTGGGCGGCCCGCATGTCCCGCGTCACCGTGGCGACCGACTGGCCGGTTCCCACGGCATCGCTGGTGGCCTTGAACACCTGCACCACGCCCAGCATCAGCAACAACGCCAGCGCCACGGCGATGATCAGCTCCACGAGCGTGAAGCCGCCCGGATGACGCCGAAGATGGTCAGACCCAAGGCTCATTTGATGCTCACGTGCGTCGTGAATACCGCCACATCCTGCGCCGGCCCCTCGAAGCCATCCTGCGGGCGGCTGGGGTCCTTGTAGGCGCGCCCCAGGATATAGGCCCTCCCGTTGTAAGCACGGCGACCGGGGATGATGGGAATGTTCTGGTTGTCGTCCTCGGTACCCCACAGCAGATCCGCCCCGGGGCCTCCGCTGCCCGGTCCAGAGGACATATCCCACCCGGGCATCAGTTCGAAGGTATTCGGCCCCAGGTCCAGCCGACGGTTGCCCACGCGGTAGATCCGCCCGTTGGCCAGGCCCCCGGCCGAATAGCCGCTGCCGCTGTAGTTGGCGTAGGGCTTGTAGAGCGTCGCCTGCTGCTGGTCGTCGGCCATCAGCACGAAGGCGCCTTCGGCCGCGGCCTCGTGGGTCGGAATGCCCACGAAGTCGCCGACCAGCGGCCTGCTGAACTCGATGGTGTCCGGTCCGGGCACCCAGGCATTGCCGACCTTCTTCGTGCCCTCGACCAGCTTCACTTCCACGTCCTTCAGGCGCAAGTTGGGAAAAGGCCCCTGCACATCGGTCGCGTCATACCGGCTCTTGTGACGGCAGCGGCCGACCACGATCACCACCTGGGCATAGGGCGAGGAACGAGTCAGCGAGCTTTTCCACTGTCGGCTGTACACCGCCGTCCACGCGTATCGCGGGTCGGCAGTGTGGATCATCTTGCCGCACACCTGCTGCCAGGCCGCCACCGCATCGGGCACACGGGTGTTGGCGGACTTGTCGCCGTAGCGGTAGGTGTCCCGGAAGCCCCACAGCGGCGCCCACGAATCATTGCCACGTACCGAGTTCCCGATCGCCTGCAGCGTGTCGATGGTCTGCGGCATCGTGTGCTCCGTGGCAAACCAGTCCAGCACTTCGGCCGCTCCCTTGGCGACCTGCGCCGCGATCGTCTGGTCCATCGTTTCCTGGCTCTGCACCGTCGCCACGGGCAGCATGCCGGCCACCATGATGAACCCGATACCCAGCAGGATCACCGCAAACAACACCTCCGTGAAGGTGAAGCCGTGGCGAAGGATTGTGCCTGACTTGGTCATGGCTATTCACCTCGCATCAGCGTCCCATTGTAGCGGTTGACCAGCACCGCAAGCCCGTTGGCATCCAGCCAGTTGTCGTGGTCGGCCTCGGCCTGACCCGACAGCGCCTGCCGGTCGTACAGCACCATCCCCAGCTGGGTGATCCCCAGCATGAACTGCTGATCCGCCGGCAGAACCAGTTGGCCCAGCAGGTTTCTGCGGCGGATGACAAAGTCCCTGGCCACCAGCTGCCCGTGGCCGTCGAACATGATCACCCCCGGCAGAACGTAGCGCGAAGGCCGGCTGCTGCCGTTGCGCGGGCGGGTGTCGTTGTTGATGAAGCTCACGCCGACCCCCACGGGCAACGCGATGCGCTCCGTGTCGCCCAGAAGTTCCAGCTGATCCGGCTTGCCGCCAGGATCGTCATTGTACACAACGGCCATCATGACGCGGTCGGTCGCCGGATCGACATAGAAAGCGATGCCCCGCTGCTCCTGGCTGGCCAGGGCCTGTTCGCGCACACGGCCCAGGGCGGCGGAGATGATGTTCTGCGCGGCCTCGATACTGCGGTGTCCCAGCAGTACGCTCCACATGGGCAGGGCCAGGGCCAGCAGCAGCACGATGGCGCCGACCACAATCAGCACCTCCGTCAGCGTGAATCCTCTGGCAATCCGTAGAACCTGCGGTGTCCGGGTCATCTGTCCTCGCGATGGGCCGCTTTTCGCCAACGGCAGTATATACACACGCCGGCCTCCTGGCGCAAAGAGTTCCCGCACATTTTTCGCGGTGTCCACGCGAGTCCGGATCGCCGCCACCGAGGCTCGCGCCGGTGAACCCAACGCCTGGAGCCCCGGCAGTCAGCGGGAGAAAACCGCAAGCCGAATTTGACTTTTTCGTATTTATGGGGTCTAATAGCATGTTTGGCTTGGAAGCGGCGCGGCGAGGGCTGGACACGTTGCAGGTTGCGCTGGTTGCGCAAGTTCATGCGCAACAAAAACTTAGAAGCAACGGCGTGGGTGTCGATGGACATCTGGCATCGTATTGTGGTTCCGTCTGCCCCAGGGGTGACGGACAGGGTCTTTATGTAAGGGAGCGAACAATCAATGTCTGCGCGCAAAACCAGGAAGTTGGCCGTGCTGAGTGCCGCCGCGGCGGCGACCGTTCTCGGATTCTCCCAGCAGACTCGGGCCGACCTGATTCCCGTGACCAAGATCGCCGTCTCGGGCGACCTGGCGCCCGGGGCGACCAGCAACAGCGGCGGCAACGTCTATTTCTCCACTTTCGACAGCAGCCCGGTTTACTCAATCAACAGCAGCGGGGCGGTGTATTTCCACACCACGCTCAGCGGCGACGTTACCCCACCGGGCACGAGCAGTTACGGCAACACGCACGCCCTGTACATCGGCGACAGCTACGCCACTCTCACCAAGTATCTCCAGCGCGACGACGATGCGCCGGGGCTGACTGGTCTATGGCTGGGGCCGGTCGGCAGCTCGATCAGCGCGTGGATCGGCACCGCCAGCACCACCATCGATAATCTGGGCAATGGCACGGCCCGCGTATTCCTCGACGGCCCCGGCACGGTCACTTCCGGCGTGGACCAGAACAACCAGGCCGTGTACTTCGGGCCGGCCGGTTCGGCGGCCCTCATTGCGCGGTCCAACGACCTGACGCCCGTCAGCGCCGGCCTGACGGATCGCGAATGGGGCGGATTCAACTTCAATGTCCGCTCCAACAATGGCCGCGTTCTGTTCTACAACGATCTGCGGATCGCCAGCAGCGGCGTCACCGCCGAGGCGGGCCTGTTCGCCGGGACCAGCGCCAGCACGATCAACACCATCGCCCTGGGCAGCAGCGTTTCCGGCAGCATGATCGGCATCAACATGCTGGCGAGCATCAGCACCGGCGCGTGGACCATCAACTCGGCCGGCGACGTGCTGTTCGGCGGCTCGCTGCGTACGAGTTTCGGCGATGCGACAACCTCCAACGATGCCGTACTGGTCAAGTCCGTGTCGGGCACGCTCTCGATCGTGGCCCGCGAGGGTTTCGCGACGCCGATTGCGCCCAACGTTCTTTATGGTCCCACATTTTCCTTCAGTGACCGGGCCATCGCCGGCAACCATATCGGCTTCATCTCCACCGGCATGACCGGCGCCGGCGTGGATACCACCACCGCCGGTCGAAACTCCACCGCCCTGTTCCTCACCGACAACCTGGGCGCTGTCAAGCTGCTGTCCCGCGAGAACGACGTGATTCCGGGGCTGCCGACCATCGGCGGCGCGGCCACCGAGCTGAGCAACAACTACGACGACCTGAAGGTCAGCAGCAGCGGATGGGCGGCGTTCACCAATACGTTGCGGGTGACGACCACCACCGCCACGAACAGTGCCTACGACGGCCTGTTCATCGGCCGCATCGACCCGGGCACCGGCAACCCCGACGTGAGGAAGATCGCCATCGAGCGCGACAGCAGCGGCTTCTCGCAGGCCAGCCTGCACATCGTGCGTGGCGAGTTCGATGCGAACGTGGGCGCCTGGTACACCATGCCCAAGGGCGACGCCGCTTACAGCATCAACGAAAACGGGCAGGTGGTGTTCTATGCCTCCGCTTCGGTCCCCGGCGACCTGTTGACGCAGGTGGAAGGGTGGTTCTACTACGACCCGACCTACGGCAAGATCTACAAGGTCGTGGTCGAAGGCGACCAGATCACGGTGGGCGCAAACGACAAGACGATCTCCTCGCTGGGCACGGCCACCGACGCCACGGGCGGCGCCGGCGACGGCAACCGCTCTGTCTTCAATGGCAACAAACAGATGGTCTTCAGCGCCACGTTCACCGACAACAGCAAGGGCCTGTTCGTTGTGGACGTGGACAACATCCTCCCCCCGCAGATCTCCATCTGGGACAAGGATGAGGACAACACCTGGTCGCCCAACGCCAACTGGATCACCCTGTCGCCGGATGGCGTCGGCCACTATGCGGAGTTCGGCAGCAAGATCACGGCCGCCCGCACCGTGACGGTGGACGGCGCCCAGACCGTCGGCGAGATGTTCTTCGACAACGTCAATAGCTACACGATCGCCGGTGCCAACACCATCACGATGAACAACACCGGCAACACGGCCTATATCGGCGTGCGCCAGGGCGACCACACCGTCTCGGCGCCGCTGTCTCTGACGGACACGGTGGCGGTCATCCTGGACCAGAAGACCGGGGGCGGTGTCTGGACCATGACCCTCTCGGGCGATATCTCGGGCAACGGCGGCCTGATCAAAGGCGGGCCGGGGACGCTGGTGCTCTCGGGCAATAACTCCTACGCCGGCGACACGCAGATCAGCGGCGGAATCCTCCAGGCCAGCAGCAGCGCCAACCTGGGCGGGGCGACCAACAAGATCATCCTCGACGGCGGCATCCTGGCATACAGCGGCGGGGGCACGATCTCCCGCGACATCGTTGCCACGGACTTCACCCGCATCACCAGCGGCAACGGCGGCATCGACATCGGCGCCACCGACCTGACGCTGACGGGCAACATCAGCCGCGTGGACCTGTTCGACTCCACGCTGGAGGATGCCTATGTCTTCAAGTACGGCACGGCCAAGCTGACCATGGCCGGCACGGGCGGCCCCGGCGGCGTGGGCGTCAAGGCCGGGTCGGTCGAGGTAACCACCGCCCAGACCTGGGGCGCTGCGACCACCACGACCGATGCCGGAACCAGCTTCACCGTCACCAGCACCGGCTCGATCACCGCCACCAGCGGCTTCACGGCCAGCGGCGGCAGCACGATGACCTTCAACGGGCCGCTGACGACCACCGGCACGCTGCTGGCGTCGTTCGCCTCCGCCACGAACCTGGCCAGCACGGTGACCATCAATGCCGCCTCAACCGTCGGCGGGCTCACCGCCAGCAACGACTCGTCCACCCCCTATGCGCCGACCGGCTCGACCGTGAACGTCAATGCCAACACGACGGTCACGGGGGCCACGAGCGTCAGTGGCTCGGCCAACAGCGTCGGCGTGGTGAACGTGGCGGCGGGCGTAACGCTGACTACCGCGACGGCAAGCATTGACGGCATCATGAATGTGCCGGCAACGGCTTCGCTGGTGGCCACCAGCGCCACGGGCGGCGTCAGCGTTGGCACCAACGGCACGTTGAACCTCGGCGGCACGATCAGCCTGGCCGGCGACCTTTCCGTCAGCGGCGTGCTCAACAAGGGTCCCGGGGTGGCGATCGATGTCGGGGATGACCTGACCATCGGCGGCGCGGCAACCTACGTGGTCGATGCCCCGTCCGTCATCGGCAGCAACAGCCCCGATGGCCGCGTCGTGGTCCAGACCGGCGGCACGCTCACCGTCACCAGCACCGGCGGGTTGACGGTGGACAACGACCTGTACGTGCAGACCACCAGCACGTCCACGGCCAATCTGGGCGGCACCAACGTCTTTGGCGGACAGATCCGCGGCAACCCGACGTCCAACGGGCAGACCACCAACATCAACATCACCGGCAGCACAACCGCCAGCAACGCGATCCTCGATGCGGTGTCGGGCGTTACCACGCCGGTGGTGATGAATGCCGCGATCAACGTGGGGGCCACCGGCAACCTGAACCTGGGCGCCGGCAGCATCCTGTTGCAGACCAACCGTTCGTCCACCACTGTGGGCACGGGAGGCATCAGCGGCAACATGGACCTGACGGTGGCGGCGGGCGGCGTGCTGTCGGCCGGCAATCTGACGATCGACCAGCGCGAAGGCTCGCTCGGCCGCAACACGATGGTCACCAACGTGACCATCGCCGGGACCGCGAGCATCAACCACATCCGCCAGATCGCCTCGCGCCCGCCGACCACGCCGCTGCCCGAGCCGTCGGTGGGCACGGCCAACGTGAGCATCAGCGGCCTGCTGACGATCAACCCCAACGGCGGCGATGCGGGCACCAGCGTGCTGCGGGCGATGCCGACTCTCACCGGCACGGGCAAGATCAACCTCAACGACAACGACCTGATCATCAACTACGTGTCGGGCGACCCCAACCCGTACGCGGCCGTGAAGGCGGCGCTGACCAGCGGCTATGGCACGGGCTCGTGGAACGGCACCACCGGCATCATCAGCGGCACGGCAGCGCTCGATCCGGGCAAGTCGCTGGGCTACGCCGATAATGCCGTGCTGGGCAAGGCGACCTTCTCCGGGCAGACCGTGGACGCCACGTCGATCCTGGTGATGTACACCCTGGCCGGCGACACGAACCTGGACGGCACGGTGAACTTCGCCGACCTGCTGAAACTGTCGCAGAACTACAATCTGTCGGGCAAGGACTGGATCGACGCCGACTTCACCTATGACGGCAGCGTCAGCTTTTCGGATCTGCTGAAACTCTCGCAGAACTACAACCAGACGATGCCGTCGCCGGTGGCCGGCGCGGAAGTGCCCGAACCGACCACGCTGGGCGTGCTGGCGATCGGGGCACTGGGCCTGCTGCGGAGGCGTCGGCGGGCGTGAGAATCCAACCGCGGTCCTCCTCCGGGGACGGCCGGTTCACCGCGAGGGCGGTCGGACCGGCCGTCCCTTTTTGCCCGGCCGTGGCGGAACATTGGACAACGCGTATAGTTCCTTTGAGATTCCTCACGCGACAGGAGCAGGCATGCCCCTATTGGCGCACAAGACCGGCCGCTTGAACGCGGGTTTCACCCTCGTCGAACTGCTGGTCGTGGTCATGATCATCGGTGTGCTTATCGGGATCCTCATCCCCGTGGTCAGTGCCGTCCGCAACCGCGCCTACGAGGCCAACAGCCGCAACCAGGTGGCCAACCTGGTCAACGCCCTGCAACGGTACAACGCCGATTTCCGGTCGTTTCCAGGGCCGTTTCACAACGACCAGGTCGGCCCCAACGGCACGGCGCGGGTGGTCGCCGGGCAGGCTCTTCAGGGCGTCAGCCGGCCCATCACGGGGGCGGAGAACATGCTGCTGGGCCTGCTGGGCGGGCTGAACGTGCAGATCAACTCGGCTTCGACGCCGCCCACGGTGCAGGCCTTCCGCTACAGCCGCGATCTCGTCGGCAACGGACCGGCCAGCCTCAACCCGCTGGCGCCCAAGCGATTCGCGGCGTACCTGGACCCCGCCGCCGATGAGCTTTCCGAGGGAATCTACAGGGACAGCAATGGCGTGACGGCCGGAGATTCGGAAATCCCCGAGTTTGTGGACCGCTTCCCCGAGCCGCTGCCGGTGCTGTACCTGCGGGCCAGGCCCGGTTCGATCGGCGTGCTGTCCAACGGAGGCGTGCCGGGGCGATACCAGTACGACCTGGACCAGATCATCGCGTACACCGCCAGCAGCATCGGCGGCAACGAGCACGGCCTGCGGGAGGTGGGCGCCTGGGCGCTTCCGGCCGCGGGCGCCAGGTTCGACAACGCCCTGGCGTATTTCAAGCATCCGCACGTCGTGCCGGCCGTTGATACCAGCGACGCCAAGCGCAACGAAACCGGATCGTCGCGGGCCAACGATGCGTACATCCTGATCAGCGCCGGCCGCGACCGAATTTACGGCACCGACGACGACATCTGCAGTTTCGGGAACGTCAGGTGAACATGCACTCGGCCAAGCACCGCAGCCTCCATGGCACTTGTCCCGCCCGCAGCGGATTCTCGCTGATCGAGCTGCTGGTGGCGGTGGGGATCATCGCCGTCCTGGCGGGCATCCTGATTCCCGTTGTCAGCGGCGTGCGACGGCGCGCCGCCGTTACCGCGCAGAAGATGGATTTTCAGGCCATCGCGGCGGCCCTGGAAGCCTACCGCAACGATTTCACGGACTACCCGCGACCGCCTCTGCGGCCCAACTCGGATCCGACGCCGGCCGACCCGGGCCTGCTGGTGGCGGCGATCCTCGCCCCAGGCCCGGCGGTGGGCATCGGCGCGGACGGCGCTGACGGGCTGGGCTTCCGCGCGCAGACCGGTGCCGGCGGAGGCAAGGTCTGGGGCCCGTATCTGTCCCCCGAGAAGGTCACCTTGCGCGGCCCCGACCCTGCCCAACTGGCCGCCGGGCGGTATGTCGTGCGTATCGAGGATCGCTGGGGCACGCCCGTTCGCTACTACGCAAAGAACCCCGGCGCGGCGTCAGCGGCGCGCGAGCTGGTGGGACGGGCGACGGCCGTATGGGATTCGCGGCACGGCGGCGACGCGGCCCTGTCCAACGAAGCGATGCAGATCATGCTCGGCGATGACAACCTGGACAACCAGATCAGGGGCGACGAGCGCCTGCGGCACAGCGGGCCGTTCATGCTCTGGTCGGCCGGCCCCGACGAGAAGTGGGGCCCGGCCAGGGAGGAACCGACCGGGAAGGTCAGCGCCCGGACGGCGGACCTGTGCGACGATGTGCTGAACTTCGAGCGGTAAGAGCGGCGAACGGACACGAGGAGCAGGCGTGTGAAGCAAAAGCGCAGCGGATTCACCCTCATCGAGCTGCTGGTGGCCATCTTCATCATCCTGGTGCTGATCGCCCTGCTTACGGTGGGCCTGCGGGCACTGACGGCATCGGCCAACGAGCGTGCCACCCGGCAGATGCTCGCCAACTGCGTGGGGATGATGACGGAGATGGATGCGCGTGTTCCCCTGGCTCGCAGTGAGGTGGGCACGTATGTCTTCCTCAACACCTACACCCAGCCCGTGGCCGCACCGGGGAAGGTCCTGGCAGATCATCCGGACCGTCTCGGACCGGCGGTCCAGCGGACCGGCGAGGTCCTCAAGCGATTCCGGCAGCTGCCCAACAACAAGAAGGTCTTCGAGCAACTTCCCCAGGAAAAGGTCATGTCCCTGCCGGGCGTCACGCCGGGAACCCAGGTGGCGGTGCTGCTGGATGCCTGGAACAATCCAATCATCTTCGTCACGCCCGGCGGCCTGTCGGGGGTCCGACTGAAGGACGCCGGCGTGATCACCCGTCTCTCGCCCGACGGCAAGCCTTTCTTTGCCTCGGCCGGCCCGGATGGCGACTTCCAGACCGGCGATGACAACCTGTATTCCTTCGAGAACTGAGCCGACTTTCCCTATAATCGCCCGTCATGGGCAAGAAGAACCAGACCGCGCCGGCCAGTTTCGAGGAGGCCCTGGAGGAGCTGGAGGCGATTCTCCGAGAAATCGAGAGCGGGAAGGTGAGCCTCGAGGACAGCCTCGTGAAATACGAGCGGGGCAACTTCCTGATCCAGCACTGCCGCGGGATCCTCAACTCGGCCGAAAAACGCATCGAGGAGATCACGCGGAACGCCGACGGGACGACCTCGACAGCGCCCATGCAGCAGCCTTCCGGAGAAGACTGACTTGGCCGACGCCGCGGACATCCTGCGACGAAACGGCGCTGCCGTGGAGCAGCGCCTCCGGGACGCCCTGGCCGCCTGCGGCGACGCCCCGCCCCGCCTGCTGGAGGCCATCGGCTACAGTCTGCTGGGCGGGGGAAAGCGCATGCGGCCGGCGCTGGTGATCGAATCGTGGCGGGCATGCGCCGGGGTCGCGGCCGATGCGCCGGCGTGCGATGCAGCGCTGGCCGCCGCGGCCGCCGTCGAGCTGGTCCACACCTTCAGCCTCGTGCACGACGACCTGCCGGCGATGGACAACGACGACCTGCGGCGCGGCCGGCCGACCAGCCACAAGGTCTTCGGCGAGGCCATGGCCATCCTTGCCGGCGACGCGATGGTGATGATGGCCTTTGATCTGCTGTGCCGCGACGGCGATGCGGGCATGGCGGCGGCCCTGTCGCGCGAACTGGCCGTCGCCAGCGGCCCGGCCGGCATGGTCGGCGGGCAGGTGCTGGACATGGAAGGTGAGGGCAAATCGCTGTCGCTGCCGCAACTGGCGGACCTGCACCGCCGCAAGACCGGGGCGCTGATCCGCGCCTCGTGCCGCATGGGCGCGATCGCGGCCGGCGCGGGCGTCGCGATGCTCGATGTGATCACGGCGTACGGCCAGCACGCCGGCCTGGCGTTCCAGATTGTCGATGACCTGCTGGACGTGCAATCGACGCCGCAGCAGCTTGGCAAGGCCGCCGGCAAGGATGCCGCCCGGGGCAAGAACACCTACCCCGCGCTGCTGGGGGTCGAGGCATCCGCGAAACAGGCCGCCGCGCAGCTGGATGCAGCGCTGGATGTGCTGAAGGCGTTCGGCCCCGAAGCCGACGGCCTGCGAACGCTGGCGCGATTCGTGGTCGAGCGGGCGTCGTGACGCCGAGGAAATGGAACCACTGATGAACACGGATTGACATTGATTCATCATCCGTGTTCATCCGCGTTCATCTGTGGTTCCGATTCTTCGATCTCGGGCCTACGATACGCCGTGCCCAACCACACCAACCGCCTCATCCACGAATCCTCCCCCTACCTGCTCCAGCACGCACACAACCCGGTGGACTGGTACCCGTGGGGCCCCGAGGCCTTCGAAGCAGCGCGGGCCCAGGACAAGCCCATCTTCCTGTCGGTCGGCTACAGCACCTGCTACTGGTGCCACGTGATGGAGCGGCAATCGTTCGAGAACGAGCACATCGCCGACGAGATGAACCGGCGCTTCATCAACATCAAGGTGGACCGCGAGGAGCGGCCGGACGTGGACGCGCTTTATATGACGGCGGTGCAGGTCCTCACCGGCCAGGGCGGCTGGCCGATGAGCGTGTTTCTGCGGCCGGACCTGTCGCCCTTCTACGGCGGCACCTATTTCCCGCCCACCGACGCGTACGGCCGGCCGGGGTTTCTCACGGTGCTGCGCGGGATCGACGAGGCCTGGCGCAGCCGTCGCGCCGACGTGGACCGCACCAGCCAGCAGCTCACCGAGGTTCTGCGGCAAGTCGCCCAGCCGCCCGCGCCCGATGCGCCCTTCACCATCGACGCCGCGCTGATTGAGCGACTGGTGGAGCGCAGCGTCGGCGACTACGACGCGGTGCACGGCGGCTTTGGCGCCCCGCCAAAGTTCCCCCGCCAGACGCTGCTGGAAATGCTCCTGGCACACGGCGGCCACAGCGACAGGGTCCGTCGCACGCTGGACGCGATGGCCGATGGCGGCATCCACGACCACCTGGGCGGCGGATTTCACCGCTATGCCACCGACGCCCGCTGGCTGGTGCCGCACTTTGAGATCATGCTCTACGACAACGCGATGCTGGCGCAGGTCTATGCCCAGGCCCATCGCCAGACCGGCAGCCCGCGCTACGCCGACGTCGCTCGCGGCATCTGCGACTTTGTGCTCGGCCAGATGACCAGCCCCGACGGCGCTTTCTACACGGCCTTCGACGCGGAGGTCGATGCCGAGGAGGGCAAGACGTACCTGTGGACACGCCATGAAATCGAGCAGGTCCTTGGCGGAGATGACGCGGCGTTGTTCTTCGCCACCTACGCACTGGATTCGCAGCACGGCATTATCCATCGGCCCAGGCCCGTCGAGTATGAAGCGCCGTTGGAGCGGAAGCTCGACGCGATGCGGCGCCGGCTGCTGGCCGAGCGCGTGAAGCGCAAGCAGCCGATGCTCGATCGCAAGGTGCTGACGTCGTGGAACGCGCTGATGATCCGCGCCCTGGGATTCGCTGCGCGGGCGCTGGATGAGCCGCGTTATCTTGACGCGGCCAATCGCGCGGCCGACTGGTTGCTGAAGAACCATCGCCGGCCCGACGGCACGCTGATGCACAGCTGGCGGCCGGACCTGCCGTCGTCGCGCCCCATCTTCGGCATGCTCGACGACTATGCGTTCTTCGCTCAGGCGCTGCTGGAGTTGGGCCGGGTCGAGCAAGCGACAGTGCTGGCAGATCAGATGGACCGGCTCTTCGCCGACCCTGGCGGCGGGTGGTACTTCACTTCGGCCGACGCCACCGACCTGATCGTGCGGCAGAAGGTCGGCACCGACTCGCCGTTGCCTTCGGGCAATGCGGTGGCCGCGATGGTCATGCAGCAGGTCGGGCGGATCGAGGCCACGGCCAAGGCCCTGGCATGCTTTGCGCCCCAGATGGCCTCCCACGGCGAGGCCATGAGTGCCATGATCCAAAGCGCCCATTTTTACATCAGGCAACACGGCCCGATTGTCGTCGGGGTTGGCCAGAAGATTCAGGAGCCACGAACTTCGTCAATCCGGGAACAGGCTTTGGGTGCCGTGAGACTCCAGACGGCGTGGGTCAGCCCGGTCGAACTGCACGTGACTGTCCAGATCAAGCCGGGGATGCATATTCATGCCAATCAGGCAGCCGAGGGCATGGTGCCAACGCAACTGCTTGTGAATACAGACGATGCGAAGGTTTCCAACATTCACTACCCCCCTGCCCAAAGCCTGTCTGCGGCCTTCAGCGACGATGCTCTGCCGGTATATGCGGGGCAGGTCTGCATTGCGGTGCGGTTCGACACGCCGCCGGCAGCCGGGGTGCGATTGGCATTGACCTATCAGCCCTGCACCGACAGCGCCTGTCTGGTAGCGGTCACGCAGCGAATCGATGTTTCCCCTGGCTGAGCAGTGGTCAGAGGCCGGGCTGATACGTAAACTGCGATGCCAAGCAAGGAACATCAACTCATGCTTCCCACCAGCACCGACGTATCCGTGACTCTTGGCAACGCCATCCCCCCCACTGCGCAGGGCGTGGCCATCTTTCTCCACAAAGGCGCCGAGCCCGGCACGTCCGCGACAGCCGCTCTTACCGGACCCTTGCGGCGGATGGCCGATGCGCTTCTGGCCAGCGGCGCGGTAACCGGCAAGTCCAACGAGGTGACCGTGCAGCTGGTGCCGGATCCGCCGCGTTCGCGTCGCTTGATCGTCATCGGGCTGGGCAACCCCGCCAAGTATTCGGCCGAGTGTCTGCGCGAAGGCGGCGCGGCGCTGGCGCGTACGGTCCACAAACAGCGATTGTCGTCGGTGGCGATGATCCTGCCGCTCACGCCCCGGCAGTTGCCCGGCATGCCCGATGGCCAGCCCGTGGGCGACGGGCCGACGGTGGGCGTGGAAGCCCTGGTTCAGGGGTTTCTGCTGGGCGCTTTCGACTTCCGCGAAGACAAGGGTCCCCGCAAGAACAACAAGGATGAGGAACCGCCGCCGCATGTGAACCTGACCGTGGTAGCGGCCATGTCGCTGCGGTCGGCCGTGCAGCGGGGCCGCATCATCGCCGAGGCGCAGAACTACGCCCGCACCATCGCCTCGCGGCCGGGAAACCGAATCAATCCGCCGGCACTGGCCGTCGTCGCTCAGGATCTGGCAAAGCAAATGGGGCTGGAATGTCGCATCCTCGACGAGAAACAACTGGAGCAGCTGGGCATGGGCGGCATCCTGGCGGTGGGCCGCGGCAGCATCGACACGCCGCCGCGGCTGATCGTGCTGAGCTACCATCCCGGCGGCGCCAAGGCCGCCAAGCACAAATCCAAGCCCGCGTCGGGCACTGCGCCGGTCCTGGTTGTGGGGAAGGCGATCACGTTCGATACCGGCGGAATCTCGATCAAACCGGCGGAAAAGATGGGCCGGATGATCTATGACAAGTGCGGCGGCATGGCCGTTCTGGGGCTGATGAGCGCTGTCGCCCAGCTCAAGCCCGAGGTGCCGGTGGTGGGCATTCTGAGCAGTGCGGAGAATACGCTCAGCCAGCGGGCCTATCGCCCCGGCGACGTGGTGCGGATGTACAACGGAGTAACCGTGGAGGTAACCAACACCGACGCAGAAGGAAGGCTGGTCCTGGGCGATGCGTTGGCCTGGGGCATCGAGCAGTTCAAGCCCTCGGCGGTGATCGACCTGGCCACCCTGACCGGAGGCGTGATCGTGGCCCTGGGGCGCAACATCGCGGGGATGATCAGCAACAACGACGCGCTGGCCGACGAACTGCGGCGGGCGTCGCGGGCGGCCGGTGAGAAGCTCTGGCGTCTGCCCCTGGGCGACGAGCAGCGCGAACAGATCAAGTCGGAGCGTGCCGACATCGTGAACTCCGCCGGCCGCGACGCCCAACCCTTGCAGGGCGGGGCATTCCTGTCGCATTTCGTTCCCGAGGGCGTGCCGTGGGCGCATCTGGACATCGCGGGCGTGGCCGACACCGAGAAGGACCTGGCCTGTTACGGCAAGGGCGCCACGGGGTGGGGCGTGCGGACCCTGGTGGAGTGGGTGACCGGCCGGGCGGGCCGATAGCGTCGTGTGAAATCCGAGATTTCGGATTTCAGATCTGAGATTTGCGATTCTGCTGTCCGATTAATCCAACCGCCGCATCCTGCCGATAAGTCCGACGCATGGCGGACTACGGCCAGATCGTTGCCCGCGTCAAGCAGCAGCACAGCATTCGCGTCCGCCGGTGGCGCAAGACCATGAGCGGGTGTGCCTGGCGGGCCTACTACCACGACGGACGGGTCATCAACTGGATCGAATCGCCCTTCCCGCGGACGCCCATCAGTCTGGCGGTCTTTCTCCACGAGGTGGGCCACCATGTCATCGGCTTCCACCGTTACCGCACGCGATGCGAGGAGGAGTATCACGCCTGGCGCTGGGCGATGCGGCAGATGCGCCTCCTGGGGGTGCGGGCCGATGCCCGCGTCCTGGAGCGTTTCGACCGTTCCATGCGTTATGCCGTGGCCAAGGCCCTTCGGCGGGGCGTGCGGCGATTGCCGGTCGGGCTGGAACGATTCCTTCCCGAGGCGGCTTGAAAATGAGCGTGCCGAAGCGGGGAGGGGTTCCGCTTCGGCACAGTCGAAAAAGGCGAGGTTTCTGTTTCAGACGCCCACGGGCGGCGTGGGTTCCAGCAAAGGGGTGCTGCGGGTCTTGAGCACCCCGTCTTCCATGACCTGGCGAATCTTCGCCAGCGCCTTGTTCTGGATCTGCCGCACCCGCTCCTTGGTCACTCCGATAATCCGACCCACCTCTTCGAGCGTCAGCGGCGACTGCTCCTGCTCCTGCCAGTTGAAGCGGCGACGAATCACCGTTTCCTCGATGCTGGTCAGGTCGGCCAGGTTGCGGTCCACGATGACCTTCAGCTCGTCGATGCACTCCTCCTCGATCGTCTGGCGACGACGGTCGGCCCAATCGCTCTTTTCCAGGTCCGGCTCAAACTCCACCGGGAACCGCGAACGATGCCGCGAGGCCTTCATGGCGGTGCGGCTGAAGCCCTTGAGGATGGCCCGGCACGCGTACGTCGAGAACTTGAAACCACGCTCGACGTTGAACTTATCGACGGCTCGAAGCAGGGCCATATTGCCTTCCGAAACGACCTCGGCGAAGTCGATCTGCCCCAGCCGGGTCCGCTTGGCCATCGCCAGCACCAACGCGAGGTTGGTCCGCACGAGGTACTCGCGGAAGTGCTCAGCCCGCCGGTGCCATTTCAGGAACTGCTCAGCCAGCTCCTTGGTAAGGCCCTCGGCCTTGATGCGCTTCTGGAGCATCTGAAGTTTCCGCTTGGCGAAGTTGTAGCGGAGGAACATCAGGCGCTCCTCATCGGCCTTCATAAGTGTCGGCGCATTCACGGGTTTCGACGGATCGACGTCCTCGATCGTCGGCTGATACCAGCTGGTCACGGGCAGCGGCGGCTCACTGCCTTCGGCAAACAGCTCCTTCTCAATGCCCCGACGACGGAACAAGGAGCTGTTCATATAGCTGTAAGTGCCTGCCAGCAAAGGTTCTACAGCTCGACGGAGATCCGCCGGAACCCGCTTGGCCTTCGCACGCTTGGCAAGAGTCTTAACCACAAACCACCTGCTTTCCTATACTCCATAATCCCCAGGCCGCCTGGGATATTCCGCCTATACTGCACAAACCGTACCAGAATCTCCAAGGCCAAGAATACCCCGCAAAAGCCCCCAAAGCCATTGTTCGCCTTGACCTGTCCCGAAGGTTACTAGTGGCCCAAACGGGTTTGTGGCCATGCCGACCGGCCAAAGTGACAGTCTGGCACAGCAAGCATCTTGCCAGGATTCACAAAGCGTCCTGTTCGCCCGCAATGGGGGCGCGGTATAACCTGACACCTATGAAGACGCTTTTCTTCGGGGGAAGTTACAACCCGATCCACCATGGACACCTGATTTGTGCCCGCGCGGCGGCCGAGGCTGCTGGTTTTGCCAAGGTCGTGCTGATCCCCGGTTCCCAGCCACCCCACAAGCCCACCAGGGAGTTGGCGCCGGCTCAGGACCGCCTGGCGATGTGCCGGCTGGCAGTGGCCGGTTCGTCGCTGTTCGAGGTCAGCGACGTGGAAATGACGAGGGAAGGCCCCAGTTATACGCTTGTGACCGTCCGCCAGTTAAAGCGGCACGGGCATCCGGCGATTCATTGGCTGGTCGGTGCCGACATGCTGCGGGACCTGCCCAACTGGTACGAGGTGCGGGCACTGACCGAGGAGGCGGAGTTTGTCGTGATGGCCAGACCGGGCTGGCGACTGGACGGTCCGGCCCTTCCTCCGCCGCTGGATCGCGTGCGGGCCACGGTGGTTCAGGCGCCGCTGATAGAGATCAGCGGGTCGGACATCCGGCGGAGGGTGGCGGCCGGTCTGCCGATCGACTATCTGACGCCGGCGGCCGTGGTGGACTACATCCGCGAACGCCGTTTGTATCTCCGGGCGGTTTAGAGCATTTGGTCTGCGCGCGAACGTGGTATACTGGCAGACCAGGACGGTTACCCGTTGGCGGGGCGCACCCGCTTGCTGGAAGGAGGTCACATCATGGCGTTGAAGGTCAGCAAGGCTCAGGTGTTGGCGGCGGAGATCCAGGACCAACCGGGCGGCCTGGCCGGGGCGCTGGCGCCTTTGGCGGAGGCCGGGGCGAACCTGGAGTTTTTGATTGCGCGTCGGCGCGCGGACATGCCGGGTCGGGGTGTGGTGTTCATCCCGCAGCCCAAGGGCAAGAAAGCGCAGGATGCCGCGAAGGCGGCCGGTTTCAACCCAACGGCGACGATCCCGACGCTTCGTATCGAGGGAGCGGATCGTCCCGGCCTGGGCTATCAGATCATGCGGGCCATCGCCGACGCGGGCATAAGCGTGCGGGGCGTATCGGCGGCCGTCATCGGCAAGAACTTCGTGGCGTACATCGGCTTTGACACCACAGAGAATGCCGACGCGGCGGCCAAGGCCGTTCGGGCCATCAAGGTGGGCGGCGCCAAGCCCAAGGCCAAGCGCCGCGGCCGATAAACGCCGACGCCGTTGTGGTGCAGGCTTTAGTCTGCGCGCCCACCGCAGGCGCAGGCTGAAGCCTGCACCACGATCGCCACGTCACGCAACCTCCGTGGGCAGGCGGCCGATAGGACCTAGGACGCCATGCCCGCTTGCCTTCTGCGCACTTCCGCTGCCAAGGTGGTTCGAGGTCTGCCGCTGCGCCCGGCGGTCATGGGCACGATGGCCATGTTGATTGCCGCGGGCCTGGGCGGGCTGATGCTGTACGTGCTGCAGCGGCGTGTGCCCATGCTCGTGGCACTGCCTTGGGCGCTGGCGACGGCGTTCGCGTCGGCCGGGGCGCTGGTGACGGCGGCGCTGATGTGGGGAACGGCGCGGCGGTGGCGGAGGCCCACAAGTGAGCTGAGCGCCCTGCTGGCCGAGATCCGCTCGGGGAAATGCCCCATCGAGGAACTGTCGCGCGTCGAAGGCGGGCCGGCGAGGCTTGTGCCGGTTCTGCGGGGCATCTTGCAGGATCTGCGGCAGAGCCGGGCGGAGGTGGCCGAGCTGGAACAGGAGATGCGGCAGCGTGTGCAGAGCCGCACCGACGCCCTGGAGCGGATCATCGCGTCGCTGCGGCAGCAGGCCGTGCGCGACCCGCTCACCGGGCTCTACAACCGGCGGATGATGCAGCAGCACCTGCCGGACATTTTCGACCGGTGCCGACAGGAGCGCCGGGCGCTGTGCCTGCTGATGATGGACATCGACAACTTCAAGCTGCTGAACGACACGCTGGGCCATGCGGCGGGCGACGAGCTGCTGCGGGCGGTGTCGCAAATCATTCGTTCGTCGATCCGCGCCGAGGACCTGGCGTTCCGCTGCGGGGGCGATGAGTTCGTGGTGGTGCTGCCGGGCACCGGACGCCAAGCGGGCGAGAGGCTCTCCCAGCGGCTGCGGTCGCTGGTGCAGTCGCTGGCGCGGACGCTGCACGTCGATCCGCCGCCGGGCCTGTCGGTGGGCGTGGTGGAGATCACCGACCTGGCCGATCCATCCACCGATGCGCTGCTTCGCGAGGCCGACCGGCGGCTGTACGCGCAGAAATCCCGTCACCGCTCGCAGCGGAGGCTGGCCAGGTCCGCGTGATGTTGCGTGGATTGCCGCCGCCAAGCACAATCCATCCATGGCGGAAGCTGCCCGGTTCGTCGGATGGAACAACCGGCGGGAGGGCCCGTTGACGCTGGAGCAGGTGCGACGGATGCGTCTGGCGCCCCAGACACTGGTTTGGCGTGAGGGCTTTGGGTGCTGGCGGCATGCGTCGCAGGTGGAGGAGGGAGGCGTTTCTGGGGACGACGTTCGTCGGGAACGCGGCAGCTCCCGTGCCTGCGGGCCCGCCGGCGATGGTCCCTTACCGCAGCGGGCCGGCGGCGCGGGCTATGCCCTCGCGGGCGTGATCTGCTCGAGCGTTATCCTCGGCCTGTGGCTGATCGCGACCGTGGGCGTGATCGTCGTCGCCCTGGCCGGCGGCTTCCCGTAGGCGTGGATCAGTCGCCCAGCGGCTGGCCGTCGGCATCGGGCAGCTTGTGGGTGGCGATGAGGATGATGTCCACGATCGACCAGATGCCGCACCCGCCCAACGTGACGAGTTTCAAGACACCCAAGCCGATGTAGCCCAGGTAGAAGCGGTCCACGCCCAGGCCGCCAAGAAAGATGGACAGCAGCAGGGCAACCAGGAAGCTGCGTTGCTACCGCGGAGGGTTCTGCGTCATGGAGCGGTCTGCTTCCCGTGAAATGACCGGGGGAAAGTATAGCGTGCCGGGCGGAGTTCGCACGTGAGCAGTGCGGTCGCCCAAGGCGACTCACCGGCCTGACGGCCGGGGTTGGACGGGGGGCAGGCGGCGGAGCGCTCGGAAAATTCGGGGGATTCTGTCGCGGGGTATTGAAATCCTAGGGGATTCCGGCTAATTTCTTCATCCACACATCGGCCAGGTGCCGATTGGTATGCGTAATTCCGGGCGATGTGATCGCCTGGACACAGGATGGGCCCATCGGAGAGCCTGCCTTTTCTGTGTCGTGTTCCCTGCAACGGCTCCCAAGGGTTAAGGAGATTCGCCATGGCAGCAGGCAAGCCCATGACCAAGTCCGAGATCGCCAGCCAACTCGCCGAGAAGGCCGGCATCTCCAAGAAGCAGGCCGTCGCGGTCCTGCAGGCCCAGGCCGAACTGGCCTACAAGCAGGCCAAGAACCAGTTCGTGATCCCGGGGATCGGGAAGCTCGTGCTCCACGAGCGTCCGGCCCGCAAGATGATCATGCGGTGGGGTCCCGACGCGGGCAAGGAGAAGATGATCCCCAAGAAGAAGGTCGTGAAGTTCCGGGTGGCCAAGGCCGCCAAGGACGCGATCCTGGGCGTCAAGAAGTAGCCCGATCGCGCCGTACATCCAGGGATGAGAGCACCGGCCGGGGAGAGTCCCCGGCCGGTTTTTTGTGCGGGGGGAGCATCCAGCACCAAGACGCGAAGGCACCGAGTCGCCCCGTGTCGTGGCGGCGCTGTGCTGAACGCGTTCGCTTCCTCAGATCGACGTGGAGATGTACGGAAGCAGGCCCAGGAAGCGGGCCCGCTTGATGGCGGCGGCCAGCATTCGCTGTTCCATGGCGGTGGCGCCGGTGCGGCGGCGGGAAAGGATCTTTCCGTTGTTGCTGAGCATCTTGCGCAGCGTCTCGGTGTCCTTGTAATCGATGTACAGCTTGCCCGAGGCGCTGGCTTTGACGATCTTGATCCTGGGGCGGCTGAAGGTCTGGAACCTGTCGGATTTCTCGCGTCGCTCGCGCTGTTCTTCTCTGGCCATTACGGCAACTCCAAACGTGCTGTCCCTCATCCACGGGATTGAGCGGCGGAAGCCCGCCGCCCGGATGATTCGAGGCGCGGTATTCTAGGGACGCCGGCCGGCGATGCAAGAGCGCTGTTGACGTCTCCCGACGGTTGGAGGACCATTCGTCCGGGGCCAATGCGCCGCCGGCCCCGGGGAGTATTTATGTCAAGGTTAACGGGCATCATCGTGGTCTGTGCCGTCGCGTTGGGCGGGTGCGCCATGGCGCCTCAGTCTGCCGGAAAGATGCCGGCGTTGTCGGCGGCCGATGCGCCTCAGCCGACCTTGCTGGCGGCCGTCGTTGCGCCGGCCGATGGTTCACCCGCCGCGGCGGCCGCTGCCCGGCCCGATGCGCAGCGGCTGATGATCTACTCGGCGGCCCTGCGGATGACCGTGCCGGACCTGCGCCAGGTGCAGGAATCGATACGGCAACTGGCCGTGTCGGCCGGCGGATACCTGCAGGAGATGGACAGCGGCTCGATCACCGTTCGCGTGCCGGCGGCGGGGTTTGAGCGGCTGGTGCAGGCGGTGGAACGGCTGGGCGAAGTGACCTCTCGCCACATGAAGGCCGCCGACATCACCGAGGAAATGCGCGACCTGAACATCCGCCTGAGCAACGCCGAGCAGACTCGCAAGCAACTGCTGGCGCTGCTGGAGAAAAGCCAGAAGGTGGAGGATGCCCTGAAAATTGAGCAGGAGCTGCAGCGGGTCACCGAGACCATTGAGCTGCTCAAGGGCAAGATACGCTACCTGGAGTCGCAGGTGGCGTTCTCAACGCTGCGGGTGGAGCTGAACTCGCCGTTGCCACAGACGCAGACGCTGGCGCGGATTCCGTTCCCGTGGGTGCAGGCCCTGGCCGACGGGCTGGTCAGCGGCAAAGTGCAGCCGTATCCCGATGCGCGGCGCGGCCGACAGCGCGGCGTGCAGATGGACCTGCCGGCCAGCTACATTCGCTTCTACGACCGCGAGGGGCACACCGAGGCCATGTCGGCCGAGGGCGTGCTGATCCGCGTACGGCAACAAGACAACTACGATGGGGGAGATATGGCGTTCTGGTCGGCCTTGTGCCGCCGGGCCCTGGTGGAAAACCGGGCGATTGCGCTGGCTGACAGCGGCGATCTGGCGATGCGAGGCGACACGCCGGGGCGGTTCTTCATCGGCCAGCGCAGCTCCGGCGGCGAAGCGCAGGGGTATCTGCTGGTGCTGGCGGTAACTCGGAACCGCGTGTACACATTCGAAGCCTGGGGCCCGCAGTCGGTGTTGACCGCGGATCTGGGTGCGCTGAAGAAATCGGCGGCCTCGATGCGACTTGCTGGGTGAATAGCATCGCTCTTCAGTGCCTGGGTTGATCCGCGATGGTGATGTCCATCGTCGCCTTGTCCGCCGCAGCGCGCAGCTTTGCGATCCGGTCGGCCGCGATGGCCGAGTCGGCCGACACGCCCACGGGCAGGTGCAGCCAGAGACTGGGAGCGTCGGCGTCGCTGGTCGGCTTCTTGTGGTTCGCGACAGCGCGGAGCAGCTCGGCGAACGGCACAAGCGTGCCCTCGTGCCAGAACTGGCCGCGACGGTCCATGCGAAGCGCGCAGACCCCGCCGGCCGCCAGTTCATCCTCCAGCCGCCAGCCGCTGACCTGGAGGCGCAAGACGGCGACCCGTCCGACGCCCACGGCGATGGCATAGCCGTCCAGCCCGCACGTGCAGTCGGAGTATGTGATCGGCACGACCGCCAGCCTGCGGGCGCAGCGGATGCCGGTCTTCCGCAGGCCTTCCCACTGGGTTGTGTCGAAGGTGAGCGTGCCCAGCGTATCCACCTCTTCCTGCTGGGTGGGGCTCAGAGTAACGATCTCGTGCGGGACGGTGACGACCCCTTTGGCGCGATCCACGGGGATTCCGTCGGCAAGCACAGCGCCCGCCAGCGACACCAACGCGAGGAGGAAAGTGTATCTCATGTCATCTGCTTGCATCGTCGCCCGTGCCCGGGCTGCTTGAATATGCTGCCCGGACGTTCCGACAGGCCGGTGGAACCATCCTTGGCCGTGAGCGTCAGATCAAGCACTGGCAGGAGGTTCGCATGAAACGATTCCTGGCGTGCTTGCTTGTGTACTCGATGGCCGCCGTCGGCCTGGCCCAGGTGCCGGCCGACCCGCGGGCGAAGGTCGAGGCTCTGGAGAAGCGTATCAAGCAACTCGAGGAGCAACTCCAAGGCAAGGCCCAGCCTGTGAACCTGGGCCGCACCAGCCTCGCATCGGTGTCGGCGTCATCCGTCAACGGCAGCCGGGCTTTGGATAACACGTTCTACGGTATCCTCAATTGCTTCGACGATGGGGCCAACTGGCAGAACAACATCAACTACACCTACTGGCTCAGCGGCGGCGAGCCCTCGCCGTGGGCCCAGGTGGATTTTGACGTGCCGGTGGTCGTGACGCAGATCGTGGTCGAGGGCGCCACGGCGGCCTACTCGGCCCGCCTGGAGATGGCCAAGGGCGGCGAGGTGATCCTGGAGCAGCCGCCCGACGGCGGGATGAAGCCGGCCGAGCCGATCGCGGGCGTGAAGGGCGTGCGGGTGACGTTTGCCGCCGGCCAGCAGAACCTCCGTGTGCACGAAATCCGCATCATGGGATACGTGCCCGATGGCACGCAGTACAAGGCCGGCCTGCCGCGCATCCTCATGACCGAGCGCAACGCCGAGGCCATCGCCCTGGAGGCCTACCAGAACTGGTCGTCAAGCATCTGGCACTTCACCACGCCCAAGCTCGAAGACCGCGACACGCACTACCTGATCACCTACCGCCGCGGCGAGTTGCCGGTCTTCCGCTGCACCATCGACAAACGCACGGGCAAGGTGACGACGGAGGAACTGGTCGAACTTGCGCCCAAGGCGCCCACGACCGCCCCGGCGAGGTAGCGGCCCATGTCGGGTGGCGGGGGACATGGCACCGCAAGACGGCCGCCGCGGTGCGGCTATACTGTTGGGGTACATCTCAACAGGAGCCGACGATGATTCGATGCATTGGCCTTGCGGTGGCGGCGGCGGTGGCTGCCCAGTTGTGCGCGGCCGAGCCGGCCACCCGCCCGGTCCGGGAGGAGCTGAAGTTCCTCCGCTTCGTGGACGACGGCCAGGGCGGCGGGCGGCTGGAGACGGCCGCCGTCACCTTCGCCAACCGCGACGGGGTGACGGTGCAGCTGGTCTCGGCGGTGCATATCGGCGAGGCGGCGTATTTCGCCGAGCTTACGCGCAGGTTCAGGCAGCGCGAGGCGGTGCTCTATGAGCTGGTCAAGCCCGCCGAGGGCGCCGGCCCGACCACTCGGCGGGCCTCGGACAGCGCGATCTCGCAGATGCAGATGCTCATGAAGGAGCTGCTGAACCTGGAGTTTCAGCTGGACCAGATCGACTACACTGCGCCCAACTTCGTGCACGCCGATCTGGACTCGGCCACGTTCGCCCGGCTCCAGGCCGAGCGGGGCGAGTCGATCGAGCTGATGATTTTCCGGTCGGTGCTGCGGTCGCTGACCGACGCGCCGCCGGCCCGGGCCGCCGACCCGGAACAGATGCTCCGCGATGCACTGAACCTGCTGCTCAAGCCGGATATGGAGCGGCAGATCAAGCTGCTGGTGGCCAGGCAGATGACCGACCTGGAGAAGGCGGTGGCCGACCTGGAAGGCCCCAACGGCTCGGTGATCCTGACGGAGCGCAACAAGCACGCGATGAAGGTGCTGGAGAAGACGATCAAGGAGGGGAAGAAGGACATCGCGATCTTCTACGGGGCGGCGCACATGCCGGACCTGGCCGGGCGGCTGGCGGCGATGGGGTTTTCGCCGGTGAAGGAGGACTGGGTGCTGGCGTGGGATCTGAAGATCCGCGCCAACCAGCCGTCGGCGTTGCAGCGGCTGATCGAGGAGCTGATGAGGGCGATGGAGCAGTAGCGACGGCGTGGTCGAAGAAGGGCTCATGGTCGGACTGGAGGCGGACAGGCTGCTGTCGGCGTACGCGCAGGGCGTGTTCCCGATGGCCGACGCGCACGGGCGGATCCGCTGGTACACGGCCGACCCGCGGGGGATCATCCCGCTGGACGGTTTTCACGTGCCCAAGACGCTGGCGAATCTGCTGCGCCGACAGCCGCCGCGGTTCGAGGTGCGCATCAACGGGGATTTCGTGGGGACGATGCGGGCGTGCATGACGACGCGCCGCGACGAGACGTGGATCACCGAGGAGCTGATCGAGGCCTACCGGCGTCTGCACGAGCTGGGACACGCCCACAGCGTGGAGTGCTGGCGGAACGGGCGGATGGTCGGCGGGCTGTATGGCGTGAGCCTCGGCGCGGCGTTCTTCGGCGAGAGCATGTTTCACACCGAGACGGACGCCAGCAAGGTGGCGCTGGTGCACCTGGTGCAGCGCCTGCGCGAGCGCGGCTTTGAGCTGTTGGACGCGCAGGCGGCCACGCCGCACCTGCGGCGGTTCGGGTGCATCGAGATCAGCGCGGCCGAATACCGCCGGCGCTTGCGGCGGGCGATCCTCAAGCCGTGCACGTTCGCGTGAGCCGCATCACGGAGGCGGAGGGATGTGGCGGTACGTGCGGGAAAAACGCCGCAGTTCGTCCGTATCGACGAGGCGCAGCCGCTGCCCGCCGTCCGCCGCCGGCCCCAGCCACGCATCGACCACCGAAGCGCCCGGCGGCACGTTCACGTCGAACACGGTGCGGTAACGCAGACGCGTCATGGGAATCGTGTAGAGGAATGCCTGGGCATCACCGATCAGGTCGATGTTCGCGCCCGAGGCCATGGCTTCCTGCGTGCCATCGGGAAGCAGCAGCGACAGGTTTTCCAGGCCGAACACCGGCTCGGACCGCCAAGGGGCCAGTTGCCGTCCCGCGAGCGCGGTGGCGACCACCGCTGCTGCGATGACACACCCCGCGATCGTTTCGCGCAGGAGTCCCCAGTCGGCCAGGCCGATGAGCATCGCCGCGATGGGAATGGCCAGAACAAAGAAGCGGCCCTGCAGGTGCGTGAACAGGAGCCAGAACAGCAGCATCCAGAGCAACAGCAGCAGAAGCAGCAGCGCATCGCGCACCATTGTGGTGCAGGCTTCAGCCTGCACGGAGCCGGCCGGGTGCAGGCCAAAGCCCGCACCGCAAAGGGCCATGCTCTTGTAGGCAGCCAGCAGAGCCAGCGGCAGAAGGACCAGGCCGTAGCGCCAGTCGATGAGGATCTGGCGCCAAGCCGCCAGCAGGCGCTGGCCGACGCCGCGCTGGTCCGGCCGCGGTGAGTGTGCCGCCGTCCATCGCTCCACCTGCGCATCGGTGAACTGCCCCTGGCCAAGCACGCTTGTCGCCTCGGGAAACACCGGATTGCCCGTCCAGGCCCAGTTGCGGACGAGCCAGGGCAAGAACACCACGATCGAGACGAGGACAAAGACGGCCGGCACAGCCGGCCCTACAGCAGGGCCGGTTTCACCGGCCGTTCTTCCTCTTCGGATCGCGCTGGCCGCAACCCACGCCACCGGCAATCCGACCAGCAACAACGGAACGGCCGTGTACTTGGTCCCGCAGGCCAGGCCGGCCATCGCGCCGGCCGCCGCCGCGCTGCGCCAGTCCGTCGCCCGCAGCATCCACCCCACGGCCAGCGTGCCGAACAGCAGCAGCCCCGCCTCGTTGTACGCCACGGGCGCCAGCAGCGTCAGCCAGGGCGCTGATATCGCCGCCAGCGCGGCCAGGTGGCCGTTGCCCCTTCGATCTTTCACCACCGCGTACGCCGCCGCCACCGCCAGCACCGCCAGCATCACGTTGACATACTGCGCCAGGTACATTCCCGCCCACGGCCCGCCGCGAACGTGCATCGCCAGCAGGTACTGCATCTCCACGTTCATCGGAAAATGCGAAAAGACGTTGTGCTCCAGCGGCGTGATCCGCCCGGCCTCGTACCACTCGCGCGGCACCTGCAGGTGATACTCCAGCACGTCATACGGATGCGGGTCCTCCGGCCGCCAAAGCAGGCCCGGCGGCAGCGCCGCCCCCACGCACGCCACCGCCAGCGCGGGCATGGCGGCCGCCCACAGCCAAGCCCAACCGGCCGGCGCGGACAACCAACAGTGCAGTTGCAGGGCAGGCTTTAGCCTGCCATGCGTGTGCAGGCTGAAGCCTGCACCACAAAGTGCACGCAGGCAAGCCCAGGCCGCCGGTCCCGCCAGCATCATCGCGCCGGCCGACCATCGATTGAGCCACCCGGCCAATCCCAGGAGTAGCGCCGCGATGCTCCAGACGCCTAATCCCAGTGCCGCGGCCGTTGCCCACCGCAGCGCGGGCGCCGGCGGCTCGCGCAGGCGTATCGCGGACAGCAGCAGGTCGCCCAGCAGCGCCGCCGCACCGACCCAGAACAGCGCCAGTGGCGCTTCGGCGAGAAAGACCAGCAGGAAAGAGGCCCAATGCTCGCCCGCCAACAGCAGCGCCGTGCCCAGGACCGTCGCCGCACAGACGAGGATCAGCAGGCCGCGGGTCATGGAACGGGTACCACCATACAAACCTGGCACGGCTCCGCCAGCAAACGCTTTCATGCCCCTGCAACATGAGTTCGTCCGGCGAGCGAGCAGATTCCGTGATGCCGTGCCGCGCTCGTGACAATACGGCACGACTCTGGTATTCCAATCCTTCGTCGGGGACGCAACGGGTGAATCGGGGGCATACACAACTCGCAAGGAGGACGTATGTTGCACGTCTCATGGACACTGGAGCAGCCGGAAAAGCGGACAATGTTGTCTATTGCTGGGGGCGCTGGGCGCGCCCATCGCCGTGGTTGACAGCCCCTATGTGCTGAACCTCTACGGCTCGCCGGCGGCCGCCCGATGGCTGATCGACTGGGGAGACAGCCCGGAGTTGCAGGAGGTCTCGCCGACGCAGCCGCAGGTTACGCACGTCTATGAAAACGAGTTGGCGCAAGTCGCCATCCGGGCGTACCTCCTGGAGGGGGACGAAGAGCCACTGGACGCGACCCCGGCGGCGGTTCGGCTTGCGGTGGTGACGCCTGACTTCCTGATCTACTCGGACGACACGACCTTCCCGCAGATCGAAGGCCAGCCGGTTGGCTTGTTCCTCACCGACCGCGACGCGCTGCTGGAGTTTCAGGTCGAACAGGCCCGGCCGGGCGATATTTACCGGATCATCTGGGGCGACGGCACAGAATCGGAGGACTACGTCCTCGTGGACGAGGACGACAACAACGAAGTGGATCCGGTGCGATGGCTGGCCGGCGATCTGCTGGAACTCCACGAGTATTACACTCTCGAAAAGGTGAAGGCGATCCTGCGCCTCCAGACGCAGAGCAACGCCTATTACTCCAACGCGGTGATGTTCGAGATGCAGTCGCCGGTGGAGATCGAGATCAGCGGCTGGGAGGGCGGCTCACAGGATGTAGTCATCACCGTGCGCCGCACGTCGATCCTCCCGGAGGGGGTGAACGGAGATGTCTTGGTCTATTTGGCCTTCGACGCGGCACCGGAGGTGGGCTTCACGATAAGTGGCGACGCGTACGAGGGCGACCTGACCGAGGGGCTGGTCCGCATTCCGAACGGTGAATGGGAGTCCGCAATTCGCTTGGTGGGACTAACCCCTGACCACGGCGGGGTCTTCGTCGATTACCTGGGGTACAATACACAGGCCCTCGGCGAAAAGAAGCGGGCTGCCAAAGCCGTAGGCGACTACACCACCATTTGGGTCATGCAAAAGAGCGGGACGGTCACGGAGATCACGAATCCAGTGGCCAATGACCTCCTAACTATCCTGACTGCTGCGGTCGAGGGCAACGATCCAATCATCAATCTCTCAATCACGGGACACGGCAGTTCCAGTTCCGCCGATCTGAATCGCCAGAGCTGGATATCGGTGCACGACGACAAGATCATATTGAACAAAGAGGACGGCACCAAACCAGATATCGCACAACTGATGCGGCAGGCTCTGGCCCCTGATGCACAGATAAACCTCCAGGGGTGCAACACAGCGAGCGGCGAGTACTCCATCGCTTGGCGACCAAGTCTCGTGCTGCCAGGGCGGACCGTGTGGGGAACCGACAGTGCGATCTCGCCCGTTACAAAGAATACCGTATGGTACAAATGGCGGAGGCTGACTCTGCCATGGCCGCCGCCGAGTAAGACGTTCCGCAATGGAGAGGTCATCGCTGACTGATTGAGCCCATGCTCGACTACGAACCAGCGTCGCAGAAGAACGCAGACACGGCGCGTACGCCCGCTGGGCTCGTCGGCGTGGTAGTGTTGGCGGTGGCGTTCGTCGCCTGGTGGGCTTACGCTCCCGTGTTCCTTCGGGCACAGCTTGGCATGATGATCGTGGTTCTGGGCATGCCCCTCTTGGCCTACCGTGCTCGGTGGCGCCAACTGCTGACGCTCCCGGTGGTCTTTGTGGGCTTGGTGTTGCTGTGGGCCGGCCATGCGGCGGAGTTGGACGCACTAGAACAACGGTATCAGGACCGCCTCCGGGCCATGGAACAGGTAGAGATGCGGCTGGAGAGTGAGATCCGCGTGCTTCGGGCGGCGACCCGGCCCAGCGCCGAGATCGATGAACGAAGCGGACAAGATATGGGCAACTGAGCATCCTGACGCCGACGAGCCCCAAGCACACGCCGGGTGGCGCGGATTGCAGCTACGGCTTCGATCCCTGGCTCTCTTCCGGCGTGGAGGTCCCCTCGCCTAGGTGGAACAGCCGCTCCATCTCGTGCAGCAAATGCGCCGACGCCGCGTGCTGGCCATCGCCCTTGCGCAGCGACTGGATCGGGTCGTGCAGCAGTTTGTTGACGATCCGCCGGGTGAGTTCTTCCAGGTGTTGGCGCTCGGCCTGGCCGACGCCCCCCAGCTTGCGCAGCGTTCGATGCAGTTCCTCCCGGGCGATGTCGTGGCAGCGTTTCGACAGCCGCTGGATCAGCGGGCCCATCTCGCGAGCGCGGTGCCAGGCCTCGAACTTCTCCGTCTGCGCCTCGCCGATCGCCATCGCCGCGGTCGCCGCAGCCGGCGAGCAGCAGGACAGCTGCGGCCAGGCGCGTCAGGGTGTGTATCATCATCGGCTCCGCAAGACCCAGCGCGATTCTGACGGGCCAAGAGATGCTGTCGAGCGTCGCAAAGCGATGCAAGGAATTCGCCTACACGACAAAACGCCGGGTTTTCCGGGTTTTTGGGGTGTTTCAGGCTGGATTGTCCGATGGACGCCGATATACTGTTGGCGTCGGGAGTTGGCCAGGCGTCCTACAGAGCTCCAGAGGAGAAGGGTCCATGGCGCGCTTTCGGTTGCATCGCGGTTTCACACTGGTTGAGCTTCTGGTGGTCATCGGCATCATCGCGGTGCTGATCGCGATTCTTCTGCCGGTGCTGGGCAAGGTCCGCGAGCAGGCCAAGACCGTCGCGTGCATGTCGAACCTCAACCAGATCGGCAAGGCGCTGATCGGCTATCACAACGACTGGAAAGGCCGGTTCCCGCCGGGCGATCTCAAAGCCACGTTTGGCGGCGCGGGCCGCGAAACCATCGAGACCTGGGCCACGATCCTGGTGGCCGGCAAGTACCTGCCCGCGCCCCAGCAGGACCAGGACCCCAACTCGACCGGGTCCAAGGGCACATCGGTCTTCCGGTGTCCCAACGGTACCGATGAGCCGTTCGTCTGGGCCGCGCCCATGCTGGATGTCGGCGGCGCGGGCTACTGGCGCTCCACGTCGCGCGACCTGGGCATCACCGTGGACGTGTGGTACGGCGTGAACGGCTCGTGGACGCCCCAGGGCGGGCCCTACCCGATGATCCGCTGGCCGACAGACTACGGCGACGCCAGCGCAAGGCCGGTTTCCATCATCAAGAGGGCCTCCGACCTGTGCCTGGCGTTCGACGGCTGGTACATGCACGCCCGCAACAACAACCGCATGAGCGTCAACGCCCGCCACCAGGGCATGACCCGCGCCAACTTCGTGTTTGCCGACGGCCACTGCGAGACCATCAACATCGCCCACGACTGGACCGAGCAGCAGCGGACCAACCACCAGGCGATGACCGAAATGCGGCACCCCTCCTGGCGGATGGACGCGGACTGAATCCCGCGATCTACTCCTGCGGCGGAGGCTGGATTTGGATCTGGCCCCCCTGCATGCGCAGCTGCAGGCGGATCGGCTGCTGCGGCTTCATGTACTTCTCGTACAACTCGAATCCCTCCGGCGAGTCCTTCTTCAGCTCGTCGGCGGTCCTGGCCTTGTACTGCTTTGTAACGGCCTTGCCGTCCACCTTGTCGGTGACGGTGATGTCGATGCCGTCGGCGTCGGTCTCGACGATGTTCACGGTGCGGTCGTCCTCAGTGGCCGTGACGGTGCGCTTGCCGGGAGAACTGCTGCTGGTGACCGACGTGGCCTTGACGTTGCCGACCATGAAGCCGCCGCCTCGCAACTGGATGCCGCCGCGAAACCGTTGCCGCGGGTCGTTGGGACTATCCGGGTTCACGGCCACGGGCGGCTTGTCCCTGCCCTCGATGGCATCGGCGACGCGTGCGGCGCGGGCCCGGACTTCGGGGTCGTCGCTGTTCCGGGCCTCCTTCAGCGCCGGCAGGGCCGCCGGGCCCAGCTCCTTGAGCTTCGCCGACGCCTGCTCGCGCACGGCGAAGTCCTCATCGCCAAGTTGATGGATCAGCTCCTGAACCTGGGCCGCATCGATGGGCTGGCTCGTAGGCGCCGCCGCCCGATCCTCGCCCGCGGCCGCGGAAACGAACAGCACACAAGCCGCCAGGGTCAACAGTGCAGACTTCATGGCAGAGCACCTCCGCAGGAATAAGGACGCATGCCGGAGGGCGATTCTATCGCGCATGAAAAAGGCCCGCGTCCGAGGCGTCGGCGGAGCGCGGGCCGGACCCTCCTGATATCGGTCAGGCGCGGCGGCGCCGTCGCAGGAGGCCCAGGGAGGCTACAGCCGCCAGCCCTAGCACCGACGGCTCAGGAACCGCCGAAGCCCCTGCGCTGGGCGCTGACTGGTTGTAGTTCTGGGAAAGGGAAAGGAGATCGCCAAAGTTGACGGTCCCGTCGAAGTTGAAATCACCCTTGGACCAGCGGTCCACGGACTGGTTGTAGTTCTGCGACAGCACCAGCAGGTCGGCGAAGTTGACCGTGCCGTCGATATTCGCATCGCCATCCAGCAAGGCGCTGCCCAGGGCCGTGCGCATCAGCTTGAAGTCGCTCGTGCCGGCCGACAGCACGTGGGTGATGCCGCCGTCGGGGCTGTCGTTCAGCTCGGCCTCGACGAGGTTGTAGGCCACGTCCACGGTCCGTGTCCCGCCGCCGTCGGCCGCGTGCTTCGCGAAGGTCATGGGAATCGTGGCCGACAGCTGGTCGTTCAGGTTCTTGTAGCTCTTGCCCACGAACTTATCGACGATCTTCGCATCCTCGCGGTTGACGATGCCGTCGTTGTTCACGTCGAACTTGTTGAACTTCAGGGCGTCGATCTCGGCCTGCGTGTAGTTCAGGCCGGTGGCCGGGTTGACCAGCGTGCCCACGAAGCCCTGGAGCGTGAGGTTGAACGTGTCGATGGCCTGGTTCTTCTTGAGTTGACCCAGGCGCACGCCATCCTCGCGCTTGGCCTTGGCGGTTGCGAAGCCGGTGGTGTCGATGGCCGCCCCGTAGAGGAACCAACGCACGTCGGCCCTGTCCACGGCGACGGTGTTGTTGTCGGCCGCGTTGACGTTGCCGTCGCTGTTGAAGTCCGACAGCACGATCAGCCCGAACTTGCCCGGAACCGCCGCGCCGGTCAGGTCGCCGGCCCCGCCGTTGAGGGCGCTCTTGACGGCGGACTGGGGATGCTGGGCCGCAGCGACGATCGCCGGGCCGCCCACCGAGCTGTCGGCCAGGTACACGTCGGGGTTCGCGTACGCCTTGGCCATCGCGGGCACGTCGGCCAGGTCGCGGACCTTGTCGTTGTTGAAGTCGCCGATCAGCACCACGCGGTCGTTGATCACGATCGACGCGTCGGCGTTGGCCGAACCCGTCGCCAGCGTGTTGGCCTTGCGGTAGATGTCGTACTTGACCTGGGTCGCCGCGCCCGAGACATAGTTGCCCGCGCCATCGGAGGCGTAGCCGGGCACGGTGTTCTCAAAGGTGGCGTAGTCGGCCCAGTTCAGCGTGCCGCCGTAGTTGGGATCGGCCTTCCAGGCGTTCCAGATGGCCTCCTCGGCGGACGAGCGGGTGCGGGCCGACTGCGGAGCGCCGTCGTAGGCCTTCTGCGTGCCCATGATCTGGGTGATGATGAAACCGGCCTTGAGGATGCCGTCGGCGGGCGTGGCATCGGTGATCAGCGAAGGGAATGTGCCTGCCGAGTTGATGATGTTGTCCAGGAACTTGCGGGCCTCGCCGGCCAGCACGGCTTCCTGGGCCGCGTTGTACTGCGTGTTCATCGTGGCCGGGTCGTGCGGCCGGATGTTCGCCGGGTTCACGGTATCCTTGACGGTCACGGCCTGCGAATACGACCACATCTGCCACCGGCCCTCGGTGACATCCTCGGCCTTGGGCTGGACGAAGCCGGCCACCACCTCGCCGGGCTGTTCGGTCCAGTCCACCGCCAGCACGCGGACCTGCTTGCTCTTGGCGTAGGCGTCGGAGTAGGCGTCGGTCTGGGTGCGCACATCGCCGCTGGACAGGTGAGCGCCAATGGCCATGCGGCTGGCCACCACGGCGGGAGCCAGGCGGCTGGAGCCGCTGGTCTTGTCGGAGAATCGCACATTGGGGCCGACGCGATCCTCGATCCGCAGCAGCGAGGACGAGCCGCCGTTGAGCAGGTTCAGCGGGCGGGCCTCATCGCCGGGATACAGCGTGATGGGGTTGCCGTCGGGATCGGGCACGGTGTAGGACTGCGTGCCGCTGGGGAGGATGCGGTCGCGCTCGCCCCAGGCCCAGGACGGGTCCAGGTCCACGTTGTTGCCGCCCTGGTTGCGGGTGCCCGAGCCGGGATCGCGCGTCAGCACGTTGAAGTTGGCGCCGTTGGGAAGGCGGCCGGTGGCATGCAGCCACTTGACATCCGTATCGGTGAGCTTGGCCAGGCCGGTGCCCGGGTTGGCGACGACGGCGAAAGGCACGACGGCCAGCGAGTCGTTGCGGAAGTTGCTCTGTCCGCCCGAAATCGCGGTGATGTCGCGCAGCTTCTGGAAGTTGCTGTTGCCCTGGGGGCGGGCCTTGCCGTAGCCGGCGCTCTCATCCACGCCGATGGTGCCCGGATCGTCCAGCGGCTTGGCGTTGGGCGAGGCGGTGCCGGGGTTGGCGAAGGCCTGGAAACTGGGCACATCCGACCAGGCGATCTTGGGCAGGTCCTGGCCGTACACCGTGCCGGCGGTGCTCTGGTTGCCGGCCGGGATGATCTGGTCGCCCGGCAGCGTGCTGGCCAGGTTGCTGGTGGAGGGATTGACGGTGTTCCTGTAGTTGCGCCCGACGATCCAGCCGTTCTTCTGGCTGATGCCGTCGATGGTCAGCGTGGGCGGGGTCGTGGCGGTGTTGAGCGTGGGCGTTGCGTTGAACGAGTTGCCGTTGACAAACAGGATGTTGGCGCTGGTGGCGTCGTAGGGACGCAGGCTGGTGGTGGTCAGGCCATAGCCGTCGGCCAGTTCCAGGATGCCCTCGACCGAGCCCGTGGCGTGATAGTAATATGCCCAGGTGTCGCGGGTGCCGCCGTCGGCCTTGATCTTGAAGCCCATCTTCTCGCCGTCGGCGTCCAGGGTGTAGGTGGTGCCGCCGATGGTCAGCGACGAAGTCCCCAGGTTGAGGATCGTGTCCACGCTGTCAGCGCGTGTGAAGGCCCCCAGGGCGGTGGCCCCCGACGTGGAGATGTTGAAGACCTGTCCGGTGCCGCCGGATGAGCCGGCCCAGACGGCCGACGCCGACAGAGCCGCCACGGCGGCCGCCAGCGCCATCGAGTTCCTGCGCACGCTTCTGCGAGTTTCGCGTCTCATCTTTCCTCCGTGCCCTGTTCACAGGGCGCCAAAACTACTAACCCATCAAACACAACCACTTATGGCGGGGTGTTGCCCTCCGGGGCTTTCCCCTCACAATCATCAGTTCCGCTTCAGCACATCCGACAGCGCCGGGATGCTGTACAGCGCATCGCCCCACTGGAAGGGGCTGAACGTATCATCCAGCGATTTGGTCTCCACGTGGCCGTCGGCGTACAGGAAGTTGGTCTTGCGCTTGGCCGGATCCGCCGACGTGCCATGGTTGCGGCCGACCCATTGCAGGCGCGACACCTGTCCGGCGCCGACCTGGGGCACGCGGGCATGCTGCGGCTGGCACTCATAGACGCTCTGGATGGACCGGCCCAGGGCGGGCGTGATCGTGTTCAGGTCCAGTTCGCCGCCGCTGCCGATGAACCCGTGGACCGGGCGGTGGCTCTTGACCACCTGCTGTTCGTCGCCGCCGTAGCCGACCTCCGAGACGATCCGCCAGTCTTCCCAGAACTCCGTGGCCAGGATGGTCTCGGCGCTGCGTTTGACCTTGCCGGCGTTGACGTAAGCCGACACCGCCGAGGTCTTCCCCTGGAAGCCGTGCGTCATCTTGTTGCGCGGACAGAGGGCCTCGTTGACGGTGTAGGCAAGGCGGGGCGCCTGCTCATCGAAGTAGGTGCTGCTGCACGACGAGTCTCGCTCCTGGCCCGGCATCATCGTCTCGGGGGCCGGATTGGTCGGAGGCAGCCCGCCGTTGTCCAGCGACGGGCACTGGAACATGTCCCAGCCGGTCAGCGAGCGGTAGGCCGCGTCGCCCTGGGCGCTTTTGTTGGTGTACAGGTAGCTGGACCAGTGAATGTAGCCCTGCACGGGCTTGTCGGGCTGCTGCACCCCGTTGACGATCTTGTGTCCCTTGTAGAGGTAAGCCGCCGGGTAATATCCCCTGTATTCCGCCACGTACATGGCGATGCCCTGGCCGATGCTGCGGAGGTTGGCGGCGCACTTGGTGGTGCGGGCCATCGACCGCGCCGCGTTCAGCGCCGGCAGCAGGATGCCGATCAGCAGCGCGATGATCCCGATGACCACCAGCAGTTCGACCAGCGTGAATCCTTCGTTCTGTCGCCTCATCATGGCTCCTTCCCGCGACCCGGCTGCGAATCAGACCATCTAACGGCCTTGACATCCGCTATTATGGGCCGCGCTCATTAAGGGCATTGCGGCGCCCATCTTGGATTTCGATGAATCTTTCCCCGTCAGGAATACACCGCGTAGTTGATCAGCAGGCACAGCAGCGCCAGCGCCCCCATCGCCGCCAGCAACATCGTCAGCCTGCGTCGGCGATCGTCCTGCTGCTGCGCCGCCGTGCTGCGGCGATTCTCGGGAACTTTGAAGTCCTCCAGACGGATGTGCGCTTTGGACATCAAACTGCGCTTGAAGGGCGCGCCCCGACCCGGGGCCGTTGACACCTGGTTGGACATGGGCTCTTCCCGGCCGCCCGCCGGCGGCCGCTCCTTTCCGGCCGGGATGCTGCCACAGAAGAACAAAGGATGCTTTAGAATGTTGCTAAAAGGCGGCGAAAGCCCGCCCAAAGCGGCCGACCTGAACCTTCAGACCCGAAACGCGCGGCTTGGAATGGACTTCAACCGAATCGCCCCGTCAGATAATCCTCGGTCAGCTTCTTGCCGGGCGTGGTGAACATCTTGTCGGTGGGGCCGTACTCGACCAGCTCCCCCAGGTACATGAAGGCGGTGAAGTCGCTGACGCGGGCGGCCTGCTGCATGTTGTGGGTGACGATGATGATCGTCACGCGGTGGCGCAGGCTGTCGATCAGTTCCTCGACGCGGGCCGTGGCGATCGGGTCCAGGGCGCTGGTGGGCTCGTCGAACAGGATGATCTCGGGGTCCGTTGCCAGGGCCCGTGCGATGCAAAGCCGCTGCTGCTGGCCGCCGGACAGCGCGAAGGCCGGCTCGTGCAGGCGGTCCTTGGTCTCTTCCCACAGCGCCGCGGCGCGCAGGGCCTGCTCGACGCGATCGGCCAGGATGCGTCTGCGGTTCTCGCCCCGCACCCGCAGCCCGTAGGCCACGTTCTCAAAAATCGACTTTGGGAACGGGTTGGGCTTCTGGAAGACCATGGAGATGCGCATGCGCACCTCGATGGGGTCCACGTGCGGGCCGACGATGTTCACGCCCTCCGGGTGGAGCACGATCGCCCCGCCATAGCGGTGATGGGGATACAGGTCGTGCATGCGGTTGAAGCAGCGCAGGAACGTGCTCTTGCCGCATCCCGACGGGCCGATCAGCGCCGTGACGCGGTTGGCCAGGACCGAGAGGTTGATCTTCCTGAGGGCCTGGTACGAACCGTACCAGAAGTCCAGGTCGGTGACCTGGGCCCTGACCGCCGCAGGTTCGGGCGACCGGCCGGCCGTGCGGGCCGCAACTCGGCGCTGGGCGATCTCGCCAGCGATCGACGTGCGGTTGCCGGGCGCTGCATCCACCTTCACGACCTGGGTCGGGGCAGCCGGTTGCTCTTCGGTCACCACTTGATCCTCCTGCGCAGGCGATAGCGCAGCACGATGGCCAGCGCGTTCATGCCCAGCGACATCACCATCAGCACCAGGCCCGCGGCGGCCGCGTTCTCGTGGAAACGGCGATCTGGCCGGCTGACCCAGTTGAACATCTGGATCGGCATCACGGTGAAGTCCGACCACAGCCAGCCGGTCGGGTTGCGCAGCGGCGAGTCGGGCAGGAACGCAATATAGGTCAAGGCCCCGATGGTCACCAGCGGGGCGGTCTCGCCGATGGCGCGCGACAGGGCGATGATCGAACCGGTCAGGATGCCGCCCAGCGAGTAGGGGATGATGTGGTGCACGACCGTCTGCAGGCGCGTGGCGCCGCAGGCATAGGATGCCTCGCGGATGCTCGACGGGATCGCCCGGATCGACTCGCGCGTGGACATGATCACGATCGGCAGCACCAGCAGTCCCAGCGTCAGCCCGGCCGTCGCCACGCTGTGCCCCAGCTTCAACCCGTACACCAGCAGGCCCAGCGCCATCAGCCCCCAGATGATCGACGGCACGCCGGCGAGGTTGGCCGTGTTGATCTCGATCAGCGTCGTCAGCCAGTTCTTGCGGGCGTATTCCTCCAGGTAGATGCCGGCGGCCACGCCCAGCGGGATGGCGCTGACGATCGTCACGACCATCACCATCAGCGTGCCCACCCAGGCCGAGAGAATGCCCGCCTGCTCGGGCTTGCGCGAGGGGAAACTGGTCAGGAACTGGCCGTTGATCCGCGTCAGCCCGTCCATGGCCAGGTCGATCAGCAGGGCCATGAGCGTGAGCATGGCCAGGCAGATCGCGGCCGTGCCCAGGGCCGCAAATAGCCGGTCGCGGCGCTTGTGGCGGGCGATGGTGGCCTTCAGGTCGCTCACGCTAGTAGGCCTCCCGGTAGCGCTGGCGCAGGATGTAGCCGCCGATGTTGAACACCAGCGTCAGCAGCATGAGCGTGAGGCCCGCCGCGAAAATCGACTGGTAGCCGATGCTGTCGTGGGGCAGGTCGCCCAGGCTCACCTGCACGATGTACGCGGTGATGGTGGCGGCCGGCTCGGTGGGGTTGAATGTCAGGTTGGGCTGCATGCCGGCGGCGATGGCCACGACCATCGTCTCGCCGACCGCGCGGGAGATGCCCAGGATGTAGGCCGCGGTGATGCCCGACAGGGCCGACGGCACCACCACCCGCAGCGCTGTCTGCATGCGCGTGGAGCCCATGGCATAAGCGCCCTCGCGGATGTGCATGGGCACGGCGTGCATGGCATCCTCGCTGAGCGATGAGACGTAGGGGATGATCATCACACCCATCACGATCCCGGCCGAGAGCATATTGAACCCCGGCAATCCCGGGTAGAGCTTCTGGAGCAGCGGGCTGACGAACAGCAGGGCGAAGTAGCCGTACACCACCGTGGGCACAGCGGTGAGAAGTTCCAGGGCGGGCTTGAGCGCCTCGCGGATCTTGTGCGGGGCGTACTCGCTCAGCCAGATGGCGCTGATGGTGCCCAGGGGGATGGCCACCAGCAGCGCAATCATCGTGGTGACGAACGTGCCGCAGACCAGAGGCAGGATGCCGTAGTGGGCATCGGCGAACAGCGGCGTCCACTGCGTGTCGGTCAGGAACTCCCGCAGCGACACGTGCTCGAAGAACGCCGACGACTCATAGACCAGCGTACCGACGATGGCGAAGGTGATGACGACCGACGTTCCGGCGGCCGCGAACAGAGCCCATTGCACGCCTCGTTCGATCCAGGCGAGCCTCCGGCGACGGGCGGCCGTCGGAAGCGCAATGATCTGGATCGAGGCTGTGGACATGGGTTGCTTTTCACCCTCAAGTTCCGTAGGGCCGGCTCTGCCGGGCGCGTGCCGGCAAACCGGCCGTGCGGAAAAGATGGCCGGCGGAGCCGGCCCTACTTCTTCAACTCCCGCTTGAACAACTCGTCAATGTGCACCCCCGTCTCCGCGTGCCCGCCGAACGCCGTGCCCGTCTGGTTGTTCCTGAGCCGCTCCAGGCCCTTGTCGTAGGCATCCTGGGGCAGCGGCACATACTTGACTTCCGTGACCAGTTTCGGCGCGTGCTTGAGGTAGAACTCGACGAACTGCCTCACCTCCGGCTTGTCCAGCGACTTGCGGTTGACGTAGATGAAGATCGGCCTGGACAGCGGATTGTAGGTGCTGTTGTTGACCGTCTCGGCCGACGGCGCCACGGCCTTGCCGGTCTTGGGGTCCACGATGGGGATGGCCTTGAGCTTGTCGGTGTTCTCGGCGTAATAGGCATAGCCGAAGAACCCCAGGGCATTGCGATCGTTGGCGATGCCCTGCACCAGCACGTTATCGTCCTCGCTGGCGGTGAAATCGCCGCGGCTGCTCTTGGCCTTGCCGACGACCGCCTCGGTGAAGTAGTCGAACGTGCCCGAATCGGCCCCGGCGCCGTAGAGCTTCAGGGGCTCGTTGGGCCACTCGGGCTTCACATCGCTCCATTTCATGATCTTGCCCTGGGCCTCGGGCTCCCAGATCTTCTTCAGGTCGGCGATGGTCAGTTCCTTGACCCAGTCGTTCTTGGGGTTGACCATCACCGTCAGCGCATCAAACGCCACCGGCAGCTCGATGTACTCGATGCCGTTCTTGGCGGCTTCCTCCATCTCCTTGGCCAGGATCGGCCGCGAAGCGTCGGAAATGTCGGTCTCGCCGCGGACGAACTTCTTGAAACCCCCGCCGGTGCCGGAGATGCCCACCGTCACCTTCACGTTCCGATTGGCCTTCTGGAACTCCTCGGCAACGGCCTCGGTAATCGGATAAACCGTGCTCGAGCCGTCAATGCGGATGATGCTCTGCGCCTGCGCTGCGGACCTCGCCCACAGCCCTGCCGCCAGCGCCGCCGACACCGCAACCACCTGGATCAGCTTCCCGAGTCTCATGGCAAACTCCTTCCGGTAACCCCCCCTGACACCGCGGACGCTATCCCAGCGAAGTTAGATTTGTGCTAAGGCAGCGCTAAGGTTGGGCTTTGCGCGTCACCTGCTGCGGACTTCGGCACCCCAACCCGGGACGTGCTCGGGCGCCTGGCCCAGGCACAGCAGACGCTGCATCAGCCGGCGGTTGAGGGCCGCCTGCGCGGCCGCATGCTCGGGCAGGTCGGCGAGGTTATGCATTTCCTGCGGGTCGGATGACAGTTCGTACAGCTCGGTTCGGTCAAAGGCGTGGACGCACAACTTGTGCGTGCGGGTGCGCAGCATCGCGCCCGGGCCGTAGGCCGTCGGCGGGAATCCCGCCCGCAGCCTCAGGCCGGGGATCGGTTCGCTGGGCGGGCGGCGGTACAGCCCCGCATCGGCAAACACGTCGGCCCTCGGCACATAGTCGGCACGCACCAGGCTCCACGCCTTGCTGCCGGCCGGCTGTGGCACGCCAACCAGATCCAGGATCGTCGCCAGGATGTCCATCGCCTCCACCAGGTTGTCGCACCGGCCGCGGGGCACCTTGCCGGTCGGGTCCCACAGCACCATCGGCACCCGCACCAGACAATCGTAAAACGTGGCCTGCTTGTGGGTTACGCCAAAGTCGTTGAGGTATTCGCCATGGTCCGACCAGAACAGCACGATGGTCTGGTCCATGATGCCCAGCCGCGTGAGGCAATCGAGCACCCGCCCAAGCTGGTCATCCACGTAGCGGATCTGCCCGCAGTAGAACGCCATCAGCCGACGCATCTCCAGGTCGGTGGCATCGCGGTGGCCGCTGTGCTGGCGCCACAGCGTCAGCCGCGTGGGCTCGCGCGGATCGGGGTCGTGGCGGAAGCTCGGCGGCAGCGAGAACTGATCCGGCGAGAACATGCTGGCATACGGCTCGGGGCAGGTGAAGTACGGGTGCGGGTCCTGATAGTTGATGGTGACGAAGAACTTCTGCCGAGCCGCCGCCTGGCGCTGGATGAACTCGATGGCCGCGGTGGTCAGGCGCTGTGTGAGATTCCACGGGCTGTCGGCCGCCAGCGGCCCGGACGAATAGCTGTGCTTGTAGTCCGGGTGCTTGTCCATGTTGCCGATGCAGATGTTCTCGCCCTCATCGTAGAACGTTCCAACGGCCCGAACCTGCGGAGTCTCTGCGACCATGTGGTCCTTGCCGTAGAGGGCCCGCACGTAGCCGGCAGCGCCCAGGTTGGCCAGGGCGTTGGGCCGGCGGGGTTCAAAGGCCGGGCCGTAGTTGCGCACGCCGTGCTCGATGGGGTAGGTGCCGGTGACAAACGAGGTGCGGCTGGGCGCGCACATCGGGCAGGCGACAAACGCGTGGGAAAACGCCGTGCCTTTTTCGGCCAGCCGCGACAAGTGTTGCGTGCCGATGAACGGATGCCCGGCGTGGGTGCAGTAGTCCCAGCGCATCTGGTCGGGGTTGAGGAGGACGATGTTCATGTACCACTCCCGTGCGATGCGGCAAGGCAGATTACCGTGTCCTTGTCGGGGGCGACAGGCGCCGGCGCGGAGGTATCATGTGGCCTGGATATGCCCGCAGCCCTCACGCCCTTCGCCTGGCGAATCGGTTACGCCGCTCGGGAGCCGGGTTTCGCGCATGCCGACTGGTGGACCTGGTGCGGGTCGGTCATCGCCGGGACTGATGGACGGTATCACTTGTTCGCCTCCCGCTGGCCGCGCAGTACGCCGTTTTTCAACGGTTACCTGGCCGGCTCACGGATCGTGCAGGCGGTGGCCGACACGCCGGCCGGGCCGTTCGCGTACGTGCGAGACGTGCTGCCGCCCACCGGTGACGGTCGCTTCGACGCGTGCATGACCCACAACCCGGCGATCCTCGCGTGGGGCGGCCAATATTGCCTGTTCTACATCGGCCTGCGCTACGACCCGCCGCTGCCGGACCTGCATGCGCCGTTCGACGCCTGGCGGGACATTTACCGGCGCATCCGCATCGGGGTGGCCGTCGCCAGGACGCTGGATGGGCCGTTTGTGCGTCAGCCGCGGCCGGCCATCGACACGGACGTGGCCCCCTGGCCGCACATGGTGACCACCAACCCTGCGCCGGTGGTCACGCCCGATGGCCGCGTGCGGGTGTATTACCGCACGCCGCGTCAGGAGGGCGACCGCATCCGCAACGTGCTGGCCGCGGCGGAGGCGGACCATCCGCTGGGGCCGTACCGCCCGCTGTGCCGTGAGCCGCTGCTGCCGCCCGAGCATCACCTGGAAGACCCGTTCGTGTGGTGGAACGGCAGCGAATACGAGGCACTGGCCAAAGACCTGGACGGCAACACCGCGGGGCAATGGGGCGCGGCCGTGCACCTGCATTCTGCCGACGGCAGGCGCTGGCGCATCGTTGATCCGCCCACGGCCTGGCGGCGCGAGCTGCGCTTCTCCGATGGCACGACGATGGCCGTGGGCAACCTGGAGCGGCCGTGGGTCCTGTTGGATCGCGCCGGGCGGCCGATGATGCTGTATGCCGCTGCCAGCGACCACCCCGACGGTTTTCACAAGGCCACGCGGACCTGGCTGGCGGCAATCGAGCTGCGGGACAAGCCGGCCATGAAGCAGGAACGCGGCTAGGAGAACCGGCTATATGCCGTCTTGCCGGCCGGGAGGATGGCCCAGCCGTCTGCTTTGCGGATGACAAGGGGTATAATCGGCAGCGTTCACACGCCCGATGAGGGCGTCGCTGCACAACCGGAAAGGCCCCTGGGTTTGGCCAAATGACAATGAGGGTGATTCTCGCCAGTCCGCGGGGGTTCTGCGCCGGGGTCAATATGGCCATTGAGTGCGTGGAGCGCGTGCTGTCGGCGCTGGGCCCGCCGGTTTACGTGTTCCACGAGATCGTGCACAACCGGCACGTTGTGGAGGATTTCACGGCCCGGGGGGTGCGGTTTGTCAACGACCTGGACCAGGTCCCGCACGGACAGGTTGTGGTGTTCAGCGCGCATGGCGTGTCGCCGGCCGTGCGCCGACAGGCCGCCCGGCGCAAGCTCCGCGTGGTCGATGCCACCTGTCCGCTGGTGACCAAGGTGCACGCCGAGGTTCTGCGGTTCGCCGCCCAGGGCTACACGATCATCTTCATCGGCCACCGCAACCACGACGAGGCCGTCGGCACCGTGGGCGAAGCGCCCGACTCGATCATCGTCGTGGAGAATGAGGCCGAGGTGGCCGGCCTGAGGGTCCCGGATGAGAGCAAGGTCGCCTACGTCACCCAGACGACGCTCAGCGTGCAGGATGCGGCGCGGATCATCGCGGCCCTGCGGCGGCGTTTCCCGGCCATCAAGGCCCCGCCCAAGGACGACATCTGCTACGCGACCACCAACCGTCAGTCGGCGGTGTCACACTTGGCGGCCGAGGCGGACCTGGTGCTGGTCGTCGGCAGCCAGAACAGTTCCAACTCGCGACGGCTCGTGGAGACGGCCAACGCCGCCGGCACCGAGGCGCACCTGGTCGACGATGAGTCGGAAATCGATCCGGCGTGGCTGGCGGGCAAGAGCCGCGTGGTGGTAACGGCAGGGGCATCGGCGCCCGATCATCTCGTGCAGGGGCTGCTGCGTCGGCTGGAGCGCGACTTTGCCGGCGTGGTCGAGGCACGAACGGTGGTGGAGGAGGATGTGGCGTTTGAGCTGCCCAGGTCGCTGAAGAGCCTGGCGGTGCTCGGACAAACTGAGGCACGAAGGCACGGTGCGGAAGGCACGCAGGCACGAAGGCACTGAGGCACGAAGGGGGGATGAGGCACAAGGCATCAGTGGCGCGGGCGCACTTGTTGCCGTATGCCTTACCCCTCACTCCGTGCCTTCGTGCCTTGATGCCTCCGTGCCTTGCGTAGTGCCATTGTCCCCGGTATCCATCCACGAACCATGCCCAGGCAACTCATCCACGGCGTGACGGTCAAGAAGCTCACGGTGCACTGCGACGAGCGCGGCCGGCTGATGGAGATGATCCGCGCTGACGACAAGGACCTGAAGGACATCCGCTTCGGGCAGGTCTATATGACCACGGCGTATCCGGGCGTCACCAAGGCCTGGCACTACCACAAGAAGCAGACCGACCACTTCGTGTGCGTGAAGGGCATGATGAAGGTGGTGCTGTACGACCCGCGGGATGACTCGCCGACCAAGGGGCAGATCAACGAGCTGTTCATCGGCGAGCACTCGCCGTTGCTGATCGAGATCCCGCCGCTGGTCTATCACGGCTTCAAGTGCATCAGCGACACCGAGGCCATCGTCATCAACTACACCACCGAGTGCTACAACTATGCCGACCCCGACGAGTTTCGCGTTGATCCGCACTCGGGGCAGATCCCCTATGACTGGTCGCGGAAAGATGGTTGACCGCCAGAGAGATCCATAGCCGCCTCCACCGGCCGTCTGCCGCGTGCGCGCGGCCGGCACAGCCGGCCCTACGCTTGCTACACTGGCGATCGCGGGGGGCCGCAAGAATGGACGAGAACGGCGCGGCGGCAGGTCGTGGGGCCGGTTTCACCGGCCGGCTGCCGCGTGCGCGCGGCCGGCACAGCCGGCCCTACGCTTGCTACACTGGCGATCGCGGGGGGGGGCCGCAAGAATGGACGAGAACGGCGCGGCGGCAGGTCGTGGGGCCGGTTTCACCGGCCGGCTGCCGAGTGCGCGCGGCCGGCACAGCCGGCCCTACGCTTGCTACACTGGCGATCGCGGGGGGCCGCAAGAATGGACGAGAACGGCGCGGCGGCAGGTCGTGGGGCCGGTTTCACCGGCCGGCTGCCGCGTGCGCGCGGCCGGCACAGCTCGACTGCCTTCGGCTCTGAGGCTCGGGCTCGAAGAGAGCTCGCCTAAGTCAGCCGGCCCGGCGCTTGCTTCCCGATGGACTGCCAATACCTTCTCGCGAATGCTTCATCTGATCGACCGCTCGGCCGACGCCGGCCGGCTCAAGGTGCGTTTCACCTGCAAGCTCTCCTGCGCGGCCCCTGTCCACGACGAGGTGATCGTCGAGCCGTTCCCGGGGATGCCTGACACATTCGTCGTGTCCTTCGACCTGTCGGCCGGCGGCGAGGTCATGACCATCGAGAAGTCCACCATCGCCGTGGAGTTCTCGGCCGCCGACATGCACGGGCTGTATCACCCGTTCGGCAATGTGCAGGACCTGGTGAGGCTGCCCTTCTTCCGCCGCACCTTCACCACCAGCGCCACGCAGGCCGCCCCGCTGTGGGCCTTCCTGCATCAGTCGGGCCGCAACCGCGTGGCCATCGGCCTGGGCGATCAGCTCACGCCCACCACGACCGACCAGACGCTCTCCGAGCACACCCGCACGATCACGCTGCGGGCCACCAAACCTATCGACCCGGTTCTTCGCCGCACGCAGCACGTCGAGCGGGTCTTCGTGTGCCTGGCCGATGTGCCGCTGAAAACGCTGCTGGCCGCGTATGGGGCGTTTGTGGATCGCGCCCAGCCGCAGACGATCATGCCCGTGCCCGACTGCGCCTACGACCCGGTCTTCTGCACGTGGACGGCGATTCACACGGATGTCTCGGCCGAGTGGACCGAGCGCAACGCCCGCCTCGCCGTGGACCTGGGCTTCAGGACGCTGCTGACCGATGACGGCTGGATGGATTGGCCGGACGATGCGCCCGATGAGAAGCTCGCCGGCGGGCAGACGTATGCGTTTCTGGGCGACTGGAAGCCGCACCCGCGCAAGTTCCCCGACATGGCCGGCCACGTGAAGCGCGTGCAGGCGATGGGCATGCGCTACCTGTTGTGGGTGGCGCCGTTCTTCATGGGCGAGCGCTACGCCGACTACGGCCGATTCCGCGACAAGGGCTGGTACCGGCCGCCCTGGGGCACACGCACCGGCGGCAACGTGTACCTGGACCCGCGCTACCCGGCCGTTATCGAATACGTGCGCCGGCTGCTGCTGCGGCTGGTGCGCGACTATGGCCTGGACGGGCTGAAGATCGACTTCGTGGACGGCGTGGCCTCGAAGATCGAGCCGCATATGGCGCCCCTGCCGCTGGGCGCTGAAGGCGGTCCGGCGTTGCAGGAACTGCTGGGCTCGGTGATGGACCTGCTGCGGCGCGACAAGCCGGACCTGATGATCGAGTGCCGCCAGGGGTATTCCAACTTCGCCGCCCGGCGCTGGGCCAACTGCTACCGCTCGCCGGATGTGCCGATCAACTTCCACCAGAACCGCTTCAACTGCGCCATGTTGCGGCTGCTGCTGCCGGATCGCGCGGTGTTCTTCGACCCGGCGCTTTGGCCGATGGACGACCCCGACGAGAACGTCGGCCGGCACATGATCAGCGCCATCAGCGCGGTGCCCATGATCAGCATCGAGTTTGACCGCTACCCCAAGTCGCACCTGGAGATCGTCCGGCACTGGATCGGGTTCTATCATCAGCATCGCCCTACGCTGGTGCGGGGCGGATTCGAGCCGCTGATCGAGCTGGGGCACAACCCTCAGACCGTCTTCCGCGGCAGGGACGAGACGATTGTCGGCCTGTACGCCGACCGGCCGCTGGTGCTGGAGCATCCGGGCCATCGGTTGTACATTCTCAACGGTTCGACTCGGCCGTGGATCGACGTCGTGCCGGCCGGCGCGGCGGCCACTCGAACGGTGCAGGTCTTCACGGCCACGGGCCAGGACGTCGGCCGGGCCGAGATTCAGTTCCCCTGCTGGCGGGTCGATGTTCCCGTGGGCGGGTATGCGGCGGTAACTTGAGGCAAAGGAGCCACCCATGAAGGGCGTGATATTGGCTGGCGGAACGGGCAGCCGCCTGTTTCCCCTGACCAAGGTGACCAATAAACACCTGCTGCCGGTTTACAACAAGCCGATGATCTACTACCCGCTGGAGTGCATGGCCAAGGCGGGCATCGACCAGGTGTTGCTGGTCACCGGCGGCAATAATCCCGGGGATTTCGTGCGGTTGCTGGGCAACGGCCGGGAGTTCGGGTTCAGGACGCTCAACTACACCTACCAGGAGGGCGCCGGCGGCATCGCACAAGCGCTGGGGCTGGCCGAGGGCTTTGTCGACGGCGATTCGATCTGTCTGATCCTCGGCGACAACATCCTGGAGTACACCATCGCCGACTCCGTGCGGCGTTTCCGCCACCAGGGCGAGGGGGCGAAGATTCTGCTGTCGCAGGTGGAAAACCCCTCGGCCTATGGCGTGGCCGAAATGGACGGCGACCGGGTCGTGCGGATCGTGGAGAAACCCAAGGATCCCAAGAGCAACTGGGCGGTGATCGGCATCTATTTCTATGACGGCAAGGTGTTCGACATCGTCAGGACGCTCAAGCCATCGGCCCGCAATGAGCTGGAAATCACGGACGTCAACAACGCCTACATTCAGCGGGGGCAGATGACCGCTGACAGGGTGACCGGCTGGTGGGCCGACGCCGGCGAGAATATCGATTTCTATCTGAAGGCGTGCAACCAGGTCGCCGCCACCGGCGCCAACAAGGAACCGAAGGCGTGACATGACCACCATTCTCATCACCGGCGCGGCCGGGTTCATCGGGTCCAACCTGGTGCGGTTGCTGCTGCGGGAAGCGGGCGATGTGAAACTCATCGCCTTCGACAAGCTCACCTACGCCGGGAACCTGGCCAACCTGGAGGATCTGCTTAACGACAGGCGGCTGGTGTTCGTCAAGGGCGACATCTGCGACCGCAAACTGGTGCAGCACGTCTGGGAGGAGCACAACATCACCCATGTGCTGCACCTGGCGGCCGAGAGCCACGTGGACCGCTCCATCATGGACAGCGGGCCGTTCATCCAGACCAATGTTGTCGGAACGCAGGTCCTGCTGGACGTGGCCAGGGCCAAGGCGGCCCAGCGCTTCGTGCAGGTCAGCACCGACGAGGTGTACGGGTCGCTGCCGGAGCATGACAAGTCGGCCAGGTTCACCGAAGAAACGCCCCTGGCGCCCAACAGCCCCTACAGTGCCTCCAAGGCCGCGGCCGACTGTCTCGTGCGGTCGTATTTCCACACCTTCGGCATGCCGGTGATGATCACGCGGTGCTCCAACAACTACGGGCCCTATCAGTTCCCCGAGAAGATGATCCCGCTGTTTGTGACCAATCTCTCGGAGAATCGCAAGGTTCCCCTCTACGGCGACGGCATGAACGTCCGCGACTGGCTGTATGTCGAGGACCATTGCCAGGCGCTTTGGACGGTCCTGATGAAGGGCCGGCCCGGCGAGGTGTACAACATCGGCGGCGACAACGAGCTGACCAACCGCCAGGTGACCGAAACGATCATCCGCCACATGGGCAAGAGCTGGGAGGAGTCGGTGCAGTACGTCAAGGACCGCCCAGGCCACGACCGCCGCTACGCGATCGACGCGTCGAAAATCCGCCGCGAACTGGGCTGGTCGCCCAGACACAACTTCGAGCAGGCCATCGGCCAGACCATCCAGTGGTACCTGGCCCATGAACACTGGTGGCGGGCAATCAAGACCGGCGAGTACCTCCGCTACTACGAGATGCAGTATGCGGGAAGATGACTGCGACGGCCGACAGAGCCCGCTGCGCCCAACTCGCCGTTCCAGACGGCGTCAGGCTCCCCCGTCGCTCTTGCCGCGATGTCCCCGCCGGAACGCGCCGCTCGGTACCGCAACGCGGCCATCAGCGCGGCCGGGCACGAAGCCCTGCGCCGTCCGGCCGGCGGTCGCTCCGCGGCATTCAACTTCCCTGCCAACGGGATCGACCGGCGTGGCGGGCCCCGCACGATTCGCCCGTAAGCATCTATGAGCAAAAGAGTTGCAATCGGCCCAGCGGCTTGCGCTGCCAGCCGCCGCCTTGACATGGCACGCCCGGACGCTAAAGTTCGCAGTTTCGCGGCCCGATGCCACGAGCAACACATTCCGCAGTAGCTCAATGGTAGAGCAGCCGGCTGTTAACCGGCGGGTTGTAGGTTCAAGTCCTACCTGCGGAGCCATAACAATAACGGGGCATTTCCGTGCCCCTTGGGTTAACGGAGAGCCCCGGAAGCGAGAGCGACCGGGGCTTCTTCGTAACGTGCGGTCGGTAAAGGGTTAGGCGCAAGGAGGCCGGGCGCGTGAAATTCTCCGGTTCGAGTCCGAGAGTCCGGGGCGCGAAGCTAACCATCACGGTTGCCTCCGCACCCCGAAAGAACGCGCCAAAACTCTCGGATTCTCTGGTTCACAGCCCTCGGTGGGTTAACGCCCCCGTTCCGTCCGCACCCCGAAGGCAACCGCCTCGAACCGGTTGGTTCGTATGCCGGTCTTGGCTTGCCACCGCATGCCTGATTCTTTTTGGCACTAGCGTATCGTTGGCCGCCGAGGCCCCGAACGACAGGAACGAAACGCACTGGGATTACGATCCCTCCGCTTATATCGGCGATGGCACGTTCGTGTTGGCCATGTGCCGGGACCTCCGGGGCGACATCTGGATTGGCGCCGAAGACAAAGGGCTTTTCCGCTTCGACCGCGGCGCGCGGCAGTGGGGTCAGTTTAAGGCTGGGGATGGCATTGCCGACGATAACGTCTACGCGCTCGCCTGCGATCAACAGGGCCGCGTCTGGGCGGGCACGCTCAACCGCGGCGTCAGCGTCTACAACGGCAAGGAATGGAAAAACTACGACTTCCACAACGGCCCCATCGGCGAGCGCATCTTCGATATCGAGGTGTGTCCCAAGGACGGAGACGTCTGGATGGCGAGCAGCGCGGGGCTCACGCGTTATTCGATCCGGGATGACAAGTGGCTCGACTATACGCGCGTAGACCGCCTGCCGAGCGAGCAGGTCTCCGCCTTGGCCTTTGATCAGAATGGCGACATCTATGTCGGCACCGCCTGCGACGGCGTCGTCATCGGAAGGGCGTCCGACCGGTACAAGGCTTGGACGCAAAATAGGAGCACGAACGGAATGCCTCTAACACCGACGGGCGCAGGTTTGCCTGTCAACCTGATCAACGATCTTCTCGTGGCGAAGAACGGCGTGGTGTACGCCGCCACAACCGCGGGGCTGGCCTGGAGCAACGACCGGGGCCGCAGCTGGAGATTTATCAGGGGGGAGGATTGGGCCGACAAGGCGAAGGGGCTGCGACGCGGGCCGCCCAGGGGATGGAAGGAGTCGGTGGCAAAAACACTCCTGCCCGAAGATTATGTCTCGTGCCTCGCCGAAGACCCGTCCGGCATGATCTGGATGGGGTTCCGCCGCAAGGGCTACGCCGTTTTCAACCCGGCCAATCTGTCGGTACAGGCCCTCGAGGCCAAGGGCGCGTCAGGCCGCGACTTCGCCAGAACGATACTTCCCCTGGACCAGGGCCGTGCCTGGGTCGGATGGTACAAGGCTGGGGCTTCTCTTGCGCAACAGGATATCCCGACACGTGGAATGCCAGCGGCAGGCGGAAAAGAAGCGAGGGCCGCACCGGCCGACGCGCATTCTCCTGCCTTCCCCACGCCGAGGAATGCGGGGCGGGAACATCCGCGCCTGCTTGTTTTCCGCCACGCGCTGGCCTCCATTCAGAAGACGCCGGAGCCGCACTGCGACGCCGATGGGGAAGCCAAGGGCGCCAGTGCCATATCGCTGGGCGAGGATTGGCTGACGACGGGCACGTGGATAGGCCGGTACGGAAGATTCATGCATGCCCTCTGCGCGATGAATCCGCCTTTCGACTTCGGCACGGGTACAGTTGATGCCCCGTATGACTCCTACATCGGCGAGCACACCAGGAAGTTCCCCTTCAACGTTCAGGAGACGAGGGCGGAGTTCGTCGGCGACAGACCGATCCCCAAGAACCTGATGGTTGAGGACGGACTACGGTACTGGATTCACTGGCTGCGCACGGACAACCCGCGCTGCCTCCAGGTTCCCGAGCGGTACGGCGGGGGACGCCGCCAGGCGGAATGGGACGACCACGGCGAGGCGTACCCGTTCGCCTGGGAGGGGCCGCACATCTTCTTCGACCTCGTCGTAAGCGACGGGAGCCGCCAGGCCAAGGAAGGCGAGAAGCGGCGGCACCCCGGTGTCTTCCTGCTCTCGCTGTACTTCATGAACAAGGACGGCCACGCCGGGAACAACCGGTTCCGGGACTACGAGATCATAATCAAGCCCATCGTCGGCGACGGGCTCTTCTGGGAACAGAAACCGGGCTGGGAGGATCGCTTCGACGCCCTGCCCGCGCTCGCCGCGGCCCGCGTGCGGGACTTCTGGGGCGGGGTGTACAAGCAGTTCCTGATCCGCGAGGGCGAGTATACGATCAAGATCGGCCGCAACTACAGCTTCAACACGATACTGTCGGGCATCTTCCTGGACAAGGTCGCCGGGGATGTCGGCGCGCCCATAACCATGACGGATGCGGCATGGGCCGGCTGTGCCGACGGGGCGGCCGGTCACTCCGCGGCGGAGGACAAGCGATGAGGGATTTCACATTCTGGGTGGCACTTGCGCTTTGCGCCGCGTTCTCCGCCGGACCGGCGGGGACGGCCGCTGCGGCGGAAGAGGGCGGGATAACGATATCGGTGGCGAGCGGGTATCCCGATCCCAGCCCGGCCTTTTTCTGCCAGGAGGTGGAATGCGAATTCAGCCAGGATTTCGACTGGAGCGATCCCCGCGTCCAGCGCGAGGTGAACAAGAAGACCAGCCTCATCAAGCAGAGGGTGGTCCTCGCCTACGGGGAGAAGGCCGAAGACAAGGGCTCCATCGAGGAGGTGGAGTTCCTGGGCAAGACGTTCCGCCGGGACGCCACGTGGAGAAGGTTCCGGGTCACGTTCCAGGAGAACCGCCGGAAGGTGCTGATCGAGCAGCTCGAATACGAGGCCTTCGGGACGTTAATCCGTGGCCTCTGGTCGGAAGGGCGGTTCCATTCCACCGGCGACAAGAAAATAACGATGGACACCGAGGTGCTCGTGATGACGCCCGGCGTCGGCGGGCCGTTCCGGTTCACGGGAAGCCGCGCGGCCGCAGTGGCCGTCAATCCCCCCGTGGTGCAGGTGGATGCCGAGATATACGCGGAGAGCGGCCGACGCATCGAGAACATCGCGGGACAGACCATCAACACGGTGGCCTCCGGCTGGGTGCGCTTCGTGGCGGACGTGACGGAGGTCTCCGGCGTGGACTGGCGCTACGAGTGGCAGTTCGCGGGCGGAACGCCGGACCGGCGCGACCTCGCCAAGGACAAATGCGACTGGGACGCGCCGGACACGGAGACGGCGTGCAAGGTGAAGTTGATCGTCCGCTGTCCGCACAACGAGAAGGCGGGCGAGGCCGATGTTACGGTCAACCCGGTCCGCCCGCGCGTCGTCCGGGTGAAATTCGTGGACGATTCTGGGAACGAGGAGCAGCAGATCGAGGACGGCGGCGACCCCGAGTATGACGAGGTCGCGGGGCATATCTTCCCGATCTGCTACGTCATGGGGCGTGGGATGCGGGTTCAAGTTGACGTGTCCGGCTCCAAGAACTTATCCAAGAGAACAGAGATACGCATCACGGCGAAGGCCAGCTACGGGGGCCTCTTGAACCCCTTCGATGCCACCGACAACCTCGATGCGAAGACTGTGGACTGGTCGCAGCCGGATTACGACGAGGTCGTGATCCAATCCGACCGGAACGTTCCCAATCATGTAGCCGAGTTCGAGGACTTCGAGATGCAATGGACCTTCCTGGTCCGCAGTTGGAGGGGCGGCCGGGTGAAGTCCTACACGGCCGGCGGCGGGGCTGACTATAGCCACAAGACGGACCACGTCCGGGACGCGGGCGGCGGAGAGAAGTACGGACTGTTCCTCATCTACGATGTCGAGCAGGCTGCCGCCGGCGACTTCACCATGAAGCACATCAACTACGCCTGCGAAACGGCCCATGGCCAGAGGAATACGAGGCACATCGCGGATGCGATTGGCCCAGACGCCACGGGCGCACATTTCGACTTTGCGAATACCTATCACGGAAGCATGGCCTGGAAGATTATTGATAACGCCGTGGGAGCGGATTGTGGCTCTGTGGCTTGGTTGATGCGCAACGCATTGGATCTCCTCGGCGTGACCGGGGCAGAAGTGAGGTATGTCCGGGCTTGCCACGCTGACTGGTCTCATCTGTGGAACACGGACCCTGCTCATAGCACAGGCGAGAGTAACCCGATAACTGGGGCTCTCTTGATTATGTGGTTTGGGGGGCCGGATTCACTGAATTACTATGAGGGATGCTGTCACTTCCAAGGCAAATGGTGGCGCGCTGGTTATGGGGACCACCGCAGGTCAGCCAAAGAAGTCCTGCACTCGGTTTGCGATCCTAACGTCGATGGGGAGGCCAACCCCCATCAGGCGTGGGAAAACGACCTTTTCAAGGCCATCCCATATCCGAGGAGGTGAGTCATGAGAGTACTCTTGATAGAACTGGTCGCTTTACTCATGGTGCTCCCGGTGACTCTTTATGCCGGCGAACCGACTCCCGTCGATTTGCAGAAGGCAAAGATAGAAACAGTGCCAGAAGGCGCTTTTAATGAATTGCCGATAGGTTTCGACGCACTGAAGAAATACACTGTCTATCCCACAACCAAGAAAATCTCTGCGGCAAGAGATAACCCCGGTGTCGCCGAGGAATTTAATTGGTGGCTGACGCTCTTGCTCAAGGCGAACACGGTGCCGACTCCCGACTTCGTTGCCAACAACCTTGCGCTTGTGCGCGCTAGGGACATGGGGGATCCGGATAGAATAGAGGACGTGGCATATCTTCGCTACTCATTGACACCAGGACCGGATAGCAAAAAGGTTGTAGTCTTGATCGCGCAAACGGGGGGTGTGGGATCCTCTGTTTACGTAACCGTTCTTGCGCCGGGCGACGGGGACAACTTGATTCCAGGGCAAGTGGATAAGGCTTTTGCATTTTCTCTTCTTGCTGCTTACGTTGCCGTGCCGGACTTTGTCAGTGAAAAGGACTTTGACCTGAAACAACACGATAACATATTCATTCTCCAACGGCGGACATGGTATGAGCCGGATCGCATGGGGCTTTCCGTCTTTGACGCATGCTTCCATGTGATCATGGGCAACGTGCGCATGATTATTGGGCCCAAGGCAGTGTGTATCATCTTCCCCAAGAGAAGCGCCGCGGAAACCATCCCGGCACGTGGTGTCTTAGGAGACAAGTGGTTCGAAATTCGAAACAGGCAACACAAAGATGGTAGCAGTTTCTTCTCTGAGGGGCGACAGGCAGAACTTAAGAATGCCGGTTCCCGCTTGCCCAAAACGGAGGAATCAGGAGGCGAGCGGCGGAAGATGGAATCTCAATTTTACAACCTCTTCGAGCGCAAAGAGGGCTACGACGATGCGGCTCGCCGGCGGGCGGCCATCGAAGCGCTCGATTTCTCCGCCGTCACCCTCCCGGTCGAGCGCCGCCAGTGCGCCATTCGCCTCGTCCAGCTCTGCTACCCGGAGGAGGACATGGCCATCCGCGAGTTGTGCCTGCGGAAGGCGCGGGCCGTCCTGGACTCCATCGTCGCGGAGCCGCTGGCGGAGGTTCGGGCTACCCCAGAAACCGCGAAGGTCGGGGAGGAGGTCCACGCCCTGGTTCGAGCCATGCTCGCCGAGGCAGCCAAGCCGGGCGGAGACCCGTCGGTTCTTTTCCTTTACGGAGACGATTATCCCCCCGCGGCGCTACCCTACCTTGCTCGTGAACTCATGCGCGAGGGCTTGCCGGAATCGGTGCGCCTAACGCTGGTGGATGAGATGGCCGGGTGCAAGTCGCCGCAGGCCTTTTTTCCGCTCGCGGCCTTCCTGGCGGCCAGCGCCGAGCAGACAGACCGGAGACGCGCCGTGCGCAGATTGGAAGATGTGATTAAGCGCATTGCCCTGAAAGATGTCCCGGCGGAGGGTGCCGGATCTAAATAGTACGCCTCGCCGGCATTCCCCGTCGATGCATTCTGCGCCGTCCCCGCCAAGCACGCGGTTAACGACCGCGTCGCCTTCGCACCCCAATCCGTCATCTCGAACTTCCGGCGGGTAAGTATACATCAGAGAGAAACCCGCCGGACAACGCGCCGGCCGCACAGCGGAGGTCGTTGTGGGCGCTTCCACGAGGAGCATGCCCATGCATACGACCGACGTTCCGCTGTCCGCCGACGAGCGCCTCGGCGAGGTCGCCGCCATCCTCGCCAGCGGCCTGCTGCGCCTCCGCACCCGCCCGCAACTGGCGGCCACATCGGACATGCCCGGCGAACACGTCCCGCCTCAGGAATCGGCAGATTCTGCCCAGAAAGCCCTTGGTTTGCCCGCCACCCCACGGCCTGATCCCCACGCCGGTTAACACACGCGAGAACCTCCAGAAAGGACGGCCGCATGTTGAACGTGGGCAAGGAAATCGCGGTGCTGAAGCACATGACCGTGACCGAGCTGCGGGCCCGGTACGCCGAAGTCTTCGGCGAGGAGACCCGCTCGCACCACAAGGACTTCCTGATCAAACACATCGCCTGGCGGCTACAGTCTCAGGCCGAGGGCGACCTGTCGGAGCGGGCACGGGCGCGAGCGGCGGAACTCGCAAACGACGCGGATATCCGCATGTCCCCGCCCCGACGGACGGCCAAGGCAGACGGCCAGCCGGTAGCGGTCGGGACGCTCCGCATCTCGGCCGACAAGCGGCTTCCCATGCCGGGCACGGTGCTCAGCCGCCAGTACAAGGGCCGCACGGTCGTGGTGACCATCCTGCCCAACGGCTTCGAGTACGAGGGCAAGGTCTACCGGTCGCTCTCGGCCGTGGCCACGGCCGTCACCGGCACGCACTGGAACGGCTACCACTTCTTCAACCTGCTCCAAAGGGGTAACGACCATGCCTGAGCAACTGACCGTCCGCTGCGCCATCTACACCCGCAAGAGCACCGACGAGGGCCTCGACCAGGAGTTCAACTCGCTCGACGCCCAGCGCGAGTCCGCCGAGGCGTATATCGCCAGCCAGAAGTCCGAAGGCTGGGTGGCCTTGCCCGACCGCTACGACGACGGCGGGTACACCGGCGGCAACATGGAGCGCCCGGCCGTGAAACGCCTGCTGGCCGACATCCAGGCCGGGCGAGTGGACTGCGTGGTGGTCTACAAGGTGGACCGCCTCAGCCGCTCGCTCCTGGACTTCGCCCGGATGATGGAGACCTTCGAGAAGCACCGGGTCTCCTTCGTCTCGGTCACTCAGCAGTTCAACACCACGACCTCGATGGGCAGGTTGATGCTCAACGTGCTGCTGAGCTTCGCCCAGTTCGAGCGCGAGATCATCTCCGAGCGGACGCGGGACAAGATCGCCGCCGCCTGCCGCAAGGGCAAGTGGTCCGGCGGCATGCCCATTCTCGGCTACGACGTGGCCCCGGGCGGCGGCAAGTTGCTCGTCAACGAGGACGAGGCGGCGCGGGTCCGGGCCATCTTCGAGCTCTACCTGGAGCACCAATCGCTCATCGAGACGATCAAGGCCCTGGACCAGCGCGGCTGGACGACCAAGCGCTGGACCACGAAGGACGGCCGCCAGCGCGGCGGAAAGCCCTTCAACAAGAACTCCCTCTTTCACCTGCTGACGAACCTGCTCTACCTGGGGAAGATCACGCTGAAGAAGGAGGTCTTCGAGGGCGAGCACAGGCCAATCGTGGACGCCGAGGTCTTCCGACGCGTCCAGGCGCTGCTGCGCCGCAACGGCCAGTCCGGCGGCAAGCACGTGCGGAACCGCTTCGGGGCGCTCCTGAAGGGCCTGCTGCACTGCGTGCCTTGCGGCTGCGCCATGGTCCACACCCACACGCTCAAGAACGGCAACCGGCGATACCGCTACTACGTGTGCCTGAACGCCCAGAAGCGCGGCTGGCACGCCTGCCCGTCGAAGTCCATCCCGGCGGCGGAAATCGAGAAGTTCGTGGTGGACCAGGTGCGGGCCGTCGGCCGCGACCCGGCCGTGGTCGCCGAGACCATCCGCCAGACGCGCGAGCAGGCCCAAAGGCGCGTCGAGGAACTTCAGGCCGAGCAGGCGGCGCTTGAGAAAGACCTGCGGCGGCACAACGATGACCTGC
>Ga0209381_1000595_pt1 | contig 82431 bp, 59 predicted proteins | sample DewCreD2012metaG_FD_184111 | JGI IMG/M metagenome (GOLD analysis project Ga0209381, IMG submission 184111) | Hot spring sediment bacterial and archeal communities from British Columbia, Canada, to study Microbial Dark Matter (Phase II) - Dewar... ... | reverse complement strand
TCGCCTACGAGGCCGACACGCTGCCGGAGGACGATCCGGTCGCGCCCTGGAACCTGGACTCGCTCATCGGGGAGGTGACCCGCCGGGTCGAGGGCGGGGTGCTGGTGATCGGCGCGAGCGCGTTCGACGCGGGCGTGATCTACAGCAGGAGCGAAGAGAGCCTCGCCCGGTCGGGGTGGTTCTGGCTGGAGGCGCGGGTGTGGTTCGACAACCTGCTTTCGCCTCCGCACCACGGCCCGGCGGTGCTGTCGTTTTCGGACGGGGAGAAGGAAGCGGGTCTGCACTTTGTCGACTACGGCTGGACGCGGATACTGCGGCTGGAGCCGGTGGCCGGAGGTTCACCCGAGATCGAGTTCGACTGGACGGCGCCGCACGCCTACCGGCTTTCGGTGGAACGCCACGGGCGGGTGCGGGCGCTGGTGGACGGGGCCGAGGTGTTCGATGTCGCCTACGACGACCTGGGGCCGGGCGGCGGGGGCGGCGGGTTCGGGCTTGCGATGTTCGGAAGCGAAGAGTCCACGGGGTACTGGGACTTCGTGCGATACGAGATCTGCGCCGGTCCGGTGGAGAACCGGCCGCCGGTGGCCGAGGCCGGCCCCTCCATCGAGGCTTCGCCGGGAGATGTCGTGACCCTCGACGGGAGCGGCAGCCACGACCCCGACGGCGAAGCGCTCAGCTATGAATGGCGCCAGGTGTCCGGCCCGCGGGCCGCGCTGGAGGATCCCCGCTCGTCCCGGACGCGGCTGGTGGTGCCGCAGGCGGTGGACCTTTCGACGCTCGAGTTTTCTCTCGTGGTGAGCGACGGCCGGCTCGAAGCGACGGAAAGCGTCAGCGTACTCATCCACGCCTCCTCGCCCGACGAACAAGCGGGGGCGCTCCTTTCCGAGGTGCAGGGTTCGAGCCTCAACGCGGCCCGCAAGCGCATGCTTGCGCGGATCCTTCAGGATGCCATGAACACCAACGACTGCGGCAGGAAGCTCTCGTACGTCGAGCAGTTCATGGCGGAGGTGAACCAGGGGCGGGGCCGGTGGCTGGATACGGCCACGGCGGACGCCTGGCTGGAGCGGGCGCAGGATCTGGCCGACGAGATCGGGCCGTGCACGAGGAGCTGCCGGGAGGAGGGCGGGATCGAGGGGAGCAACCTTGCGCTGGAAGGCGCAATCGCCTCGGCCAGCGGCGGGGAGGCGCCTCCTCCAGACGCGCCCTGGCTGGGCGTGGGGTACTCGGCGCAGAAGGCCATCGACGGGGAGGCGGCCAGCGTGTGGACGGCGCCGGGTGCCGGCAACGAGCTTCTCATCGACCTCGGCGGGAAGAGGCGGGTGACAGGCATCCGGGTGCTGTCGCCGGTCCCCCAGACCTACCGGCTGTACGGCTGGGACAATCTCACGCTGTCGTGGCGGGAGGTCGCTCATCGCACCGCGGCTGTCACGGAGGGCATCGAGGACATCTGCGACACCGCGACGCAGTTCATCCGGTATGTGAACGAGTCCATGGAGGACGGCGGCGACACGCGGGTCGCAGAGATCGAGGTGTTCGGGCACCGGGGGAGCTTCGCCACCACGACCTGGCTGGGGACGGACGAGGCGCTCTCGCACCAGGCGGGGCACGCCGAGGGGACGGACTGGGTGATCGGCCCGTCGGACGGCGCGGGCCAGTGGATGAGCTACGGGCCGCGGGCGCGGCTCGGCGCGGGCAAGCGCTGGGTGCAGTACTGGCTGCGCTCGGGGGACAACCCGGGCGGGGAACCCATCGCGTACCTCATCGTCATCCGGGAGCGGGCGGGGGAGGAGCTGGTGGCGGCGTCTCGGACCATTGCTGGCGCGGGGCCGGGGCCGCGGACGCTCGAGTTCGAGGCGGAGGTGGGGAGCCGGTACTCGTTCGGCGTCTATTATCTCGGCCGCGCGGAGCTTGCGCTGAAGAAGATCGTGGTGAGGGACCACGAGGAAGAGTTCGTATCGATTCCGCTCGTGTACCGCGTTGACAGCGACGGTCGCGATATCAGGATCCGAGATCCGGAGCATGCGCTGAACCGGGTCCGGATCGGCTTGGAGCGAAACGCCGTTGCGAACGGCACGTTACTCGAACTCGCGTTGTCGGCCGACACGCTGCCCATTGGCGGTTCGCCGGTATCACCAGCGGTAAGAATCCGAGCCATCAACGGCCGTCCGGTGGATCTGGAAGGAGCGATCAGAGTACGGATTCCTTTGCGCAGAAGACTCCTCAGAGAAGCCGGTATTGACCTGCAAGACGTGAAACCTGTGGTGGTCACACCCTGGTTCGAACCGGCGCTTCTCCCACGTCGAGGCGCCGCGGGACACATCGTTTTCACACCACAGGTCGGAGATACACTGCGGATCGACGGAAATGGCTTGTTGTTTCGATGGGTGAACCTCCATACCATACCCGGCGATTGGGGCCTGCTGGATCCGGCGCCCACACCGCCTCCCGTGACTGGTTTCGCCAGGGACTTCCAACGGTACAACCTCCTCTATTTTCCCATGGAAGACTCGGGAAACTCGAGCCAGATCCAAGACGGCTCGGGCCTGCAAAGACATGGCACGGTCGTTGGGCAGGTGACGCTCGGTGGAGGTTCATCCGGCCAATTCGGGAAGGGAGCGTCTTTCCGCGGTGGACACGTCGATGTGGACCTCGGCTATGCACCACGGGCATTCGCATTGGATGCGTGGGTTCTGATTGACCGAGTAGGTTCAGTGACGCAGACGATTGTCTCTCAGCCAGGGAACTTCAGATTGGATCTGGTAAAGAGCAACGTCATCCCCCCATTCCTCCGGCTGAAGGTGTACAACCAGCACACGCGGGAATACGTTGTCGTCGCCGACACGCTGACCGACACGTCCACAGGTGATCAGAACTTGAACCCCGGAACCTGGCACCACGTCGTGGCACTATACGACGGCCACTTCAAAGGGCGGATCTATGTCGATGGGATCGTGAATCGATTTGGCATACAGGAATTCGAGAGGAGCCTCAACCAGCAGATAAACACGCAAAATCTTTACCCCGGATGGCCGCGGGTGCCGTCGGCCAACCCCGGCCCACTGGTGCTCGGGGCCTTCGTGGACGAGGGAGCAACGTTGGCGCCGTTCTTCGGCGGCCTCGACGAGGTCAGGTTCTCCGATATCTCCCGGTTCAGAGTAAACGAGAACGACATCGACTTTCCAAGGCATCTTCCCGGTGAACGCTATCGGCCCGATTCCCATGGCTATTCGAGCGCGCTTCTCCTGGGCGATGAATACTACCCATGGGTCGACTGGATGCATCGGATGGATCTTTTTAGGTTCCGATTCCCGTACATTCAATCTGTGACCGACCATTCCGCCATGATCACCTGGAGGCGGCATGGCCAGGTTGGATGGCCAAGTATGAACGTATTTCAAGATCGGATGGATTTCTGCTGGGGCGAGGCCGGCAAACAGGTGGATCAGTGCCAGGCGGTGCTTTCTGAGCTCATCCCGGTGCCAAGATCGAACTTTCCAAATCGGCGGTACTCGATTACCCTGGACAACCTCCGACCCGGCACGTGGTACCACTACAAGGTGGTCCTTCGGACAAATCCCTTGCTGAACCATGACGACTTCAACGACCCCATCCGGTACGAGCTCGCCAGCGACTCGTACTTCCGCACCGCACCGCTGGCTACCGAGGACCAGGTGGAGTTCGTGGCGTTCGGGGATTTCGCGCCGTTGGTTTCAAGGTGTAACTGTCATTACGCCGGAGGACTGGATTGCGATTGCGAGGACGAGGGACACTGGTACGATATGTACAGGCCGCAGCATGTGAAACGCGTGGCAAACCAACTTCGGGATCTCGCGGGAAATCCGGGAGGAGAGTCGCCGGCATTCTGGCTGGCGGCGGGAGATCTGGACCAGACGGGATACAACGGGCGCCACTTCGAAGCCTACCTCTTCGGGATGTTCAACAAGGTATCGCTGTCCGGGGAATACAGGGGCGTCATGGAAGGCATGACGTTGTTCGGTGCTCTCGGCAACCACAACTGGGATCAGGTCAACGGCTTCGGGAGCAACGCCTCGGAGTACATGGAGAACCTGGTCTTACCAAGGAGAAACCTCGAGCGGCTATACAACGAACATTTTAAATACCCAAGCTCCTCCTACTCCTTCGACTTTGGCAACCTCCACATCGTATCGCTGGATATCCCTTGCAACGACTCGGCGAACATAGAGCCGGGCAGCGCCCCCGCCGATTCGCCCGCGCATGAGGACAAGCACGCGCACCTTGGATATTGGGACCCGAGGTTTTCAAATCAGGCCTGGACCGAAAGAGCAAATTGGAGTGGCGAATCTGAGGATTCCTATCAGATGCTCTGGTTGAAGAGGGACCTCTTCAGGTACAAGGACGACCCGGACATCTGGAAGGTAGTCGTCTTCCACGCGCCGTTCGGAAGCTTCGAGAGCGATTCTCGCTACTGGCTCGCGCGGTTCTTCGAACTCGCCGGCGTCGACCTGGTCATCGCTGGACATGTCCACGTGTTCTCATTGCAAGAAACAACGCTCGATTATTCGCTGCGTTTTGAGAGTCCCGGCTCGCCAATCCCATTGGATAGAGCGAGTCAGGTCGCCCGGCAAGTAATCGTGGGAACCGGAGGCTACGGGAACTACAACATCCCCGAGTACTGCGAGCATCTGGGCGTGCCACGCCTGTTCGCCGATGGCAACATGCTCTACCTCGTCTTCTGGGACGCCAAGGCCGATTCCGATGGGGTCTTCGATTGCCTGATGCTGAAGGGCGTCGAGGGCTTCTTCAAGAGCACGTGCAGCAGTCCCAGGCGCTTCTCGGCGGAAGCCTGTCAGGGGAAGAAGGAAGGGGATATCTGCGTCTACTCGGGCACGCCAGATTATGGCGAGCGGACCCGGTGGTTCGGTCGCTGCCTTGTGCCCCACACCCGTGCGGAGGACGTCATCGGCGGCAATCTGGACGGATGGGGAGGGTGGGTCGGCGACCAGCCTTCGATGATGAGCATGCCTGGAACCTGGGGAGCAGGCGGTCAAAACGTGCTGCGTTGCATCCCCGCTCCGACGTCATCGCCGGTGATTGGCGATCCGGATGGAGACTGGGTGAGTTCGATGACGGACAACTGCCCCCAGGTCTGGAACCCGGATCAGCTCGATTGCGATGCCGATGGGTTAGGGGACGCCTGCGACGAGCCCGACATCGCGCTGGACCCACCAAACCTCACGTTGCTGGCTCAACCCCCCGGCTCTGTCGTGCGAAGGAGGATGAAGGTGACGAACTATGGCGGCGCCAGCTTGCCCGTTCGGCTTTCCCTGTCCGGCTCGCGAAACCTCTGGCTCGATACGGACATCATCGTTCCGTGCATCCCCGGTCGGCCCTGCATCGGGCCCTGTTCCACCGCCAACCCGACGCTCGACGCCGGGGCCTCCTGCCTGTTCGACCTCGTCTACGCCGGAACGCCGGGCGGCGCCGCGGAGCAGGCCGAGGTCTCGGCCGGCTGGCCGCTCGCCTGCGACGCCTGGGTCGGGGTCCAGGTGTCTGCGTGCTCGATCCCGGCCGAGCCGTCCACCATCGATTTCGGCCTGGTCGTCTCCGGGGCGACCGAGACCGATTGTTTTTCCGTGGTCAACGAGAGCATTGAGACCGTCACGGTGTCGGTGGAGTCCCTCGACGCCAGTCGCGGATTTCGGCTCGCGCCGGAGGACGGCGCGACCTGCGGAGCGATGGCCACGCTGGAGCACGGGCAGGCATGCCAGTATTGTGTGGCGTTCCACCCGACATCCGAGGGGAGGTTTTTCGACTATCTGGCCATTCGCGGAAGCTGTGGTGCGACGACGCTAGTACATCTTCGCGGCCAGGCGGTCCTGGAACCCGGCTGCGACCGGGATTCGAGATAGGAGGCGGGCCATGCAGACATTTCCAGGCCTTGCCCGTTCTCTGCTTCCGCTCTGCATCGTTCTGCTGCTTGGCTCGGGATGCAATGATCATCAGGAATTTCTGAGACTGGATGAAGATATCCTGTCGTTCAATTTCTCAGAAAACAGCAGGCAACTACTCATTTCTTCAGTAAGGTATGATCCCCAAGATCCTTGGACCAGTATTGGCGGAGCAAAGACCATCCGGGTCTTCGATCTCGAGTCGATGAAGGTGACGCACACTTTCCACTATCCTCACGGGATGGTGTCGCGGCCGGTGTATAGCTGCGCCGACCCGAACGTGATCGCCTTCGGGCTCTCCGAGGCGGAAGTCCCGGAGGGTCCCTACACGCCCATGAAGCTCACCTTCATCGATCTATCGACCGAGCGGGTGATCGCCGAGCTTCCCACCGAGCTGCTGCTACAGTCCGTACGGAAGAAGCACACATGGTACCCATTTCCAGATGGCGACTTCTTATGCAACCTGGAAAAAAACACGATGTACCTCGCTGCCCTCAAGGACAGGGTCCAGGCGGTGGATGGCAGTACGGGTGCCGTCAAGACGGAGTACCTCATCGCGGAGCCAGGCAATGAGGTCTATCGGTTGGTTTTTCCCTTTGAGCAGGTGGACCGTCTGGTGGTCGCGAATACGAGCAACTCTGACTTTCGAGTATTTCGCCTCTCGACCGGCGAATTCCTCGGCACCGTCACGCTGCCATCGCAGCTCCTGGGTCAGGGGATGGGCGACATGGTGCGCGTGGATGCCGACAAGCTGGTCCTGGAGTACACCGTGAAGGTGAGCCAGAGCACGTACGACGCCCATCTGCTCGTCGTCGACGTCGATGACCTGCGGGTGGTGGACGATTTCACCCTGAGCGGGAAGCATGTGTACATGCACTTTGCGATGGAGTACGGGAAGCTGCTCGTCGTTCTGGCCGAGGGAGACGACATCTGCGGCTCCATCGTCCGGTTCGACTGGAGGACCGGGGAGGCGGAGACAGTGTTCGATGTCTGCTCCGTGCTGCTTACCGGCCCCATCGCGCCGGTCCTCGACGCCGGCCGGGTGTACATTCAACCCTACGAGGCCCTGGGCCCGTCCACCTACAACGCCCGCTTCTATAGCTGGCCGGACTTCACCCTCATCGGCGAAGTGCCGAAGTCGTCTGGCTACTATGCGCTGGCCTACATACCGGAGCGAAAGCGGTTCGTGTTCGAGGACCTTGCGATCAACGGCCTGGCGTTCGTGGATCCGGTCGCGGCAAAGGAGACGGGCGACCTGTCCGGGGTATGCCGGCGGGTCAATGAAGGCAGTCTCATCGTGGACCCGGCCGGGCGGTACGCGGCGGTGGAATGCACCAGGAATTCTCCAGCGTCCATGGAGGATCCGACCGGCGCGGGCATCTCGGTTGTCAAATTGGATGGCTACTTGCCGAATGACCCATAGAGGTACTCCGGTTCCCCGCTTCGTAAACGGGAACATGATGTTCATGGTCTTCCTGGATCTGAATGATGGCGCGCACCACCCGATCGAGGGGAACCGCTTGCACACCTGCCTGATGATCAAGGGCGTCGAGTTCACCCCCAGCCGGGAAGGCGAAGGGATATACAAGAGCGCCTGCCAGCCATTGGATCCCAACAACCTGGCCGGAGCCTTCGGAAACCCGGCGGACCGGTTCCCGCAGTGGGAATGCCCGACAGGAAGCTTCAGCGAGGGCTCACCGTGCCTTCACTTCGACGCCGACTCGACGGGACAGCTCCAGGCCGTGCTCCCCGGCCGGTGCGTTCGGCCCCGCAGCAACTCAGCAGATGTTCTTGCCACATGGGGACCCGGCATGCGCTGCATCCCGCTGCCGCACTGGCTGAATCGGTAGGCGAGGCAGGTCATGAGAATAAACAAGATTTCCCGCAGACCGTCGCAGCACGCGGGTCTGTGTTTGTGGTATGTTCTGTTCCTGGCAGCAGTCATTTCATCGTGCTCCGATGACAATAAGGTTCAGTTTATTGGCGTGGACGATGTCGTGTGGAACTTTGATTTTTCAAAAGATGGCGAGCATTTATTTCTGATATCTGCATGGTACAGAAATCCTCCCGGAGCATCCAATAGCTGGTATCCGACGAATAACAAGATAGGCTCTTATAGAGCGCCAGGGTGGGAGCTCGAAAACACAGTTGAAAAACCGGATGGAGAAGTACTACATGTTTTCTCCTGTGCAAATTATGATATCTTTATTTCATCCGAATCCTTACATTGCGTGGATGAGGCCTGTGGTTGTTGCGACACACTTGTGGTCCGAAACACCATGTCAGTAGATGTTATTTCCCAAACAGAGGTGCCTTTCTATTGGGGGACGGCGCAGACCGCAGAATCAAACACCTACTTCTACCGCTGCGATCAAAGAGAAAACGAGCTATTTCTGTGGGCAAAACGTGACACGATATCAGCACTTGATGGAGACACGGGTAAATTCGTCAGGGATTACATCGCCCAGGACGTCGGGGAGTACTGGTTTTTCGAGATCCAGCATGACGCCGACCGATTGCTCCTGTTCGATCGCACCAACGACAAGATCTGGGTGTGGCGGCTCTCGACAGCCGAGCACCTGGGCACGATCGACGTCGTGCCGGGTTTCTATGATTGTGTCATCCAGGACGCCGACCACCTGGTTTGCACCGGTTACGACCCGTCCGCTCAGCCCACGGCGACGTATGTGGTGGAGTTGATCGATCTCGCATCCCTTTCGATCGAACGGGTCTTTCCGATCGGGAACTACTACCCGTTCTCCCACCCGCCGATCGCCATGCGCGGGAATAGAGCCATTGTCTCCGGCTGGGCCCACGACGAGAAGTCGTTGTTCATGTTCGACTTCGACACCGGAGAGGTGACGGTTCCACTCAAGAAAACCGGGGTGCCTGGCACCGGCACCGGGGGCACCGGCACCGGGGCTTGGGGAACCATTGACCTTATAAAATTGGGTTTCCAGGACGTTCCCCTGCGCGTCTGTGATGTGCCGGGGCGTTCCCTCGCTCGTCGGGATGATAGTTGCGCAACGCTCCCGGTCGAATCAATCCTGGAAACCGGGGGGGGGGAACTGAACTGTGGAACTGATCTGGGGGTAGTGGGGGATTATTCTGGGCTCGGGTAGAGGTGGCGCCGACCGTCGCGACCGCGAAGCAGCGTGCCCTGGCGGGTGCTTCGAACGAGGGCGTCCGGTTCCACGGGAACCTTGCCGCCGGTCCCCGGCAGATCGCACACGAACCGAGGCAGGCACGGGCCTGAGGCCTCTGCGCGCAATCTCTCCATCAGCCGGCGCGCGCGCTTGAGCGGAACCTGAAAGTGCAGCGTTCCGCGCGCTCGATCGAGCGAAAACAGATAGTAGGGTTTTACCCCGCACGAGAGGAGCGCTTCTCCAAGTGCCCGTTGTGCTTCAACCGTGTCGTTGATGTTTCGCAACAGCACCGCCTGATTGAGCAGCGGGATGCCGCCGTCGAGCAGGCGGCGCAGAGCCGCCCGCACCTCGGGGAAGAGCTCGCTTGCGTGGTTGAAATGAGTGATGAGCCACAGCGGCCGGTGGCGGCGCAGCCGGCGCACCAGCGCCGGCGTGATCCGGCCGGGGTCTGCAAGCGGCATGCGCGTGTGGACGCGAACGATCTCGACGCCCTCTCGGGCGCGGGCGGCGCGAAGGAATTCTTCGAGCCGCTGCTCGGGCAGCCAGAGCGGCTCGCCCCCGCTCAGGATTACCTCGCGCACCTCACGCAGCCGGCGCACCGCTTGCGCCAATCCCTCGGGCGTGGCCACCTCGGCGGGCGCGCCCCAGCGGCGCTTGCGGTTGCAATGGCGGCAGTGAATGGGACAGTCCGCGATGGTGAGGGCGAGCAGCCGATCGCGATAGCGCCGGATGAGCCCAGGGCTGGCCCGGAAACGCTCCTCGTCCAGCGGATCGGGGGAGCCCGGGCCTTCGAGCTCGGCGCGGTCGGGCAAGAACTGCCGGCACAGCGGATGGGCGGGATCCTCGAGCGGTAGCCGCCGGGAGAGGTACGAGGTCAATCGGAAAGGAAAGATGCGCTCCGCGGCCTCATCCCACAAGCCCGCGCCGACATCATGGCTTTTTCGATCCCGCGTCCGCGCCGACAAAAGGCCCGATCGCCTCGGGCCGCGCTCGCTCCCGAAACGTGCCGTGCCAGTTGGCGCTTTCTCTTTCATGTTCGCAAGAGGAGGGTGTCGCGATCGCTCAGCCAGCGCGGCTCAGAAGCGGTACACCACCCCCAGGCCGACCTCGCCCCCGAGCTGGAGGAAGTTCTGACTGCCCGCGGCGAAGAACTGCGAAAACACCATGGCTCCTTGCACCACGAAGCCGAAGCGCTGCCACGGGTTGAGCTCGAGGCCGGCGATGAGGTTGACATTGACCGCGCCGGCCAGTTCATGGAGCTTGAGCAATGACACTCCGACGCCCAGGCCGAGGAACGGGGTGAGCCAGGGCCGTACGAACCGGACCTTGGCCCCCGCCGTCACTGGCAAGAACCAGGCCTCGAAGGCCTTTCCCGGCTCGGTCTGCGAGCCTCCGGTGCGGCCGTTGAAGCCCATGCGCGTTCCGACCTGTAAGAAGAGGAGCAGCCACTCGCGCAAGAACACGTTGAGCTCGGCTTGGAGCATGAAGTTGAAGCTCTCCAGGTCTCCCGCGCCCTCCGAGTAGTCGCTGGCGCTCACCCCGGCCAGCACCAGCGCGGCCATGATCGGCGAAAAGGCGGCTCGCGAGGAGAGCCCCAGGGCCGCGCGGATCTCGGCCGCGACGTCCAGCACCGCCTGGATCTGCTCCTCGCCCTTTTCCATGCTGGCGCTGTGGCTGGCGCGCCCGATGGCCGCGGCCTTTTCCACGTCGACCGCCGCGGCGCTCACCACGATCCGGTCGCCCACCCGGCCCACGCTGCCCCACACCAGCACTCCGCCGCTCAGCGCGCGCGCGTGGTCGGCCATGCAGCGCGGGTCCTCTGGCGGGCATCCCAGCAGGGCCTGCATCTCTTCCAGGTTGAGGATGCGGGCGAGATCCGACTTGCCGATAAACTCGATCTGGCCGCCCTCGGCCAAACCCGAGAGAAACACCCCGGTGAGCGTTGCCGCCGTCCCCTCGGGAACGCCCTGGGGGGCGAGGTCCAGCACTGCCACCCTGCGGCCGTGCAACGGAGACGCCGCGGGCGCGTTCTCCTCCGCTCGGCCAGGACTTGCGCAGCACAGCACCATGGCTGCCGCGAGAATCAGTGTTCTCATGTGGGGCAATCTAGATCAGCGCAGAATGTGTTTCAAGCGGATATTCCGCGAAGGCGCAGGCCCTCGATAGCGCAAGCCGGGCGAAGGTTGCGCGCACGCTGGATCCGCGGGCGCGAGGCCGCTGGCTCCTCGCGGCCCCGGCCTCGCGCGCTCTGGATTTTCTGGCGCGAACGCGCTGGCTCTGTGCGGCCCCGCGTTCGCGCGCAAAGGATCCCAGTTGTATAGTTGTGTTGGTTCTTTCATCGCAAGATGAAGGGATTGCCTGCAATCCCTTCTTGATAGCGAATTCAGCCGAAGCCCGACCGCCGTCAAGGGCGAGCGAAGCGAGTCCCGAAGGGATCGCAGACCCTTGACGGCAAAGGTCGGGCGGAGGCTATGCAGGTGCGAGGCCGCTGGCTCCTCGCGGCCGCGGCCTCGCGCGCTCTGGATTTTCTGGCGCGAACGCGCTGGCTCTGTCTGGCCCCGCGTTCGCGCGCGAAGGATTTTTGTGGCGGGGATGCGCTGGCGGATTCAGTCGTCGCGGCGCAGCCGGAAGGAGTCGAGCTCGCGGGCGGCATCGGCGAGCCGGCCGGCGGCCAGCGCCGCCTCGAAGGCATCCGCGCACTCCGGGTCGAACTGGGTGCCGCGGTTGCCGGTGATCTCGGACGCGGCGCGCTCCGGCGAGCCGCCCTTGCGGTAGGGCCGGTCGGAGGTGATGGCGTCGTAAGTGTCGGCCACCGCAAGCAAACGGGCTTCGAGCGGGATCTCGGCTCCGGCCAGCCCGTCGGGATATCCGCGTCCATCGAACGTCTCGTGATGGTGGCGCACCGCCGAGACGATACGGTCCATGCTCACCAGCCGATCGATGTTGGCGATGTTGCGAATGATGTCGGCGCCCTTGGCCGGATGGGTGCGGATGACGGCGGCCTCTTCGGCGCACAGCTTGTCGGGCTTGTTGAGAACGGCCTCGGGGATGCCGATCTTGCCCACGTCGTGGAGCAGGCCGGCCAGCTCCACCGCCTGACGCTGCTCGCGGTCCAGGCCCAGTTCGCGCGCCAGCACCAGCGCGTAGGCCGTCACCCGCTGGCTGTGGCCCTTGGTGTAGGGGTCCTTGGCCTCGATGGTGGCCACCAGGGTGTGGATCACGCCCACGAACAGGCCCTGGAGGTCGGAGATGAGCCGGGCGCGCTCGATGGCCACCCCCACCTGCTTGCCGATGGAGGCCAGCAGGCGCAGGTCGGCCTCGCCGAAAGTGTCGAGCACCGCGGTGTGATCCACGTAGATGGCGCCCGTGTTGCGCCCACCCGAGCGGACCGGCACGCACATCACCGATTTGATCCCCTGGAGACTGATGCTCTCTCCGGCGCGGAAACGCTCGTCGGCGCCGGCGTCGGTGCTGAGCAGGCTGATGCCCTGGCGCAGCGTCTCCTCCACGATGGTGCGCGAGACGGCGAATTCTCCGCGGATGTTCGCGCCGCGCCGCATCCGCACCGAGCGCGGCTGGGGGACGCCTTCCCCATCCGCCATCAGCACGGCGGCGCGCGAGGCGCCGGTCACGTGCAGAATGGTCTCGGTGGCCAAGGTGAAGATGGTGTCGAGATCCCGCTCGGCGTGGATCAGGCTGGAGAGCTGGTACACCGCCTCGAGCTGGTCCTGCAGCCTCGCCACCGCGCGATCTTGCGCCGAGACGGCCGGGGCGCGGGGCAGCAGGCCCGAGTCGCGATCGTCGATGCGCACCCGCAGGGTGCGGCTCTCCGGCCGCGGCAGCTCCGCTACCATGCGCAGCTGGGCTCCCGGGGAGGTGACATCGGGCGAATCCCAGTCCTCGTGCGCGGCGACGAATTCGATCTCCAGGCCGCCCAGGCGAATGCGATCGCCGAAGGCCAACGGCTGCCGCTCCACCCGGTGGCCGTTGACGAAGGTGCCGTTCGAGCTCTTGAGATCCTGGATCTCCCACCTGCGCTCGTGGAACTGGATGCGGCAGTGAACCCGGCTTACGTTGGGATCGTCGACCTGGAGGTCGGTGCTCGGGCTGCGACCGATGGAGAAGGCGCGCTCCGGATCCAGCGGGTACCGGCGACCGCGCAATGCCCCGGCCACGACCGAGAGGACGGCGTTCATCCGCTGGATTGTGCCAGAGCGCCCGGCGCAAGACAACTTTCCGGCATCCTTGCAAGCGAGGGCGGGCGCGAGTATGGTGGCAAGGATCTCGCGCGGGAGAGCGTCATGATCAAGAAGATCGTCTTTGTTGCCGTGCTGGCGGCGGTCGGCTACATTGGCTACCTGGTGTGGAACAACCTCAACCCGAAGGAACGCAAGGTCGTGCAGGGCGCCGTGAGCGGCGTGGTGGAGAAGGGCAAGGAGGTGGCCAAGGACGCCGCCTCGGTCCTTACCGACAAGACCCGCGAGCTCATCAAGGAAAACGCCTCGGACAAGCCTGCCGCGCCCGAGAAGACCCCGCCGCCGTCTTCCACGCCGTGACCGCTCCGCCCGCACTTCCTCGACCCATGTCACACCCACTGGCATGTGCCGCGGCATGGTTTGCGGCCTGCTTCTGCGGATGGCTCTCGGGTTGCGCGTTTTCGGACGGTGCGCGTGATGGCTCGCTGGCCGAGGACGGCGCGCCGGACGCGGCCCTGGAGCCGGCGCCGGACGCCGACGGCGGCGACGGCGGGGGCCTGGCCGACGGCGGCGAGGGCGATGCGGGACCGGCGGAGCGGACGCTGCGGGCCGCGGTGCTGCTCGGCGCGGGCGGGTTCTTCGGGGTGTCGGGAGCGGATGCGCGCGGCGGGCTCGGCCAGGGAGCGGAAGCCTTCGCGATTTCGGCCCACTATGCCAACATCGCCTCGGGCGGACCGGAGAATCCCGCCGGGAGGGTTTACCTCTTCGCGCGGGGTCGCATTCCCGCATCCGTTGGCGAGGCCGCGCTCGTCCTGGAGCCGCCCGACGCGGCGCCGGGCGGTGGGTTCGGCTGGGCGCTGGCGGAGAGCTGCGACCTGAACGGCGACGGCGCGCTCGATCTGGCCGTTGGCAACCATCTGTACTCGACGGCCCCGGCGCCCAACTCCGGACGGGTGGTGGTGTTCTGGGGCGAAGCGGGTTTGCCGCTCTCGGCGGCGCGCGCGACGCTGCACACGCTGCCGCCGGACGTGGTGCGCCGCTCCGACTCCTTCGGCCAGAGCGTATTGTGCGCCGATATCGACCTAGACGGTCTCGGAGACCTGGTCGCCGGAGGGCAGAACGCCGGGCTCGCGGATACGGGCGTGGCGGGCGTGTTCTTCGGCTCGCGCTCGGGACTGGCCGCGGCCGCGGATGCCGTTCTGGAGCCGCCCGTGCTCGCCAGCCGCCAGTACTTCGGCGCCGGCCTGCTGTGGCAGGACCTCACCGGCGACAGCAAGGCCGATCTGGCGGTGGCCGGCTGGGGCCTGATCCGCGGCGCGGACTCGACCGGTCCGCATACCGGCGGCGTGTGCCTCTTCGATGGCGCCGAACTCGGCGCCGGCGCTCGGGGATGTCTGTTCCCGCCGGGCGGCGGCGAGATTCACTTCGGCCTGCCGATGGCCGTCGCGGATACCGGCTCGGCCAGGCTGCTTCTCGTCGGCGCGCCGGACGGGGGCGTGGGCGCGCGGGGGGCGATCTTCGTGTACCTGGCCGGGCCGGGGATTTCGTCGAGCGGGCCCGTCCAGGTCATCGAGTCTCCGCTGGCCGCGGACACCGGCTTCCCCTCCGCCTTGCTCTATCATCCCGATTTCTTCGGCCGGGGCCGGGGGGCGCTGCTGGTCGGAGCGAAGTACGGCGATCCGCCGGCGGGAGAGGCGGCGTCCGGCGTGGTGGTCGTGTACCCGCTCGATGCCGGCGGCGCCTCGTTTTCGCCATCTCACCGCTGGCTGGCGCACCCCCATCCGCGCGCCGGGGACGGGTTCGGCGCCGCGCTCGCCGGGCTGGGCGACGCCGACGGGGATGGCCTCTTCGACTTCTGGGCGGGAATGCCGGAACACCTGGAAGGCGACATCGTTGCGGGATTTCAGACCGGCGGAGTCGTGTTTTTCTACTGAACGGTTGATTTTCTCCCTCCCCTTGACGGAGACTGGGCAGGGCTCCTAGTATCGGACGTGGTTCCGGTCCGATGAGCGATGGAGCTCGACCCGTATCCTACGCGAGGAGAGAACACGATGATTCTCCGGATCTGGCTGAGTGTCCTGTGCGCGGCTTTCTGGCTGGTCCTGAGCGGATGTTCCAGCACCACGACCCTTCCCGACGGCGGGGACGCCGACGACGGCAGTTCCAACACCGACGGCCCCGTGCTCTGTTCCGGCCCGTCGGACTGCCCGTCCGGCTGGGATTGCGTGGACGGCGTGTGCAAACAGGTCGGGACCTGCTCGTGCAATTACGACTGCGACAAGGCGCGCAACGAGGTGTGCAACCGCGGCAACGGCAAGTGCGAGATCGGCTCGCCGCCCACCCAGTGCTCCAGCGACTGCGACTGCTACGCCAACGAGACCTGCAGCGGCTCCACCTGCGTCCCCAGCGGCGGCGACCAGCAGACCTGCCAGCAGGATTCCGACTGCCCCGACCCCGAGCACCAGGCCTGCCGCAACAACCGCTGCGTGCCCAAGTCCTGTGCCACTCGCGAGGATTGCGCCGGGGCCACCTGCCTGGTGTGCAAGAACAGCGAGTGCACCGCGCCGCCGCCGGTGTGCCAGGGCATCAACGACTGCTGCGTGGGATTCCACTGCAACTTCGGCACCTGCCTGCCGGACCAGACCGGCTGCCGCTCCGACTCCGACTGCCTGCGCTGCGGCTTCTCGACCGCCAACCAGTGCAGCGATCAGAGCGCCTGCCAGAACGACAACGACTGCCTGGACACCGCCTACCCGCGCTGCAACACCGACACCGGCGCCTGCCAGCCCGAGTGCATCTCCGACATCGACTGCAAGCTTCCGGGCCAGAAGTGCGTGAACTCCCACTGCGTCACCCCGGGCTGCACCCCGGCGAGCTGCCAGCAGGGCCAGTGGTGCGACGCCAGCGACGGCCAGTGCAAGCCCGGCTGCGACGAGAACGCCGACTGCGTCCCGCCCCAGACCTGCAACTACTCGACCCACCAGTGCGGCCAGACCGACTGCTGTGGCGGCGCCTGCAGCCCCGAGCAGTACTGCGACACCGTCTCCTGCACCTGCGCCGATAGCTGCGTGACCAACGTCGGCTGCGTGCTCGTGCCCTGCTCCACCGGCGTGTGCGACAGCAACCTCAAGAAGTGCCTGGTGTGCCCGGATACCTACCAGTGCGACACCGCCACCGGCCGCTGCCGCTGCACCGCCCAGACCGTCTGCCCCAACGGCATGACCTGCAACACCACGACCGGCCAGTGCGAGGGTGGCTCCACCTGCAACCCGCCCTGCCAGTCCGGCTACACCTGCGTCAACGGGCAGTGCGTCCCGAACGGGACCGGGCAGGACGGCGACCCCTGCATGACCGACGCCGACTGCTCGGCGGGGCTTTTGTGCAACAGCTCCATCTTCTGCATCATCTGCATGATGTTCTCCCAGGACTTCAACCCCGATTTCGCCTGCCGCTACGAGTGCTCGGTCCTCGGCGGCACCTGCCCCGTGCCCGACCGCACCTGCACCCTGTCCCGCTTCTATGGCTCCTCGGGAGCGCTGGATCCCAAGGGCATGTGCCAGGCGCCGTTCTGAGCGCCGGCGAGCGCCATCGCGCGACTGTGACGAGTCGGGCGCTGGCTGGGAGGTCAACGATCATCTGGGAAATGGCCATTCTGCTTCCAGGCCGTCCAGAGCATTGTTCCCGTCGAATCACCGGCCGCAGGAGACGAAGAGCGCGGCAATCGATCCTGACGCACGAGCCAACCGGATGGTTGTTGGGAGGTGTTCGATGAAGATACGGCGTGATCGGATCACATTCTGTCTGTGGCTGGCGTTTTTCGCGGCGCTATCGTGGGCAGCGTTTGCGGGTTGCGGCGGCGGGTCCAGCGGCGACGCCGGAGTGGACGCGAGCGACGGCGACGGCGGCGGCGACCCCGGGCCCAAGCCCTGCGCCTCCCACTCCGCCTGTCCCATCGGTATGATCTGCATGGCGGGCTATTGCACCGAGGGGACCTATTGTGCCAAGGCCTCCGACTGCCCGGCGGGGACGGTGTGCAACGTGATGCGCAACGTGTGCGAGCCCGAGCCGTGCAGCAGCGACGACGACTGCAAGAACAAACCCCTCACCCCGCACTGCCTGACCAGCTCGCAGCTCTGCGTCGCCTGCACCGATAATGCCCACTGCGGCGCGGACATGACCTGCGACCTTGCAAGCTACACCTGCAAGCCCATCGGCCCGGCCTGCGTGACCGACCAGGACTGCACCGAGCCCAGCAAGCGCCACTGCCACGACGGCAAGTGCTACGGCTGCTGGGACGACAGCCACTGCCCCGGCGGCGCCTGCCATCCGATCAACAAGACCTGCGTCCAGTGTACCCAGGACATCCATTGCTTCAGCCCGACGCCGAAGTGCAACACGGCCACCAACACCTGTGTCGCGTGCGTCACCGACAACGACTGCTCCGGCGGCCTCCACTGCAACCAGTCCACCGGCAGCTGCACCTCGGTCACCTGCACCTCGGCCAACGACTGCCGAAACGAGCCGGGCCGGCCGTTCTGCAATATATCGACCGGCGACTGCGTGCAGTGCCTGCAGTCCAGCGACTGCGGCCAGTACGCCTGGTGCCGCAACTTCTCCTGCCAGGCCGGGTGCCTGACCGACCCCGAGTGCGTGGAGAAGAACGGCGCCGATTACCATTGCGACGGCAACGGAAGCTGCTTCTACGCCGAGTGCGTCTCCGACACCGACTGCGCCGACACGCCCCAGACGCCCCATTGCAAGCTCGCCTCGTCGCCCGCCAATCCGCCCAAGTACACCTGCGTGGCGTGTACCCAGACCAGCCACTGCCCGGCCGACATGGTGTGCGACCCGCTGACCTTCGTGTGCAAGAACAAGCCCTGCTACGAGTACACCACCAACCCCACCCCGAACCAGAAATGCCAGGAGATCAACGCCTGCTACTTCTGCGACTCGGCCACCGGGCTGTGCAAGCCCATGGCCACCTTCACCGGCTGCTACGACGATCAGAGCCAGCCCTGCCGCTGCACCTACAACCCGAACGACGCCTACGCCCGCGGCGGCTGCTGTCCGGGCTACCACTGCACCAGCCAGGAAAAATGCGAGCGCAACCTCGATTGCCGCACCAATGACGACTGCCCCATCGACTCGACCTGCAACCTGACCTACCGCCAGTGCGAACACGTCTCGTGCTGCAAACCGGCCTGCACCTCGGGCACGGTGTGCAACGAGTCCATCTGCAGCTGCGTCACCTCGTGCTCGCAGGCCGGCGGCTCCTGCGATTCGAGCCACCCCTGTTGCCCGGGGCTCTTCTGTTGGGTCTTCATGTGCATCACTCAGTGATGCCACTGAATGGATTCTCTCCCATCGCTTGTGCGGATTGTCTTTTTTCGCTTCGGCATTTTGAGGATTTTCCAACCAGAATGGAGGGGAAGGGGCCCTTGACTGCACAGGCCGAGCGAAGGCCACATGCCAAATTGCGACCGGGAGACGGCCTTGCCAAGAGGGGTCGCGCCGGATAACGTCGGCCGCGAGGCAGGCGTGAACAACGAAGCCAGAAGCGAAGGCGAACTCAGCGCCGCCGAGATCGGCGCGCTGGCGGCCGAGGCTGCCTCGGCGCTCTACCGGCGCAGGCTCGACAAGGTCGCCGTCATCGATGAGCGCACCCTGGCGCTCTGGTTCGGCGAGCGGGCTCTGTGGCTTTCGCTTTCGCCGGGTCTTGCCTGGCTGTTCGTCACCGAGCGGCGACGCCCGGCGCCGGAGCGCCCTCCGGCCTTCGTGATGAAGCTTCGCGCCGAGATCGGCGGGCTTTTTCTGTCCCGGATCTGGGCGCCAGAGTTCGAACGCGCCGTCGAGATCGTCTTTGGCGCCGGCCCCGGTCGGCCGGAGCGGACGCTGGTCGCCGAGTTCTTCGGCCGGGCGCCGCGTTTGCTGCTTCTGGATGAAGAGCGCAAGATTCTCTACCCCGCCATCGGCCGCGCCGAGCCCGGCGTCCCATATCGCCTGCCGGATTCGCCGGTCTTGCGCTCCGCGGGCGGCATGCGCTTTCCGCCGCCCGACCCAGGGAGCCTCGCCTGCTCCCGCGCGGCCGAGGAGGCGTATCTGCGCCTTGCCGGCGAGCGGCGGCTCGAGGCCCGGCGCGCGCGCGTGCTCAAGGAAATCGCAAACGAGACTCAGCGCTGCCGCCGACGACTCGATCGGCTGCGCGCCGATCGCGAGCGCGCCCAAAGCGGCGCAAAGCTCATCCGCGAAGGGGAACTGCTCAAGGCCAACCTGCGCTCGATCCCGCCCGGCGCAGCGGAGGTTCTTCTGATCGATCCCGCCGCGCCGGATGGCGGCATGATCCGGGTGAGGCTGGACCCGGCCCAAAGCGCCGTCGAGAACATGCAGCGGATGTTCGCGCGGGGAAAGCGCCTTTGGGCCGCGCTTTCTGCGATCGAACGGCGCGTGAAAGACTGCGAGGAGACGCTTTCGGCTCTCGAAGAAAAACGCTCGCGGGCCGAAAAGGCGCAGGCGCTCGCCGATCTCGCCGCGTTCCCGCCCGCCGAAACGACGGCGCGCAAGACGCCCGCGTCTTTTCGGACCGAGCGCCTTCCATACCGCGAGTATCGCTCGAGCGGCGGCAAATCCATCCTGGTCGGCCGCTCGGCCAGAGACAACGACCGGCTGACGTTTGGCCACGCCCGGGGCGAGGACCTGTGGCTCCATGTCCGCGGCGGCTCGGGATCGCACGTGGTGGTCCGGCTAAACAGAGGCGAGACGGTGGACGAGAGCACGTTGCGGGAGGCGGCCCTGCTCGCGGCCGCGAACAGTTCCCTGTCGAAGTCGGACAAGGTCGAGGTCGGTTACACCAAGGTAAAGAACGTCCACAAAGCCCCAAAATCTCCTCCCGGCACGGTATCCGTGGCCAAGTTGAAGACAATCCTGGTGAAAATCGATGGCGAAACACTGGACAGGATAAAAGAAAAAATCATAAATAACAGATAGTTGAGATTATCGGCCATCCATTCAACCTCCTCTTCTCGCACCTTGTAATTCTTTGTGCGCATCAGTAGTAGTTTTCTTGACAGACACAGTGTAGGTCTTTAGTATACAAATAGATGATCCGAGGAAGGCGAACCGAAGCAAGCGAATCGAGGTGACGAAATGCACCGCAACATTCGCAAAAAGATCGAAAAGCCGAAAACGACCGAGCGCGGGCCGGGTCTCGAGCGACGCCACGAAATCGTGGGAACGGTGTTCGCGCTCGCGGGCGTGCTTCTGCTGCTTTCGCTCGTCTCATACCGCCCGGACGATCCGGTCCTCGAAAGCGCGGCCCGGCCGGCCGCCAATTGGATGGGTCTGGTCGGAGCCTACCTCGCGCGGGCGCTGCTGCGCTCGGCGGGCTGCGCCGCCTTCGTCCTGGTGGCGGCGCTCGGGTATGCCGCGGCGGTGGCGTTCACCCGCGGCGGCGTGCCGCTGCGCGCCCAGAAGATCGCCGGGTATTCCATGATGCTGCTCTTCGGCACGGCCTTCCTCCAGGTCGTCCTTCGCGGCTCGAGCCTGCTGGGTCACGCGCCGGGAGGCTTCGCCGGCGAGGTCCTGGGCGGTTTGCTCATCTCGCTGCTTTCGCCCGTGGGCGCGGGATTGTTTCTCACCGCCGGCCTACTGGTGGCGCTCATCCTGGTCACGCCGTTTTCGCTGGTCCAGGCCGGCCGGGCCTTGGCCATCGCCGCCCGTTTCTCCGGCCGCCACGCCGCCCGCGGCCTCTCGGCGGCGGGCGTGTTTATGGGGCGCGCCGCGTGGAAGGGCCTGTGCCTGACCGGACGGGCGTTGGCCCGCGAGGCGAAGGACTTCGCCGCGGGTCTTCGGGACGGGGCGACCCGGCCGCGCTTGGAAGAGCCGGCCGCTGCCGCTCTCGATCGAGGACCGGACGTCGGGTCCGCTCCCGTGGCCGTGGGCCAGCCGGTGCTGGCGTCGCCCGCGGGGAGCTGGTTCCTGGCGCCGCCGGTGTCCATGCCGCCGCTGGTCTCCCGCCCGGAACCGGTGGTGGTGACCGGCGAGATCCCGCCTCCGCCCGAGGAGGCGCCCGAGTCGCCCAAGGAGGAGAAGCCGGTCAAGAAGTCCTTCGCCGACATTCGCCGCCTGCGCGAGCCCGAGATCGTGATCCCCAAGGTGGCCGACAAGGTCGACGGCGATGAAGAGTCGCCCGAGACGACCGCCCGGCCCGCCACCCCGGCGCCGGATTACAAGAACTACCGCCTGCCTGAGCTGGACATCCTCCAGGTGGGCGAACAGAAGGAGACGGTGATCGAGCAGGATCGCCTGCGCGAATACGCCCGCAAGCTGGAGGCCAAGCTGGCCGACTACGGCATCGCCGGCCAGGTCACCAAGATCATGCCCGGCCCGGTGGTGACCATGTACGAGTATGCCCCCGGCCCCGGCATCAAGGTCAGCCGCATCGCCGGTCTGTCCAACGATCTGGCCCTGGCGCTGGAGGCCATGAGCGTGCGCATCGTGGCCCCCATCCCCGGCCGGGCGGTGGTGGGCATCGAGGTGGCCAACCGCGAGCGGCTGACGGTGTACGCCCGCGACATCATCGGGCACGGCAGCTTCACCCGCGCCCGCTCCAAGCTCACCATCGCCCTGGGCAAGAACATCGAGGGCCAGCCCTACGTCACCGACCTCAACAAGATGCCGCACCTCCTGGTGGCTGGCGCCACCGGCACCGGCAAGAGCGTGGCGCTCAACCTGATGATCTCCTCCATCCTGTTCCGCAACACGCCCGAGGACGTGCGCTTCATCATGGTGGACCCCAAGGTGCTGGAGCTCTCGCTCTACGACGGCATTCCGCACCTGCTGCTGCCGGTGGTCACCGATCCGCGCAAGGCCCACGCCGCGCTCAACTGGGCGGTGCGCGAGATGGAGCGTCGCATCCAGGTGCTGCACGGCGCCGGGGTGCGCGACCTCGACTCCTACAACCGCAAGGTCGAAAAGACGCTGGAAAAACGCGCCCAGGCTGGTGCGGATTCGGCGCCGCCGGAAGAACACGAAGAACCCAATCGAGCGGAGGCCGCGCCACCGGTCGAGGCACCCGCCTCCGTGCCGGAGCCGCCGGTCGCTCTGGCTCCTCGCCGCAAGGTGATCGTGATCGACAAGACCGCCTCCGCGCAGGCCGAACCGGCCCCGGTGCCGGATGCGCCTGCGCCCCAGAGCGCCGAGGTGGAGAAACCATCCGCGCCGGCCGATGTCGCACAGGCTCTAGCCGACGGCCCGTGCCAGAAGCTCCCCCACATCGTGATCGTCATCGACGAACTGGCCGATCTGATGATGACGGTGGGCCGCGAGGTGGAGACCAGCATCGCCCGCATCGCCCAGAAGGCCCGGGCCGCCGGCATTCACCTCATCGTGGCCACCCAGCGCCCCTCGGTGAACGTCATCACCGGCCTCATCAAGGCCAACCTGCCGGCGCGCATCTCCTTCCGGGTGGCCTCCAAGATCGACTCGCGCACCATCCTGGACCAGAACGGCGCCGAGACTCTGCTGGGCAACGGCGACATGCTGTTCCACCCGCCCACCACCTCCGAGATCCTGCGCATCCACGGCGCGCTCATCACCGAGGAGGAGATCTCCCGGCTGGTGGAACACCTGAAGAAGCAGGCCCAGCCCATCTACGACGAGAGCATCCTGGCCTCCACCGAAAACGCCGATCAGCCCGAGGGCGAGGGCCCGGCGGAGGACGAGGACAACGACGAGCTGTACGATCAGGCGGTGGCGGTGGTGGCCGAGATGGGCCAGGCCTCCACCTCCATGGTGCAGCGCAAATTGCGCATCGGCTACAACCGGGCCGCCCGCCTCATCGAGCGCATGGAGCGCGAGGGCATCGTGGGTCCCGCCGACGGCGCCCGCCCGCGCGAGGTTCTCGTCCGTAACCTGCAGGGCCCCGACGCCATCGCCTGAGCCCGCCTTCGGTAGCCGCACAGCTCTCTCGATCTTCGCGGCTTGATAATGCCCGGTTCGGTTTGAAGATGAAAAACCAGGGAACGGTAGGCGACAAAGGCTGTTCCATCCTTACGGCCAGTACTTCTTCAGATCCACCATCCACAGCGCCCCCTTGCCGGTATTGATGTCGTAGCTCTGGTACACCAACTTGTCTCCCCGGATGACGGGGCAACACTCGGAGAGTGTCGTCGAGAAGGTCACCTGCTTCTCTTCTCTGGTCTCAAGGTTGTAGACGAAGACGTTGCTCACCTCGTACATCCCGCTGCTTGTGCGATTGCCGTGGCGCAGGTCGGTCCAGCCGATGTATTTTCCGTTGACGAAGGGATACTCCTGATCGCCCGGATCCGTGGTGATCTGGGTGAGTTCGCCCGTCGAGATCCGGTACAGGTAGACGTCGGCGTTGGTGTAGCTTCCGTTGGTGCGGGACTCCCCGTTGCGCAGGTCCGTCCAGACAATGAGGTCGCCGTCGATGTTGGGGCTGAACTGGCGGACGAGATCGTCAGTGATGTTGCGGTACTCCTTGGTGGCGAGGTCGTAGAGTACGATCTCCTCGCAGAAGTGCCCCTTGCGATAGTCCTCCCAGACGACGCGGTCGCCGGAGATGGCCGGGAATGCCTGGATCATGGGCTGGGTGGTGAGACGCGTCTCGACCCCCGTCTCGATGTCATAAAGAAAGATCTCGGTGTTCTGCCCGCCGAGATCGTCCCAGAACCTCCGGTCGGCATACACCAATCTGGTTCCCGCAATGTCGATATGGCGAGGATCGAATAGTGGAAGATCTAGTCGGTATTGACGAAGGGAGCGAATATCATAGATGAAAATGCCCATTGACTCATTTTCCTTGTTCGTACCTTGGGCAACAATTCGGCGGGAGGCGATTCTGGGCCATGACCGCCAGGGATTTGGCCATTCGGGCCTTTTGTATGGGCATAGTGCTTTTTCTTCTTCCGTTTTTAATGAAATGAGAAACATCTGTCCATCCTTGTTTGCATAGACGGCGTATTCACCATCAAAGAAGTATCCCAAGAATGGAATTGAAAGGTAAGATAGTCGCGTTGAACCGAAGGTGTCTGGCTCCCCCAAACCAGTATGGGAGATTTGGTCGAGAAAGAAACAGCTGTCTAATCCCCCATCATTGCTGCCAACACCGGTCCAGGAACAGGAGAATGCAAGAGAGCAGATGGCAACAAGCGCCGTCATGCGCTGATACCGCTCTTTCATGACGTGGCCCTATCGGCTTATTCCGGATGCACATCGTTCCGGCGGGAGGGGCTTTCCGCCCAGTTCCGGGCTGCCCTCGCCGACTTCCAGTCTGGCGAACGTCCGGCCGGTGTTCTCCCTCACCAGAAATTCTATCCGGTGCCAGCCCGGTTCGAGCCAGACGCCGGTGGATGTCGACTCCCAACGGATGTTGTGGACGAACAGCGTCGGATCGCAGGCATCGCCGATCCCGTCGCCGTCCATGTCGGTTTGAAGCCAGTTGGGTACGTTGGGGCAGTTGTCCCGGTCGTCTCGGATATGATCCCCATCGGTGTCCGGCGCCAGCGCGAAGACCACCTCATTGCCCGGACTCGGTGGGTCCTGATCCACGGAAAGGACCATCTCGTTCGTCGGAAAGCGCCCGTTGCTCAGAAGGTAGAGCGTAAAGGGATCGAACATCATCTGTTCGGCGACTGGCGAGAGCACGGGCTCCAGCATCTGCCGCAGCCGCTCTGCCAGGCCAACTGTCTTGCCGTCCCCGTTCGTGATCAGATCCCAGATCTTCTCCGCGTTGAAGAAAAGGCCGGCCCAGTCCGGGATGTCGGAGTCCACCGAGATGCACATGAAGTCGTGATATTTCCCCATGTAGTCCTCAAAAAACTGCTGCTCCGAGCAGTCGAGGCACCACGTCCTCCGCGCCTGGTTGTGTTCATCCGTCCAGTTGCAGAAGGTGCGAACGGGCGCGAGTCCGTTCAGGCCGTTTGAATGAGGACAAGGGGGAGGAACAAACACCTCCCACTCGCATTTTTTCGTGCATTCGGCGATTGCTCGCGGGCGGCAGGGTGGTATCGGGTTCGACCAGGCCTGGAACGGTTCTGCTCGGATGCGGGAGACCTGAAAGGTCTTCCTGAGGAGTCCCGTTGGTCTCAGGCGGATGTTCAGCGAGAAGCGCGGGAAGTAGATCCGGGTGAGGTCACTCTGCTCTTCCGGCGGGAGCAGGAGGGTGAACTTGTCGAAGTCAACCCAGGCCGAGATCTCAGGAGCGGACTCAGGATGATCGCGGTCGATTTCCCAGCCGATCCTGGCCCGATCGATCCTCAGCGGTTCGGTGGGATCGATTCGCAGTGGAATGGTCGCGGCAAGGAGCTGCGCTCTGAGACCGAGGTCCATGAACGTTCGAATGACACCAATCGGCTCGTACAGCGAGCAGGCACCCGCGCAGGGCCAGAGCAATGGCAGGCACTCGGGAGGTGCGCCGACCAGGAGCGGCTCGTACTGATGAAAGAACCTGCCCTCGATGCAACGCGGCGAGAAGTAGTTGTTGAAGAGCTCGAAAGGGCCCCGGCTTTCGGTTTCCCGCAAGAAATATCCCGCGCCCATGGTAACCGCCCCGTGCGGGTACAAGCGCCCTTGGCCGGACACCCATGGTCCTTCATGAAAGGTCGCTTCCTCGTCCAGGTAGGGGCAACCTACCACCCCCACCCCGGCCAGAAGGATGATGGACATGAAAAGAGCCGTTCTCCTGAGTCCCTTCATTGGCCGCCTCCTGAATTCGGTGGTTTCCTTCAAAGATTATGGTCTGTTGGTTCAAGATGATGCAATAGGACGCGGGTTTTCAACGACCCGTTTACCTGATTTTTCGCGGGGCGCTTGAATCGCCGGGCCGGGGTGTGCTACTCGATCCCTCTGGTTCAGCAGAGCGGCGGTCCCGCCACCCGAACGGAGGGCGTCTCGATGAGCACGGACGACAAGAGCCTGGATATTCCCATCGACGTGTCCAATTCTCCGCCCGGCGACTCGTCCTCCACCGGCGCGAGCGGCGTGCGCCTGGCCGAAGTCGCTCCCCAGGCCTTGCCCCTGCCGGGCGCGCCGGGCAGCCAGCCGGCGCCCTACGACCCCAAGCAGGCGCCATTGTGGCAGGCGCTGCTGGCCGAGTACGAGAGCGAGATCGCCGCCATCGGCAACGTTCCCGCCGCGGCCGAGCTGCACTACGAGTCCGGCCGCATCTGGGAGGAGAAGCTGGCCCAGCCGCGCAACGCCTGGAACGCCTACAACCGGGCCTTCCAACTCGATCCCCGGCTCATCCCCAACATCCATGCCGCGCGCCGGCTGGCGTCCCAGGTCGGCAACTGGAACGCCACGGTCAACATCATCGACTCCGAGATCGCCGCCACGCAGGATCCGGCGCGCCAGGCCTACCTGTACCAGCGCAAGGCGCTGATCTTGGAGGAGAAGCTCGGACGGCAGGACGAGGCCCGGCAGGCCTTCGAGGCCGCTAGCCGGCTCCAGCCCGACAACGTGGAGCTGCTGCGCCAGATCGAGCGGCTTGCGCTCGCCGCGCAGGACTTCGCCCGCGCCGTCGAGCTGCGCCAGCGGGAGATCGAGCTGACCGAGGACCCGAACCTGCGCGTCCAGCTCCTGCTCTCCGCCGCGCGCATGCGCGAGGCGGCCCTGTCCGACGCCGCGGGCGCGGAGGAGATGTACCAGAAGGCCCTGGCCATCGACGCCGGCAACACCGTCGCGCTCTCGGCGCTGCGGCGTTTGTACGGCGAGAAGCGCCAGTACGATCGGCTGCTGCAGATCCTGGTCCAGGAGACCCAGGTTCCGGGCGAACCGGTGCAGGTGGCCATGCTGCACTACCAGCGGGCCCGCATCCTGCGCGAGCAGCAGAACGACCCCGAGGGAGCCATCGAGGCCCTGCGCGCCGCGCTGGGGATTCTTCCCGACGACCGGCTGCTTCTTTCGGAGCTGGCCAGCCTGTACGAGAGCCTGATGCGCTGGCAGGAGCTGGTGGAGGTGTACGAACGCCTGGCCCAGGTGATCGGCGACCGCCAGGAGCTGGTGTCGCTCTATTTCAAGATGGGCAACCTGTGGGAGGAGAAACTCTTCAACGAGGACCGGGCCATTCCGCACTACCGCAAGGTGGTGGAACTCAACCCGAACTACCTCCCGGCGCTCCAGGCCCTGGGCAAGCTGTTCTCGCGCAAGGGCATGTGGAAAGAGCTGGTGGGGATGTACCAGATCGAGATCGGCGAGAGCCCCGATCCCAAGACCCGGGCCATGCGCCTGTACAAGCTCTCGGAGATCCTGGAGGAGCGTCTCGGCGACGACGCGGGCGCGATGCAGGCGCTCGAACAGTGCCTGGAGCTCAACCCCGGCTACCTGCCTGCGCTCAAGGCCCTGGGCCAGCTCTATACCCGCTACAACCGCTGGGAGTCGCTGATCCAGATGCACGAGAAGGAGATCCAGGTCACCGCCGACCGGGACCAGCAGGTGTTCTTGCTCGATCGCATCGCCGGCCTCTGGGAGGAAAAGCTCAACAACGTGGACAAGGCCCTGGAGACCTACCAGCGCATCCTGGACCAGAACCCCAACTACCTGCCGGCCATCCGCAACCTGAGCAAGCTCTACATCAAGGCCGATCGCTGGGCCGACACCATCCGCATCAACGAACTGGAAGCCCAGCTGGTCAACGACCAGAAGCAGGTCATCTCGCTGCTGCACCGAAACGGCGAGATCTACGAGGAGAAGCTCAACGACAAGGACCAGGCCATCGAGACCTACAAGAAGGTGCTGGCGCTGGCGCCCAACTACCTGCCGGCGCTGCAGAGCCTGGGGCGGCTGTACTTCATCAAGGGCCGTTGGGAGGACCTGATCTCCATGTACCGCCAGGAGATCGAGGTCACCCAGAACGAGCTGCAGCAGATCACCCTGCTGTACAAGATCGGCGAGCTGTACGAGGAGAAGCTGGTGCAGGAGGACAAGGCCATCGTGGCCTACCAGGAGGTGCTGCGCATCCAGCCCGGCAACTTCCCGGCGCTGAAGGCGCTGGGCCGCATCTTCGCCAACAAGCGCGACTGGGAGAACCTGCTGGAGGTGCTGGAGAAGGAAGCCGCGGCGCTGGAAGACCCGCAGCAGAAGGCGCTGTCGCTGCTGCGCGCCGCCGAGATCTGGGAGACGCACCTGAACCGCCCCGACAAGGCGGTGGACATGCTGCAGCGCATCCTCCAGCTCTGTCCCGATCACCCCTCCGCGCTGCGCTCGCTGGTGCGCCTCTACACCCAGGGCGGCAACTGGCGGGAGCTGCTCTCGGTGCACGAACGCGAGCTGGCCGCGGCAGCCCTGGACGGCCCCAAGGCCGAGCTGCTGTGGCAGATGGCGGACATCCACCTGCACCGGCTCAACGATCTGGCCAAGGCGGCCGAGTGCTACGAGAAGATCCTTTCGCTGCGCCCGGGCCACCTGCCCTCGCTGGAGGCGCTGGAGCGGATCTACCTCAACCTGCGCAACATGCCGGCGCTGGCGCGGGTGTACGAGGCCTGGGCGGCGCGGGTGAGCGATCCCCGCTGGCAGGTTTCGCTGCACATGACCCTGGCCGACATCAAGGAGAACCGCCTGCAGCCGCCGCAGCAGACCGGAGAGCACCATCTCAAGGCCCTCTCGCTCGACCCCCACCATCCCGACGCCGTCCGCTCGCTGGATCTTCTGTATCACAAGTTCGGCACCTGGGCCGGGCTGCGCCAGCTCTACGAGCGGGAGCTCGCGGTGGCAACCACGCCGGAGGAGGCGCTCGATCTGTGCCTGCGCCTGGGCGACCTGGCCGAGTGGCGGCTCCAGGATCCGGCGCTGGCCCGGCACTATTATCAGGAGGCCCTGCGCATCCGGCCGGACCATCTGCCCACCATCAAGGCCCTCAAGCGGGTCCACGCGCTGAGCGGCGACCTGCAGGAGATGATCGGCCTGCTGCACCGCGAGGGCCAGGTGACGCGCGACCCGCGCCAGGCCATCGCCACGCTGCTTCAGGCGGGCCAGATCTACCGCGACCGCTTCAACGACTTTGCCCGGGCCGCCGAGTGCTTCTTTCGGGTCCTGGAGCGCGAGCCCCGCGAGGTGCAGGCGTTCCAGGCGCTGGAGGCGCTGCTGTCCAGCCAGAACGACCGCGAGCGCCTGGCGGTCCTGTACCAGAACCGCCTGGCGGTGACCGACGACGGGCGGATCCAGGCCGAGCTTTTGCTGAAACTCGGCGGCCTGTACGCCGAGCATCTCGGCCGGCCTCAGGACGCCGCCGAGGCCTACCGCCGCGTGCTCCAGCTCAACCCCAACCACGTGCCGGCGCTGACCTCGCTGGCCGGGCTCTCCATGTCGCTGGGCGACTGGGATGGCGCCATCCAGCTCCTTTCGCGTCTGATCGAGCTCGGGGGCGACAACGCCCTGCTGGTCTGGGCCCATACCCAGCTCGGCATCTTGTTCCAGGAGAAGAAACCCGACATGGACCGGGCGGTGGCCGCCTTCCAGCGGGTGCTGGAACTCGAGCCCTCCGACATCGGCAGCCTGCAGCAGCTCAAGATGATCTTCATCGCCCGCCAGCAGTGGTCGGAGGCGGCGGAGGTGCTGGGGCGCATGGCCGAGGCGCTGGTCGCTCCGGCCGAGAAGGCGGCGGCGCTGTCGGAGCTCGCCCGGATCTACGAGACCGGCGTCGGCAATCCCGACATGGCGGTCCAGACCTACCGCGCGCTGCACGCGCTGGCGCCGCAGGACGTGACCGTGATCCAGAAGCTCGGCGAGCTCTACGAGCGGCTGGAGCGCTGGGGCGATCTCATCGAGGCCTATCAGGCGTTCATCCGCCTCCTGCCGCCCGAGCGCGCCCACGAGGCGCTGGAGCTGCACCTGCGCATGGGCAAGCTCCAGCAGGAGAAGTTCAACAACGCCGAGAAGGCCATCCTGGAGTACCGCAAGGTGGTGGAGCTGAACCCGCGCCACACCGAGGCCATCCAGGCGCTGGCCTCGCTCTACGGCCGCTCGGGGCTGTACTACGCCAACGCGGTCGAGGAGCATCGCAAGCTGCTCGAGATCAACCCATTCCGCATCGAGTCCTACCACGAGCTTCGGCGCATCTTTCAGGAGCAGCGCGCCTTCGACAAGGTGTTCTGCGTGTGCTCGGCGCTGCACTTCTTGCGCGCGGCCGATCCCGACGAGGAGTTCTTCTATGCCGAGAACCGCGCCAAGGTCCCGGAGCGCACCGGCGAGCAGCTCCAGGCGGAGGAACTCTCGCGCTGGCTGTCGCACCCGGCGGAACGCGGCCTGGTGCGCGACATCGTCGCCATCGCCGCCTTCGAGCTGTCGCGGGTGCTCCCGCCCAACCTGGATCGCCACGGTGTCGGCAAGAGCAACCGCGCGCGCAAGGACGACCCGGTGCGCGCGTTGCTGCTATCCCTCCAGGCGGCGCTGCCGGATCCGGTCGAATTCGAGCTCTACATCTCCAACCAGCCGACCTTCGCGGTGGCCATCGAGAACACCGAGCCGCCCTCGCTCATCGTGGGCGAGGGGCTGATCAAGCGCACCAACGTCCACGAGCAGCGTTTCGCTCTGGCGCGGGCGCTGTATCTGCTGCGCTCGGGCGCGTTCTTGCCCCTGTCCATCGGCGCCAAGGAACTGGCGCGGCTGGTGGCGGCCGCGGTGCACCCCTACCAGCCGAATTGCCCGCTGGCGACCTTCCCCGGCGAAGGCATCCCGGAGCTGGCCAATCAGGTCCGCAAGGCCCTCTCCGGCAAGCGGCGCCGGGCCATCGAGGCGCTGGTGCGCGAGCAGGCGCCCGAGCTCATGCGCCTGCCCGACTACGAGGGATACCTGCGCGGCGCCGAGCATTCGGCCAACCGCGCGGGCCTGGCCCTGTCCAACGACCTGGCGCAGGCGATCCTGCACGTGAGCCGTCTCATCCCCGAGCTGCGCGACCTTCGCCTCAATACCACCGACGAGTTGGCGAACGCCATGGGCCGGCATCCGGCCGTGTGCGAGCTGCTTCGCTTCGCCGTGTCCGAGGAATACTTCCGCCTGCGCGCCCGGCTCAAGACGGCGCTGGTTTGACGGATCCGCGGCATCGGGCAGTCCCGCAGGCCGGACCCGGATGAGCCGGGGCGCGATGGCGGCCGGCGCGGGCGGCGATGGCCGTCCTTGCGATCAGGCGTTTTCGGGCTTGGGCGGGGCGGCCTTTTTCGCGCCTCGGGCGGAGATCTTCTTTCTGGGCTTGCCGCTCTTTTTTCCGTGAAGAGCGGCGTAGCGCGCGCGCTGGTAATGCTTGGAGCAAAGGCCCTTGCTGCGCGCCGGGTTGTTGCAGCCGCGAATGGTGCACTTCTTTGGCTTCTTGCGGGCGCGGCCGGCCGAACGGGCCTTTCGGCCCTTGGCCTTGTACTTGCCTTTCGATGTCTTTTGCCCGCGCTTCGGCCGGACGCCGGTCTTCGGGGGCCTGGCGGCGCTCTTGCCGACGCGCTCGGCGACGACCTTGGCGATCTGCGCGCCCAGGTAGGCGATCAGGCGATCGAGACTTTTTTGCAGATTGGGTGGACGGGGCATGAGGACTCCTTTTGATATAAAACATGCGTATCATCAATCCATCGATTGCGCGCGTCAAGATAAATGTTTGAATGTATGAAAATTTCGGGCGGCGCCGGCCGGGCCGCTCAGTTCGGCCGCGACTCGAGGTGGAGGCGGTGCAGGGTTTCGAACAGCTCGGCCCGGTTGCGGCGAACGACATAGCGCCGGATGCGTTCGGCGTCGCGGTGGTGGATCTCGGTGAAGACCACCGCGGTCTCGCAGGTCTTCTCGTTCGCTCGCTCGCGGATGACTCGGGCGCATGTTTGGACCGGGACTTCCTCGTCCGGAATGGAGAACTCGAGCTTCAGATAGCCGGGATAGAGCGGCGCGTCCGAGGCCGAGCGCATGAAGCGCATCCCGCCCTCGCAGATGTCCTCGATCCGCGCGAGGCGCATCCCGTCCCGCGACTTCGCGTTGACCAGAACGTTGAGAGAGGCTCTCAAGAATTCTCGGTTCTCGGTCGAGTTTTCCATCGTCTCCTCCTTGGGTTCGATGGCTCCGTGCCACCTACATGTCATATTCTATCTTACATAGTAGGATGTCAAGAAAATTGCCGGGATTGGCGCGCTTCGTTGACAGGAAAAATCAAACGTGGATATGTTGCGTTCGTAATTCTACTCGATGGAGGCCTGGCGATGAGGTTCTTCTGCCCCAAGTGCGGCACGCGCCACAACCGGGAGGATGCGGACATCCCCGCCGAGGGAATGACGGTCAACTGCGAAAAGTGCGGGTTCGCCATCTCCATCAAGGGAAAGGCCGCCAAGGCCGCACCCTCCAAGATCTCGCCCGCGATCGACGCGGCCGAGATCGCGACTCCCGAAGACGACGACGATGACGATGACGCCTTCAGCAAGACCGTGCGGGTGGACTCTCCGTTCGCGGCGACGCTGCAGCAGATGAAGGCCGCCGAAAAACCCGCGCGCCCGTCCGAGAGTCTGCGCGCCGCATCGGAGAGGCCCGCCGCGGCCTCCCGGCCCATCAAGAAATCGGCCGCGTCCGCCCCGGCGCCGGCTGCCGAAAAAAAGCTTGCGGCGGCCTCCCGCCCGCCGCAGGACGCCGAGCCGAAGGTTGCAAGGACCGATGAGATCCCCGCAGCCCGGCCCGTTTTCGAGACGAGTTCCACCGACCTGGAACAACCGAAGGCCGCGCCCACCGCGGCGAAGGCGAAGCCGGAACCGGAGCCGGCGCCCGAGCCGCATCCGACTCCCGCGCCCTCGCCGGCTCCGGCGGCCGGCGATGTCGAAAAGACGCCGGTCCCGGCTCTTTCGCCGGAGCCGGCGGCGCCGGCGGCGAAATCCGCCAGTGTCGCCCCGGCACCGCCCGCCGCCTCCCCGGTGAAGACCCCGTCGCCGGGCGCCGGGATGCTAGCGCGCTATCTCGATTTTCTGCACCTTGGCGGCGGTAGCGGCGGCGGGTTTCGCTTTCGCGATCTGTTTCTTGCGCTCGCCCATCCCTTCGACCCGCGCAAGCTTCTCGCCGCGGCGGCTGGGATCTTCGCCGGCTCGCTCGTCTTCTCCGGTCTGATCTACCTCGGCCATCTCACCCGCAGCGGCATCGGCGCCACCGTGGCCCTCATCCTGGCTTCGCTGGCCCTCGCCGCCGCCACCATCACCGGATTGGCCGTGAGCACGCGCTCGGCGGAGCAGGAGATGCTGGCCGGCCGGCGGCTGCCGTTTGGCGAGAGCGTGAAATATGTCTTTTCCCACCTCAACGGAATTTTGGGCACGCCGCTCCTTTTCGTGATCGCCGTGCTGGTGTTTCTGCTCGGCGTGGCCGCGCTTTCCTGGGCCGGGCGCATTCCGTTCGCCGGTCCCATCCTGTACGGGCTGACGTTCCTCGGCTCGTTTGGCCTGGCGCTGCTGGCCGTGCTCGCCTCGCTGGCGTTGTCGGTGGCGCTGTTCTCCTACCTGCCGCTGCTCGGAAGCGCCAGCCTCTCGGCCGCGGCCGGCGCCCGCAGCATCTTCTCCTTCGTCCTTCAGAATCCCGGCCGGTATCTGCTCCACTATCTGCTTGCGGGCCTGGTGACCGTCGCGCTCTATCTGATCGTCGGCTGGCTCTTCGGCCAGGCCTTCTCGGTGATGCTCCAGGTGGCGGGTTCGCTCACCCACCAGGACCTCGGCGCCATCCTGGTGGAGGTCCCGGCCTTGCTGCTCGCCCCGCTGCTGTTCGCCGCGCCGGCCGGGATCGCCGGCGCGCTGGCCGGCGGCGGCGGCGACTGGCCCGAGAAGGTCGCCGGTTGGCTGGTCGGCCTGGGCTGGGTGGCCGTGCTCTCCGTGGCGCTGGCCTTCGCCCTGGTGTACTTCTTCGGCGCGGGCGCGGTGAGCTTCCATCTGCTGAAGGACCGCGCCCGGGAGCGCGGGGAGGGAGCATGAGCCGGCGTCGTCTCCACCTCGCAGCGGCCCTGGCCGGCGCCGGGCTTGCCCTGGCCTGCGCCGCGGCCCGCGAACAGTCGCCCTCGGACCTCAAGACCGTCGCCAACCTGTTCCAGCGCAACGTGCGCTGGCAGTACAGCGACCTGGCCGCCGCGGTGGTCCGGGCGGATTGCCGCAAGGCGTTTCTGGATCTCATCGAAGACGCCAAGGACGACGTTCACATCACCAACTACGAGCTGCGCTCGATCACCCCGCAGCCGGGCACGACCCGCGCCACGGTCCGCATCCAGATGAGCTTCTACCGCCTTCCCTCGACGGTCGTCCAGAACGAAATCGTGGAGCAGGTGTGGGAGGAAAAGGAGCACAACTGGACCCTGGTGAGCCAGACGGGCGGCCCGTTCCCCTTCCCGCCGCCGGGTTGCGCGGACGGCGCGGACTCGGCGCCGCCTGCCGATGCCGACCATGCCCCATCGGACCCCCAGAATCCTGTCCGATGACGAGGGACTGCTGTCGCTCTTCAAGCCGGCGGGCTGGCACACCTTCCCGGGCGGAAGCGGCCTTGCTCTCTCCGCCTGGCTGGTGCAGCGGCACCCGGAACTCGCGGCGGTGGGCCCGGCCGCCGCCCCGGCGCTGCTGCACCGGCTGGATCGCCCCACCTCCGGCTTGATGCTGGCGGCCCGGACGCAGGAGATGTACCGCGCGCTGCGGCAGGCCTTTTCGCATGGCGAGGTCGTGAAACGCTATCTGGCCCTGGTCGAGGGCGAGCCGGACGGGCCGCTCTGCTGCGATCTTCCTCTGGGCGAACGGTATCGCCGCTCCAAGAAGGTCCAGGTCGTGTCCGATCCGGCGGCGCGCCGGGTGCGCCGGCCCCTGCCGGCCCGGACCGAGGTCGAGCCGCTCGCCAGCGCCGGCGGGTTCACCCTGTGCCGGGTGACCATTCACACCGGGGTGCGGCATCAGATCCGCGCGCACCTGGCCCACCTCGGCCATCCGGTGGCCGGGGACGGGTTCTACGGGGCCCGACGGAGCCTCGCCGGCCTGGGCGAGCGCATCTTCCTCCACGCCAGCGAAGCCGGCTTCGACCACCCGGCGGATGGGCGGCCCCGGCGGCTCTCGTGCCCGCTGGGGGAGGACCTCGCCGGCGTTCTCGATGCGCTGGGATTTTCCCGGCGGGCGCTGCCAAGGTGAGCCGGCCCGCCCGCGGCAAAAAGGGAGAAAACGTGCCCGATTGCCTCAACTGCCATGCCGAGCTTCCCGCGGGCGCCACGTTGTGCCAGCGCTGCGGCGCCGACCAGGAAAGGCTCCGCCAGGCGCTCTCGGCCGCGACGCCCTCGTCCCGCCCGGCGGACCGGATCCCGAGAGCCTTCGAAGACCGCCGCCCGCTCCCGAAGTGGGTGCGCTTTCTGCCGCTCCTTTTCGCGATCGCGGCCCTGACCTGGCTGTTCTGGCCGAAACAATTCCCGTCGGTCGTCCTGCCCGTCTCGAAGCACAGCAAAAGCGTGCGCGACGAATGTCTGGGCCGGGATGCCTGCATCGTGGTGTTGCTCGCGCCGTGGTGCCCGCATTGCCGCGATGCCGTCGGCGTCATCCAGGCCCTGCGGGAAAAAACCAAATCCAGCTCGCGGCTCGGCATCCGCGTGGTGCTGATCTCCGACACCGAGGAGAACCTCGAGGCCATGGCCGAAAAGATTGGCGGCGTGGTCTTTCTGGACATCGAGCGGCGCCTGGTCAAAAAGCTCGGGCGACACGGCGTGCCGTACTGGTATCTGGTGAGCGCCGGCGGCACCGTGCTCAGCGAGCTGCCGGGCCTGGGGGGCGCGGCGACGGTGCTCAAGCACCTGGGCGCGGAGCCGTGAGCGCGGTTCGCTTGCCTTTGCCGCCCGCGGGAACCATAATCCGCCCATGCCCGAAAGACCCGCAACCTCGATCGATCCGGCCCGCTGCAACGGCTGCGGGCTCTGTGTCAAGGTCTGTCCCAGCCAGACCCTTTCCATGGTGGACGGCAAGGCGCGGGTGACCGGCGACCGCTCCATCCACTGCGGACATTGCGCCGCCATCTGCCCCACCGGCGCGGTGAGCGTGGCCGGGCTCGATCCCCGGCTCACCGAACTTCGGACCGTGGAAAACCGGCCCGGCTGGCTGCCGTACGGGCGCTTCGACGCGCCGGCGCTGGCCCAACTGATGAAGTCGCGGCGCTCCAGCCGGATGTTCCTCGACCGCCCGGTGCCGGCGGACTTTTTGGACGACCTGGTGCGGGTCGGCATCACCGCCCCCTCGGGCACCAACAGCCAGCGCTGGAGCTTTGTCATCCTGCCCGACCGCGCGGCGGTGATGCGCCTGGGCCGGGCGGTGGCGGATTTTCTGCGCCGGCTCAACCGGCTGGCGGAGTCGGGCGCGGCCCGGTTGCTGGCCCGGGTCTTTCTCAAGGACGCGCTGGGACAGTATTACCGGGAGTACTATCCCTCGGTGAAGCAGGGTCTGGAGGATTTTGAGCGCGGCGGGCGCGACCGGCTCTTTCACGGCGCGCCGGCGGCCATCCTGATCGGGTCCCATCCCGGCGCCTCCTGTCCCGCGGAGGACGCCCTGCTCGCGGCCGGGCAGATGACCCTGTTCGCGCACGCCGCCGGATACGGCACCTGCCTGATCGGGTTCGCGGTCGAGGCCATCCGGCGGGACGGGCGCATCCGCCGGCTTCTCGAACTGTCGCCGGGAGAGCAGATCCACGCCGTGGTGGCGGTGGGCAAGACCCGCGAGTGGTACCGCAAGCCCGCCGACCGCCGCCCCCCTTCGGTGCGGCGCTGGCCCGCCTGAGCGCGGGCGGCCGGCATGGACGGCGGGACCGTCTCCGGCTAGAATCGTGCTCATGAGACTGGTTGGACCCATCGCCGTGGCGACGATCGCCGGGTTCGGGTGCGGGCTCGTCTCCTGCAGCAGCGGCTCCGCCTGCAAGAACGACACCGACTGCCCCGGCCTGGAGCGCTGCCTCGACGGGGTGTGCAAGATTCCGCCCGACCCCTGCGCCTCGGTGACCTGCCCGCCCGGCCAGGTGTGTGCCAAGGGCCGGTGCTTGCCCGATTCGACCGATGCCGACGGCGACGGTTTTGCCGTGGTCACCGATTGCGATGACGACGACGGCGAAATCCATCCCGGCGCGGCCGAACGCTGCAACCAGAAGGACGATGACTGCGACGGCAAGACCGACGAGGACAACGCCTGCCACCTGCCGTGCTCGCCCGCGAGCCAGGCGCCCTCTCGGGACCATCCGCCCTTCCCGTGCGACGAGAAGACCGCCTGCGATCTGTGCGCGAGCTTCGAGGGGAAGGAGTACTTCTGCCGCAGCATCCAGGGCCAGCCCTACGATTTCGTCGCCCTGCCGGACGGCGCGCCCTGCGAACCGTCCCGCCAGTGCCAGCGTATGCGTTGCGCCTCGTCGGTGTTCCATTGCTCCGTGTCCGGCGGCGGCTGGGTGGATGGCGACATCCCCACCGCGGAGACCGAGGTGTGCGATGGGCTCGACAACGACTGCGACGGCAGCCGCGACGAGGCGGGCGCCGAGCAGAGCTGTCCGCCCCGCGAGGGCGCCCGGGCCCTGTGCGTGGCCGGCCAGTGCGCCTTCGAGTGCCTGCCGGGCCGGCACGAGTGCGGTGATCGCTGTCTGCCCGACGACTCGGTGGCGAGCTGCGGCGATCGCTGCGACCCATGTCCGGCTCCGGCCCACGCGGACGCGGTGTGCGTGGGCGGCCGCTGCGAGTTCGAGTGCCGGAGCGGCTACATTCGCCAGGTGGACCGCTGCCTCGCCTGCGACACCCGTGATTTCTGCGGCGCGGATTGCGAACCGTGCGCCGCGAGCCTGGAGTGCTGCGAGGGTTCCTGCGTCAACCTGGCCGCCGATCCGCAAAACTGCGGCGCCTGCAACGCCCGTTGCGCTTCCCTGACCGACATCTGCTGCAGCGGCGAGGGATGCTGTCCCTCGACGCATCCCACCTGCTGCCCGGGCTCCTGTTGCGTCGCGGGCGGGTTGTGCTGCGCGGACGGCGGCTGCTGCGCCTCGCCCAGCAACGTGTGTTGCGGCGATGGCTGCTGTCCCGACGGCACCAGTTGCTGCAACGCCCAGTATTGCTGCCCGGCGGACCGGCCGACCTGCTGTCCCAACGGCTGCTGTCCCGCGGGCAATCAGTGCTGTGGCCAGTACTGCTGCGCGGCGGGCGACACCTGCTGCCCCCAGACTTGTTGCCCGCCCGAGTACCCGGTGTGCTGCGGCGCGGGTTGCTGTCCCGCGGGCTATAGCTGCTGCCAGAACAACACCGCCTGCTGCCCGGTTTGAGCGCGCCCGCCGGACTCGCCCTGCCACGAGGAGACCCATGGCCCACCTGGGAATGAAACCCGCGTACTTTTCGCTGCAGCAGCGCATCGACCGGATGCCCATCGGCGCCCCGCCAAGGCGGGAATTCTTCGAGCTTCTGGCCACGCTCTTTTCCGAGGAGGAGTGCCGGGTGGCGGCGGCCATGCCCATGATCCCCTCCCGGGCGGCTACGGTGGCCCGGCGGGCGAAGATGGAAGAGGCCGCCTGCCAGAGCATCCTGGAAGCGCTCGTGCCCCGCGGCCTGGTGGTGGACCTGCCGCGCCCCGACGGAAGCGTGCTCTACCATCTCAACCCGGCGGTGATCGGGTTCTTCGAGTTCACCATGATGCGGGTACGGGACGACATCGACCAGAAGCACGCCGCCCGCCTGATGTACGCCTACCTCCACGACGATCCCTCGCTGGGATTCTTTCGCATGGTGGCCGAGGCGGACACCTTCCTGGCCCGGCCGCTGGTCCACGAGGACGCGCTCGACGCCGAGGTGGAGTCGAAGGTGCTGGACTACGAGAAGGCCTCGGCCATCATCGAGTCGGCCGCGAGTTTCGGCGAGGGCCTGTGCCACTGCCGCCACGTCAAGGAACACGTCGGCCAGCCCTGCCGGCTGCCGCGCGACATGTGCCTGAGCCTGGGCTTCGGCGCGGACTACCTGGTGCGGGCCGGCATCGCCCGGCGGGTGGACAAGGCCCGCGCGCTGGAGATCCTGGCCTACGCCCGCGAGCACGACATGGTGCAGATGGCCGACAACGTGCAGCATCGGCCGACCTTCATCTGCAACTGCTGCGCCTGCTGCTGCGAGATGCTGTACGGGCTGCGCGTGCTCAAGGACACCCGGCGCCTGGTGACGTCCAATTACGTCGCCGCGATCGATCTCGATCGCTGCAACGGCTGCGGCCGCTGCGAAAAGAAGTGCCCGGTCCAGGTCATCGACCGGGTGGCGGCGGCGGCCTCCGCCGCCCAGCCGGGGCGAAAAAGCGTCGCGCGGGTGAACGCCGATCTGTGCCTCGGCTGCGGAGTGTGCCACCGCCACTGCCCCACCGGCGCCATCCGCCTCGTTCCCATCGGCGAGCGCGTGCTCACGCCGAAGAACGCCATCGAGAAGATGGTCCTGCAAGCCCTGGAGCGCGGCAAGCTCCAGCACCTGATCTTCGACGGGCCGGGGCTCTCCCACCGGGCGCTCAACCTGTTCTTCGGCGCGCTGCTCTCCCTGCCGCCGGCCAAGAAGATCCTGGCCAGCCGCCAGCTCCGCAGCCGCTTCGTGCGCTCGCTGCTGTCCGGCTTTTCCCGCACCGGCCAGGCGAAATCCATCCCGCGCGAGCTGTGAGCGGTTTGACAACCGCCGCGGCCGTGCCCATGCTGCCGTGGATGCGCTCGGCGGCATTCATCCTCGTCCTTCTGCTCTCGCTCGCGGCGGCGGCCAGCGATCTCGACCGGCGCAGCGTCCACGGCTTGTTCGTTTTTCAGCATCCCGAGGGTCTCGATCCCCTGGCGGCCGACCTGGCGCGGCGGGTGCAGGACACGGTCCGCGCCATGAGCGCCGAACTGGGCCCGAGCGCGTCCGGCCCGGTGAACGTGCTGATGGCCGCGGATCGGGATTCGCTGGAGCGGGCCGCCCCGGTGTCGGTGCGCATGCCGGCCTGGGCGGCGGGAATGGCCCTGCCGCGCCAGGGACTCATCCTGCTGCGGGTGGGCGGCGGGCGGCCGATCGAGGACATCCGCCAGACCTTCCTCCACGAGTACGCCCACCTGGGTCTGCACCGCGCCGCCTCCGGGGCCCGGCTGCCGCGGTGGTTCCAGGAAGGGTACGCCATGTATCGCGCCGGACAGTGGAACTTCCAGCGCTCGGCCTCGCTCGCCCGGGGCGTGCTGTCCGGCCGGCTGTATTCGCTGGAGGCGCTCACCGAGCGGTTCGTGGGAGAGGGCGACGACGTGGAATTGGCCTACGCCCAGAGCGTCGATTTTCTCGGCTTTCTGCTGGCGCGCAACGGCCCGAACGCCTTCGCGGAGACGCTGGCGCGGCTGGGGCGCGGGGAGCCGTTCCTCTCGGCGCTGGAGGAGGCCTACGACCGCCCCCTGCTCGCGCTCGAGGAGGAATGGCGGGCCGATCTGGCGTCGCGCTTCCGCTGGTTCACCGTGCTCGCCGGAACCAGCGTCCTGTGGATCGCCGCCAGCCTGATCTTCCTGCTGGCCTACCTGCGGCGCCGCCGCGCGCGCAGGCTCGCCATGGAGGCCATGGAAGACGATCCGGACTGGGTCGAGCCGCCTCCGCCGGACCACCCCTCGGGCCCGCCGCCGCTCTTGCACTGAGGCGAGCCGGCAAAGAGAATGGCGGGCGTGGAATCCGCTGCGCACTTTCTCGAACGCGCCGGCCTCTCCTTCGGCCTGTCGCAAGAGCGCCTGGCGGCCTTGTGCCGCCTGAGCGGGGAGCACCCCTCGCTGCGCCGGCTGCTCGAGCATCCCGAGGCGGGCGCGGCCTCGCTGGCCGTGCCGCACTGGCTGAGCCTGCGGCGCGCGCTGTGGCGGTACCGCCTCCTGCGCGAGGCGGCGGGAGGGTTGGACCTCGACCGGCTGGGCCCGCTGGAGATCGCGGCGGCGCGCTTCGCCGCGAGACACCCGGCCGGCGCCGGGGATGAAAAGCGCCTGCGCCAGGCCTTTCTCGCGCGTGCGGGCCATCGGCTCAAGCACGGGAGGCTGCGGTTCGCGGCCGCATCGCCCGCGGCCGCGCTGGCCCCGGAAGTCGCCCGGTTCGCAGGCCACAGCGAAAGCTGCGCCGACGTCGCGGCGCACCGTTTCTTCGCCGCCTGGCGCGGCGTGGCCGACCGGCTGTTGCGGCCCGAAGTGGCGCCGCCCGACGACGCGCCGAGCGATGGGGTCGATCTCCCGCCGGCGCTGGCGCCGGAGCTGGAACAGGCGGCGAGCCGGGCCGTGCTGGAGGCCGTCACCGCGCGCTGCGAGGATGAGGCCATCGCCCAGGCGGCGGACACGTTGCGAACGCTCCTGTCGCGCCCGGCGCTGACCGGGCCGGTGGGAGGCCTGGCCGCGGACGGCCGGGAGATCCGGACCTGCGTTCTGGGCGGCGAGGGAGAGGAGGAGAAGGCTGTCTTTTCTCGCGCCGATGTCGATGGCGCCATGGGCTGGCTGGCGGCGCGCGGCCCGCAACGGGTCGCGATCTTCGTGAAGGCGGGCGCGCCCGGCGCCGCGGTCATCGCGGACCGAGGCGAAAAGAAGGGGCTGGCCTGCGAGATGGCTCGGAGCGCCGGGTTGATGAGACAGGCGAAAGGCCTCGGCAAGAATATGCTCGAAGCCGCGGCCCGGGTGGCGGCGCGGCGGGCGCGCGATCCGCTGGAGGGGTACGGCGATCTCCCCGCGGACGAGATGGGCCTCGGCGAATACCTCGACCTCCTGCCCAGGGAGGCGCTGCGCGCCGCGCTCGAGGACGCGCGCGAGGCCTGCGTCTGGGAACGAGAACGCGGCACAGGCTCCGCCGCCGCCGATCTCGCCGGGCCCAGACACCGTCCGGCGGTAGGGCTTTCTGACCTCAGGCCGGGCATGGAGCTTTCGGGAACGGTGAGCAACATCACCGGGTTTGGCGTGTTCGTCGAGCTGGGCCTGCCGCTCCAGGGGCTGATTCACGTCTCGGAGCTTTCGGACCGGTTCGTGCGGCATCCGTCCGAGGTCGTGAGAGTCGGGCAGCAACTCCGTGTCCGCGTGCTTTCGCTGGATCTCGAAAAATCCCGCCTTTCGCTCACCCTGCGCCGGGACTCGACGCGCCGCGCGGAGCGAGACAAGAGGCAGGAGGCCCTGTCATCGCTCGAAAAGCTCTTTCGAAAGTAGACGCTGGCAAATTATTGCGGTCCATCGTGAACGACGTGGGGGATCGCTGGGGTGAAATACTGGGGTCATCGGGAATTGTTGGGAATTGTTGGGGACAGCCCCCAAATAACAGCATGAAAAATATGCATAATTTCTGACCAGCTCGTTTTGTGTTTGTTTTTCAATACGTTATGAGCGCAAGAACGCCGTCTTCCTCTGGCGATCGACGGGCCAGTTCGATTGACTGCGACGAAAAGTCACATATAATCCCCTCGATGCAAGACTGGAAAGATCTCCTCGGGTTGCGGGTCATTCGCAGAGTCGCGGGGCTCATCAACCAGCGCTGGAATCTGGGAGTCGGGTTTGCCGACAACGATGGAACCCTCATCTCAACCCCGGAAACCGAGCGCTACGCGACTCGGCGCCCATTATGCGACCTGGTGAAATCGTGTCCCGCGGGACGGGCGCGCTGCGACTGCACCGCCCGGGACATGCTGGCTCACTCCCTGAAGACCGGAGGCGCGGGGGCGACGCCGTTTGTGTGCCACGCGGGGCTCACCGAGATTTACATGCGCGTCCAGATCGAGGGCGCCGACAACGGTCTCATTCTCGCCGGGGGGATGCTGTCCGAGACCGACGTCGAGTCCCAGCGCGCCGCGATCCTCGAGCGCACCGCCGACCTGGACATCCCCCGCCACGAGCTGGAAAGCGCCATCGCCGCCACCGCCATGCTCTCCGGCGAGGCTTTCACCTATCTGAAGGATCTGCTGGAGCTTTTGGTCCGCGAGATCCTGGTCTACAGCGAGGAGGTGGCCCGGCGCGAGCGCCGTCTGGACCGGCTGGCCCGCGAGCTGCAAGAGCGTTCGAGCTACGGCGCCATCATCGGCAAGAGCCCGCCGATGCGCGATCTCTACCGGCTGCTGGACAAGGTGTCCGACACGGACTCGACCGTGCTGATCACCGGCGAAAACGGCACCGGCAAGGAGCTGGTGGCCCGGGCCGTCCATTTCCATTCGGCGCGCCGCGAGCGGCCCTTCGTGGCGCAGAACTGCTCGGCCTTCAACGACAACCTGCTCGACAGCGAGCTGTTCGGCCACACCCGCGGCGCCTTCACCGGCGCCAACGCCAACAAGAAGGGCCTGTTCGAGGTGGCCGACGGTGGGACTTTCTTCCTCGACGAGATCGGCGACATGAGCCCGGCCCTCCAGGTCAAGCTGCTGCGCGTGCTCCAGGAGGGGACCTTCATCCCGGTGGGCAGCACCGAGACCCGGCACGTGGACGTGCGCCTGATCGCCGCCACCCATCGCGATCTGCGGGCCATGGTGGACGCGGGCACCTTCCGCGAGGATCTCTTCTACCGGGTCAACGTCATCAACGTTCCCCTGCCGGCGCTGCGGGATCGGCGCGAGGACATTCCCCTTCTGGTCGAACACTTCGTGGAGAAGCACTCCCGCTCCGCGCGCAAGCCCCGTCTCTCGGCCGGCTGCCTGGCGCGGCTGATGGACTACCCGTGGCCCGGCAACGTGCGCGAGCTGGAAAACGAGATCGAGCGCTTGCTGGTGTTGCGCGGAGAGGACGCCGAGATCAGCGAGGAATTCCTCTCGCCGCGCATCCGCTACGAGATCTACCCGGAGGCCGGAGGCGGCGAGAGTCCCAAGTCCGGCCTCAATCTTCCCGAGGCCATCGAGCGCCTCGAACGCACCATGATCCTGGATCATCTCAAGCGCGCCCGCTGGAACAAGAGCCGCGCCGCCGAGACCCTGGGCATCTCCCGGCGAAACCTCATCCGCAAGGTGCAGGACTACGGGCTCGACCGGCGCGCCCGCAACCGCTGAGGTCTGCGCTCGCAGCATTCATCCGGGCCGCGCCGCCGCCGGCGCAAGCACGGTCGGGTGGACGGGGCCGCCGATCTCGCCGGCGCGCGTTCGTCTCTTCAGCCGCGGGAGGCCTCGAGGCGTCCGAGTTGCAGCGTCAGCTCGATGCCGGAGGGGAAGTAGGTGTCCAGCGAGCGCATCATCCCGGCCAGCACGCCCTCCCGCCAGCTGCGATCCTTGATGAGGCTCAGGCAGTCCTCGAGACAATAATGGCGCACCAGCGGGCTCTGGAGCAGGGCCAGGCCGTTGGCGAAGGGAATGGCCGTCTCCCGCACCCTCACCCGCGGCGAGAGGAAGTCCGCCTCGGTGAGCAGGCGCACCGCGCCGGCGCGATCGGGAAAGCCGCGGCAGAACTGGTCGAAGGCCATCTGGCAGGAAACGAGGTCTTCCTTCTCCAGGATCTCGCGAAAGATGTCGAGCAGTTCCTGGAAGCTGCCCTGGAGCACCGTCCCCAGCAGCAGAAAGCCGTCGGGCCGGAGCAGCGGGCCCACCCGCTGCAGGATCTCCCCCAGGCGCCCCGGCGCTTCGACGCCCGCGCCCAGCACCCCGTCGAAGGTCTTTTCGGCGAAGGAGACGTCGCGCGGCGCCTCTTTCTTGAAAAACACCCGCTTGCGGTCGGGCTCGGCAATCTTCGTACGCGCCTGCTCGATGAGCTGATAGTTGTCGTCCACCGCGATGAGCCGTCCCTGGGGTGGAAGGCGCCGGACGATCTCCTGGGTGAGGCGGCCGGTGGTGCAGCCGAGCTCGAGGAGCTGGCACTTGGGCGGGAGCGAGTCGGGGAAGGCTTCCAGCAAGAACGGGACGAAGCGGTCTTCCCAGCCGGGCATGACCTCCTGCTCGTACACCTTGGCCAGCTTGTGCGCGTCCATCGCGCCGGTGTTACCATACCGCAGGGCCGGTGCCAAGGTCTCATCTCCTTCATTTCTGGATGGCGGCCGCGGGCCCGCGGCCCGGGGCGGCGCGCGGGTTTCCCGGAGCCGCGCGGCGCCGGCTTCGCCGCTTGTCAGCGGGCGACCCGGCCGCGTACAATCGGCTCATGCGCACAGCCGTCATGGCCCTCCTCGCCGGACTTGCGGCTCTTTCTGCGAGCTGCGGATACGAACTCGACACCGCCCGCCATCCGGCGGCGCGCGGCACCCTGGGCGAGGAGGTCTTTCGGATCCTGCACAAGGATCTGCTGCGGCGAGCGCCCGACAAGGCCGCCGCGTTGTCCCGGGAAGGCGCGCGCTTCGCGGGCGGGATCGACGGGCTCATTCCCGAGGCGCTGCGCTCGTGCCTGCAGGACTACCTGGTGCAGACGCTGCCGCTCTACGACGACAACCGCATCCCGGCCTTCTCGCGCGCCGGGGCCTGTCTGCTTGCGGAGCTCGGCGGCGATTTCGACCTCCTCGGCGCGCTGTGGCGCGCGCGCCACGTGAGCGGCTACGGCGACGACCGGGCATTCATGCCGCTGGTGCGCCGGTGGCTCGCCTTTCCCCGCCTCGTTCCCTTGCTTCAGACCCTGGCCGGGCGGTTTCTGGCGAAAGACGGCTTCGACGCGGCCTTCGCCCCGTCGGGAGAGGATGACACCTATCGTTTTCTCCAGCGGGAGCTCTGCCGCCGCCTGCGGGCCGCCGTCCCCGCGGAGCCCGCGCCCACGGCCGCGGACCGGACCCTGGTGGATTTCTTGTTCGTCGAGGACGCCCGTCTGCTCCCCGCCGGGGCGGAGGTGGAGCTCGCCGTTCGCACCGATTATCGCGGGCGGGCCCGGGTGCAGGCCGATGCCGAGACGGGACGGCTCCCGGCGCCGTTTGTGGACACGGACGGCGACGGCCTGGCCGACATCCACCCGCTGAGCGGCGACTTCGTGGACGCCGAGGGGCGGGCCATCTCGGCGCCGCCGCCGCTGGATGCGGCCGGCCGGCCGGCGCAGTCCAACGGCCGGGAGCTGTACCGCATCGTTCGCCTGCGCCAGACCGTGCTGGACGCCTTGCTGGAGACGCTGCCGGAGCTGTTCGTCGGCGATGGCCTGTGGGACCTCGTCCGGGCGCGCCGGGTGCTGCTCGGCCCGCCGGCGCCCCGCGCCGACGCCGACGGCCTGTTCGTGGGCCACGATCCGTCGCGAGCCCCGGCGCTGCACCTGTTCCACGCCCTGCGCGCCCTGGCCGCGTACCCGCGGCTGCCCGAATTGCTCGACGCGGCGCAGACCCTGGCCGAGCTGGCGGAGCCCGAGCTGGCCCGCCTGCTCGACGCCGTCGAGCGCGCCGGCGATGTCGCCGACCGCTATCCCACGCTGGCGCTGCGGGAGCACCACCGGCTGCTGGACGACGTGCTGGAGCGGGTGCGCGAGTGCGCCGAGCGCGGCCATCTGCTGGATGTGCTGCGACGCATGTCCGATCCGAACCTTCGGCGCTTGCCGCGCGGCCTGGCGGATCTCATGCGCTACCGCGACCGGCTCTCGGATGCCAACCTCGTCTTCGACGAGCCGACGGATTTCTCGGCTCCGGACAGCGCGTACGAAAACCGCTCCAACCTGCAGCGCCTGCTGCACCTCATCTACGACACCCGCGGCGCCGTCTATCGCGCCTACATCGATCTCTTCGGCTGGTTCGAGATCGATGACCTGCTGGCCTTTTACCTCGACTCCTTCGGCGGCCAGGCCTCGATCCCGTCGTGGATCTCGCCCTTCATCTCGGAGTTCGGCTCCTCCCATCCCACGCCCGAGGAGGTCAACCGCTTCATCGCCCACGACCACTCGGTGCTGGGGAACCCGACGGGCAACGAGGGGCGGGATCTCAAGGATTACAACGGGGAGTCGCTGCTCGGCTTCGAACTCTCCGGCGCGCTGAACTCCCTGCGGCCGCTGTTCGCTGACTGGGTGGCGCGCGATCGCGGCGCCGCGCGCAGTGGGACGGCCGTGCTGTCCGACCTTCTGGCCAGCCTCCATCCCCATTTCTCCTGCCGCCTGCCGAACGCCTCGCCGGCCTGCGCCGACCTGGCCTTGCTCCAGCCGATGATGCTCGAGATCCTGGACACGACCGATCTCGGGGACGCGCTGCTTTCGCTGCTCGCCCAGGCCGCCGATCTCGACACGCCGGCGGGGCATTCCGTGGCCGAGGAACTCGACCGGTTTGCCCGCTTCCTGCTCGCGCCCGATCCGAACCTCGCCACCCTCGACGGCGCTTCCTCGGTGCTGGCCGGGGACGGCATCACGCCGGTCGCTCCCATCAGCCCGTTCTATCTGCTGCTCCACGGCCTGCGCGCCCTGGACGACGCGCGCGACGCCGACCCCGAGGGCGACGCGGCGCTGGGCCGGGTGGGAGAGCGGATCGACGACGTCTTTCTCGGCGTGGAGAAGACGGGGACGCTCTATCGCTTTTCCAACCGGCGAACCTGGGTCGTTGCGCTGAACGCGCTGCGCTTCCTCGCCGAGCGCGCCGAGGCGCTGCGCGCCAAGGGCACCTGGGAGAGCGAACTCGCCGAGCTGGAATCGGATCTGGTGGAGGCGGTGGGCGGCCGGGTGCTGCCGGCGGCGCTCGGGGCGGCGGAGGACATCTCCTCGGACGCCGGGCTTCGTTCCGACCTCGTCGATCTGCTGCTGTACCTGCTCGCGCCCGCGGGCGCCGCGGAGGGGCGGGAGGCCCGGCGCCTCGCGGCCGCGCTGCTCCAGACGCTCGAAAACGAGCATCTGGCGCTGCCGCTGTCGCGTCGTTTGGGCGCGCTGCTGGACCCCGATCGAGCCGAGCCGGTGTTCGTCCCGGGCGCGGGCTGCGCGGCGGGCGAAGCCCCCTTCGCCTGGGTGTCGCGCCTGCTCGACCTCGCGGCGCGGCTGTCCGCCATCGACCCCGGAGGATGCGGCGCTTTCGTCACCCTCGCCGGCAACGCCGCAAGCGACACGCCCGGAGCCCAAAGCTTCGTCCTCGACGATCTGTTCTCGGTGCTCGAGGCGGTGCAGCGGCAGGATCCGGCGCAGACGGGAGAGCTCTCGGCCGGCGACTACGCGAAGACGCTGCGCGAGACGGCGGACTTCTTGCTTGACGGCGACAAGGGGCTCGAGAAGTTCTTCCAGATGATCGACCGGCGCGACGGGTTCTAGGCGCGCGGCCGCAAGCGGCGCGGGCGCAAGCGGCGCGGGCGCCTTGCCGCAGCAACCGCACGAACAGGCCGGCCCCGCGGATTCCGGTTCATGGTTGGTCCGGGCGGATCGCGACCTAATCGACCCGCGCCAGGATGGACAGCCCCAGCACGTCGTAGGAACTGCGGTAGTGCCCGCCGCCGATGCTTGTGCTGCCCTCGGGGTTGCTGGGGTTGGTCTGCATGGCGCGGCTCTCGGACACGGGGATGTCGCGATCTTCCGCGAACACGTGCAAATAGCCGAGATCGATCTCGAAGGCGCCGAGGACGACTCCCGCGCCGAACGAGAGCCCCCACTTGCCGGTGTCGGCCGCGGCCACCGAGGTGTAGGCGTCCGGGCTGGCGCCGTTCTCCCGGTAGGCGCCGGCGCGAAGCCAGAGCCAGGAAAGGGGCCGGTAGCTGCCCCCCAGACGCACCGAGAGCGTGTCCCGATAGTGGCGCTCGAGGCGCAGCGGCAGCACCCGGTAGTCGCCGATGGTCGGGACGTTTCGGTAGTAGGCCGGCTCCAGCGTCTCGACCTCGATCACGTCGAACACCGACCAGTCCTCGAAGACCACGGCGAGCTCCGCGTCGAAGCGCTGGCCGGGATCGGCGTAGCGCACCCCGCCCCGCACCACCCAGGGAAAGCGAAAGCGCGTGCTCACCCGCGGCGTCTCCGGATCCATGGTGACGCCGTCCCAGTACAGGTGATCGGGCAGGCGCGAGCGCAGCTCCCCGCGCGCGTCGAACGACACGCCGGCCATGAAGGAAAAGCCGATCTCCAGGCCCCGAAGCTTTCCGATCCATTCGCCGGGCGCGAGCCACAAGCCCGCCACCACGGTGGGCACGAAGTCGTCGGACGCGACGAACTGCACCACGCCGTCCTGATCGGGTTCCTCCGGGCCGCCGAAGATGCCGGGGAACGACGACGCCGCCAGGGTGTTGTTGATGCGCAGCGAGACGAGGGTGGGCGCCACGCCCAGGCGCAGGCCGGGCAAGGGCTCCCAGGCGGCCGCGGCGGCCAAGAGCACGCCGAAGTTGTCGGCGCGGATGAGGCTGTAGCGCTGCGCGCCGTCCTCGGGAAAGCGGGCAAGGCCGGTGTACGGCCCGTAGGCGCCGAGGGCGAAGACGAAGCGCGAGAGGCCGAAGTCCGAGGACACCGCCAGCGATGGGTCGGGCAGCGGCGGCGCCTGGTTGGACACCGGCGCGTAGTCGACGCCGACCTCGGGCACGGTGTAGCGCTGGAAATCGAGCCCGTAGAAGATGAGGCCGCTGTCGAGATGGACGCGGGTGCCGTGCTGGCCGGCCAGCGCCGCCGGGTTGTACCACAGCGCGGAGAGATCGTCACAGGAGGCGACGAAGGCCCCGCCACGGGAGAAGGCCCGCACCCCGCGGTCCGGCAAGTAGAAGCCGCCGGCGCGCGCGTCCTGCGCGAACCATCCCAGCGCCCAGAGAACGGCCGTCTGAAAAAACCGCTTCATGCCGGCGCATCCGGGAACAGGCCGATGAAGCGGAAGTGGTCCACGTCCACCAGGCCGCGATCGGTGATCTTGAGGCTGGGGATCACCGGCAGACACAGGAAGGAAAGGGCCATGAAGGGATCGGGCAAGGTGCAGCCGAGCCGGGCGGCCGCCTCCTGGAGCTCGCGCAGGGTGCGGGCCACCTCGGACAGCGGCAGGTCGGACATCAGGCCGGCGATGGGGCAGCGCAGCGAGGCGCGGGTTTCGCCGTCGTCAGCGACCACCAGGCCCCCGCCCAGCTTGACGATCCGCACCGCCGCCTCGAACATGTCTCGGTCGTTGGTGCCCACCACCACGATGTTGTGGGAATCGTGGGCGATGCTGCTGGCGATGGCCCCGCGCTTGAGGCCGAAGCCGCGCACGAAGCCGCGGCTGGTGTTGCCCGAGCCGCGGTGGCGCTCGATGACCGCGATCTTCAGCATGTCGCGCCCGGGGTCGGCCAGGGCGCGCCCGCCCTCGATCCGGACGTCGTCGACGAGATGCTGGGTGATGATCTGCCTCGGCTGGACGCCGATGACCCGGGCCGTCCTGCCGTTGGCCGGGATATAGAAGTCCTCCGGCTCGATCCAGCGCACGTTGATCGAGCCGCGCAAGTAGGTCTTGGGCTGCTCGGGGCGAAACTCCACCACGTTGCCGTTCAGCGCCGCGAGTTTGCCGCTCTTGTACACCCGGCGGATGTCCATGCGGGCGAGGTCGGAGACCACCACCATGTCGGCGAGGTATCCGGGGGCCACCGCCCCGCGCCAGGGAAGGCGGAAGTACTCCGCGGTGTTGATGGTCGCCATCTGCACCGCCAGCAGCGGTGGCAGTCCGGCGGCGATGGCCCGGCGCACCGAGTCCGAGATGTGCAGGCCGTTCACCAGGTCGAGCGGGTGGCGATCGTCCGAGGCGAAGAAGCAGCGGCGCGAGTTCTCCGCCGTGACCGCCGGCAGCAGATCGTCGAGGTTCTTCTCGGTGGTGCCCTCGCGGATCATCAGGTGCATGCCCTTTTGCAGCTTCTCGCGGGCCTCGTCGGCGCGGGTGGTCTCGTGGTCGGAGACGATGCCCGCCGCCACGTAGGCGTCGAGACGGTTGCCGGAGAGCAGCGGGGCGTGCCCGTCGATGCGCTTTCCGCGGGCAGCCGCCAACTTGGCCATGGTGGCCGCGTCGCGGGCCAGCACGCCGGGGTAGTTCATCATCTCGCCGAGCCCGAGCACCCAGGGCTCGTCCAGCATGGGCGCGATGTCTTCGGCGGTCAGCGATGCCCCCGCCGTCTCCATAGCGGTGGCCGGCACGCACGACGGCAGCATGGCGAAGAAGTCCACCGGCAGACCCTCGGTCACCCGGTGTATGTAGGTGATGCCTTCCAGCCCCAGCACGTTGGCCACCTCGTGCGGGTCGTAGATCACGGTGGTGGTGCCGAGCGGCAGCACCGCGCGCACGAACTCCACCGGCCGGACCATGGCGCTTTCCAGGTGGATGTGCCCCTCGATGAGACCGGGCAGGACGAAGGCTCCCTCCAGGTCCACTACCTCGCGAGCCTGGTAGCCGCCGCTCTGGCCCAGGCCGGCGATCCGGTCTCCGGCCACGGCGATGTCGGCCGGATGGATCTCGCCGGAGAGCACGTTCACCAGGCGGGCGTTCTTGAGCAGCAGATCCGCGGGCTGCTCGCCGAGGGCATAGGCGATGAGCTGGGCCGGGTCCATCCCGCGCTCCTCCTCCGCGCATGATATCCGCGAACGCACCGGCTGACAAATGAGCGGCTTGTCGAGGGGGCGGGTCGGGGCTAGATTCGGGCCATGGCGCGCCCATCTCGCGGCGAGACGAAACTGCTGCTCGAGCTGGCCGGACGGCTCCGGCCGGTGGCCGCGCGCGGGGTGCTGCAGCACTTCTACCTGGCGCCGACGCTGCCGCAAACGCCACTGTCGCACCGCGAGATCCTCGACGCCTGGCTCTCCTGGTCGCGGCTGCCGTCGATGCGGCGCCAGCCGCTGCACCTCTACCTGCACATCCCGTTCTGCGCCCACAAGTGCCGCTACTGCATCTACCACAGCCGGGGCGACTTCGATCCGGACGAGCTCGAGGCGTACCTCGTCCGGCTCGGCTCCGAGATCGACGCCTACGAGGAGTTCGGCGCGACCCGGCCTTGCGACACTTTCTATCTGGGGGGCGGCACGCCCACGGTCCTGTCGGAGAGTCAGATCGAAGCCTTGCTCGAACGGGTCTTTTCCCGTTTTCACTTTCGGCCCGGGGGAGAGCGGGCCTTCGAATGCAACCCGCTCAGCCTGACCCCGGGGAAGGCCCGCCGGTTCGCGCGCTGGGGGCTCAACCGGGCGAGTTTCGGCGTTCAGACCTTGCGCCGCAGCACCCTCGCCGGCTGCAACCGGGGATACCAGACCGAGCGGATGGTGCGTCGCTGCATCGAGACGCTGCGGGCCGAGCGGTTCTTCGTCAACGCCGATCTCATTCATGGTCTCGATGGCGGATCGCTGCCGCAACTGGCCCGGACGGCCCGCAGGTTGCTCGACTGGGGCGCGACCCAGATCACCGTGTACGCGCTGTCGCCGTACACGCCCGCGGGCGTGGGGCGGGACCGGGCCCTGCCCATGGAGCCGATCGGGCGGGCGCTGGCGCGGCGGCCGGAGCTCGAGGGAATGCGGATCCTGGCGCATCCCACCGCGCTGGGCATCACCCGGACGGCGCCCCCGGACGACCGGCTGGCGGAGGAAGGAGCGCGGGCGGGCCGGCGGGTGATGTACTCCGACACCAGCTCGGAACCGTTTTCGCTCCTCGGGCTCGGGCCGAGCGCGCGCGGCTCGATCTTCGGGCGGATGCGCTACCAGTTTCTTCCCTATGCGGCCGCGACGCCGTTCTTGGCCGCGGAGCGCCTGGCGGTGGGGCGGAGGCTGGAACCCGGCGAGGAACAGCGCCGCTATGTGGTGGGCCGGCTCGAGGACGAGGGCGTGCTCTGCGCGAAGCGCTACCGTCAGGTGTTCGGCGAAAGCCTGCTACGCCGTTTCGCACGCGAGATCCGGGCGCTGCGCCGGGCCGGCTGGCTGGAACGCGGGCCCGAGGGATACCAGCTCTGCGCGAAAGATCCGGTGGAGCGGTTTGCCGCCGCGCTCGTCTTTGTGTCCGCCAAGATGCGGCGGGCCGCCGGCATGCGGGCGGCGGGCGGGAACGGCCGGGGCCGCCCGGGGCGCAGCGATCGGGGAGAGCGGATCCTCGATCCGGGACGGAAACTGCGTCTGAGCGACGGGCGGGGTGTCGCGCTGGAAGTGGAGCTGGTGGCGGCGGACGGCCGGCCGGTGTTCTTCTCCTGCTGCGGGCTCGGGTTCTTCGTGTGCGGCGACGACATCCGCTCCGGACCGAGGGAGACGCGGCTGCTCGAGCGATTCTGCCGCATCTTCGAGCGGGCGGCGCGGTCGGCCGGCGGCGACCTGGACGAGCTCGATCGGCGACTTCGCCGCGACTCCGGTCAGGGCCCGACGCCGGGGTAGAGGCGGGCGGACAGCTGCGCTCCGCGTTCGCTTCCCAGGCCGCGGGCGCCGTTTTCGAGGAGCTCATCGAGGCGGACCCAGGCCTTCTCCTCCATCTCGCGCCGCTGCTCCGGGTCGGTGGCGAGTTCGGCGGCATACAGCCACAGATCGATCTCGTAGTCCCAGGCATTGAGGTACAGACGCGCGCCCGATCCCGCCACCTCGCGCGCGGCGTCGGCGAGATAGGCCGGATCGACGTGGATCCAGCGCAGATCGAGCTCCCGGCCCTGCTCCCGTGCCAGTTGGCCGGCCTCGGCGGCGGAACTCACCCGGGCCATCACCAGGCCAGTCGGGACGACAGCGCGAAAGGCGCGCAGGGAGTCGAGGTTCGAGTCGAAGAACAAGACGCGCCTCTCGACGCCGAGCGATTTCACCAGGGTCGCCAGGGAGACGGCGTCGCCGGCCTTGAAATCCACGTCGAGCAACAGATCGGGATCGGTGCGGAGAATGACCTGTTCCAGGGTCGGGGGATGGCAGCGGTCGGGATTGGACTCCAGATTGTCGGCGCAACGGGAGTCGTCGATGACGAGCGACGAGAACTCGGCCGAGGTGAGTTCCTCGACCCGGGTCCGGCCGGGAAAGCGCGACTCGCCGTCCGTGGTGCGCTCGACGTCGTCGTCGTGCATGATGACCCAAACGCCGTCCAAGGTCTGGCGCGGGTCGATCTCCACCATGGGCACTCCCAGCGCCTGGCACTGGAGGTAGGCGGCCAGGGTGTTCTCCGGCTCGTCTCGGCACATGCCGCGGTGGGAAGAGACCAGCGCGTACGGGCAGGCGGGGTCGGCGAGACATGCGACGGGATCGAACCCCCCTCCGCTTGCGCTGCTGCATCCGCTGACAGCCGAAACCGCGAGCAGGAAAATAATTCTCCCGGCACTTTTCTTTGTCCTTATCATGACGGGACAATAACCAGATTTCTAAGAAAAATAAAATAAAAAAAACCATGGCCTGTCCCCATTGTTTGTTTTTTGTTTTCAGCTTGTTACAAAAAATTGACCATGTTCTGTGCGTGGCTGGTAAATGCATCCGCAAAAATAGTTAATGATTCTGCTTGACAATGTTATGTATTTGTGGCAATAGATGAGCCCGAGGTGAGCAGGTGACTCCATCCACAAAAGGTCGCTACGGGCTTCGCATTCTGATTGAACTTGCCGTTCGATATGGAAACGGCCCGGTTCTGGCCGAGAGTGTGGCGAATGCCCAGGGCATTTCGGCCAAGTACATACGAGTGCTGGTCGGACACCTCAAGAACGCCGGCCTGGTGCGCGTCACCAGAGGGCCTCACGGCGGCATCCAGCTCGCCCGGCCGCCCGACTCCATCACCGCGCTCGAAGCGGTCAAGGCGCTCGAAGGCCCCATCCTGGCGGTGCCCTGCGCCAGTGAGGCCGACAAGTGCGCCCGCGCCGGAAGCTGCGCCGCCCAGGATCTCTGGTTGGAAGCGTCGGCCGCGGCCTCCCGGGTCTTCGCCTCGCGCACGCTTGGCGACCTGGCCCGGAGGGAGCGCGAGTACCGCGACACGCTTTCGTACCAGATCTAGATAATGAAAGGAGAGGCCATGACTTCATCCAACCGCATTTTCGACGACAACGGCCAGAGCATCGGGCGGACGCCCCTGGTCCGTCTCAACCGCATCGCCCGCGGCCTGAACGCCACCATCGCCGTGAAGATCGAGGGCCGCAACCCCGCCGGCTCGGTCAAGTGCCGCATCGGCGCCGGGATGATCTGGGATGCCGAGAGGCGCGGCATCCTCAAGCCCGGCTCCGCGGACATCACCGTGGTCGAACCCACCTCCGGCAACACCGGCATCGCGCTCGCCTACATGTGCGCCCTGCGCGGCTATCCGCTGACGCTCACCATGCCCGAGACCATGTCCGTCGAGCGCCGCCGCATGCTGGCCGCCTTCGGGGCCAACCTCGTCCTCACCGAGGGGGCCAAGGGGATGAAGGGCGCCGTGGCCCGGGCCGAGGAGATCGTCGCCGCCGACCCCGCGCGCCACTTTATGCCGCAGCAGTTCGACAACCCGGCCAACCCGGAGGCCCACTTCAAGACCACCGGCCCGGAGATCTGGGAAGACACGGGCGGGGCGATCGACATCTTCGTCGCCGGGGTGGGCACCGGCGGCACCATCACCGGCGTCAGCCGCTACATCAAGCAATATCGGAACAAGCCCATCCGCGCGGTGGCCGTGGAGCCGGTGCACTCCCCGGTCCTCACCGCCGTACGCAACGGCCAGGAACCCAAACCCGGGCCGCACAAGATCCAGGGCATCGGCGCGGGCTTCGTGCCGAAGGTCCTGGACCTCTCCCTGGTGGACGAGATCCTGTGCGTGTCCAACGAGGAGGCCGTCGATTTCGCCCGCCGCCTCCACCGCCTGGAAGGCATCACCTGTGGCATCTCCAGCGGCGCCGCGGTGGCCGCGGCGGTGCGCCTGGCGGAGGCTCCGGAGAACGCCGGGAAGCTCATCGTCACCGTCCTGCCGGACTTCGGCGACCGTTACATCTCCACCGTCCTGTTCGAGGGCGTCGGATGAGTGGCACCCTCGACATCCGGCCCGACGACTCTCTCGCTGGCGACGCGCGCTACCGCCGCCTGGTCGAGATCCTGGCCTCGCTCGACGGCGCGCTCATCGCCTTCTCGGGCGGCGTGGACAGCTCGCTTCTGGCCGCGGCGGCGAAGGACGTGCTGGGGGAACGCGTGCGGCTGGTCACCGCCCGCTCCCCGACCTATGCCGCCGATGAGAGCGCGCAGGCCGCCGCGCTGGCCGCGGCGCTGGGGTTGCCCCAGCGCCATCTCGACACGAACGAGCTCGACGACCCGGCCTTCGCTCGCAACGGGCCCGACCGGTGCTACCACTGCAAACGCGCCCTCTTTGCGCGCCTGCGGGACATGGCCCGGGCGGAGGGCCTGGCCGAGGTGCTGGACGGTTTCAACCGGGATGACAACGGCGATTTTCGCCCGGGGCGCCGCGCCGCCCGCGAACTCGGTGTGCGGTCGCCGCTGGAGGAGGCGGGCCTTGGCAAGGCGGACGTTCGCGAGCTGGCCCGCCTGCGCGGCCTCCCCAACTGGAACGCGCCGGCCCGCGCCTGCCTGGCATCGCGCATTCCCTACGGTGAGCCCGTCACCCGGGCGCGTCTCGAGCGGATCGAGAAGGCCGAGTCCGGCCTGGCCGCGCTCGGGCTCGGGCAGCTTCGGGTGCGGGACCACGGCCGACTGGCCCGGGTGGAGGTCGCGCCGGACCAGCTGGAGCGGGCCCTGGCGAAGGATGTGCGCGCCGCCATCGTCGCCGCCTGCCGGGCGGCCGGCTACACCTGGATCGCGCTGGATCTGGAAGGATACCGCACCGGTTCGCTCAACGAAGCGCTCGAACGCGGGGACTCGGCAAAGCCATGACGACGGCGGGCAAGAAACCGATCGCGGTCGCCATGAGCGGCGGCGTGGACAGCAGCCTGGCCGCGGCCCTGCTCCTCGAAAGCGGCTATCCGGTGATCGGCTTGACCCTGCAGTTCGGCTCCGCCGCCGGTCCCGGTCTGGGCTGCGGAGAGGACGGCGCGCGCCGGGCCCGCGAAACCGCCAAGCGGCTCGGCATCCCGCATGTTGCAATCCCGGCCGCGGGCGAGTTCGAGCGAGAGATCCTGCGCCCGGCCTGGGCGGAGTACGCCCGGGGCCGGACCCCCAGCCCGTGCCTGTCCTGCAACCCGCGGCTCAAGTTCGGGCTGCTTTTCGAGCGCGCCCGCGACCTGGGCGCCTCCGCTCTCGCCACCGGGCACTACGCTCGCCGCGTCATCGCCGGCGAGCGGGCGCGGCTTCTGCGCGGCGCCGATCCGCGCCGGGACCAGTCGTACTTCCTGTCGCGTCTTTCGCCCGAGCAGCTCATGGGCGCGCGCTTTCCCCTGGGGGAGATGTCCAAGGACGAGGTGCGCAGGCTCGCCGCCGCCCTGGCGCTGCCGGCGGCCGGGGTTGCCGACAGTCAAGATGCCTGCCTGGTGCAGCAGGGCGAGTCTTTTTCCGAGACGCTGCGCCGGCGCCTGGGCGAGGCGGCGCGGGAAGGCGAAATCCTCGACCGGGCCGGCCGGCGGCTGGGCACGCACCCCGGCATCCACCGCTTCACCATCGGCCAGCGCCACGGGCTGCCGCGGGCCGAGACCCACCGCCCCTGCTGGGTCTTTCGCATTGCGCCCGACCCGCCGCGGGTCATCGTCACCGACCGCGAGGCCGACTTGCTTTCGCGCGAGTTCTGGGTGTCCGGCGTGGTCTGGCAGGGCGCGCCGGCGGACGAACTCTCCGCCCTCGTCCAGGTCCGCCACCGCCAGACGGCCGTGCCCTGCCGGGCCGTGCGGCATGGTGACTCCCTGAGGGTCGCCCTGGACTCTCCCCTGCGCGCGGTGACGCCCGGACAGGCGGCGGTTTTCTACCAGGCGGACGAGGTCGCGGCCAGCGGCTGGATAGAACGGGTCGAATGAGCCTAGTCCAGCGTGGCCTGCTCGCCGGCGCGGATGGCTTCCAGCACCTCGGCGGCGCTCTCGGCCGAGAGCAGGCGATCGCGCACGTACTCGCTTTCGCTCATCAGGGTGGCGATGGTGGCCTGCAGGCGCTGGTGGATGCGCGGCTGTCCCTGCGGCGTGAGCAGCACAAAGGCGATGTGCGCGCGCTCGTCGGTGCCGGTGCACTTCAGGCCCCGCCGGGAGCGCAGGATCATGACGAACGGCCGGGCCAGGCCGGCCAGGCGCGCGTGGGGCATGGCGATCCCGTGTCCCAGATACGTGGACACCATGCGCTCGCGCGCGTCGGCCGCGGCTATGATCTCGGACGGAGGGCGCGGCAGGCGGTCCGGGTGCATGCGCGACAGCGCCTCGGCCACGGCGGCGATGGGAGAATCGGCCTGGATGTCCAGATGGATGTGGTCTTCCTGGAGCAGGTCGGCCAGGCGGACCAGCTCCTCGTCCTCGAACTCGTCCCGGATGGTCCCCACCAGCTCCTCGATCACGTCCTCCAGGGTGATGAACCCGCTCCAGGCGCCGGCATCGTTCTCCACCAGCGCCACGTGCACGCGGCGCCGCTGCATCTCGGAGAGCAGCGACTCCAGCGGATGGGTTTCCTTCACCCAGACCACCGGCCGCATGATGGCCGCCAGATCCGGCCCGACGTTGTCGGAGCGGATCAGCACATCCTTGAGGTGGACGAAACCCGCCGGGCGATCCGGGTCGCCGGAGAGCAGCGGGTAGCGGGTGAAGCGCGACGCCCGGATCACCTCGAGGTTCTCGGTCCAGGGCCGGCGGGCGTCCAGGCACTTCACCACCGAGCGCGGGCGCATGGCGTCGCGGGTGCGGAGCTCGCCGAGATCGAAGACGTTCTCGATGAACAAGAGCCGCCGAAACGACATCATGCCGCGCTCCTGGGAGCGCTCGAGCACCAGGCGCAGCTCGTTGTCGGAGAACTGCACGTCGTCGGCCGGCCGGCCGAGGCCGAGCAGCCGAAGCAGAGAACCCGCCATTCGATCGAGCAACCACAACACCGGGTATACCAGGGTGCGAACCAGCCACAGCGGACGGGCCAGCGGCAGGGCCGCCCGCTCCACCAGCCGCAGCGCCGCCAGCTTGGGGATCTGCTCTCCGAGCAGGATGTGCGAACCCGACACCACCACGTACGACGCGGCCACCACCAGCGCGCCCAGGAGACGGGAATGGTCGCCACCGTGCAGGATCCGGTCCACGATCTCCTTGCCCACCATGCCCAGGGCCACGCTGGCCAGGGTGATGCCCACCTGGCACACGTTGAGCGTCTCGTCCATGCGGTCGATGAGCACGCTCAGTCGCTGCGCCCGGGGCTCTCCGGCGGCGGCCAGCTCGGCCACGCGGGTGCTGCGCACCTTGACCATGGAAAATTCCGCCAGCACGAAGGCGGCGTTGAGCGCGAGCAGCAGCAAGAAGGCAAGACCGAGAATGAGAAATTCCACCGCTCCTCCTCGACCCGCAGGCGAGTCTTGGGGCGAAATCTATCGGCCGCGCCGCGTCCGCGCAAGCGGCGGGTGGTTTGACTCGCCTCCACCCCTCCACTAGACTCCCGCGCGGATGACCGGCGCCGCGCTCATGGTCTGGCTGCTCGCCGCGGCCGGCGAGAACGCCGATCCGGCCCAGTGGATCGGCTGGTGGATTTTGCCTTCGGCTCGCTCGGCCGCGCCGGACGAGGCCCGCCAGGGTCTGGCGCGCCGCCTCGAACAGCTTCCCTTGCGCTTTCTGCCCATGGACCAGGTGGTCGAACGCTTGCGGCGCGCGGACGAGGCCCGGGATGTCCGTTCCGAGGCCGAGACCTTCCTGCGCCGCGCCCGCGAGCATCACCTGTCGCTGCGCTTGCCCGAGGCCATCGAGGCTTACCGCCGCGCCGCGGGCATCCTGCTGTCGGGGTTCGCGCGCCATACCGATCCCGAGCTGCTCGCCGAGCCGCTGCTGCGGCTCGGCGAGGCGCTGCTGGTGAGCGGCCTCGCCGACGAGGCGCGCAAGATGTTTCAGCGTGCGGCGGCCATGGTGCCCGACCTCGCCCCCGATGAGAAGATTTTCGGCCCCAGCGTCCTGGCGGCCTTTCGCGAGGCCCGCGCCGAGATGGGGCCGCTTCCCCCCGAGATGCCCCATCCGCGCGAGCTTTCGCGCCTGGCGCAGGCGGCCGGGCTCGCGGGCCTCCTGGTGGTGTCGGCCGAGCGGCTGGCGGAGCGGGTGGTGCTGCAGGCGGCGTGGCTCGACGCCGCCACCGAGTCGTTTCGCGCGGTCGAGACGGTGGCGCTCCTGCCCGAGGCGGGAGCGGCCTGCGGCGAACGGCTGGCCGAGCGCCTGGCGGGGGCGATGCTGGAGGCCGGCGCGTTTTCGCTCTCGGGAAAGGAGCCGGTCCCGGACGGGGCGGACGGGGGAGAGACCACGGGCGGAGATGGCGGACCTCGGCCCGAACTCGCCGCAACGGAGCGGCCCGACGGCGGTTTTGCATTCTTGCCCGCGACGGACGCGCCGCCGCCGTCCGACGCGAAAGAACCCGTGTCTCCCTGGTACATGCGACACTGGTGGATCTGGCCGGTGGCGGCGGCGGTGGTGGGCGCCGCGGTGGCCGTCCCGCTCCTTTTGCGCCAGGACGTGATCGATGTTCGCATCCACTACTAGCCGGCGGCGGCGCTCGCTCGCCGCGGCGCTCGGGCTTGCGTCCCTCGTCCTGGCCGGCTGCTCGGCGGACGTGGGCGACCTCGATGTGGTGCTGGTGTACACCGCCGCCGAGGACGGCCAGCCGCTGGATTTCGCCAGCGGGCGCGTGACCCGGCTGCGGGTGCGGCTGGCCGGCGAGGATCTCGACGAGCGCGTGGAGGAATTTTCGCCGGGGGCGGACCGCGTGGCGGCCCTCTCCGGCGTTCCGGTCGGTGCCGGCCGCGTCCTCACCGTGGAGGGCCTGGACGCCGCCGACCGTCCATACTCGCGGGGGAAGTCGTTGCCGTTCGAGACCCGGTCCGGCGCGCAGCGCCTGTTCTTGTACATCGGCGTGCTGGGCCGCAGCGGCGCCTTCTCCGGCCCTCCGGCGGTCTCCGAAAGCCTGCATCCCGACTGGCGGCAGCGCTACCGGACTTCGATGCGCAGCGAGTGCCCCGCCGGCGACACGGACTGCCAGCTTTCGGGCGCCGGCCGCGTCTTTCACCTGGGCGCGACCCTGTCCGACGGCCGGGTGCTGGTCGGTGGGGGGCGGGCCGCGGCCGATTTCCAGGATCCCATGGCGCGCGTGTCGAGCCGGGGCCTGCTCACCCTGGAGCGCTTCGACCCCAGCGCGGGCGCCTTCCTGCTCGACGACATCCGCCCGGCGTGCGATCCCGGCGACCGCATGTGCCTGCGCCAGCCGCGCGCTTTCTTCGGCGCCGCGGCGCTGTCCTCGGCCGAGACCTGGCTGTTCGTCGGTGGAGAGCCGGCCGGCGAGGTGGCGGTCGAGATTTTCTCCGAAACGTCGCTGTCCTCGCATCCGGGCCCCGAAGCCCGCGACCGCACCCGCCACGTCACCCAGGGCCTGCCCGGGGGCGGGGTGTTGGTGGCCGGCGGAATGGACCCCAGCGGGACGGTGCTTTCGGACGCGGAGATCTACGACGAGGAGCGCGGCTCCTTCGCCGCCGCGCCGTTCTCCTTGAGCGGTCCGCGCTCCGGCGCCGCCTCGGTGAGCACGGATGGCGATATCTACGTCATCGGCGGCTGGGAGGCCTGGGAGAGCTGGCCAGGCGATGGTGTTCCCCTGCGCCGGGCCAGCGCCCGGGTGGACCGCCTGCGCCGCGCCGGCGATCGCTGGGAGGCGAGCTCGTTTTCGCTCCGGCGACCGCGCGCCGAACACACCGCCACGCTGCTTGCGGCCGAGAATCCGGGCGAGGTCCGCATCCTGGTCTGCGGCGGGCTGCGCGACGCCGTCTCGGTGGAGGACACCTGCGAGATGGTGGACGGCGAGAGCGGCGCATCCGACATCATCGCCGGTCTTCAATTCGAGCGCTTCGGCCACACCGCCACCGCGCTGCTCGACGGGCGCGTCCTGCTGGCCGGGGGCTTCGGCGGCGGAGCCCAGCCGGTGGCCTACAATACCGCTCTCTTGCTCACGCCCCGCGGCGCCTTCGCGCGCGAGATGGTGCCCATGCTGGCCCGGCGCGCGGGCCATAGCGCGACCTTGCTGGGCAACGGCAACGTCCTGCTCGTCGGCGGCACCGGCGATCCCGCGGTGGTGAGCGGGCGCGAGATTCGCCTCACTCCGCAGGTTCCGTACGAGATCTTCATCCCGCGCTGACGCCGGCCGACCTTGGAAGGCGCGGCCGGCCCCAATCTCCTCTCGATGCGCGGATGGCTTCGCTCTTCACGGCCGCCGGGGGCGCTGCGGCAATCAATGCCGTGCCGCGCGAACGATGTGGCTCGGGTGGCCAAGGGCGGAGGCGGGCTTTGCCGCACAAAGCGCATCCAGGGCATCCATTGGCTGTGACCCCAACGACGCGACGCGGCCAGACGCGAAGGGAAGGGAGCGGATGTCGGGCGACCGCGACGGCGGGGGAGGGACCGCGGGACCTCACTGGCCCTTGGCGTTGGTCAGCCGCACCAGGGTGCCGTTCACGCCGGTGATGAACACCTCGACCGGGTCGCACTCGACCTTGCCGCCGTCCAAGGTCCGCTCGGCCTCCGAACGGGGAGGGGTGCCCCACATGCCTTCCAGCCGGTTGCCCGGCAGCTCGCCGAAGGGGCAGAGCACGCCCTTGTTGGCCAGCATGATGGTGCCGTTCCAGCCGGCGAACACCACCCAGGAAGCGGTCTCGCGCTCGACGCCGCCGTCGTCGCTGCCGCCGTCGATGATCGGGCCGCACTTGGACTGCATGAAGTTCCAGGTGGAGCGCAGGTACACCATGGGCAGGGTGCAGATGCAGGTGCCGCGGTCGCACAGGCCGAGGATGCCGCACACGGTGCGGGCGTTGGCCGCGGTGCACTCGCCCTCGCTGGCACAGCCGAGCTGCTGCCAGGAGGAGCCGTCGTAGCGCACCACCGTCCCGTCCAGCCCGGTGGCGAACAGCTCGCCGGCGTGTCGTCCCCACACGCCGTTCAGGTGGGTGATGAAGGCCGTGCCGCCGCCGAAGGCGGTCACCGCCTCCCGCGCCCAGGCGGAGCCGTCGTAGCGCAGCACCGTGCCGTTGTTGCCCACCGCGACGAAATTGTTGGCGGCGGTGCCGAAGATCCCGCCCAGCCGTTCGGGCGACCAACGTTCGAGGTTCCAGTGGGTGACGCCGTTGCGATCCACGAAGCTCACCCGGTTGCGGTGCTCGCGGAACTCGTTGGCGGTGGCGTCGTAGCGCACGATCAGGCCCTCGCCGCCGACGGCGATCACGGTGGGCTGCTGGTTGTCGGCCGGGCCCGGCGCCGGGATGCCCCAGATGTCGTGGAAGTTGCCGCTGACCTCGATGGTCTTGGGGTTGGCCGGATCGAGGTCGTCGATGAACACCGTGCGCACCTTGCTCCAGGTGCCGTTGAGGTAGCGCAGGATGGTGCCGTTGCTCCCGGCCACGAAGAGGTCGGTCCGGGTAACCACCCCCTGGGCGTCTTTGAGAACGTAGCCCCAGACCCCCTCGAAATCCTCGGTGATCCCCATCGCGTCCAGGCGCGTCCAGGCGCTGCCGTCGTAGTGCAGCACCGTGCCGGAATACCCGACGGCGTACACGTCGTCGGCGGCGTTGCCCCACACGTCGATCAGGTTGATGTCCGGGGTCAGGCCGGTGAGCGGGGTGGTCTCGGTGCTGATTTTCCAGATTTTCTTCCACTGCGGCAGCGCGCCGGCGCAGGGATCCACGTCGGCGTCCACCTCGCCGTCGGTCACCGCGGCGTCCCCGGGCGTGCCCGAGGAACTGCAGGCAAAAAGCCCGGCGGCCAAGACCAGGCCGGCGCATACGCGGCAGAATCGCTTCATGATTTCGCTCCCGATCTCAAGGCTCGTTCAGGCGCACGCTGACGGTCTGGAGTTCGCCCGCCACCACGCGCACCGTGACGGTCTTTTCGATATTAAGCCGGGGGTTTACAAAACGCAATTGGTGCGTTCCTTCCCGCACGCGCACGCGAAAGAGCGGCGTCTCGCGCGGCAGGCGCCGGCCGTCCAGCTCGACCAGTGCCCAGGGATCGGAGTTGATGTTGAGAAGGCCCCATCGCGCCGGCGCCGGATCGGACGGGGGAGCGGTGCCCGCGTCGTCCCCCGCGTCCGCGTCGGGGCCGGCCAGCGCCGCGCCATCCGCCTCGGCCGCTCCCGCGTCTCCGTTGGCTCCGGCTTCCGGCTCGAAGGCGACGCCCGCATCCGCCGGTTCGCCGCCGCCATCAGGGACCGCGCCGAAGGCGTCTTGCCCGCCGTCCGTCTCCGCGCTCGAGTGCGGCCCGGGCGGCCGGAGGAAGAACACCGCCGCCAGCGCCGCCGCCAGCAGCGCCGGCACCCACAGCCAGCGCCGCCGCCGGGGGCGGTCCGCCGGCTTTCGCATGGAGACCGTGCCCAGACGCAGCAGCTCCTTGGGGGAGAGCCGCTCCGGATCCAGTCCTTGCTCGGCGGCCATTTGCCGCAGCAGGCGATCGCGGGTGGTGCGCGTGGCCACCTCCCGGCTGATGTCCTCGGCGAACAGCCGCCGCATCCACTCGGCGAACTGGGCCGGGGTGAAATCGGGGGCGGCGCGCACCCGGGCGTGCGCCAGGGCGGCCTGAAACTCCGCCGCGCTCTGCACCCGGCGGTCGAGGTCGCGCTCGAGCGCCCGGCGCAAGAGCCCGTCCACCTCCTCCGGGATCTCCGGGCGTCGCTCGCGCGCCGAGACGAACTTCGCCTCGCGAACCTTCTGCAGCGTGACCAGCTCGTTTTCGCCCTCGAACAGGCGCACGCCGGTGAGCATCTCGTAGAGCACGATGCCCAGCGAAAACACGTCCGAGCGCCCATCGAGTTCCCGGCACTCGGCCTGCTCCGGCGACAGGTAGCAGGCCTTGCCGCGGATGATGCCCTGGGCGGTCTGGCGGATGCGGCTGCGCGCCTTGGCGATGCCGAAGTCGGTGAGCTTCACCTCGCCCTGGTAGCCGAGCAGGATGTTCTGCGGCGAGACGTCGCGGTGGATGATGCCGGTCGGCCGGTCCTGGGCGTCGCGGAAACGGTGGGCGTAGTCCAGGCCCTGGGCCACCTCGGCGGCCACGAACAGAGCCACCGCCAGCGGGCAGGGCTCGCCCCGGGCGGAGAGGGCGGACAGCACCGTTTCCAGGTTGCGCCCGCGCACGAACTCCATGGCCAAGAAGTAATCCCCGCCCACCTGGCCGAACTCGAACACCTGGACGATGTTGCCGTGGGAGAGCGGCAGGGTGATGCGCGCCTCGTCGGTGAACATGTCGATGAACTCGCGGTTCTGCGCCAGATGGGGTAGCACGCGCTTGAGGCACAGCTCTTTCTCGGTGCCGAAGGCGGTGGCCAGGGCGGCCCGGTACACCTCGGCCATGCCGCCGATGGCGATCAGCTCCAGCAGCCGGTACCGTCCGAATTCGCGGGGCAGTCCGTCCACGAGCACCACCATAGCAAAAAACCATCCCGCCGCCCAAAATTCGGCCGCACGCGGCCGAAAAAAAATGGACAGGCGCCTCGTTTGGCGGTACACATCTTCTGTCCCAGCCCTCAAGACGCGGCGCCCGGGCGCCGCGGGAGTTCGAGCGGGAGGGAGACTGTCCATGGATCGGATCGTGGATCTCGCCAGTTACTTCGCCTCGCGCCGCCTGGCCGACGATCTGTTGCGCCGCGAAGGAGCGGGGTATTTCACCCGCGCCGAATCCGACGGCCTGGCCTATCGCCTGGACGAGCGCAAGCTGAGCGCGGTGCTGGAGATGGGGCGCCAGAGCATCAGCCGTCTCCGCCCCGAACGCCCGCCGCAGGCGAAGGACCTTTCGCTGTGCCGCCGGCTCTTGCGGCGCGACCTGATCCACGATCTGGCGGTCAACCTGCTGCACACCGGTCCGTAAGCCGCCCGCCGTTTCCCCGCTTGCAGCGATCCGCGCCGATCGCGAATCCCCGGCCCGGATTCGAATCAACCGGAAACACGCGGGAACACCCGCGCCAACCGCCGGCGCCGGCCGTGCCGCAGCAGGATCAGTTGCAGGTGGGCGGGTCGCCGGCCGGGGCGCCCTGGTCGCGCCGCCACTTCTCCATTTCGATGATGAACACCGCCACGATGCGGGGATCGAACTGCGTGCCGGCGCAGCGGCGCAGCTCGGCGACGGCGATCTCGTGCGAGAGCGCCTTTCGGTAGGCGCGGTCGGAGGTCATGGCGTCGTAGGTGTCGGCCACCGCCAGGATGCGCGCGTGCAGCGGGATGGCCTCGCCCTTGAGGCCCCGCGGGTAGCCGGTGCCGTCGAACTGCTCGTGGTGGTGCAGCACCGCCGGCACCACGTCGCGCAAGAACTCGATCGGCTCCAGGATGCGGCGGCCCTTGTCGGGATGCAGCTTGAAGACCTCGTACTCGTCGCGGGTGAGCTTTTGCGGCTTGTTGAGGGCGTCGAGCGGGATGCCGATCTTGCCCACGTCGTGCATCAGGGCCGCGGTGCACAACTTGCGCTGCTCGGCCTCCGCGAGCCCCAGCCCGCGGGCGATCATCTCGGCGTACATCATCACCCGGTCGGAGTGGCCGCGGGTGTACGGGTCCTTGGCCTCCATGGCCCGGGCGAACCCCTGGATGGTCTGCTGGAACGAATCCTGCAAGTTGCGGAACAGGCGCGCGTTGTCGATGGCCGAGGAGGCCCGATCGGCCAGGATGGAGAGCATCTTGCGCTGCCCCTCGGAGAACTTCTTTCCGCGGGTGTAGGAGTAGAGGTTGAGCATGCCCGAGATCTCCAGCCGGATCTTGAGCGGCACGCTGATGAAGGAAATCACCCGCTGGGAAAGGGTCGGGTTGGAGAAGAACCGCGCCGCCCGGTTGCCGTGGTAGAGCACCTGCCGGTCTTCGCGAAAATGGGCCAGGATCTCCGGCAGCACCAGCTCCTCCGCCTCTGGGCCGGAATTCTCGTGGGGAGAGCGGCGCAGCTTGAGCTCGAAGCGCCCGCTCTCCGGATCGAGCAGCAGCAGCGAGGCGGCGTCGGCCCCGCTTTCGTTGAGGGCGGTGTCCACGATGATTTCCAGGATGCGGTCGAGCGCGAGGGTCTTGGTGAGCACCTCGGACATGGTGTAGATGCTCAGCGCCTCCTTGAGCTGGATGTTCTCGAGCTGGAGGCGCTGCTTCTCCAGGCCGCGCTGGACGATGTGAATGACTTCCTCGACCTTGAAGGGCTTGAGGATGTAGTCGTAGGCGCCCTTCTTCATGGCCTCGATGGCCGTCTCCACCGTGCCGAAGCCGGTCATGATCACGGTGAGCACGTTGAGCGAGCGGCGGTTGATCTCCTCGAGCAACTCCAGGCCGCCGAGGCGCGGCATCTTGAGATCGGTGATCACCAGGTTGTAGGAGCGCTGTTCCAGCTCCTCGAGGGCCTGCTGGCCGTCCTCGACGGCGCGCACCACGTAGCCCTCCATGGACAGAAAGTCCGAGAGGATCTCGCGGATCACGCGCTCGTCGTCCACCACCAGCACGCGGTGGGAATCTTCGTGGAAGCTGTATTCCAAGTCGCGCTCCTGGGCCCGATTATCGCACCCTGGTCCGGTGTGTCAATCGCACCCGGATACTTCGACGCAGTTGCGGCCGCGCACTTTGGCCCGATAGAGCGCCTGGTCGGCCCGGCGCAGGAAGCTCTCCTTGGTCTCGTTCGGGCGCCAGCGCGCCACGCCCGCGCTCACCGTCACCTCGATGGGCCCGGCGCTGGTGGTGAAGGGCGTGCCCGCGACCCGCAGCCGGAGCCGCTGCGCCACCCGGCGGGCCTGGGCCCGGTTGCTGTCGGGCAACAGGATCACGAACTCTTCGCCGCCGAAGCGCACCAGCACGTCCTCGGCGCGGCAGCCTTGGCGCAGCCGTTCCGCCAGCTCCTGGAGCACCTGGTCGCCCACGGGGTGTCCGAAACGATCGTTGATGCGCTTGAAATGATCGAGATCCAGGAACAGGGCGCTGAGCGGCTGCCGGGCGCGGCGGGCGCGCTCCATCTCCAGCGGCAGCCGCTCGTTGAGGTAGCGGCGGTTGTGGAGCAGCGTGAGCGCGTCCGACTCGCTGAGTCGGCGCAGCCGGGCGATTTCCAGGTAGGGGACCGACAGCTCCCCCAGCAGATCCAGAAGGTCGAGGTCCAGCGGCCGAAACGGCCGCCCGTCGCGCCGGGCCACCGAGAGCACCCCGATGCAATCGCGCCGCGAGAGCAGCGGCACCGCCATCAGCGCGGTGGGCGTCCAGGCCTGGCCGCGGCGCAGGATGAAGCGCGGGTCACGCCGCACCCGGTTGGTCAGGGCCGGGCGCCGGTGCACCACCACCCAGCCGATGAAGCCCTCGCCGGGGCGGAAGGGCGCCGCGCCGCGCCGGTGCACCGAGGGGCCGAAGCGCGCCGAGATCAGCAGGCGCTGGCCGGACTCGTCGAGCAGCCGCAGGGTGGATTGCACCGAGCCGGTCAGCGCCGCCGCGGTGCGCGCCACCGATTGGAGCGTGGCCTCGATCTGGTGGCTGCGGCGCAACTCCTCGGCCACGCGCAGCAGCCGGCGGGCGACGCCGCCCAGCGAGCGGCGCTCGAGCGAGCCGCGGCGAAGCGGAGCATCGTGCCGGCGGCGTGGTTCGTTGGCGGTCATTCGACCTCCCGAACGGGCAGTGTAGCACTCCCGGCGCCGCGAGGAAAACCGCGCGCCCGGAAGGCTCGGCGGCGCCGTCCGCTCAACCCGGGGCGAGCCGCCGCGCGGCCTCGTCCATGGCGATGCCGCGAAGAAGCAGCGTCTTGCGGCGCCCGCTCGCGCCCGAGGCCAGTTCGATGGACTGGCGCGGCAGCGAGAGCGTCTCGGCCAGAAAACGGACCAGCTCCTCGTTGGCGCGCCCGTCCGCCGGTGGGCTCTGGAGGCGGATTTTAAGGCAATCGCCGTGCGACCCGGCGATCTCGGTGCGCCTGGCGCCCGGCTGGGCCCAGACCTCGAGGCGCAGGCGGCCGTCGCGTTGAAGGGCCAGGGGTTGCGCCATGCGCTCAGGAGCCCTGCCGGCGCTCGGGGGCCGGGGCGCGGGAGCCCTCCTCGCCGGCAGGCCGCTCGGACTTCTGCGGCGGCTCCTCGCGGGCCTTGAGCACCTTGAGCTTGTCCTCCACCTTGTAGCTGGCGCTCTGGCTCTCGGCTTCCTCCCGGGCCTGGAGCAGCTTGCGGTGCGTGTCCAGGACGTTTTGCAGGCGGGACATGAGGTTGGTCTGCAGCCGCGCCAGGCGCTCGACCTCCTCGCGCAGGTTCTCCACTTCGCGGTCGCGGTCCAGGCCGAGCAGCTGGGCGTTGGCCTCCAGCGTCTCCAGGATGGCGGCGTGCAGCCTCACCCGCCGCTGCTTGAGCTCCTCCACGGTGACGAAGAGGTTTTCAGCCTTGTCCTCGTGCACCTCGAGCAACAAGCGCCGGTGGGCCTCGATGATCTCGGTGAGCTGGGCCACCATCTGCTCCCGCTGGCGCTTGGCCTCGTTGATGTCCTCGATGACCTTGACCAGGCGGTCGTTGGCGGTGTGGATGATCTTCTCCGCCTGGAGCTCGGCCTGGGAGAGGATCACTTCGGCCTCCTTGCGCGCGCTCTCCTTGATGTCGTCGGTGATCTTCTGGGCGGTGATCATCGTCTCCTTGAGCGCCCGCTCGCGCTCGCGGTATTCCTCCACCACCCGGCTGGTGCGGGCCAGCTCCTCTTGCAGCTTCTGGTTGTCCCGCAGCGCCTTCTCGAACTCGTCGGAGACGAGGTTGAGAAACGACTCCACCTCGCGCGGATCCAGCCCGCGCAGGCGCCGTTCGAACTGCTGCTGGCGGATGTCGATGGGGGTGATCTTCATGGCCTCGTCCTCCTACGAATCGGAGCCGCTGAACGGCCGGAAAGCGCCCAGGCGTTCCAGCAACATCATCGTCTCGCACAGCGGCAGCCCCACCACGTTGGTGTAGGAGCCGCGCACGGACCGGACCAGCATGGCGGCCCGTCCCTGGATGCCGTAGGCGCCCGCCTTGTCCATCGGCTCGCCGGTGGCGACGTAGCCGGCGATCATCGTATCGGAAAGCTCGCGAAACGTCACCTCGCTGGATTCCAACAACTCCCCGCGCTCGGACGAGCCGGAGCCGAGCACGCACACGGCGGTCAACACCCGGTGGCTTCGGCCCGAAAGACGCCGGAGCATCGCTTTCGCCTCCGCCTCGTCGCCCGGCTTTTGCAGCACCTCGCCGTCCAGGACCACCGTGGTGTCGGCGCCGAGGACGAATCGCCCGGCTTCGCAGGCCGCGGCCACGCTCTCGGCCTTGTGCCGGGCGATGCGGCGGGTGAAGTCCTCGGCCGTCTCGCCCGGTACGGCCTCCTCCGCGATGCGGCTTTCGCGCACCTGAAGCGGCACGCCGGCGAGCTCGAGCAGCTCGCGCCGCCGGGGCGAGGCGGAGGCCAGGACGAGGGGGTTTTGCTTGGAGATGAGCATCGTATGCCTCGATCGGCATTATTTTCCGGGCCTTCGGGTGGGTCAAGAATCCCGACCGCCCCTTCGCGCATCCATCCTGGCGGGATCGCGGGGCATCCGGATCGGGTCTGAAATTTCGGGGTCGATGCCGGGTCTTGCCGGGGGCGGCGGGGCTTACTTCGACGCGGCGCCGTCGTCTTTCTTTTTCGCGGCGAGGGCGGATACCCGCAGGCGGTTCTCGGCGCGGGCCAGCCGGCGGTGCTGATGCTCGGCTTCGAGCGTGTCGCCGGTCTTCATCTCGGCCAGGGCCTTTTGGGCGCGCTCGCGGGCGGCCTGGGCGCGTTCGACCTTGATCTTGTCCGCGCGCTCGGCGGCGTCCGCCAGGATCGACAGGCCCTGCTCCGACACCTCGGCGAAGCCGCCCGACACGGCGAAGAGCTCCGTCCGGTTCGCGGTGCAGACGCGCAGGCAGCCCGGCTTCAGGGTGGAGGCGAAGCGGGTGTGGCCGGCGCGCACCTCGAACTCCCCCGCCTCGCCGGGGAGGATGACCGACTCGGCCTCCTGGTGGAGGAGTTCCTCGGTCGGCGTGAGCAGGCGGATGTCGAAGGTGGCGGGCATGGCGTCTCCCTCACGAGACCAGCTTGCGGGCGCGCTCCTTCACCTGCTCGATGGTGCCGGTCATGTAGAAGGCCTGCTCCGGGATGTCGTCCAGCTTGCCGTCCAGGATCTCGCGGAATCCGGCGATGGTGTCCTTGAGCTCGACGTACTCGCCCTTGCGGCCGGTGAAGGCCTCGGCCACGTGGAAGGGCTGCGACAGGAAACGCTGGATCTTGCGCGCCCGGGCCACCGTGAGCTTGTCGTCGTCGGAGAGCTCTTCCATGCCCAGGATGGCGATGATGTCCTGGAGGTCCTTGTAGCGCTGCAGCACCTGCTGCACCTCGCGCGCGGTGCGGTAGTGCAGCTCGCCCACCACCCGGGGGTCCAGGATGCGGGAGGTGGAGTCGAGCGGGTCCACCGCCGGGTAGATGCCCAGGTCGGCGATCTGGCGCGAGAGCACGGTGGTGGCGTCGAGGTGGGCGAAGGTGGTGGCCGGGGCCGGGTCGGTGAGGTCGTCGGCCGGCACGTAGATGGCCTGCACCGACGTGATCGAGCCCTTGTTGGTGGAGGTGATGCGCTCCTGCAGCTCGCCCAGGTCGGTCGACAGCGTCGGCTGGTAGCCGACGGCCGAGGGGATGCGGCCCAAGAGCGCCGATACCTCGGAGCCCGCCTGGGTGAAGCGGAAGATGTTGTCGATGAACAAGAGCACGTCCTGGCCCTCCTCGTCGCGGAAGTACTCCGCGGCGGTGAGCGCCGACAGGCCCACCCGGGCGCGCGCCCCGGGCGGCTCGTTCATCTGGCCGTAGATGAGCGCGGTCTTCTCGATGACGCCGGAGCCCTTCATCTCCAGCCACAGGTCGTTGCCCTCGCGGGTCCGCTCGCCCACGCCGCCGAACACCGAAAATCCGCCGTGCTTGGTGGCCACGTTGTGGATGAGCTCCATGATGACCACGGTCTTGCCCACTCCGGCGCCGCCGAACAGGCCGATCTTGCCGCCCTTCATGTAGGGTTCGAGCAGGTCGATGACCTTGATGCCGGTCTCGAAGGCCTGGATGGCCACGCTCTGGTCGAGGAAGGTCGGGGGCGGCCGGTGGATGGGATAGGCCTTGGCGGTCTTCACCGGCGGGCCCTCGTCCACCGGCTGACCGACGACGTTGAGGATGCGGCCCAGAATTTCGCGGCCCACCGGGATCTGGATGGCCGAGCCCGTATTCTTGACCGGCATGCCGCGCACCAGCCCGTCGGTGCTGTCCATGGCGACGCAGCGGGCGGTGTTCTCGCCCAGGTGCTGGGCCACCTCCAGGATGAGGTTGTCGGCCTGGTCGGAGATGGCCGGGTTGCTCACCGCCAGGGCGGTGTAGATCTCGGGGACGCCGCCGGCGGGAAACACCACGTCCACCACCGGCCCGATGACCTGGGTGATGCGTCCGGGAGAGAGGTTTGCGTTCGCGCTCATGAATCTCTCCTTGGCTCGTTCAGGCGCCGGAGCGCAGGGCTTCCGCGCCACCGACGATCTCCATCAGCTCCTTGGTGATGGCGCTCTGGCGGGCCTTGTTGTACTGCAAGGTCATGCGCTGGATGAGGTCGCCGGCGTTCTCGGTGGCGTTGTCCATGGCCGTCATGCGCGCGCCGTGCTCCGAGGCCACCGACTCCATCAGGATCATGAAGAACTGGTTGGCCAGATAGCGCCGGATGATGCGCTCCAGCAGCTCGCCCTTCTCCGGCTCGTACAGGTAGTCCACGTCGGCGCGTTCGTCGCGCACCGCGCGCGGCGGGTCCAGCGGCAGCAGCGTGCGGAACACCACCGGCTGCTGCACCGCCGACTTGAACTCCGAAAACACCATGGTGATGCGGTCCACCTCGCCGGCCACGAAGCGCCGGGCCAGCTCCTCGCTCACCTCGCGGGCCCGCCCGAAGGTCGGCTCGTCCAGCAGGTTCTCGAGATTGGCCCGGATGCGGGCGCCGCGCTTGCGAAAGTAGGCGTGGGCCTTGCGCCCGATGGTGATGAGCGAGATCTGATCCCGCCGGTCGTAGTTGTCGAGCAGGTAGTGCTCCACCCGGTGCAGCACGTTGGCGTTGAAGGCCCCGCACAGGCCGCGGTCCGAGGTGAGCACGAAGAGGTCCTCGTGCCGGACCTCGCGCCGCGCCATCAGCGGGTGGTCGGTGATGTCCTTGTGGTAGGCCAGCCGCTCCAGCATGGCGCGCAGCTCGCGGGCGTACGGCCGGGCGCGCACCACCGCCTCCTGGGCCTTGCGGAACTTGGCCGCGGCCACCATCTTCATGGCGCGGGTGATCTTCTCGGTGTTGCGAAAGGCGCCGATGCGCTTGCGGATGTTGCGGAGCGACGGCATCTCGGGGCGGCCTCCCTAGGCCGAGAACAGGCCGGCGAAGGCGGTCAGCATCTTGTCGAGCTTCGCCTGCAGCTCGTCGGACAGGACCTTCTTCTCGCGAATCTCCTTGAGCAAGTCGGCGTGTCGCGAGCGAGCGAAAGAGATGAGCTCGTCCATGTAGCGCCGGATGGCGCCGGTCGGGTACTTGCGGATCCAATTGGCCCCGGCCTCGTCGGTGGAGGTGGCGGCGTAGATCTGGAGGATCTGCTCCTCGACCGGGATGGGCGCGTACTGCCCCTGCTTGAGGACCTCGAACAGGCGCTCGCCGCGGGCGAGCTGCTCCTGCGTGGCCTTGTCCAGATCGGAGCCGAACTGGGCGAAGGCGCGCAGGTCGCGGTACTGGGCCAGCTCCAGGCGCATCATGCCGGCCACCTGCTTCATGGCCTTCACCTGGGCGTTGCCGCCCACGCGCGACACCGACAGGCCGGTGTTCACCGCCGGCCGCTGGCCGGAGAAGAACAGGTCGGTCTCCAGGAAGATCTGCCCGTCGGTGATGGAGATGACGTTGGTGGGGATGTAGGCCGACATGTCGCCGGCCTGGGTCTCGATGATGGGCAGTGCGGTGAGGGAGCCGCCGCCGTACTTTTCGGACATCTTGGCCGCGCGCTCCAGCAGCCGGCTGTGCAGGTAGAAGATGTCGCCGGGGAAGGCCTCGCGCCCGGGCGGCCGGCGCAGAAGGAGCGAGAGCTGCCGGTAGGCCACCGCGTGCTTGGAGAGGTCGTCGTAGATGCACAAAGCGTGCATGCCGTTGTCGCGGAAGTACTCGCCCATGGCGCAGCCGGCGTAGGGGGCGATGAACTGCAGCGGCGCCGGGTCGGAGGCGTTGGCGGCCACCACCGTGGTGTACTCCATGGCGCCTTCCTGGCGCAGCCGGTCCACCACCCGGGCCACGGTGGACTGCTTCTGGCCGATGGCCACGTAGATGCAGTACACGTCGCCGCCGCGCTGGTTGATGATGGCGTCGAGCGCGATGGCGGTCTTGCCGGTGCCGCGGTCGCCGATGATGAGCTCGCGCTGGCCGCGCCCGATGGGGATCATGGCGTCGATGGCCATGATGCCGGTCTGCAGCGGTTCCTTCACCGGCTGGCGCCGCACGATGCCCGGGGCCTTGACCTCGATGAGCCGATGCTCGGTGGTGGCCACCGGCCCCTTGCCGTCCAGCGGCTGGCCCAGCGCCGAGAGCACGCGGCCCGCCACCGCCTTGCCCACCGGGACCTGGGCGATGCGGCGGGTGCGCTTGACCCGGTCGCCCTCGCGGATGCGGTCGCACTCGCCCATGATGGCCACGCCCACGTTGTCCTCTTCCAGGTTCAGCACCAGGCCGAAGATGCCGTGGGGAAACTCCACCAGCTCCCCGGCCATGACCTGGGTCAGGCCGTAGACGCGGGCGATGCCGTCGCCCACCGAGAGCACCGAACCGGTCTCGGCCACCTCGGTGCGGCGATCGAAGTCGGAGATTTCCTTCTGGATGATGCGGCTGATTTCCTCGGCTCGGATCTGCATGGTACCTCCGGGCGCCGGCGGGCTAGATCCGCCGGGTCAACCGGGCTCTGAGTTTCTCGATCTGGGTGCGCAGCGTCCCGTCCACCACCACCGAGCCCACTTCCAGCGACAGGCCGGCCAGGATGTCGGGGTCCACCCGCGGCAGCAGGACGACGTTCTTCTCCAGCGACGAGCTCAGCGCGGCCTCGAGCTTGGCCGTCGTCTCGGCGTCGAGCGGGGCGGCGCTCACCACCTTCACGCGCACCCGGCCCGCCCGCTCGTCCAGGATCTCCTCGAGACAGTCCAGCATCGCCGGCAGGTAGGAGAGGGAGCGCCGTTCGACCAGCACCTGGAGGAAGCGGTCGAGGGGCGAGGAGATGCCCAGTTTCCCGGCCACGTCGGAGAGGACCTTGGCCCGTTCTTCCCGGGAGAAGGCCGGGTTGGTGAGCACCTGAGACAGCCCCGGATGATCGCGCAGCGCCTGCGAAAAGGCGGCGAGCTTCTCGGCGGCCCGCGGCGCGTCGTCACCCATCAGATCGATCAGGGCCTTGGCGTAGCGGCGGGCTGTCTTGCGTGAAATCACGGGGCGGATGAAACCACGAATTGACAACCCAGTCAAGCAACGAAACGGTCCGCGCCCATGCGGCCAACCCGTCGCCGCCCGCGCCTGCCCCGACGCCGCCCCTGTCTCGCCCCGGCGGCGTCCCGGCGGTTGGATCCCGTCGGCGGACGGGGTATCCTCTCCCTCGGGGTCGAGCCCACGCCGGCGGCGCCGTCCCGATCGCGCCGGCGCGGCGCGGCGAGCCGCCGCGGGGAGGACTGCGATGAAGATCGAGATCGTATCGGGAGACATCACCCGGCAGGACACCGACGCCATCGTCAACGCCGCCAACTCGTCTCTTCTCGGGGGCGGCGGGGTGGACGGGGCCATCCACCGGGCCGGCGGCCCGAAGATCCTGGAGGAGTGCCGCCGCCTGCGCGCCGAGCGCTTTCCCGGCGGCCTTCCCACCGGACGGGCGGCGGCGACCGCCGGCGGGCGCCTGCCGGCCCGCTGGGTCATCCACACCGTCGGGCCGGTGTACCATCGCTCGCCGGATCCGGCCGGAGAGCTCGCCAGTTGCCACCGCGAATGCTTGCGGGTGGCCGACGAGATCGGGGCCCGCTCGGTCGCCTTCCCGGCCATCTCCACCGGCGCCTACGGCTATCCCATCGACGAGGCGGCGGGGGTGGCGCTTTCGGCGGTGCGCGCGGCCGAGACCCGGGTGGAGCTGGTGCGCTTCGTGCTCTTCGACGACCGCGCCCTGGCGGCCTTTCGCCGCGCCGCCGGGGAGCTCTGACCGCGCCTAGGCGCTTTTCGCCCAGAAGTCCGCCAGCGCCGCTCCCAGATCGGCGGGGAAGTGCGCCTCGAGGTCCGGGCCGAGCCAATGGTCCGGCAGCGCCGCGCGCACGCCATCCCAGGCGAAGCGCCGGTCGGCCAGCACCAGCACGCCCACGTCGGATTCGTCGCGGATGACCCGGCCGGCCGCCTGGACGACCCGCTGCAGCCCCGGGTAGAGCATGGCGTAGGCGAAGCCGTGCTCGGTGGCGCGCTCGAAGTAGACGCGCATGCGCTCGCGGGCGAAGCTCACCTGGGGCAGGCCCAGCCCGATGATCACCGCGCCGATGAGCGCCGCGCCGGGCAGGTCGAGCCCCTCGCCGAAGGCCCCGCCCATCACCGCGAGCAGCAGCAGGGCCTCCCGGTCGTCGCGCATGCGCTCGACGATGGCGCGCCGCTCCGGCTCGCTCATGGCCGGGCGCTGGACCAGCAGCGAAAGCTTCGGATCCAGCCGCCGGCGCACCTCCTCCAGAAAGGCGAAGCTGGGGAAGAACGCCGCGTAGTGTCCCGGCCGGGCCGCCACCGTGGTCTCGATGATCCGGGCGGCGTTCTCGTAGTAGCGGCCGCGTGCCCGCAGGGTGGTCTCGATGTCGCTGCGGATGAACACGCCGAGGTTCTCCCGCGGGAACGGCGAGGCCAGCGCCAGCGTGTCGCAGTCGAGCGGGGCCAGGCCCAGCACGTCCGCCCAGTAGGAGAGCGGCAGCAGCGTCCCGCTCATGGCGGCCACCCCGAGCGCCTGCCGGTGCCGTTCCTCGAGCCGGCGGGCGGGGTTGAGGCACAGCACCCCGAAGCCCTCGCCCCCGGGCGCGTCCGGGCCGGCGTGGTAGGGCGCGAACTCGTCGCCATCCATGGAGAGGGCCAGCCGCAGCCGCTGCAGCCGGTCCAGCACGTCGCCGACCGGATCGTCCCGAAGCGGCAGCCCGAAGGCCTGCCGGTAGGCGAAGTACCGGATGGACAGCAGCGCCGCCCTGGCGCAGTGCTCGAGGAGCGTCTCGCGGTCGGGCTCGATCACCCGGCAGTCCTCGAAGGCCGGCTCCTCGGGCCGGGCGCGCCGAGCCAGGTCCGGGATGAGATCGGCCAGGAGCAGAAACAGCTCCGCCAGGTCGGAAAACAGGCGCGTCGAATCGATGGCCGAGAGCACGCCGGAGAAGGCCAGCTGCGCCGCGCCGGCGTGCGCTCCGGAGAACTCGCCGCGCTCGATCCGCGCCGCCAGCGAGCGCAGCTCGGCGGCGGAGACGAAGGAGGAGTAGGCCTCGCGGGCGCGGTCGAAGAGCGAGTGGGCCTCGTCGAGCACGATCACCGCCCGCGCCGGCGCCCCATCGCCGAAGAACAGGCCCAGGGCCGCGCCGGGGTCGTAGGCGTAGTTGCTGTCGCCGACCAGCACGTCGGCGCCGGGCAGAAGCTCCTGGGTGAGGGCGAAGGGGCACAGGTTGGCCCGCTCGCACTCGGCCACGATGTCGTCGGCGCGCACGAAGCGGCCGGCGCCGAGCAACCGCTCCCGCGCGCCGCTGCGCTCGAGCCGCCGCTCGAAATCGGCCAGCCGCTCGCAGGCCCGCGGGTCGCACAGCAGGCTGCGGGCGGGGCAGAGCCGCTCGCGCGAGCCGATCTGGATGCCGGCGAGCGATCCCGGCTCGAGGCCCGACGTCTCTGCCATCTCCTCGAAGGCCCGGGCCACCTGCTCCTGCTGGGGCGTGCGCGAGGTGAGGTAGAGCAGGGCGGCGTCGTTTTCCAGGGCGAAGCGCAGGCCCTCGAGCAGCGCCGCCGCAGTCTTGCCGGTGCCGGTCGGCGCCATGGCCAGAAGCGGCCTCCCCGCCCGAAACGACCGGCGCATCCGCTCCATGAGCGTCTGCTGCGCCGGCCGGAGCTGGGGGTAGGGAAAGCGCAGCCGGCCGGCCAGGGCCCGCCGGCGCAAAAAGCGCTCGCGCTCGGCCCGGGCCCGCTCGATGTGGCGGCGCACGGCCTCGGCGAGCTGGCCGGCGGCCCGCCCCGCGTCGAAGGGCACCGAAAGCTCGCGCACGTGGTCGTCGAGCAGCGACACCAGCACCAGGCGGCACTCCAAAGGCTCGCCCGCCTCCGCGCCGGCCAGCGCCAGCGCGTACGTGCAGAGCTGGAAGGACCAGTCCGGAAAGGACTCGGGCGCGGCCCGGGCCAGGTCGGCGCGGCCGAGCGTGACCGACTTCACCTCCTCGATGAGGATCCGCCCTTCGGCCCGGCGGCAGCCGTCCATGCGGCCGCGAAGCTCCACCGAAAACCCGTCCACCTCGCGCGCCAGCCGCACCGGCACCTCGAAGGCGAACAGCGGATCGCTCTCTCGCCGCCGGCGGTACTGCTGGTGCGCCCGCGTGCCCAGCTCGGCGCGCAGGCGCAGGTAGGCGCCGCCCGCGGCGGCGGCCCGGTCCGAGACGCCGAGCTCGGTGATGGGCGCCTGGACGGTCCGGCGTTCGAGATCGACGATCACCGCCATGGGGTCTTTCGAACGCTCCGGCGCGCGCCGGTCAACGGGGCGGGCCCGGACTCAGGCGCCCAGGGCGCGGATGGCCGCGTCGAGCTGGCGCTCCATGCTCTCGACGATGATCGAGTGGATCACCTCGGGGCTCACCCGCAGCGCCTCGTAGTAGCGCTGGCGCTCGACGTCGGGGATGATCACCGGGTAATACCCCGCCCGGATGAGGTAGAAGTTGAGCAGGAGCCGCCCCACCTTGCCCGTGTCCTCGTCGAAGGGGAACACGCTCATGAAGCGGAAGTGGGCCTCGGCGGCCTGGCGGAACGGGTGGAACTGGCGGAACTCCTTGCCCTTGAGGTCCTGCACCAGCTTGCTCATGAGCGCCGGGATGCGCTGGGGCGCGGCGATGTCGTGGAAGTACGAGCGGTGGATGGGGATTTCCCTGCGGTAGACGCCGCCCTGCTGGCCGGCCAGGCCGTGGGTGAGGATGACGTGGAGGTTCTTGAGAAAATTGAGCGCCGGCGGGCGGCTCGAGGAGGTGGCCGCCAGGCGCACCGTCTCGATGGCGGTCTTGTGGTTGCGGATGCGCTGGTAGGTGGGGATGAGGATGCCGTCGTCCCCGGTGGCGTGATCCAGCGCCGCCTTGAGATCGAAGACGTCCATCACCTGCCCTTCGATGGCGTTCTCGTGGAAGATCCACGACACCTCGAAGCGCTCCTCGAAGCGCGCCGCTTCTTCCTTGTCGCGGGTGAGGCGGTGCTTGAGATCCTCGGTCTTGTCGTCGATGTCGAAATATACCGTTCGCATGAGGCCGACGGCCGCCTTTGCCCCCCTGAGAACGCCTTCGGCTAGCACAACGCCGCTTGCAAGTCAAAAAAAGTTCGCGCAACACGCCGCCGCCGCCGTCCGGGCGCGGGCGCCGCGGCGCCCCAAAATATTGCAATCGCTCCCGGCCGTCGATAGACTCTGTCCCTTGAGAAAACGCCCCGTGATGTCGGCATGTCGCGGGGCGGCCGGGGCTTCCCGGACGAGGATGATGACCGGCGCATGCCGAAAAATTCGCCATGCAAATCCATCGGTTGCGCGATGAGTTGTAACCGACGGGGCCGAAGGCTGTCTTTTTTCCGGGCCGCTCTGTGCGCGCTTTGTGTGCCGCTTTCGGCATCCTGCGCCGGGCCCGATGAGGGCATCATCCGGGTGGAGGTGCCGGTCGAGCACAAGGGCAGGCCCGCCGCGCCGCGGCCAGACAACGCCCCCCCCGCGAAGGACGAGCCCATCTACTCGACCTCGACCGCCATCAACCTGGCGGAGCTCTGCCTGCGGGCCGCGGGCGCGGAGCCGCGCGACCGCAGCGTCCAGGTGTCCTTCTGCGACGGGATCTACACCGTGACCTTCGAACGCCCCGAAAACGAGGCCGGCGCGTGCGACTACGTGGTGCAGATCGACGGCAGGACCTCGCGCGTGCTCAAGGTGGTGACCCGGTGAGCGAACCCGCGCCGCGGGCCGTCCCGTTCGCGGACCTGGCCCGGCAGTACGCCGAGCTCGCGCCCGAACTCGAGCGGGCGCTGCTGAACGTGGCCCGGGGCGGCCACTATGTTCTCGGCCCGGAGGTGGCCGCGCTGGAGCGCGAGCTTTCCGAGGACCACGGCTGCGCCGGCGCGGTGGGGCTCAACAGCGGCACCGACGCGCTGGTGCTGTCCTTGCGCGCGCTCGGCATCGGCCCGGGCGACGAGGTGATCACCACGCCGTTTTCGTTCTTCGCCACCAGCGAGGCCATCGCGCTGGCCGGCGCCCGGCCGGTGTTCGCCGACGTCGAGTCGGACAGCCTCAACCTCGATCCGGCCGCCGCCGCGGCCGCGGTCACCGAGCGCACGCGCGCCATCCTGCCGGTCCACCTCTTCGGCCGGCCCTGCGACATGGACGGCATCCTGGACGTTGCCCGCCGGCACCGGCTGGCCGTGATCGAGGACTGCGCCCAGGCGGTCGGCGCGCGTTACCGGGATCGGCCGGTGGGCGGAATCGGCGACATCGGCTGCCTGAGCTTCTTCCCCACCAAGAACCTGGGCGCGCTCGGCGACGGCGGACTCGTCCTCTCCCGCGACGCCGTCCGGCTCGAGCGGGTGCGCGCGCTGGCCGCCCACGGCAGCCGCGAGCGCTACCTCCATCAGGAGATCGGCGCAAACTCCCGCCTCGACGAGCTCCAGGCCGCCGCGCTGCGGGTGAAACGCGCGCGCCTTCGCGCCTGGACCGAGGCCCGGCGAAGGAACGCCCGCCGCTACCGCGAGCTTCTCGCGGGCGTCCCCGGGCTTTCGCTCCCGCCGCCCGACGACGGGCGCTTCGGCTCGGTGTGGCACCAGTTCACGGTGCGGGCCCGGGAGCGCGACAAGCTGCGCCAGCACCTCGCCGCGCAGAAGATCCAGACCATGATCTACTACCCGGTGCCGCTGCACCTCCAGCCCGCCCACCGCGATCTGGGGTACCGGCCCGGCGCCTTCCCCGTCGCCGAGCGGGCCGCCGCCGAGGTGCTCAGCCTGCCGGTGCACCCCCAGCTCGCGGAGGCGGACCTCGAGGCGGTGGCCGGAGCCATTCGAGCATGGGCGAAATCCAACTGATGTGCGTGGCCGGGGCCCGGCCCAACTTCATGAAGGTCGCGCCGTTGCTGCGCGCGTTCTTGGAGAGCGGCCGCATCCGGGCCACCCTGGTCCACACCGGCCAGCACTACGACCCGAGCCTCTCGGACGTGTTCTTCTCCGACCTGGGCATCCCGCCGCCGGACGTCCACCTGGGCGTGGGCTCCGGCTCGCACGCGGTGCAGACCGCGCGCGTCATGCAGGCCTTCGAGCCGGTGGTGGAGGAGAAAAAGCCCGACTTCGTGGTGGTGGTGGGCGACGTGAACTCCACCGTGGCCTGCTCGCTGGTGGCGGCCAAGCTGTGCTACCGGGTGGCCCACGTCGAGGCCGGGCTGCGCTCCTTCGACCGCACCATGCCCGAGGAGCTCAATCGCCTGCTCACCGACCAGCTCTCGGACCTGCTCTTCGTCTCCGAGCCGAGCGGGCTGGCCAACCTCGCCCGCGAGGGCATCCCGGAGCGAAAAGTCCACCACGTGGGCAACGTGATGATCGACTCGCTGGCGCGCTTTCGCGAGCCCGCGCGGGCGCGGCAGGCCCACCGCCGCCTGGGGCTGGAGGCGAAGAGCTTCGCCCTGGCCACGCTGCACCGGCCCGCCAACGTGGACGGGCGCGAAGGGCTTCTGCGCGTTCTATCGCTCCTCCAGGCCGCGGCGCTTCGAATGCCCGTGCTCTTTCCCGTCCACCCGCGCACCCGGGCCCGGCTCGATCAGTTCGGCCTGCGGGAGCGGCTCGAGTCCCTGCCCGGCATGCGCCTGTGCGAGCCGCTCGGCTACATCGACTTTCTCTCGCTCATGGACTCTGCCGCGGCGGTGATCACCGACTCGGGCGGGGTGCAGGAGGAGACGACCTTTCTGGGCGTGCCGTGTTTTACCCTGCGGCCCAACACCGAGCGGCCGATCACGGTGGAGCTCGGCACCAACGAGCTTCTGCCGCTCGATCCCGATGTGGTCGGCGAGCGGCTGGACCGGGTGCTGCGGGGCGAGGGAAAGCGGGGGATCGTCCCGCCGCTGTGGGACGGGCACGCGGCGGAGAGGATACGGGATGTGTTCTTGCGGATGTTCTAGGCCCCCCACCCAACCCTCCCCCCAAAATTGGGGGGAGGGAGGCC
>Ga0209381_1000593_pt1 | contig 82972 bp, 55 predicted proteins | sample DewCreD2012metaG_FD_184111 | JGI IMG/M metagenome (GOLD analysis project Ga0209381, IMG submission 184111) | Hot spring sediment bacterial and archeal communities from British Columbia, Canada, to study Microbial Dark Matter (Phase II) - Dewar... ... | reverse complement strand
AAGGAGGCCGGCACATGCGTGGCCGGACAAACCCCTCCCACGGCTGTTTGCCTCGATCGTCGCGAACGGCCACTACAAATTCGAGCTTGGCGGTGATACGGTTCTATTCCCCACGCTGAACGGCGGCCTCTTCTCGTTCGACGGGGTTCATCCGGGCATGATCGGCCATGCCGCAATGGCCTCCGAGATGCGGAAGGTGCTGCGGGACGCGGCGCGGGGGCGGGCGAGCCGGACGGTGGGAGGCGTGCCCGACAGCCGGCTGGCGGAGTGGGGATCCGTCGGAAAGCTGCGGACCTTGTACCGTTACGATCCGGTCATGCAGTACACCCGGTGGAGGTAAAGACATGTCCTCCCCGTGGCTCCCGGCCGCCGGCATGACATGCATCGCGCTCGCGGGTTGCTCTGGATTTACCCGCACCATCGAACTCAAGCCTGTTGAGCGGCTGTCGAAGACTGAAAGTGCGGTGGTTACGTGGATATCGAATGTGCAAATCTTCTGGCCAGACGAGAATGTGCAGGCGCGTTTGGATATCCCCTATCGCTTGAACGGTCCATTTGCGGCTTCGCCGTCTGGCCAATATGTTCTCAGCACGGATCGCGACATAGATGCTCCACTCCAGACGCAAAGCGTCACGTATGTCACAGACCTCCACACCGGCCGTAGCCGGGCCATCTATCGGTCGCCGTTCATGGAGCCGACGGTCGCGGCGGCGTGGAGCGAGGACGGGGGATCGTGCTATTTCGTCAAGGTGACGAACCAGAGAGCCGAGCATCGAATCCATGACGAGCCAACATCCCACGTATTCCGCTACGACGTTCTGAACGATACCTGTTGCCCTGTCGTGTCTGTCATTGGCTACGCCTTCACCACCCTTCGTTCATCTGCGAGACAGATGCTGGCCGCCCGAGCCCTCCAGCCAGACGGGAAGCGGGGATTCGTATGCATCATCGACCTGAACTCGGCCACGTATGTTGTGCTGAATGAGACCCTCGGCCTGAGTCATGATTTCGACGTCACCGGCAGCTATTTCTTTTTCGACTCCAATAATGGTCAACGGGATATTCTGAAATCACTCGAGGTGTCATCTCGACGAACCGAAACGATCATGACTGGTTCTGATACATGGTCGTTTCGGGCCGCCTGGTCGCCGGATGGCCGCATAATCGCCATGATGTATGGCCGGGAATTCAGCATTTACGACACGAAAAACGAATCCTTGTGCCGCGTGGAATGGATCACCAGGAATTGGCATCAGACCGGGATATGCACGAACCCGGTCTGGTCCCGTACTGGCCGCTATCTGGCCGGCTACTGGGGCACGGCCTTCTATGTCGGGTCGGGGGGCTTCACCCGGGGTGGGGGCGGTGGCATCCAGTACCACCTCTTTGTCGCGGACATGGAGCGGAAAGAGGTTGTTCAATTGGGAACCGCCGAACACCCCCGCCCCATCTATTTCATCGAGGATCCCGTCTCCCTGGCCCGCCTGAAGGAAGCCTGGTGGGTGAAGGAGTCGATGAAGGACCCCCGCGGCGGCAACCCGCCGAAGGCGATCATCGAGAAGTGACGCGCCCCGCCCCCGCCGCCTCCGCCGCCGCTGCGGCGCCCAAGAAGGGCTGGGCCTCGGGCGGGAAGAGCATTGACCTCTTCTCGTTTGATACTCGCCTCCCCCCCCGCCCGTCCCTGAGCTGCGCGTCCGGCTGGTGAAGCTCACCGGCGACGAGCAGGCCGGGCTCGTCAACCGGCCTTTCCCAGTCACGCTCCTGTGGCTTATTGCCGCTCATGTGGGACAACTTGAGTTGGGAGCCCGTTTCCATTGCAGGGGACGCCCGGTGTCGTATAATGCTTGCGCCGGATGCCGGGGCGAGAGCCGGGCAACCGGCTGCGAGGGGGTACGCCATGCGTCGCGGGACGCCGGCGGGGCATCGAAAACGGAAGTCGTCGGGAAAGGCTCCCGGGCCTCGCGGTGCGGCTGCGAAGCGGTTGCCGCCCCCGGTTCCCGGCACCGATCGCGTCCGCGCGCTCGTCCATCACCTTCCCGCCGTCGTCTACAGCGTCCACCTCCGCGGCGGCCTCCGCATGGAGTTCTATAACGACATGCTGGAGACCCTGACGGGTTTCCTGCCCTCCGAGCTGGAGCGCGGGGAGGTTTCCCCCGTGGAGTCCCTCATGCATCCCGACGACCGCCCAGCCGTCGTTCGAACCATTCGCGAGGCGGTCGAACACGGTACGCCGTTCGAGGTCGAGTACCGCCTGCGAACAAAGGCCGGCGAGCCGCGTCACGTCGTGGACCGCGGCCGGCCGATCGCCGGGCCGGACGGGAAGCCGCTGCGAATCGACGGCGTGATCGTCGATGTCACCGCGCGCCGGCGGGCCGAAGATCGGATTCGCCGGGTGAGCGAGGTGCTCGTGGGGCTCGGGGCGGACTTTCAGGCGAACATCGACCGTCTGACCGCCCTTGCCGGCGAGACGCTGGGCGCCGCCTGCGCCCTGTACAACCGCCTGCGGGACCGGCGCCTCTGCGCGTGGGGCCGCTGGCAGGCCCCGCCCGATCTTCCGCCGGAGGACGCCCCCGAGGGGCACATCTGCTATGACGTCATCCGGTCGGCCACGGACGACGCGCTCTACGTGCCCGACCTCCCGACGACGCGGTACGCGGTAACCGACCCGAACGTTCGCGCCTTCGGCTTCCAGACCTACCTGGGGCACGTGGTTCGTTGCGGCGGGACGCCCGTCGGCGCCCTCTGTGTCGTTTTCCAGAGGCCGTTCGTTCCCGAGGAGGAGGATCGCCGCGTCCTCGCGATCCTGGCTTCGGCGATCGGGCGCGAGGAGGGTCGCCGGGAGGCGGAAGAGGCCGCCCGCCGGTCGGCGGAGCAGTTCCGCGCCCTGGTCGAGAACGCTCCCGATGTCATCATGCGTTTCGATCGGGAAGGCCGCCACCTCTATGTCAGCCCGTCCGTCACGCGTATCGTTCCGATCCGGCCGTCGGAGTTTGTCGGCAAGACTCACCGGCAACTCGGCTTCCCCGAGTCGCAGTGCCGGATGTGGGAAGAGGCGATCCGGACCGTCTTCGACACGCGAACGTCGCACGAGTCGGAGTTCGTCTTCGAGGACGCGGGACGCCGCTTTGTCTTCCACTGGCGCCTGGTCCCCGAGTTTGGCCCCCGCGGAGCGGTCGTCACGGTCCTGAGCCTCGCACGCGATATCACCGCGCACCGGGTGGCGGAAGACGCCCTTCGCGAAAGCGAGGCCCGCTACCGATCCATTTTCGAGAACATTCAGGACGTCTACTACGAAGTTCGGCTCGACGGAACCGTTCTCGAGGTGAGCCCATCCGTCGCGACGGTCTCGCGGTACCGCCGGGAGGACCTGATCGGGACCTCCATGTACCGTCTCTACGAGGAGGCCGCCGTTCGCGACCGGCTCGTGGCGATCCTCCGCGAGAAGGGGGCCGTCCGGGATTACGAGATCGTTCTGATCGACAAGGACGGCTCGCGAATCCCCTGCGCGGTCACCGCCCGCCTTATACCGGGCCCGGGCGGCGGGGCCCCGGTCATCTGCGGGGTGATGCGGGTGATCGCGGAGCGGAAACGAGCCGAGGAGGCCCTTCACCGGAGCCAGAACCGCCTGCGGGCGTTGCTGGACGCCTCGCCGGTCCCGATCATCGCTCTCGCGGCGGACGGGGCGGTGGAGGATTGGAACAAGGCCGCCGAACGGATGTTCGGTTACACGCGCGAGGAGGTTCTCGGGCGGCGAAACCCCATCGTCCCGGAGGCGTTCCAGGACACCTTCGACCGGGTTCTGGCCCGGGTCTTGTCGGGGGAGGAGTTGAGCGGCGTGGTCCGCACGACCCGGCGCAAGGACGGAACGGAGCTGCGCGTTCGGGTCTCCTCTGCGCGCTACTGCGACGACGCGGGCCGCCCGCTCGGCCTGATGAGCCTTTTCCAGCCGGGCCCGGACGCGGGCGAACCGCCGCCGGCCTGACCGGGCTCATTCCGGCGCCGCTTCGATCACCGTCACCTCCGGCCGCGCACCGAAGCGGACGCGCGGCGCAAGCCCGCCCTCCATCCCCACGCCCCGGCTCACATGCAGCCACGTTTCCCCGACGCGGTAGAGCCCGGACTCGTACGTCTTGCCCGTTCGCGAGAGGGTGACGATCGCGCCGAAGAACGGCAGCGCCACCTGTCCGCCGTGGATGTGCCCGGCGCAGCACAGGTCCACCGGCCGCCCGGCCGCCGACTCGACGTCCTCCGGGAAGTGGTGGAGAAGGAGGGTGAAGGATCCGGGTGGAACGGACGAGAGCGCTTCGTCGATCCGGTTCGCCCCCCCCGCCGGGAGGCCCGCCACCCAGACGGGGGTCCCGGCGACGTCGATGCGGGCCGCCTCGGCCCTCAGCTCGCGCGCCCCCGTGTCGGCGAAGAGCGGCGCCCCGGCCCAGCGCCGCTCGTCCCAGTTCCCCGTCACGGCGAAGGTCGGTGCGATCGCGGCCAGTCGCGCCAGGCATCGGCGAAAGATCGGGAGCCCCTCCCGCGCGTTGATCGCGTCCCCCGTGAAGACGATCAGGTCGGGGCGTTCGGCGGCGACGACGTCGGGAATCCGGCCCTCCAGGCGCGGCGCCGGGTCGCAGTGCAGGTCGGAGAGGTGAACGATGCGGATCGGTCGGGCGTCCTTGGGAAGCCGCCGGCTCGTGACGCGCACGCGCCGCACCTCGAGCCAGTACGGCTCGGCGAAACGGGCGTAAGCCATGCCGAGAAGACCGGAGCCGGCGAGCGCGAGGACGGCGCGGCGGGCCCATTGAATTCCGGATCCGGGAGGCGTGCCGCCGCGGCGCCGATCCCGGAGCATCCGCAAGAGCTCCCGGGCCGCGATGACGTAGACGATCCCGATGCCGGCGGCGAAGAGGAGGAGACGACCCAGGTCGGCGGCGGGCATGACGGTCGAGTGTCCGGAAGCGGGATCATGAAGTCAAGGCGAAGCCGCAGGGCGGCGTGCGGACCGTGCCGGGAGGCTTGCCGGCCGCTGAAGCGGCGGATAGAATCCGCGCGGTCATGTCCGGCCTCCGGCGTCTCTCGAAGCAGGCCCGCGATCCGAGCCGACGCGATGGCCCCGTTGCTCGAACGGGTGCGGGAGGGCTGGCGGCTGGGCGCGCCGCGCCGTGGCGGTGCTGGGAAGGAAACCCGCCCGGCACGCGCGGCGCGGTGTAACGCGGCGCCGTTTCGGGGATCGGTAACCGACAGGTCCGTGGATCGCTGACTCCATTCCCCCGAAGGGAGGTGATCGCGCATGGCGAAGTGCTGCTGCTGCGGCGGCGGAAGCGTGAAGAAGGCCAAGAAGAAGACCGCGAAGAAAGCGAAGAAGGCCAAGCGGTGAAGTCGTGCGGTCCCCGGCGCGGGGCGACGACGACGCGAGCCAGGGCCGGGACCCGGATCCCGGCCCGTTGTACATCCCGGGGGATCAGTCCTTCGTCCCCAGCGGCGCTTCTGGCGATGCATCGGCTCCCGTGAAGCGCGCCCCCGACGCGCCGGCCTCGAACCGCCCCAGGTAGCGGCCCGGGCTGTCCGCGAGCCGTCCCCGGATCCGGACGGCCTTCCTTCCCGCGACCGTCGCCTCGATCCGCCCGTCCGTCCCTTCCGTCCACCCGAAACCGGCCTCCCCGTCGACAATCACCCCGACGTGCGTCTCGCCCTTGATTCGCAGGATCCGGGCGAGCGTCTTGCTCCGGAGCGTCAGCAGGTATTCTCCGGCTCGGTCTCGGAGCCGGACAAAGGGGCCGAGGCCCTGCTCCCGCGGGTACCAATAGATGTTCACGAGGCTGTCCCCGCCGGCGATCTTCGGGAGCAGGTGGTCTCCGGACGATCCGGGCGTCTCGAGCCGGACGCGGCGGAGCATCCCGCCGGGCGTGCCGGGATCCGGCCGGAACTGGAGAATCAGGCGCCCCGCGCCGTCCGGCAGGTCGGCGACTCCGGCGGCCCAGCCGTCGTCTGGCGCGGGCGGCGGGATGGGGACCGCCGCAGGGGAAACGGCATTCGTCGAAGGCTCGTCTGCCTTCCCCGCGCCGGGGCGGGGCGGTGCGTCCTGCGGTGACGGCCGGGAGGGCGCGGGCGCGGTCTCGGCCGTCTCGGCCGGCGGAGGGAGAGCGGGCGGCGCGGCTCGATCCCCCAGAAGGGCCGCGACGACCAGCCCTCCCACGGCGGCGAAAAGGGCGCCGAGCACGAGCAGTGTCCGGGTATCGGAAGACATCGGTGCCGGCAGATTACGCCCAACGTCCGGGCGGTTCAAGGCCGTCGAGCGCCACAACTTACCCCGGGCCTTTGACGCCCCCCGGAATTCCCGCGTTGGCGATCGTCACCCCGGCCGGATCCGGGAGGCCGCACGGGCCCTGGCCCGGGTGGGTCCGGGGGATCGACTCCCGGAACCGCCTTCCGACGACGGGCTCGGCGCCGGCGGGCGACCGCACGGGGGCGAGGAGCGTCACTCGCCCACCGGCCCGAAGTGCGGACCCCAGGATGCGGCCCGTTCCTTGCCGAGCGCCAAGGCCGAGGCCAGCTCCGCCTCTGCCAGCGGCGCGAACCGCCGGACGATCGCCGCGTTCTGGCGAAGCTGCTCAGCGGTGTTCACCCCCAGATTGGCCGAGGCCACCCCCGGGAGGCCCAGCGCGTAGCGAACGGCCAGCTCCAGCCGGTCCTCTCCCACCATCGGCTTTGCCTTCCGCGTGCTCCAACTCCCCGTCTTCGGGTCCGGCCCCCCGAAGACCTTCATCGCCACCACGCCCACGTCCCGCGCGCGCGCCGCCGGCAGCACGCGCTCCTCGAAGTCATACGTGTGCCGGTCAACGAAGTTCATATTCATCATGACCACGTCGATCTCGCCCGTCTCGATCAGCGGGATGAATCGCTTCGGGCGGTTGTGGCCGGAAACCCCGATGAAGCGGCAGGCGCCGGCCTTGCGGCGGCCAACGAGCCAGGCGAGCAGCGGGCCGTCCGGCCGCACGGCGTCGGCCGACCGGTCGCCGAGGCTGTGCAGATAGAGGATCTCGACGGCATCGGTCTTCAGGACCTTCAAGGAGTTCGCCAGAGACGCCTCCGCCGCGGCGGCGGTGTCGGCCCAGACCTTGGTGGCGAGGACGACCTCCCGCCGTCGCGCAGCGAGGACACGGCCGACGGCCTCCTCCGCCTTCTTGTAGAGCGGCGCGGTATCGATGAAGGTGACGCCGAGGTCGATCGCGAGGTGGACGATCGCGGCGGACTCCTCGAGGGAGACGTCGTCGGCATTGCCGAAGGATCCGGTGCCGAGGGCCATGCTGGAGACCTCGAGCCTCGTACGGCCGAGGACGCGGCGGGGGAAGGGGCCGGCGGCGTCCGCGAGGGGGGCGTCGGCCGCGCGGAGGGGGCGGAAAGGGAGGGCCAGGGCGGCGGCGCCCGCGGTTCGGACGAGCGTGCGGCGGGGGAGAACGGGCCGGGTGTCGCGATCCATGGCAGCGATCCTGACAGGGTTGCTTCTATTCTATAATAGACGGTCGCGTCCCGTATATCACGCCCTATTGGGTCTCAGATTGGTTGGCGGTTTTTTGAGTGAGGGACGCCGGCGTTTTCTGCTATGGTAGTCTGAAGGCGCGATCCCCGCGAGCCCCGTCGGTGGACGTCGCCCCGGGGGCCTTCCGCAGGAGTTGAATTCATGGCAAGCCGCCCCATCCCCGGCCTCTTCGCGCTCTTCGTCGCGATCGCCCTGCCGGTCCCCGAGGCGCCCGCCCAGCAGCCGGTCCCCGTCGGCCGTGGCTCGTATGCCTCCGCGCCGCCTCCCCGCCTGATGGTCGACCCCAAGCGCAACGTGGATCTCGTCGACGAAGTTGAGACGCGGCGGCTCTATCTGGTCCGGGACGACGGCGCGCCGGTCCCCAGCAACGCGTGGTACCAGAACCTGATTTTCCAGCAGTACGGCACCGGCCTCTGGGCGATGCCCCACAAGGTCGACGCCACGCCGGAGGGGATCGAGATCTTCCAGGCGACCTCGTTCAGCGGAGACGGACAGCGCGCGGTCGCCGAATTCCCCCTCGTCGTCTCCGGCCCGAGCTTCAAACCGATCGACTCGCGCGCGAAGGCGTGGACCGACTGGACGGTCGCTTTCCGGATGTTCGAAAGCGACGCCCGCTACATGGACGTGACGCTTGGCGAGGGGATGCCGGCGGTCTGGTGCGAGTTCACGGGCGTGAGGCCGTCGATCGCCTTCGGAGGCCCCCACGGCAAGGGCAGCCGGTCGAAGGACGCCCCGGCCTTCTTCGATCTGGCCGGCAAGCCGGCGGCGCTGCCGGTCACGGGCGACGCCCTCGGCATCCTGCACGCGGGGCGCGCGTGGGGCGTCTTCGCGCCCGACGGGACGACCTTCGCCGCGGACGCGGGCGGCGTCGCGGTGGGCTTCCCCGCCCGCGACGCCTTCCTCGTCATCTGTCCCCTCCCGGACGCCGCGTCCATCGCCCGCTTCCGCAGGACCGCCTTCGCCGTGCCGCGCGACACGAGGCTGTCGTGGACCTACGATCGCGCCGCGGGGACGCTCACCACGACCTGGAAGATCGTGGCCGAGCCCCTCAAGGGCGGTGGCCGGGCCGTTCTGCAGGGCTGGCTCCCGCACCATTGGCGCGACAACATCGCGCCGCTCGCCCTCGACGGTCCCGTCTACACGACGATCCGCGGCCCGCTGAAGTGCGCGGCGGGCGACACGTTCATCCTCCGCCACCCGTTCCAGGGCATCCTTCCCAACCTGCCCGCCCCGCAGACCGGCGGCGGATTCGACGCCGGCCGCGTCGCGGCCCTCCTGAAAGAGCATTTTGCCGACCCCTCGAGGCGGCTGGGCGCCGACACGTACTGGGGCGGCAAGGACCTCCAGCGCTATGCGCAGGCGGCGTTCATCGCCGCGCAGTTGAAGGACGCCTCGGCCGAGCCGATCGCCCGGAAGCTTCGTGCCGAGTTGGAGGACTGGTTCACCTGGACGCCCGGCGAACAGGATCGCTTCTTCGCGTACTACCCGCGCCGCAAGGGTCTCGTCGGCTTCAAGGCCTCCTATGGGTCGGAGCACTTTACCGACCAGCATTTCCATTACGGCTATTTCGTCTACGCGGCCGGTCTGCTGGGCCCGTTGCAGCCGGATTTCGCCGCCGGCTTCGGCGAGATGGCGCGGTGCGTCGCCCGAACCTACGCCAACTACGACCGCGCGGACGCGCGCTTCCCGTTCTTCCGGACCTTCGACCTCTGGCGCGGGCACTCCTTCGCCGACGGCAACGGATTCCCGGACGGCAACAACCAGGAGTCGACCGGCGAGGCGGTCAACAGCTGGGCCGGGATGATCCTCCTCGGCGAGGCCCTCGGCGACCCGGAGCTCACGGCCGCCGGCGTGATGGGCTACACGTTCGAGTCGCGCGCCGGCCTCGAGTACTGGTTCGATCCCCACGGCGACGTCTTTCCGGCCGCCTACCCCCACGAGGCGTGCGGCATGATCTGGTCCAACGGCATCGTCTGGGGCACTTGGTTCACCGCCAGCCCCGCCTGGATCTACGGGATCCAATGGGTTCCCACCGCCCCGCATGCGTCCTTTTACGATCGCGATCGCGCGTTCATCCGCAGAGCCTACGCCGGCGCCGTGCGCGAGCAGGAGGCCTTCGAGGAGAGGGAGGCGGCGAAGGCGAAGAAGCCCCGGAAGCCCGCCGACATCCGGTCTCTCGGCGGCGAGCTGGCCAGCTACCATCTCGGCTTCCTCCTGCACGCCGACCCGGCATGGGTCGTGGAGCAGATCGACCGGCTCTGGGCCGAGCCCGGCGACAAGGTCGCGCACGATCCGTGGATGGCGAACGTCTACTACTTGGCGCACGCCCTGAAGGGGCTGGGGCGGGTGGACTGGGCGTGCCACGGGGGGAGCCCGACGTCGACGGTCTACGTGAACGAGACGACGAAGACGCGGACCCTCGTGGCGTGGAACCCGTCGGCGAAGGAGCAGGCGGTGCCGTTCTTCGAGGGGGCGAAGCCGATCGGCACGCTGCGGGTTCCCCCGCGCGCCATCGCGAGCATGCCCGCGGCGTCCCGGTGAGGGGAACCTCCCCGCCGCGGGCGGCGTCAAGGCGCCCCGGCATGGTCGATCTCCACGCGATCGACCGAGGCCGGTCCGGTCCAAAGGATCTTGAGATAGCGCGGGTCGCCGGGCGGCGCGGCCTCGTATTCCACGCGCGTCCGCCTCGCCCCCTTCGCCGCGCCGCCGGGGGGGCTGGGGAAGGGCGTCTCCACCCGCGACGCCGCCACCTCCGTGTACGTCTCCCCATCGACCGATGCCTGGATCGCCAGGTCCGCCGGCTTCCCCTGAAACCACGCGCTGACCGCCACGCGCCGGATCGCGCCCTCCACGCGGTACGCCACCCAGGCCCCGGCCTCCCCGCACGCCCGGAAGAGGCGCTCGTCGTACATCGCGTTGAAGGTGTTGTCGATCGACAGGCCGTCGGACCGGGCGTGGACGCGGGAGAGATCGGGGAACTCGTCGACGAGGCAGGCGGTCTTGAACCGCACCGGCCCGACGGGGTCCGACGGCGCCGACGTGCCCGACTCGTTGCGGGCGATCGCGCGGTAGAAGTACGCCGCGCCGGGCTTCGCGGTCGCGTCGTTGTAGAGCGGACGGTATGCGACGTCGGCGTCGGAGACGTTCGCGGCGATCCGCGTCCAGGGGCCTTCCCTCGCCGGGGCGCGCTCGAGGTCGTAGCCGCGGGCCCCGGCGGAGCCGCGCCAGGAGAGCAGCGGCCGGTCGCCGGGGGGGAGCATCGCGGGCGGCTCCGGGACGGGCAGGGGCGGCACCGGCAGGCCCTGGATCCGGAAGGCCGCGGACCGCAGGTCGGCCAGGATCTCGATCTCTTTCTGAGCGTCGGCGCTCGGGAAGCCCGGCCAGTGGAAGGACCAGACGCTGGGGAAGGTGAAGATCTGGTGCCAGTAGAAGCCGCCGTCCTGGCGGTGGAAATACATGCTCCAGAGCAAGGCGCCGCTGACCCCTTCCGCGATGCAGGTCTCCAGGAACTCGCGGTGGTTGGCCAGAACGGCCTCCGTGCCCGACGGCCCCCCGATGTAGGGGCCGTACTCGCCGACCACGAAGGGCCGCCGCCCCGCGAGCGCCTTCAGCTCCTTCCGCACGGCCGGCGACCAGCGGTCCTTCCCGTACGAGTCGTAGTAATGCCGCGTGTAGATGTCGATGTGCGGGTCGACCCGGCTCGGGTCCGGGACCGAACGATGGCGGGTATCCATGACGAGGTGGTTCGGGTCGAGGCGTTTCAGGTAGGCGGCCATCTCGCTGACCCAGGCCTCGGGGGCCTCCTGGATCTCGTTGCCGTGCTGCCAGGCCAGGATCGCCTTGTCCTCGCGGTAGGGCACGCCGGTCACGGTGTTGCGGCGCCCGATGACGTACCGGACGGTGGCCTGGTAATCCTCCTTGCACTGCGGGTCGGTGAAGAACTCGGCGCGCTTTTTCCCCCGGTGCGCGGCGTAGGTGCCCACGCCGCCGAGGTAGTCGCCGGAGCCGGCGGTGAAGTCCACGATGACGCGGACGCCGTAACGGTTGGCCAGCGCCAGGACGTGGTCGAGGGCGACGAAGGCGGACTCGTTGAATTGGCCGGGGCCGAGGACGTAATGCCACGGCCGGGCCTCCTCCTGCGGTCCGCGCACGGGAAGGTTCCAGAGTCGCACGACGCGAAGGTTCATCTGGTCGAGCGTCCGGAAGGCGTCCTCCTGCTCCCAGGGCGTCGGCAACGTCATGCGGTGGGGCTGGCGCAGGGTGAAGTCGTAGGGCAGGACCAGCCCCGGCATGTTGGCGCCCATGAAACGAAACTCGCGGGGGCCTTCCAGGAGCCGGGCGCCGTCGCGGGTGATGAAGTGATCGAACCGGGAGCGGCCGGGATCGGGCGCGGGCGTCGCGGCGCAGGCCGGTCCGGCCGCCGCGAGGCCGAGGACGAGGAGGGCCGCGACGGGAGCGGGGCCAGGGCGGTGTCGCATCGATCGGCTCCTTTCAATCCGGGATATTCCCGCTCCGCGCCCGCGGCCGGCGGCGGGGCGGCGCGTTCCGCCGAAGCCGTCAGGGCCGCGCGCCCCGCCGCGCGCGCTTTCGGAAGGCCCCGGCCGTGATCCCGACGGCGCGGCGAAAGGCGCGCATCATGTACTCGGGGTGGCGGAAGCCGGCTTGGGCCGCGACGCGTTTGAGGGGCACGTCGGTGCCCGCCAGCAGCTCCTTGGCGCGCTCGATCCGGGCGTGGCGGATCTCGGCGCCCGCCGTCCGCCCCCGGACGGCCGCCATCCGGGGATCGAGCGCCCCGCGCGACATCCCGATGTGCCGCAGGACGTCGGCGACTCGGATCCCGTCGCCGGCGCGATCGCGGATGAACCGGACGGCGCGAACGACGGCCGGGTCGCCCGTGGCCAGGACGTCGGTGGAGGCGCGGGTGACGACGCCGGCGGGCTCGACGAGGACGGGCCGCGCCCGGCGGTCCCCGCCGTCCATCATCGCGTCGAGCCGGGCGGCCGCCTCGTAGCCGATCCGCTCGGGGTCGAGGTCGACGCTCGTCAAGGGCGGCACGGCGAGATCGCAGAGGCAGTCGTCGTTCCCCGCGCCCAGGACGGCGACGTCGTCGGGGACGGCGGCGCCGGCGCGGCGGCAGGCGTCGAGGAGGAGGAGCCCCCAGTCGTCGTTGACGGCGAGGACGCCCGTGGGGGCGCGAAGGGCGCGGACCCAGCGGGCGGCGCGGTCGGCCGCGCGCTCCCAGGCCGCGCCGGCGTGAGGGCCGGCGCGCAGGCGCAGGACGGCGCAGGGGCAGCCCGCCTCGCGCGCCAGGCGGGCGAAGTGGTCCGCGCGGGTGTCGAGGGCGGGGTGCCCGCCGCGCGGGCCGGCGACGACGCCGAAGCGGCGGAGGCCGCGCTCGTACAGGTGCCGGAAGGCCAGCCGGGCCACGGCCCGGTCGTCCGGCCCGAGGGTCGGGATTCCCGGGTCGCGAAGCGCGCGCCGAAGATCCACGACGGGGAGGCCCGTCCGGCGGACCGCTTCGAGCATCGACGGGGTCCCGATCCGGGCGAGGATCCCGTCGCCCTTCCACCCGCGCAGCCCCGCGGCCGGCCGGTCGTCCGGCAGGTGGGGCCCGTACCAGACGGACCAGCGGCGGCGCTCGCGGTTGTAGCGGCCGATGCCGCGGATCAGGCCGCGGGCGTAGGATCGCGTCGGCCGGATCAGGACGGCAACGCGGCGCAGGGGGGGGGAGGTCGGCTGTGCCATGGCGCATCCGGGCGGGGGCGCGCCCGTCCGCCCCCAGTATAGACGCCGCACGCCCCCGCCGTCCACCCCGCTGTAAAAAAGTACAGCATTTATGACAAATATGTCATCCCGTCGCCCTTCCCCGGCGCGGGGGGGCGGGCTACAATGCCCCGTGGATCCCGCGGGAATCGCCCGCCGGACCGCCCCGTTCCTTCGCGAGGAGCCCATGGCGCCCTACAAGCTGGCCCCCCTCCGGTTGGACTACGACGTCGCCGCCGTCAACCAGCGGTACCTTCGCCTCTACACGGGGGTCGTCTACGACGCGTGCGAGCATCTCGGTCTCGGCTGCCGGGCGATGCAGAGCGGCGTCTACCCCCTCGTCCACACCATGCGGGTCGCCGGTCCGGCCTTCACGGCGCTCGGCGAGTCGACGACGAGCCGCGACGCGACCCTTCACAACGTCCGTCTCGGCATGCTCCGGAGCATGACCCCCGGCTGCGTCCAGGTCCGGGCCACGGGGGGGAATCGAACCTGCGGGCAGTTCGGCGAGATCAGCGCCACCGCCGCCCGCGCCGCCGGATGCGCCGGCGCCGTCATCGACGGAAGCACCCGCGACAGCAACCTGCTCATCGGCATGGACTTCCCGACCTTCTGCCGGTTTCGCAACCCCGTCGAGGCCTTCGGCCGGTTCATGGTCGTCGACTACCAGGTCCCCGTCGAGGTCGAGGGGATCGACGGCCCCCTCCGGGTCGAGCCGGGCGACTACGTTCTCGGCGACAACGACGGCGTGGTGATCGTCCCGCGCGCCCGCACCCTGGAGGTGCTGGCGCTGGCGGAACGGTGGTGCGAATCGGAGTCGCGCAGCCGCGCCGACATGGCGGCGGGGAGGGACCCGTTCGAGGTGTACGCGCAGCATGGCCGATTCTGACCGCCCGATCGCGGGTTCCGCGAAACCGGCGCCCGGCCTTCCCGTCGGGGCGCCCCGGGAGGGGATCCCCTACCCCTGGGAGCTGATCGGCCTTCTCTGGATGGTCTTCTTTCTCCACCAAGCGGACCGGCAGATCTTCAACAACCTGGCGCGGCCCATCATGGACGATCTGGGCCTGACGAAGGTCCAGTTCGGGCTGATCGGATCGGTCTTCACGGCGGTCTACGGCCTGCTGGTGCCGCTGGCCGGCTATGCCGGCGACGCGCTGCCGCGGAAGCGCGTGATCCTGGTCAGCCTGCTTGTCTTCAGCGCCGCCACGCTGCTGACGGGCTTCTGTACGGGCTTGGCGTCGATGATTCTCGTCCGCGCGGTCGCTACCGGCGGCGGGGAGGCCTTCTATTACCCCGCGGCCACCTCGCTGATCGGCCAGCATCATCGCCGGACGCGCGCCATGGCCCTGGCGATCCACCAGACCGCTCTGTACGCCGGCATCGTCGCCAGCGCGCTCGCCGCGACGATCGGGGTGCGATACGGTTGGCGGAACGCCTTCTTCCTCTTCGGATCGCTCGGCCTGGCGATGGCGGTCGTCGTCCTCAAGCGCCTCCGGGACACGCCCCGGCCCGCCGGCGCGGGCGCGGCGGGCGCCGGCCGGCCCCCCGTGGGCGAGGTCCTGCGCCATCTCGCGCGCAAGCCCAGCGTCTTCCTCTTCAGCGCGGCGTTCGCCGGCCAGGTCTTCGTCAACGTCGGCTACCTGGCGTGGACGCCCACCTTCCTGCACGAGCGGCACGGCTTGGCGCTCGACACGGCCAGCTTCCTGGCCCTCTTCTGCCACCATGCGGGGGCCGTCGCGGGGGTGACGATCGGGGGGCGCCTGTCGGACGCCTGGGTCCGGCGGCGCCGGTACGTGCGGGTCGAGTTCGAGATCGCGGGGCTTCTTCTCGGCGCCCCCTTCATCGGGTGGGTCGGGGGCGCCGTCGGACCAGCCTCCTGCTGCGTCGCCCTCGCCGCCTTCGGCTTCTTCCGGGGCGTTTACGACTCGAACCTCTTCGCGGCCCCCTTCGACGTCATCGAGCCCCGCTTTCGATCCTCCGCCGTGGGGCTCCTGCTCTCGTGCGCGTTCGTCGTCGGGGCCGCCGCCCCGGCGGCCCTGGCGTGGCTTGCCGGACGCCTGGATCTGGGCGCGGCGATCTCCTCCATGGCGGCCGTCTACGCCATCGCCGGCCTGGCCCTTGTGGCGGCCCGGTTCACCACCTTCCCGAAGGATCGGATCGCGGAATCGGAGGCCGGGATATGATCGACCTGGCGGGGCACACGGCGCTGGTGACGGGCGCGGGGCGCGGCATCGGCGCGGCCGTCGCCGCGGCCCTCGGCCGCGCCGGGGCCGACGTCGCCGTCAACTTCGCCCGGAGCGCGGATGCGGCGGAGGCGGTGGCCCGGTCGATCCGCGAGGGCGGACGGCGCGCGGTCGCCATCCGGGCCGACGTGGCCGACACGGCGGCGATCGACGCCCTCTTCGCGCGCGCCGAGGCGGAGCTCGGCCCCGTCGACATCCTCGTCAACAACGCGGGGATCGAGGTGCGGCGGGCCCCGGAGGACGTCGACGAGGCGCTCTTCGACCGCATTCTGGCGGTCAACCTCAAGGGGGCCTATTTCTGCGCCCGCCGGGCCTTCGCGGCCATGAAGCGGAAGGGGTGGGGGCGCGTGATCAACATCTCCAGCGTGCACGAGGAGACGGCCACGGGCTTCTCCGCCCCCTACGGCATCTCCAAGGGGGGGATGCGGATGATGACGCGGGAGCTGGCTCTGGCCTGGGCCGCCCACGGGATCACCGTCAACGCCGTCGCCCCCGGCGCGATCCGGACCGACATCAACCGGGCGGTTCTCGAAGACCCGGCGTACGCGTCAAAGGTGATCGACAAGATCCCCGCGCGGCGGATCGGCGACCCGGACGATGTGGCGGGGGCCGCGGTCTTTCTGGCTTCCGACGCCGCCCGCTACGTCAACGGCGCGACCTTGTTCGTGGACGGCGGCCTGAGTCTGCGGTGAGGCGCGCGCGGGCCGTTCGTCCAGGGGACAGGCCCCGGGGCCGTTTCCCGTTGCCGAGCGCGTCGGGCCGGGCGACAATGGAGAGGAGGCATAACCATCATGATGAAGCGCATCGCCCTCGTCCTGGCGGCCGCCCCCCTGGCGGGCCGCGCGGCGGACGTGCTCCCCGAAGCCTGCCGGGCGCAGTGGTCGGATCCCGCCCTTGCCGAGCGCATCGACCGGGGCATCGAGCGGAACCGGAAGGGCGACCTGGCGGTCGTGGTGACGAACCCGGACGGGAGCCCCGCGGCCGGGGTGCGCGTGGAAGCCGAACAGAAGACCCACGCGTTCCTGTTCGGCTGCAACCTCTTCGTCCTCGGCCAATTGGAGACGCCGGAGCAGAACCGCCGGTACGAAGAGGCCTTTCTCCGGCTCTTCAACTTCGCGACGCTCCCCTTCTACTGGGAGGGAACCGAGCCGGCGCAGGGGGAGCTTCGGTACGCGGCGGGAAGCCGATTTATGTGGCGCCGGCCCCCTCCCGATCCGCTGCTCGCGTGGTGCCGCGCGCATGGCGTCACGCCCAAGGGCCACCCGCTCCTCTGGCATGGCTACAACCCGGCGTGGCTGCCCCAGGAGCCCGAGGCGTTGCGGGGGCTCTACCTCAAGCGATTCGAGGAGATCGCCTCCCGGTACGCCAGGGAGATCCCGGTCTGGGACGTCGTCAACGAGTCGCTGGTTTGCCGCAAGAGCTACCCGCTCTACACCGAGGATCGCGCCTACGTGGCGTGGGCCTTCCGCGAGGCGCGGCGCCTCTTCGGGCCGGGGCCGCTCCTGATGATCAACGAGGTCTCCGAGATCAGCCACGCGCCGGGCGAGGGCAACCGCTACCTCCGGCAGGTGCGCAGCCTCCTGGACGCCGGCGTCCCGGTCGACGGGATCGGTTTCCAGGTCCACTTCTTCCGGCGTCGGGCCCTGGATGCCGGGCTGGCGAGCCGGATCTGGTCGCCCGCGAACCTGCTGGACGTCTATGAGCGGTTCGCCGCGCTCGGGCGGCCGTTGTACGTGACGGAGATCACGATCTCCGGGGCGGGGGAAGACGGGGAAGCCCTCCAGGCGGAGGTCGTCCGCAACCTCTACCGCCTCTGGTTCAGCGCGCCGCGGATGGCGGGCATCACGTGGTGGAACCTGGGCGACGGCACGGCCGTCCAGGGCGAGAACGAGGCGATGGGAGGCCTGCTCGACAAGGACCTCCGGCCCAAGGCGGCCTACGCGGTGCTGGACGAGTTGATCCATCGGGCGTGGACGACGCGCGCGGAGGGGACCACCGACGCGGCGGGCCGCTTCGCCTTCCGCGGCTTCGCGGGCGCGTACGCCGTCCGCGCCGGCGGACGGACGGCCGAGGCCCGCATCGAGGCCGGCGGCTCCGGGTCCATCGAGGTGAGGCTCCCTTGAGGCTCGATCATCCATGAAAATCGTCGACCTGCGCGCCCGGACCGTGGCCATCCCCACGACCGCCCAGCTCCGCCACAACACCGGCGTGCATCCAGGCTACCTGATGCGCACCGTGCTGGAGCTCGTCACGGACGAGGGGCTGGTCGGGCTGGGGGAGGTGGGCGGGGGCGACCAGCGGGGGGCGCTGCTCCGGCTCAAGCCCCGGATCGTCGGCCTGAGCCCGTGGGACCTCGAAACGATCAAGCTCCGGACGCTGCGCAGCATCTATTATCTCTCGAACGCCCGGCTGTACGGCGCCCTCGAGATCGCCTGCCTCGACCTCCAGGGCAAGGCGGCGGGGGTCCCCGTCCACCGCCTCCTCGGCGGCAAGGTCCGCGACGCCGTCCCGATGATCGCCTACCTCTTCTGGCGGTACGACCGCCCCGGCGGGGGCGACGATGCGCGCGCGGAGGACGTGGCGGATCACTGCGCCGAGTTGGCCCGGACGCTGGGCGTGAAGGCGATGAAGCTGAAGGCCGGCGTGATGGCGCCCGACGAAGAGGCCCGCGTCCTCGAGCTCTGCCGCGACCGTCTCGGCCCCGGCTTTGGCCTCCGCATCGACCCCAACGGCGTCTGGTCCGTCCCCACCGCCGTCCGGATCGGGCGGCGGCTCGAGCCGCTGGGACTTGAGTACTACGAGGACCCCGCCTGGGGCCTGGAGGGGATGCGCGCCGTGCGGGAGCAGGTCCGCATCCCGCTGGCCACGAACATGTACCCCAACAAGTTCGACGACCTCGGGCCGGCCATCCGCCTCGGCTGCGTCGACGTCGTCCTGACCGACCTGCACTACTGGGAGGGGCCGCGCGGGGTCAAGGACCTCTGCGCCGTCTGCCGGACGTTCGGCCTGGGCGTGGCGATGCACTCCGGCGCCGAGTTCGGCGTCGAGCTCGCCGCCATGCTTCATACAGCCTCGACGATCCCCGCGATGACGTTCGCCGGCGACGCCCACTACCATTACCTGACGGACGACATCCTCGCGGGGGGAAAACTGGCGTACGACGGCGGGGCGATCCGGGTGCCGGACGGCCCCGGCCTGGGCGTGGCGCTCGACGAGGAGAAGATGCGGCGGTACGAGCGGTACTTCGAGGAGGTGGGCGACTACTACGCGCGCTTCCACGCCGATCCCCGGCGGCCGGGGTGGACGCCGACCGTCGGGGGGATGTGACGTCGGGCCCGTGACATCGGTCCTTTCCCGGTCCGGGCCGTGTCCGACGGCTCCTGCGGCTTCGCGCGTCGCGGCGACGGCCTCCGCCCATGGCGCGCCGGCGGGCGAGCGAGCCGGTCTGGGGCCGCCTGGCGCGGTTTCGGCGGATGATCGTTCTTGTGCTGTTCGGAGCCTTGCCCCTCCGGGGCGAGAAGCGTCACGCCCGCGCTCTGCGCCCGCCTCCTTTCTTGACCCGATCTTTCCGCTCGACTAGGATGGCCGTCCGGGCCGCCTCGACGGGGGGATCCCTGCATGCCGTCCGTGGACCAGCAATTGCGCGCCGCCCGCCAGAGCCTCCTCGACCTGACCCTCCGCAACCGCCTGCTGCACTACCGTCCCTCCCCCGCGCGCACGCTCCGGATCGTCGACGAGATCGCGCGCGAGGTCTTCGACCAGATCGTCCTGCAGGAGAAGGCGATGTCCTTCCGCCCGCGGGCCGAGGCCGCGGGGGCGGGGGCCCCGGACATCCCGGCCGGGATGACGGAGGAGGAGGCGGGCACGCTCTGGGGGGCGCCGCTTCCCGAGGAGGCCGTCGAGGCGCGCCACTCCGACCGGGCCCTCCAGACCGCGCTTGACGCCGCCTCGCTTCAGAAGCGCCTCTTCTATATCCACCAGCAGGCCCGCTCCGTCCTGGAGGAGCAGGGCTACACGGTGCTTTATCTCGCCATCGGCTTTCTGGAGTGGGCCGAGCCGGGCCGACCCGCGCTTGCCCTGCGCGCCCCGCTGGTCCTCGTCCCCGTCGATCTCGTGCGAACGAAGGTGGGCGCGGCGTTCCGGATGGCATGGACGGGGGAGGACCTGCAGACGAACATCTCGCTGCAGGCGAAGCTGGCGGAGCAGGGGATCCGGCTGCCGGATTTCGAGCCCCCGGAGGAGAAGGGGGGGCTCGACCTCTACTTCCAGGCGGTGGCGAAGGCGATCGCACCCCGCCCCGGGTGGAAGATCCTCGCCGATCTCACCCTCGACTTCTTCAGCTTCACGAAGTTCGTGATGTACAAGGATCTCGACCCCCGGGCGTGGCCGGACGGCCGCTCGCCGGCCGACCATCCGCTGCTCCGTGCGATCCTGGCGCCGGAGGGCCCGGCAACGCCGGAGGGAGCCGGGTCGGGGGGGTTCCCCGAGGAGGCGGTCGACGAGCGCCTGCGGCCGCGCGACCTCCGCCACGTTCTCGACGCCGACCCCTCGCAGATCGCGGTGATCGAGGACGTCAAGGCGGGCCGGAGCCTGGTCGTCGAGGGGCCGCCGGGCACGGGCAAGTCGCAGACGATCGCCAACCTGGTGGCGGAGCTGATGGCGGCGGGAAAGAGCGTGCTCTTCGTCAGCGAGAAGATGGCGGCGCTGGAGGTGGTGAAGGGACGGCTCGACCGGGCGGGGCTGGGGGAGTTCTGCCTGGAGCTGCACAGCCGGAAGTCGAACAAACGGGAGGTGCTGCGGGAGCTGGAGCGGACGCTGTCGGCGGCCGCCCCGAAGGCGGTGTCGCTCGAAGGCGAGTTCGACCGGCTGGAGGCGCTGCAGGCGGAGCTGAACGCGTACGCGCGCGCGCTGCGCGAGCCGATCGGGGCGTTGGGCCGGACGCCGTACGAGCTTTTCGAGATGAAGGAACGGGCGCGGCGCCCGTTCGCCGCCGCCGGCCGGCCCGTGCCGCGGATCGAGATCCCCCGGCCGGAGACGATCGGCCCGGAGGCGTGGTCGTCGGCCGTCGCGCGCCTGACGGCGCTGGCTCAGGCGATCCCGAGGGTCGCCCCGGTCGCGACCCACCCCTGGCGCGGCTGCGCCCCCGAGGCGGTCCTCCCGGCGGACGAGGAGGAGATCGGCGGGCTGATCGGGACGTGCCGGGAGGCGGCGGGCCGGATGGAGGCGGCGCTCGATGCGTTGGCGGCGCTGACGGGGATCGCCCCGCCGCCCGCCCCCGACGCGCTCGGCCGCGCCCTGGCCGCCGCCCGGCACGTCGCCGCCGGCGAACCGGTCGAGGCGGCGGTCCTGCTGGGCGGGGCCTGGGACGCGCCGGGCGAGGCGGCGCCGATCGTCGCGCAGTTGGAGACCCTCCGGGGACGGATCGCCGAGGCGAAGGCCGTCTTCGAGGCCGCGGCCCTCGACCGGGACGTCCCCGCGCTGCTCGCCGAGTTCCGGGAGCGCAGCGCCGGGCTCTTCCGAGTCTTCAGCGGCCGATGGCGGGCGCTGAAGCGCGAGATCGCCGCCCTCTACCTCGACCACCGGCTCCGGAGTCTCCCCGCGGTGACGGCCGATCTCCAGAGGCTGGCCGACACGGTTCGCCTGCGGCGCGGGCTGGCCGCGCTGGAGCCGGAGGGCCGCGCCCGCTTCGGCCGGCTCTGGACGGGCGAGACGACGGACCCCGCGCGTCTCCGCGCCTTCGCCGACTGGGCCGCCGCTTTCCGGAAGCTGCTTCGCGACGGCGCCCTCGCCCCCGCCGCCGCCGAGCGCGTCGAGGCGGGCATCGACCGCGCCGCAGTCGACCAGGCCATCGCCGCCGTGGCCGCCGCCTCGAAGGAGTACGTCACCCAGCTTGACTTCCTCACCTACCGGGTGAAGGTGGACTTCAAAACGGTCTTCGGGACCGGCCCGGGCCAGGTGCCGTTCGCGGCGTGGCGGGAGCGGCTCGACCTCTGGAAGGCGGAGCTGGCGAAGCTGCCGCGCTGGGCGCCCTTCGCCGCCCGCCGCGCGGCCGCGCTGAAGACCGCCGGAGCGCCCGTCGTCGCCGCCATCGATGCAGACGTTCTCGGTCCCGAGGACGTCCTGCCGGCCTTCGAGGCGAACGTCGCCGACGACCTTCTTCGCCAGGCCTTCGCGCAGCGCCCCGCGCTGGCGCAGTTCGTCGGGGAGCTGCACGAGCGAAAGGTCGAGGACTTCGCCGCGCTCGACCGCGACCTGATCGGGAAAAACCGGGGTCGGCTGGCCGGCGAGCTGGCGCGCCGGCGCCCCCGCCCCCCCGCCGGCGCCTCCCCCGGCTCCGAGGCGGGCATCCTGCTCGGCGAGTTCAACCGCAAGCGCGGCCACATGCCCATCCGGCGGCTCATGGCGATGGCGGGCGGGCTGATCCAGAAGATCAAGCCTTGCTTCATGATGAGCCCCCTCTCCATCGCCCAGTTCCTCGACCCTCGGACGGCCCGCTTCGACGTCGTCATCTTCGATGAGGCCAGCCAGGTTCGCCCCGAGGACGCCCTGGGCGCCCTCCTGCGCGGCGATCAGGCCGTCATCATGGGCGACACGCGCCAGCTCCCCCCGACCCGCTTCTTCGACCACCTCGTCGAGTCGGAGGGGGCCGTCGCGGAGGGCGGGGAGGAGTCCGCGGAGGCGGACGTGGGGGACGTCGAGAGCATCCTTCATCAGTGCCGCCGCGCCTTCCCCGTCAAGACCCTCCGCTGGCATTACCGGAGCCGCCACGAGTCCCTCATTGCCGTCTCGAACCGCGAGTTTTATGACAGCCGCCTCCTCGTCTATCCCTCGGCCGTCGACCGGGCCGACGACCTCGGCCTCCAGCTCGTCCACTTGCCCGGTGCCGTTTACGACCGCGGCGCGGGGTCGGTCAACCGGGCGGAGGCGCGCGTGGTGGCCGCGGCGGCGGTCGAGCACGTCCGGCGAAGCCCCACCGTCAGCCTCGGGATCGGCGCCTTCAACATCCGCCAGCAGCAAGCGATCCTCGAGGAGCTCGAGCTCCAGCTCCGCGCCCACCCCGACGCCGAGCCCTTCTTCCGCCCCGGCCGCGACGAGCCGGTCTTCGTCAAGAACCTGGAGACGATCCAGGGCGACGAGCGCGACGTGATCTTCCTCAGCCTCGGCTTCGGGTTCGACGGCGCGGGAAAGCTCTCCCTCAACTTCGGCCCGCTCAACCAGGCGGGCGGCGAGCGGCGCCTCAACGTCCTCATCACGCGCGCCCGCCGGCGCTGCGTCGTCTTTTCCAACTTCCGCGCCGCCGACCTCGTCCTCCCCCCCGACGCCCCCGCCGGCCTGCGCGCCCTCCGGGCCTTCCTCCATTATGCCGAGACCCGGGAGCTTCCACGCCCGGAGGGCGAGCGCGACACGCCCCCCTCGCCGGTCGAGGACGCCGTCGCCGCCCTATTGGCCGGTCGCGGCCTCGAGATCCGCCGTCGCGTCGGTTGCGCCGGGTTCCGAGTCGACCTCGGCGCGGTGGACCCCGCCGCCCCCGGGCGCTACGCTTTCGGCGTTCTGCTGGACGGCCCTTCCTACCATGGGTCGACCGTGGCGCGCGACCGCGACCGGCTCCGCCGCCAGATCCTCGAGCATCTGGGCTGGCGCCTCCTTCGCGTTTGGTCGACGGACTGGTATCGCGATCGGGCGGAGGCGGAGAAGACGCTGCGGGCGGCGGCGGAGCGGATCCTGCGAGCGGGACCGCTCGCCCCGTCCGTGGGCGATGCCGCCGCGCCGCCTCCCCTGCCGCCGAAGGCGTCGCGTCCGCCGGCGGGTCCCGGCCCCGCGGCCCGACCGCCCTCCGCCCGACCCGCCCCCGCGCCGGTCGCCCCCGTCGCCTATGTCCCCTGCGCGGACCTCGGCATCCCGGTGACGGGAGATCTTCCCGACCAGCCGACCGCGCTCCTGGTCCATGCCCTCCAGACCGTCGTGCAGGCCGAGGGGCCGGTGCACGTCGAAGAGGCCTTCCGGCGGGTGCGCGAGCTCTGGGGGGTGAAACGGGCCGGCGAGCGGATCCAGGAGGCGCTGGCGGCGGCCCTCGCGACGGCCGAACAGCGGCTGGCGGTTCGGCGGCGCGGCGACTTCCTCTGGCCGGCGAAGGATCGCCCCGTGATCGTGCGGACGCGTTCGGAAAACCCGTCGATCGGCCTGATCTGCGAGGAGGAAATCGCCGCGGCGCTGGCCATGGTGCTCCGGCAGCAGTTCGCGACCCGGCCGGAGGAGCTCGTGACCCGCGCCTCGCGCCTGTTGGGCTTCCCCGTCACCAGCGGGGGGGTGGCGGAGCGGATCCGAACGGTGCTGGAGGACCGGCTCGCCGTCGGCGCGCTGGAGATGCTGCCGAGCGGGATGGTGGACCTTCCCAAGGGGTGAGCGGTCCCGGCGCGACGCGGGGGCGTTTTCGCCCGAAATTTCGAACCGTTCGACCGGCCGTCCGTTTCCATGCTGTTGGGTCGTGCCGATAGGGGATCCGGTCCATGCTCCGATGCTCACATCGCCTGGCTTGGTCGATCCTGGCGCTGGCGGCGATCCTCGGCCCGGCGGCCGCCGCGGAGTCGGGTGGCGAGGGGGCGATCCGCATCTCCGCTTTCTCCCTCCACCGCGAGAAGATCGGCGCCGTGGCCGTCGTCGAGGCGACGCTGGCCAACGGCGCCGCCGTCTCGGAGGGCCCCTTCGACGCCGTCCTCCAAGTGCTCGACAGCTACGCGCTCGTCAAGGAGTCGGACCCCCTGGCCGTCGCCGCGATCCCGCCGGGGAAAGACGTGAAGATCCGGTTCGAGATCAAGCACTGCCCGGCCTTTTCCTGGTTGCGGATCGTGCTCCGCCCGAAGGGCCAGAGCGCGGTGGCCCACTGCTTCGTCTCCCGCTCGCTCGACCGCCCGCCGACGGCCGACACGGCGGGGGCCACGGTCGTGCGACGCGTGTTCGGGGCGGACGCGAAGCTGACGATCCTCGAGGCCCGGGCCGGCGCCGCCGACGGCGGCACGACGGAGCTCTCCTTCAAGGTCCGCAACGCCTCGCCCGAGGCCGTCCACTTCCCGCTCGCCCGCCTTCGCTTCCTCGATGCCGCGGGCCGGGAGGTGGCCTCCCGGCCCTGCCTCCTGGGCCTCGAGGAAATCCCCCCGGCCGCGGAGGATGAGTACCGGGCCTCCGTCGGCGGCCTGCCCGCCTACGCGAAGATGCAGGTCGATGCCGCCTGGGGGGAGAGCATTCTCGAGCAGCCCGAAGGGCTCGGCGACGCCTCCGTGAAGGACCTGACCGTCGAAGGGTACCGCTTCGTCCGCTTCACGCACGGCGACCTCTGGGTGCTCGGCCGTCTCGTAAGCCGGCTGCGCGACCCCGCCGCGGACGTGGTGCTCAGTCTCCAGCTGACGGACAAGGCGGGGAAGGAAGTCCGGCGTCTGCGATACGCATTCCCCGGACCGGTGGGTCCCGGCGAGCGGCAGGGATTCGAGATCTGGGCCGCCGCGGCACCGGCCTACGAGGGTTACAAGTTCAGCCTCGCCTTCAACATCGCCACGAACGACGGCGGCGCCCCGAAGCCACCGCCCCGAAACGAGGATCCGGGCTTGGTCGTCGCGGAACGGACCGCTCGCCGCACGGCCGCGTCCCCCCCCTCGGAGAAGGCGGACGCGAAAAAGGATCTCGCCGTGGCCCAGGTGGAGCTGACCGGTTGGAGTTGGGTCGAGGGATCCCAGGTTCGGGTCAACATCACCCGGACGACCTACACCGGCGACGCCGGCTTCCTGAAAATGAGGTTCCTGGGGCCCAATGGCCTGCCCGTGAAACCCGACGGGACGGTGATCCTCCGCGTCTACAATCGCGGGCAGCCGCAGGGCACGATCCGCCGGGCCCTCCACGCCCGGGCCTGGCAGAAGGACGCCGCGAAGCTCGACGTTACCGACGCCGACGAGGTGGCCGCCAGCGGCCCGGAGGCCTGGGTGGGCGTGCTTCGCGTCCCCGACCGGGGGGCCGTCGATTTGACGGTCGATGTGACGGTCGATATCCCGAAGGCTGGGACGTGGGAATGGAAGAAGGTCGCGGCGCCGTACACGACGGGGCCGACGCCGCCGACCCGGACAAAGTAGCCGGCCGCCCGGGAGATGCGTGACGCGCGCCTCCGCAAGGCGCGCCGCGCCGTTTTTTCTGTAGGGGCATCCATGGCGCTGGTCGTGCTCGGGATGACGCCGCTGCTGGCCGCGCTGCTGGTGCCCGCCGCCCAGGCATGGCGGGACGCGGGGGGCGGGGGGGGGCCTCGGCGGGCGTGGCTCTGGGCGGCGGTGCCGGGGGCGGGGGCGGCGGCTCTGGCTGCCGTCGCCGCGGCGCTGGCGGTCCCCCCCGATGCGCCGGCCGGCATGACGGCGGCGGGGGCCGCCGGGGGCGCGGCGGGCGTGGTCGCCGGGTTCTCCGCCCTGGCCGCCGCCCTCTACGCGGCGGCGCGCCTCGCCGGCGGGCCGCCCGCCGCGGGCCAGTCCCTGGCGGCGGCCGTCGCGGTTCTCCTGTTGGGCGCGCCCTTCTTCATGAACCCCGTCATCGAAGGGGCGGGGCCGTCGGCCCGGGTCTTCTGGGTCGGGGCGACCGCCGCCGCCAGCCCCGCCTTCGTCCTGGCGCACGCCGCGGCCGGGATCGACCCCTTTCGCGCCCCCCTGCTCTACGACCTGTCCGTCTGCCAATACTACGCCTATGCCTACCCGTCCCCGTGGGCGCTGGCGGCGGCGTACGCCGCGCTCGCCGGCCTGCTGGGGGGGGCGGTCGAGGTCCTGCGGCGCCTGCGTCCGAGACCGACGGAATATTGCACGAAAGCATCCGAGGGGGTATAGTGAAGCCTCGTCCCGGCTCTCTGAACCAGGAGGGATCGTCCATGACCACGTTCCGCGCCTTGCTCGTCGCCGCCGGATGCCTGGCCTTGGCCGCCTGCGGCGGGCCGTCGGTCCCGCAGGATCCCGCCGAGATCGAGGCGCGGATCGGCCAGGTGGACGCCTCGCTGAAGGAGGCGAAGGATGAGCTGACGAACGTGGAGGCCGACCTCGAGCGGAACGCGCTCCAGAGACAACAGGTGGAGTCCGCCGGGGCGGCGGAAACCCCCGAGGGGCAGGAGAAGCTGGCCGGCATCGCGGAGCGGGTGCAGCGGCTCGAGACGCGCAAGGAGGAGCTGGCCGAGCGGATCGCCGGGCTGGAGGAGGAAAAGGGGGCGCTGGCCGGATCGCTCGAGCAGGCGAAGGCGGACTGGGCGGCGGCGGAGGAGCGGCGGAAGGCGGCGGAAGAGGAGGCCAAGCGGGCCGAGGAGGCGGCCGCGAGGGCCGCCGCCGAAGAGGCGAAACGGCAGGCGGAGGCCGCCCAAGCGGCGGAGGAGGCCAAGCGCAAGGAAGCCGAAGCGGCCCAGGCGGCGGCGGAAGCGAAGCGCAAGGCGGAGGCGGCCCAGATGGCCGCGGAGGCCGAGGCGAAGAAGAAGGCCGAGGATGAGGCGGCGGCGGCCGCCGCCGAGGCGAAGCGCAAGGAGGCCGAGGCGGCGAGGGCGGCCGACGAGGCGCGCGCGGCGGCGAAGGCGGCCGACGAGGCGAAGCCCGCCGCCGGGTCCCCGACGGCCGCGCCCCGCAAGGGCGACGAGCGCAAGACCGTCCGCGTCGAGCCCCACACCACCGACGATTACCTCTACGAGGAGGTCTACGCCGATCTGATCAAGGCCATCCGGGCGGAGCTGGAATATTACCGGGAGCCGTTGCCCGCCCGCGGGAAGAAGGCGCAGGAGTAGGGCCGTCGGACGGCGCAAGAAAAAAGCCCCGCCGCGAGTGCGGCGGGGCTTTTTTTTCGGCCTCCCGGCGCTCAGCAGCCGCGGACGAGGGTCTCCTCGCCGATGCGCAGGGCCGCGGCGTGGGAACGGATGGCGCGGAGGAACCGCCGCGCGTCGGTCCCATAGCCCGCCGTCGGGCGCAGCCCCGGCACGTGCTGTTGCCAGTATCGGTTGAAGAGCGACATGCCCAGCTCGCGCAGGTACTTGCTGACGCACGACGCCAGCGCGATCAGGAAGTGCCGGTCTTCGCCGTCCATCAGGAAATGGATCGTGATCGCCCGGCCTTCGTCGTCGATCCGGTACGTCGACTGGCGCCGTGTCTCCCGCTCCACCGACAGGGGCCGGGAGAGGAAGAGGGACTGTAAATTTCGCTGGTAGAACGTCTTGCCGCCGTGCTTGCCGACGAAGAAGACGAGATCGTCCCCCGGGAAGGCGCGGCGGATGTCGCCGACGATCTCGCCGAAGCAAGCGAACAGGAACTCGGACTTGTTGCCCGTCTGGCGGACCCCGGCGTTGAAGGCATCGGGGTCGGCCATGCGGCTGCGCGCGGCGGCGATGGTGATGCCCGCGTGCGCCAGGCTCATCCGGAGCCGGTGGGTCGTCCGCGTCAGATCCTCGATCGGCACCACCGTCGGGACCATGAGCGGGGCGTTCTGGTACCACGGGGCGACCGTCCGCTTCTCGCCGGGGGGGCCCGTCAGGAAGTTGCAGAAGGACTCGAACCCCACCGGCCGGGGCAGCCCGAGGCAGCAGAGGAACGGCAGCGCCGCTTCCTCCAGCGGCCGCAGCCCCAGCTCGGGATGATAGAGGCGCTTGCTGTCGGCGACCGGGATCCGCCCGTCCTTGGCCGGGCGGCGCGAGACGACGTCCCGGAGCGCCTCCCAGAGATCCACGTCGGGGTCGGACGTGGCGCACGCGGCGGCGGAGACCACCATGGGGCCGAGGTGGGGGCCGTATCCCGCTTCGTCGATGCCGATCAGGATGGCCATGCGAACGGTTCGCGTCGGAGGACCGCAGGATGGAGCGTCCCGCGCCGTCGGTCGAATTGTAGTCGCGCCCCCGGATGCGCACAAGGGGAAAATCGGCGGTCGATTCCGGTGGCGCCGCGCGCGTGTCGGCGTATAATCCCCCTCCCGGCGCGCGGCGCTGCGCCCGTCACCGCTTTCCGGAGCCGGTTATGCGCTTCGTCAAGATGCACGGACTCGGCAACGACTACGTCTACGTCGACGGCTTCACGCACCGGGCCGCCGATTGGCCGCGGCTCGCCGTGGCCGTCTCGGATCGGCACACCGGCATCGGGGCCGACGGCCTGATCGTGTTGTTGCCCTCCCGTTCGGCCGACTTCCGCATGCGCATGTTCAACGCCGACGGCTCCGAGGGCGAGATGTGCGGCAACGGCGTCCGCTGCCTGGCCAAGCTCGCCCGCGACCTCGGGCGCACCCGGAAGCGCGCGATCGTCTTCGAGACGAAGGCCGGCCCGATCCGCACCTGGATCGCCCGCGCCGGCGCGCGGGAAGCGTGGGTGACGGTCGACATGGGCGCTCCCCGGCCGCTCGCGGGGCCCGCCGCGCGCGACGCCGGGCCGGACGGCCGCCTCGCCGTTTCCACCCTCCGCGTCGCGGGTCGATCCTTCCGCATCCACGAAGTCTCGATGGGAAACCCCCACTGCGTGATCTTCGTCCCCGATACGGAGGCGGCTCCCGTTTCGACGGCCGGCCCGCGCATCGAGCGACACCCCCGCTTCCCGCACCGGACCAACGTCGAGTTCGTCCAGGTTCTCTCGCGGACGGCCGTCCGGCAGCGGACGTGGGAGCGCGGCAGCGGCGAGACGATGGCGTGCGGCACCGGCGCCTGCGCGGCCGCCGTCGCCGCCTGCCGCACCGGCCGCACCGGGCCGAACGTCACCGTCCGCCTCCGCGGCGGCGACCTGCGCATCGCCTTGCAGCCGGACGGCCGGGTCTTCATGACGGGACCGGCCGTCACGGTCTTCGAAGGCACCTGGTGAGGGGGCCGGGGGCGGGCGCGTCGAGCGTGGGGCGCGGGGCGTGCGGTGCGGGGCGTCCGGGCGAGGGCCGTCAGTTTCCCCCGTCGCCCGGCGGGCGGCTCGCGAGCAGGAACGCGCGCCACCGCGTCTCGATCGCCTCGACGGAGGCCGCGTAGATCCGCTCGAGGTCGTCGACGCCCCCCTGCCCCTTCTGCGCGGCGGCGAGGTACTCGCGGAAGGCCTGCGGGCGCCGTTCCCCCTCGACGCGCAGGAGGGACTGAAGGACGCTGACGGCTTGTGCGTAGCGCGCCCCCGACCGCGGATCGTTGAAGTCGAAGCGCGGGAGGGCGAACAGATCGCGGAGCGGCAGCGCCGTCCCCGCCAGCACGTCGAGGCGCGCCTCCGCCATGCGGACCGCGAAGAGGGGGTGGTCCGACACCCCCTGGGCCAACCGGACCTCGCCGCCCTCGATGGCGGAGCAGGCGAGGGTGTCGGCCACCGCTTCCTCCAGCCAAGCCGGCGCGCGGTGCTGAGGCTCGCGCGTCATCGCCAGCAAGGCGTGCGTCGCCTCGTGGAGCAGGACCGTTCGCAGCAGGCGCAGCGGCTCCCCCTCCTCCAGGTAGGCGAGAATCCGGCCCGAGGGGATCTCGGTGAAGGCGCGTGGGAAGCGGAGGAGGGCGTCGGCACGGCCGGCCAGTTGCGGGTGCGTTTCCTGGACGTGTTCGAGGAACTCCTCGCGTCGGGCGAAAAGGACGACGCGGATCTTGTGGAGGGCGTGGAAGCGGAGGGGCGGACAGAAGGCGCGGGAGAAGGCCGCGTGGAAGGCCTCGAGCGTCTCGCGGGCCTCGCGGGCGGCCTCGTCGGGGATCCCGTGCTCGATGAGAAAATGGTCGCTCTCGAGGGGCTTGGGGACGCCGCGGATCCAGGCCTCCCCGACCCGTCGATAGCCCAGCTCCGCGCGCGCTCCCGCATGGTCGGGGTCCGTCTTCAGGAGATCCCGGAAAACCTCGGCGCCTTCCCGGTAGAGGCCGTTGCGCCGGCACCAGAGCCCCAGCTCGAAGAGCCCCTGCGTGTCGTTCGGCGCGAGGAGATGGCGCTGCGCGAGGAAGAGGTCCCGGGCGGTCGGGCCGCCGTCGATGCGGGCGACGAGATCCCGGCGGATCTGGACCTGGCCGTTGGAGGTCTCGAGGAGGTAGGCGCCGGGGATCTCCGTGACCCGTCCCTCGAGGCGGGCGCCGTTCCGGAGCCGGACAATGTCCGCGCCGGCCGGCAGCGCGGCCGCCAGCACGGCGGCCGCGGCGGGGATCGCGCGGCGGGGGGGGCGCGGGGTCGCCATGACCCCATCATAGCATGCGGCCCGTCCGGGGCCAACGGTTCGACGCGCCTAGAGGCTGCGCCGAACGAACGCCCGGTCCGTCACCGTCACCGGGATCCGCTCGAACTCCGCCAGCGCCGCGACGAGGTGGTCGACGAATCGTCCCAGCGCCGCCTCGCCCTTCGCCGCCGTCGCCCGCAGCGGATTCCCGATGCAGCCGGACGGGGAGAACTCCCGGTGGTCCATCGGGAAGACGAAGTAGGTGAAGCCCTGGAACTCCACGTCGGGCGTCCCGTCCCGCTTCCGGAATGCCGGAGGCAGCGCGGCGGGGGTGTGGGTCCGCCCGGGGGCCGCCCGATCCATCCGGACGAGGTGCGGGGCGACCGCCAGCATCTGCGAGGTCTCCAGCTCGCCCGCGTGCCAGCCCGGCGTCTCCTCGGGCGGCCCCTCGAGGATATCCTTCAACATCCCGAGGTAGTTCTCCGCGTACGGCTTGTAGACCCCGCACCACGCGCCGGTCTCGTACTTGATCGCGCGCAGCAGCGGCTCGATCACTTTCATGTTCGAGCCGTGACCGTTCACGAAGAGGACCTTGTTGAAGCCGTGGTGGATGAGGCTGCGGGCCACGTCGGCATAGAGACGGACGAGCGTCGAGGCGCGGAGCGTCACCGTGCCCAGCCCGTCGCCCGGGGGACCCAGGTGCTGCGGCGAGTAGCCCGTCCAGATCAGCGGCGTGTACAGGACCTTCGCCCGCTCCCCCGCCCGCGAGGCCACCACCTCCGCCGTCGCCATGTCCGTGCAGAGCGGCAGGTGCGGGCCGTGCTGCTCGCACGAGCCGATCGGCACCATCACGAGATCCTTCTCCCTCAGGTACGCCTGGATGTCCGGCACCGCCAGGTCCGAGAGCCGGTACGTCGGCAGGTTCAGCGCCATGGATGATCCCTCGAATCCGCGGGACCTCTCATTCCGACCGCGGGCGTCCTCCGAGGCCGGCCGTCTCCCGCATCAAGGCCACCACCCGGTCGGCGAACGCCGCGTCATTGATGTGCGCGTCCATCTCGACGACCGGGATGCCGGGCCGCAGGCCCGCCTTCAGCGCCTCTCGGAAGGCCGCATCGCCCGCGGGGTCGTGCAGCTCCCCCCCGGGGCGGTTGGCGGCGGACAGGCCGCCGAGCGGGATGGCCACGGCGACGGGGCCCCGCGCCGCGGAGAGCTTGCGCGCCATCGTCCTTCCCACCGCCGCCATCTCCTCCCGGCTCGTCCGCACCAGCGTGAAGGCCGGGTTCTGGTAGTACGTCGCCCGCCCCCGCCACGCGTCGGGGAGCCCGTCGCGCGGGCCCGCCACGATGAAGTCGATGCAGCCGGGGACCACGACCTGCGGGATCCCGCGCGCCCCCGCCGCTTCCAGCCGGTCCGGCCCGCCCGCGTGGAGGCCGCCGGCCAGCTCGTCCGTCAGCTCGCTGAGCGTGTAGTCGAGCACCGCCGCGATCCGCCCCTCCCCAACCATCTCCTCCATCGCCCGTCCGCCGACGCCGTTGGCGTGGAAGACGAGCACGTCGCGGCCGAGCGCCTCGAGCGCCGGCTTCATCCGCATCACCGCCGGCGTCGTGTTCCCCAGCATCGTCACCGCCAGCAGCGGCCGCGCCCCGCGCGCAACCGGGCGACCGGCCGCCGCCATCCCCGCCACCGCCGCCGCCGCCTGGTCGAAGATCGCCCGGCTGACCTCGTTGAGGCCGAGGATGTCGATGACGGAATGCATCACCATCACGTCGCGGGTCCCGACGAACGGGCCGAAGGTGCGGCGGCCGGAGGCCAGCGGCGTGACGAGGACCTTCGGGACGCCGAGCGGGAGGGCCTGCATGCCGGCGGCGGCGAGGACCGCGCCCTCGGCGCCCCCCAGGGCGACGAGGCCGTGGCAGCGCCCCGCCGCGAAGAGCCGCCGGCACGTCTCCGCCACCCCCGCCATCATCCGCTCGACCGCCGCGCCGCGGCTCCCCGCCGCCCGCACCGCCTCGAGCGTCGTCCCCGCCGCCCGCGCGACCTCCTCCCGCGTCACGTCCGGCGCGATCCCGTCGGGCCCGCCGAGGATCCCCGAGTCGACGACGACCGTCTCCGCCCCCAGCGCCTGCACCCGGTCCCTCAGGTAGGCCGTCTCCGGGCCTTTCGTGTCCAGCGTCCCGATCACCACCACCGTCGGGCGATCCGCCATCCCGCCGCCTCCGTTCCCATCGCGCCGGGCCGTCCGGTTACCGGCCCGCGTCCGCCTCGAATCGGTCTCCCGCCTGCACCCGGTACCCGTTCACGAAGGCCCCCGCCGTCATGGGCCGCTTCCCCGCGGGCTGCACGTCCGTGACCCGCACCGCGCCGTCCCCGGCCGCGACCAGCAGCCCGTCCTTCCCGGCGGCGACGACCGTCCCGGGCGCGGCGGCGGCGGCGCACGCCGCCGGCACCGCGCGCAGGAGATTCACCCGCAGCGGCCCCGCCTGGTGCGCGCCGCGGAAGTACGCGAAGGCGCACGGCCACGGGTTCATCGCCCGGATCCGGCAGGCCGCGCGGGCCGCCGGCTGCGACCAGTCGATCCGACCGTCCTCCTTCCCCAGTTTCGGCGCCCGCACGACCGCCGCCTCGTCCTGCGGCTCGGCCCGCGCCGACCCCGCCTCGATCGCGTCGAGGACCTCGACCAGCAGGCGGCCCCCGAGGACCGCCAGCCGCGCCTCCAACTCTCCGGCCGTCTCGTCGGGCCGGATCGGCTCCTCGCGCCGCGCGTAGACCGGACCGGCATCCATCTTCAGGACGACGCGGAAGATCGAGACGCCCGTGACGGCGTCGCCGTTGAGGATCGCGTGTTCGACCGGCGAGGCGCCCCGGTAGCGGGGGACGAGCGAGGGGTGGACGTTGACGCATCCGCGCGGCGGGAGATCGAGAAAGGCCTGCGGGAGCAGCTGGCCGTAGGAGGCGATGGCGATCGCATCGGGCGCCGCCCCGCGCAGCTCGCCGAGAAAAGCCGGGTCTCCCGCCCGCTCCGGCGTCCAGACGACCAGCCCGCGGGCCAGGGCCTCCGCCTTCACCGGCGAAGGCGACACCTTCCGGCCGCGCCCCTGGGGGCGGTCGGGCTGGGTGAGGACGCCCACGACGGCGTGGCGGGAGGCGAGCAGCGCCTCCAGCGACGGGAGCGCGAACGCGGATGTGCCGGCAAAGGCGAGGCGCATGCCGTTCTCCCCGGACCCGCCTTCCGCAGGGGAGGGCACTATAGCAAAAGGCCCGCCCGGGCGAGAATGGTTATCGACGGCCCCGCCGGTGCTTGCGCCCCGTCGTCTTGCCGCAACATCTTCCTCGGAAGGGGCTTTTTGATCGCCGAGCCGGGCTATGAAGAGGGGCCATGTCGTTCTTGATCGCGTGGGGTGTTCTCGGCTTGACCGGTGCGGGGCTCATTATCAACCCGTATTCAAGCATGCTGTGACCCTATTGCCCGACCGTGTGCCGGCGGTCGCCTTCGGGCCGCGCCTTCAGGCCACGGCGGCCATCTGCGCCGGGGTGTGCCGCTTGTCGAGGCGCCTCACGGCGGGGCTGCTGGGAGACTGGTTCGATCTCTCGATCTCGGTGGCCTCGTGAGCGCTTGCGGAGTCCCTGTTCGCCCGCTATTCCTTCACCCTCGCCTTGAACCGCTCGGTGACGATCGCCAGCGCCCCGTCGGCCGCCCCGGGCGGCGCGCCGGGGAGCGGGACGTGCAGCTCCCCCTGGATCGCGAAGTAGAGCCACCCGCCCCTCCGCTCCTCCGCCGCGATCCGCCCGCTTCGCTTCAGCGCCCGGTAGGTCCCCTCGTTCGAGAGCCGGACCTCCGTCACCTTCGGGATGCCGCGCAGCGGAGTCTGCGGGTTCTCCTCCTCGATGAGGAGGGCGCGGTCCTCGGGGACGCCGAGGAAGGGGTGTTCCGCAGGCGCCGCGGCGCAGCCGGCGAGGGCGGCGAGTCCCGGGACGACGAGGGCGGCTCGTCTCATGGCCTGTGCGTCAGGCGGGGGGGGGGCGGGCCGCTATCCCTTCAGCACGATCGCCGCCGCCGTCAGGATCGTCCCGACGCTGGCGGCGAACCAGGCGACGCGAAGCCAGGCGTATTTCTTGATGAGGATCTTCGAGGCGGTGTGATTGTGCTCCGCCAGGGCCTTCCGGAGGGCCTCGTCGGTCGCGCCTTCCACGGCCGCGGCGTACGACGCCGCGTCCTGCGCCGCGACCGACTCCCAGAAGATCAACCCCTTCGGCGGATCCTTCGCGATCCGGGGAAAGATCGCGAAGACGGACGTTCCGAACGCGAAGAGGACCAGGACATACGACGCCAAACCGAAGCCGAAGGCGACGGCGTCCGCATCGAGCGCGGTGAACGTCCGGAACCCGCCCGAGGCGAGGTTCAGGACGAGGAGGGCGACGGCGACTCCGAGCGCGGCCATCGCCTTGTGGTCCGCCCCCCGGATGGCATCGTGGAGGTAGGCGTTGACGTGTCGGAGAAAGTCGGAGCGGATGTCGGTCGTCTCGGCCATGGCGGATCCCCCTTTCCCGGATGCGTATCCAGGCCTCTTCTTATACGACAGCGGGGCGCTTCCCGCCAGTCAGAATCGCCCCGGCGGCCGGGTGAAAAGAAAGCCCCGCGCGCCCGGAGGCGCGCGGGGCCCGGATGTCACGCGTGGGGGGCCGTCGCCCCGTTACAGCACGCCTGCTGTCAGAGCGACAGCCTCCGCCTACGTTCACCCACCTGCGTCACTGGATCACCTCCTTTCCCGCACGGGGAATCCGCCTCGGGATACGGTCCGCGCCTCCTGATGACCCGGCGCCGCGCCCCCTGGGGGGCCGCGCCGGATCTGCCCGCTCCGGCGGGCAGGCGCGTCCCGGCGTATGTTTACACCCCGGTGCGTGTCGATGGGGCCATTGAACACCCGTTTGGCGCGATGTCCAGTCATAATTTACGAATTCGGCTCAATATGGGCCGGCGCCGGCCCTGGGTTGGGCGGGACCGTCCGCCTCGCCTCGAATTCTCCATCTAAATCCGCGTTTATTCCATTGCGCCCGCATCTCCCCTTCGGGATGATGCGCCCGTCGCGCCGCTTCACAGGATCCGCACCCGGGGGGATTCTCATGCGACGCCTCATGCGCCTCGCGGCCTGCCTGCCGGCCGCCGCCCTGGCGGCCGCACGGCCCGCCCCCGCCGACACCGTTCTCGTCGAGGCCGAGCGGTTCGCCGACCCCGGCGGCTGGGTCGCCGACTCCCAGTTCATGGACGTCATGGGCTCCCCCTTCCTTCTCGCCCATGGCCTCGGCGTGCCCGTCCGGGACGCCGTGACGACCGTTCGTCTCCCCGGCCCCGGCACCTATCGGGTCTGGGTCCGCACCCGAGACTGGGTCGCGACGTGGAAGGCCCCCGGCGCGCCCGGCCGCTTCCAGCTTCTCGTCGACGGCAAGCCGCTCGAAACCGTTTTCGGCACGGAGGGCGCGGCGTGGCACTGGCAGGACGGCGGGACGGTGAAGGTCGACGCGCCGGACGTCTCCCTCGCCCTCCACGACCTCACCGGCTTCGAGGGGCGCTGCGACGCGATCGTGCTGAGCCGGAAGGAGGGCTTCGTGCCGCCCGGCGGCGGCGAGGCGCTGGCGGCCTTCCGGCGCGAGCGGCTCGGCCTGCCGGCGCAGCCCGAGCCGGCCGGCTCGTTCGACCTCGTGGTGGTCGGCGGCGGAATCGCGGGAACGTGCGCCGCGGTCTCTGCCGCGCGCCTCGGCCTCTCCGTCGCGCTCGTCCAGGACCGGCCCGTCCTGGGCGGCAACAACAGCTCCGAGGTGCGCGTCTGGCTGCAGGGGGCCCGGAACAAGGCGCCGTGGCCGCGCGTCGGCGACGTCGTCCGCGAGCTCGAGCAGGCCCGCCACGCGCACTACGGCCCGGAGAACACCGCCGACCTCTACGAGGACGCGAAGAAGACCGCCCTCGTCCGCGCCGAGCCGAACGCGACCCTTTTCCTCGAGCACCGCGCGGACGGCGCGGTCGTGGAGGGCGGCCGGATCCGGGCCGTCGTCGCGCGCCACACGACGACCGGCGTCCCCCGCCGCCTTGACGGGCGCTGGTTCGTCGACGCCACGGGCGACGGCTGCCTTGGCGCCCTGGCCGGCGCGGATTTCGAGATGACGCCCACCGGCCGCATGGGGGCCTGCAACCTCTGGAATGTCGCCGATACCGGCGCCCCCGCGCCTTTCCCCCGCTGCCCCTGGGCCCTCGACCTGTCCGACAAGCCCTTCCCCGGCCGCGGCCCCAAGGAGACGATCAAGGAACTGGGCGGCTGGTACTGGGAGAGCGGGTTCGACGTCGAGCCTTTTGCGAACGCCGAGGCCGTCCGCGACTGGAATTTCCGCGCGATGTACGGCGCGTGGGACGCCCTCAAGAACGTCGACGGGCGCTACCCCCATCACCGGCTCAACTGGGCGGCGGTCGTCTCCGGCAAGCGCGAGAGCCGGCGGCTCCTCGGCGACGTGATCCTCTCGAGGGACGACGTCCTCGGCAACCGCGCCTTCCCCGACGGCTGCGTCCCGACCGGCTGGCCGATCGACCTTCACCTGCCCGACCCGCGCTACGAGAAGGGGTTCGAGGGGAACGCCTTCATCTCGAAAGCCTTCTACGATCGCTTCCCGCACACCTTCTGGATCCCGTACCGCTGTCTCTACTCGCGCAACGTTCCCAACCTCTTCATGGCGGGTCGCGACATCAGCGTCACACACGAGGCGCTCGGCACGGTGCGCGTCATGCGGACGGGCGGCTGCATGGGCGAGATCGTCGGCATGGCCGCGTCGCTCTGCAAGAAGCACGGCATCGACCCGCGCGGCGTCTACGAGCGGCACCTCGACGGGCTCAAGGACCTGATGCGCGCCGGGGTCGGGAAGGCCGCGCCCGTCCCCGCCGGGGCCGTCGATCCGAAAACGCTGCCGGGGATCGTGGTCGACGACGCCGATGCGGAGACGCAAGGGACCTGGATGCCCGGGACGCAGATCCCGGGATTCGTCGGCAACCGGTATCTCTACGATGCCCGCGCCGGGGCGGCGGAGGCGCGCTTCGGCTTCCGCGTGCCGAAGGACGGCCGATACGAGGTGCGGATCGCCTGGCGGCCGCACGAGAACCGCGCGTCGAACGCCGCGGTCACGGTCCACGATGCCGGCGGCGGAAAGGCCGCGGCGGTCGACCAGCGCGCGGCCCCGCCGCTCCCCGGCGGCTTCGCCTCCCTCGGCGTCTTCCGGTTCGAGGCGGGCAAGCCCGCCGCCGTCGTGATCTCCAACCGCGGCGCCGACGGGCACGTGGTCGCCGATGCCGTACAGGTGGTGCCGGCGGAATAAGGCCGGCCCTCGTTGCGGATGATATCGGGAGGTGTCGCATGCGCTTCGCGATGACCGTGTCGGCCTTGGCCGTGCTGGGCCTGGTCCCGGACGGCCCGCGCCTGCCGGCGGAGCCGGCGGGCGAACCTGCGCCGGAAGGCGCCCCGGCCGCGCGCCGCCTCGACCTGTCCGGCACCTGGGCCTTCCAGCTCGACCCGCAGGACCGGGGCGTCGCGGAGCGGTGGTTCGCGCAGCCCCTCGCGGAACGGATCCGGCTCCCCGGATCCCTCCAGGCCCAGGGGTTCGGCGACGACGTCGCCGTCGACACGAAGTGGACCGGCGAGATCGTCGACCGCTCCTTCTTCACTTCGCACCGCTACGAGCCGTACCGGAAGCCGGGGAACGTGAAGTACCCCTGCTGGCTCCAGCCGGACAAGGTCTACGCCGGCGCCGCGTGGTACCAGCGCGAGATCGAGGTGCCCGCCGCCTGGCAGGGCCGTCACGCCGTCCTCACCCTCGAGCGCCCCCATTGGGAGACGCGCGTTTGGGTGGGCGACCGGGCGTTCGGCTCCAACGACAGCCTCTCGACGCCGCACGTCTACGACCTCGGCCCGCTCCCCGCGGGGAAGCACCGCCTGACGGTTCGCGTCGACAACCGGATGATCGTCAACGTCGGCCCGAACTCCCACAGCGTCTCCGACCACACGCAGGGCAACTGGAACGGGATCGCGGGGGAGATGACGCTCGCGTGCCGGGCGCCGGTCTGGATCGACGACGTGCAGGTCTACCCCGACGCCGCCCGGAAGACGGCGCGGGTCGTCGTGAAGGTCGGCAACGCGGCGGGAGCGGAGGCCCGGGGAACGCTTTCCCTCGACGTGTCTCCCCGGACGAAGTCCGTTGCCCCGCTCCGGAAGAGCGAGCCGGTCACCGTCCCCGCGGACGGGAAGTCCGTGGCGATCGAGCTCCCGATGGGAGAGGCCGCCGCGCTTTGGGACGAGTTCAGCCCGGCCCTGTACCGGCTCCAGGCGACGCTGGATCTTGGCGCCGGAGGGGGGCGGGACCTGCGCGCGATCGACTTCGGCCTGCGCGACTTCCAGGCCGTCGGCACCCAGTTCGCCCTGAACGGTCGTCCCTTCTTCGTTCGCGGCACACTCGATTGCTGCATCTACCCGCTGACCGGCTACCCGCCGTGCGACGAGGCGGGGTGGCGCAAGGTCATCGAGGCCGCGCGCGCGCACGGCCTCAATCACATTCGCTTTCACTCGTGGTGTCCTCCCGAAGCCGCCTTCGCCGTCGCCGACCGGCTCGGCTTCACGTTCCAGGTCGAGATCGCCTCGTGGGCCAACTCGGGGTCGAGCGTCGGCGACGGCAAGCCGGTCGACGCCTGGCTCTACCGGGAGGCGGAACGCATCCTCAAGGCCTACGGCAACCACCCCTCCTTTGTCATGATGGCCTACGGCAACGAGCCGGCCGGGAAGAACCAGAAGGCGTGGCTCGGCGAGTGGGTCCGCTACTGGAGGAAGACGGACCCCCGTCGCGTCTACACCAGCGGCGCCGGCTGGCCCGAGATCCCCGAGAACCAGTACCACAACATTCCCGGCCCGCGCATCCAGGGCTGGGGCGAGGGCCTCAAGTCCCGCATCAACGCGCGCCCTCCCGAGACCCGCACCGACTACGCGGGCTGGGTCCAGAAGCGGAACGTCCCCATCGTCAGCCACGAGATCGGCCAGTGGTGCGCCTACCCGAACTTCGACGAGATGAAGAAGTACACCGGCCACCTCAAGCCGAAGAACTTCGAGATCTTCCGCGATTTCCTCGCCGCCAACCACATGGGCGACCAGGCGCGCGACTTCCTGATCGCCTCCGGCAAGCTCCAAACGCTCTGCTACAAAGAGGAGATCGAGTCGGCGCTCCGCACCCCCGGCTTCGGCGGCTTCCAGCTCCTCGACCTCCACGACTTTCCCGGCCAGGGGACCGCCCTCGTCGGCGTCCTCGACCCGTTCTGGGAGCCGAAGGGCTACGTGACGCCGGAGCAGTTCCGACGCTTCTGCAACAGCACCGTGCCGCTGGCGCGGATGGAGAAGCGGTACTGGACGGTGTCCGAGACCTTCAAGGCCGACATCGAGATCGCGCACTTCGGACCCGCGCCGCTCGAGGGCGCCGTGGCGGCGTGGAAGGTGGTGGACGAAACGGGCCGGGCCCTCGCGTCGGGAAGGCTGCCCGCGAGAACCGTCCCCGTCGGGAACGGGACGCCGCTGGGCACCGTGGAGGTCCCGCTGGCGAATGCCGCGCCGGCGAAGCGGCACGCGCTGGTCGTCGGGATCGAGGGGACGCCCTTCGAGAACGACTGGGACGTCTGGGTCTTCGCCGACGCCGTCGACCCGGCGCCGCCGGCGGACGTGCAGGTCGCGGCGTCGCTCGACGAGGCGGCGCTCGCGAGGCTCAAGGCGGGCGGAAAGGTCCTGCTGCTCGCCCCGCCCGCGGCGGTGAAGTCGAACGTCGCGATCGGCTTCTCGTCCGTCTTCTGGAACACGGCGTGGACGCGCAACCAGCCGCCGCACACGCTGGGGCTTCTCTGCGACCCGAAGCACCCCGCCTTCGCGGCCTTTCCGGCGGAGGGCTGGAGCAACTGGCAGTGGTGGGAGCTGGTTCACGGATCGGCGGCGATGATTCTCGACGATCTGCCCGCGGAGCTGCGCCCGATCGTCCAGCCGATCGACACCTGGTTCGAGGCGCGACGTCTCGGCCTCCTCTTCGAGGCGAAGGTCGGCGGCGGCCGGCTGATGGTCTGCAGCATGGACCTCGCGAAGGACCTCGACCGGCGGGTCGTCGCGCGCCAGCTCCGGCGGAGCGTCCTCGACTACATGGCCGGCGTCTCGTTTGCGCCGAAAGTCGCGCTCGCCCCGGAACAGGTCGCCGCGCTCTTCAAGGCGGGCGGGTCGACCGGGAAGGCGAAGGCGGACAGCGAGGCGCAGGGGTACGAGGCGGCAAACGCCGTGGACGGCGATCCCGACACGATCTGGCACACCGCGTGGGAGCCGGCGCCCGCCCCGATGCCGCACCACCTCGTCGTCGACCTCGGGAAGGAGCGGCCGGTGAGGGGGATCGTCTACACGCCGCGGCAGGACATGGAGAACGGCCGGATCGCGGCGTACGAGGTGTACGTCAGCAAGGACGGCGCGGCCTGGGGCGAGGCCGTGGCGCGGGGGACGTGGCCGGATGGGGCTGCGAAGCGGGCGGTCCGGTTCGCCCAGCCGGCCGCCGCGCGCTACGTGAAGCTCGTGGCGAAGTCCGAGGTCAAGGGCAACGCCTTCGCGGCGGTGGCCGAGCTGGAGGTGGAGTGAGGGGGGGGCACCCCGGCCTGCCCGCCGTAGCGCGAAGCGCGAAGGCGGACGGCCCTCGGATGTCGTTCACGCGGACGGGCGGGGGAGGCCCCTTGTGGTCCCCCGGACGTTGTTCTCGAATCACAGGCCGCGAATTCGTGCGCGACGTCCGGGCGGGGACAAGCCCCGCCCCGCGCCGCTGGAGAGGGGTGGCCATGCGACACCTCCGCGTCTTCCGCATCGCGGCCTGCCTCGGCTTGGCCGCCTGCGTCGCCCCGGCCGGGGCGGCCCCCCCGCCGCCCCCGGCCCCCGGGGCGGTTCGGATCATGCCGCTGGGCGACTCCATCACCCAGGGTAACCGGGAGCACCCCAGCTACCGCCGTCCCCTCTGGCAGAAGTTGACGGCCGCCGGGTATAGCGTCGACTTCGTCGGCAGCCTCCGCGAGAACTTCCAGGGGCCGAACCCGAACGACGACTTCGACCTCGACCACGAGGGGCACTGGGGCTGGAAGGTCTCGGACATCCTCGCGAAGCTCGACGGCTGGCTCGCGCAGAACACCCCCGACGTGATCCTGGTCCACCTCGGCACCAACGATGCCAACGCCCGGAAACCGGAGGAGATCCTGAACGACCTCGAGGCGATCGTGGACCTCGCGCGGAAGCACAACCCGAAGGTGAAGGTCCTGATGGCCCAGCTCATGACGCCGTGGGGCGCGATCCCGCGGGTGAACGCGGAGATCCCGAAGCTGGCGCAGCGCAAGAGCACCCCCGCGTCCCCGGTGATCGCCGTCGACCAGTCCGCCGGCTTCGAGGCCCGGAAGGACCGCGACACCTACGATGGGTGCCACCCGAACGCGTCCGGCGAGGAGAAGATGGCGGCGCGGTGGTTCGAGGCGCTGCGGAAGGTGCTGCCGCCGCCGAAGGCGAGGGCCCGCTGACCCTGTTGGGAGGACCCGACATGCGGCTTCCAGGCGCGTTCCTCGCGCCCCTATCCGTCCTCGGACTCCTGCCGGCGCTGCCCGCCGATGCCGGGCCGGTGAAGAACCCGAAAGCCGTGGTCGAGGAGATGATTCGCGACATGACGCTGCCGCATGAGGGGCGGCCGCACGGCGTCCCCGACGCCTACGACTGGGCCCGCCGGCCGCGCCTCAGCATGGGGAACGCCCCCGGCCGCTTCCGGGCCTTCTCCGCCTGGGGGCAGCTTTACGAGGACGCCGGCGGCAACCCCGCCCGCAACACGCGCGTCCACCTCCGCACCCTGCAGGCCTGGATCCTGAGCCGGAAGGACGGGACGTGGCGCCGCGTCCAGGAGGGGCGCGAGCTCCAGGGGGCCGCCTTCCGGGAGGACTTCGTCGAGAACCGGAACCGCCCGGCCGACGCCCGCCCCGTGAAGGAAGGAGGCGTCTCCGCCTCCGCGGGCGACGGGCACAACTACCACTTCTGGCCCGCTGAAGGGCGCGTCCCGATCGATCCCGACGACGTGGCCGGTGTCGTCATCGCGATCCAGGCACGGCTGGTCTTGGACGACCCCTTGGGCCCCGACGACCGCGCGAAGGCGAAATATCTGCTCGGCGTCGGGGCGGACTATTGGCTCGACGTCCAGGCCGCCTGGGACCACTTCAAGACGAACGCCGACGTGGGCATCGGGAGGTTCCGGTATGTGACAGAGGACTGGGCGGCCTTCACGATGACGACCGCCCCGGCGGATGTCCTTCGGAAGAACCCGCCGCCGATCGAGTAGCGGCCGCGCCGCGTGTCGTGGTCCTGGCGCGTGGGCCGGTGCCTTCGGGGCCCTTTCCTTCGGGTTCACCGATCGGCCCGGTCCGTCCATCCCGCCTCGCATCGAAGCGCTTCTGTTCTTTCCGTGCGTGCGCCGTGCCGGCTGTCCCTGGCAACCGGTCCTCCGTGGCGCTACAATGCCCCGGACCCCGGAGGCCGCCGCATGCGCATGCTTCCCGCTTGCGTCCTCCCCGCCGTGCTCGGGCTGGCGTTCGTCCCGGCTCCCGCCTTCGCCCAAAAAGCCGCCCGCCCCGGCCCCGGCCTCAAGCTCCCTCCCTCCGAAAACCAGGGCAAGCCCGGCTCCTACGCGATGCACACCCGGCGCGCCGGCAACGACTACTGGGTCTATGTCCCGAAGTCCTATTCCGACGACAATCCCGCCGGTCTCCATCTCTTCTTCCACGGCCAGAACGGCCAGGGCGGCGCGCCCCATTTCGGCCAGTGGGCGAAGCACTTCCTCGATCGCCACAACCTGATCGGCATCAACATGCAGTACCAGGACGGGGACAACATGAAGGACCCCCAGGGGAAGGTCGATTCCGCCTGGGAGGCGGTCGCCCAGACGATCGCCGACTACAAGATCGTCGAGGGGCGCGGGGTGATCGCCTCCTTCTCCGGCGGCGGCATCCCCCACGGCATGTTCCAGCAGGCGCATGCCAACGGCGGCCCTCCGGCCTGCGGCCCGATGTGGCCCTTCTGCCACGCCGCCCCCTATTCCTCCAACTTCCGCACCTCCATCAGCAAGTCCGTTCCCATGAGCTGGCTGATCTCCGTCGGGAAGGCGGAATGGAACCTGGCCGGGGCCGGCCTCGGCGAGTCCCAGACCGGCCGCATCGCCGACGTCCTCCGCGAGGCCGTCCAGGGCGGCTGCCCCGATGGCTTCGGCTGGATCACGAAGAAGGGGCACACGATCGAGGACGCGGAGGTGGCCGCCTCCGCCGAGGGGTTCCGCCGATCCGACCTCGTGCTCGCCCCTTTCCTCTACCTGCCCGACTGGAAGGAGAAGGAGCTTGCCCCGATCGCCCGCGACGCCAACGGCGCGGGCCTCGGCCGCGCCGTCAAGGCCCTCGACCGTCTCCTCGCCAACGACAAGCTCGAAGCGGGGCTCCGGGCCCGGGCGGAGAAGCTGAAGGCGCGGCTCGACGCCCGCGTCAAGGCCCTCGTCGACCTCCTGAACGAGCTGGCCGAAAGCGATCCCCTTCTCTGCGAATACTACGGCCGTCTCGCCGTGCCCCGGCTCGGCGATCTTCCCGAGGCGAAGGCCGTTCGAGACGCCATGGCCGAGGCGCGCAAGGCGAAGGGGTATTCCCAGACCCTGGCCCTCCTCCTGCCCTTCGAGAAGAATTTCCGCCAGTGCTTCAAGAGCGACGGCAGCCTCAACCCCGAGCAGGTCCCCTTCCTGGAGAGCGTCAAGAAGACCGCACCGCCGGCCTCCCTGCTCGGCCGCATGGCCGAGCAGTACCTCCAGCTGCAGCCCTAGCGCCGGCGACTTCCGCGCGTTCCGGGGGCAGCCGTCCTGTCGCCGCGCCCCGCGATCGCCCTGCGCCCCTCGGCGTCTCTCGCGCCCGCGCCGTCAATCGCCGCGCCGGGCCGAATGAGCCGGCTTTGAAAAAAAAACTTGGCATGAGCGTCGTCGTGTGCTATCATCCGTCCCGCTTTGTGGAGATCCAGCATGCGACGCGCGCTTCTCTTCGGTCCGGTCATTTTCGAGCGCCGACGTCAGCTCGGATGGACCCAGGATGCTCTCGGACGCAAGGTCCGGGTCCGCGGCAAGCCCCTCAGCAAGGGCTATCTCAGCGGCATCGAGAACGGCAAAACGGCCCCTCCCGCGGATCCCGTCGTCCTCAAGCTGGCCGCCGCCTTGGGCCTTCCCCGCGAGCGCCTCCTCCTGATCGCCCACCTCGACAAACTCCCCCCGGAGCTCTTCGAGGCCTACCCGGCCCTTCGGGCCCTGCGCGACCAGGTGGTTGCGTCCCGGGAGCCTACGGCGCAGGCCGGCGCCTGATTCCTCTGCCCCCTCTAGTCGCGTTCCTGCAAGGGGACGCGACGGGCGGCCCTGCGGCACCCGCACCGTGGGGCCGCTTTTTTTTCAGCCGGCGGACCGGCTCGAGTCGGGCTCCGAGGGGCGGCACGCCTGTGCCGCCCGTGATGGGAAAGGGCTGCGCCGGGGGGCGCGGGGCGCGCCAAAACACCGGCCGGTCATGGGCGTGGGGCGCTCCCGGCGCGCCGCGGGAGATAGGGAGCGGGGTATCCCGTCCCCCTTTCGCGCCCGCCCCCTCCCGGCCTATCCGCCCCGCGCATCCAGCGCGGTCGCCGGGCCGGCCGCGGCGGGGCGGACGTCGATCGCCCCGACCGGGCAGGCCACGATGCACGCCCCGCACCCGACGCAGCGCGGGACCTCGATCTCCGGGACGGACTCGAACCGGTCCCCGACGACCCGGATTGCGAGAAACTCGCACGCGGCGACGCAGCGGTTGCACTCCTTGCCGTTGGCCAGGAGGCACGCGTCGAGTCGGATCGCCGCCGTCCCGATCACCAGCCGGGCCTTGTCGGCGGCGGCGAACGGGGCGATGGCGCCCGAGGGGCAGGCCGCCCCGCACGCGGTGCAGGAAGGCAGGCAATAGGAGCGCGAGAAGTCGACCTGCGGCGCCAGGAGGCCCCACGGGTCTCGGGGGTTCAGGGCGGGCCGAAGGATGTGCGTCGGGCAGACTCGCACGCAGGTGCCGCACCGGCAGCACGCCGTCGTGAAGCGCGCTCCCGGCTGCGAGCCGGGGGGGCGGAGGACGGCGGGGTCGCCCGACCCGGCGAGCGGCCGGGCGGCAAGCCCTGCGGCGACGCCCGAGGCGGCGGCCAGGATCCGGCGCCGGGCCAGCGCGGGGGCGGGAGCCGGGGGCGGCGGCGCATCCGCCGTCCCGGCCGGTCCTTCCCGCCGAACGGCCCGATGGAGGGAGGCGAGAAGGACTTGCAGCCCGCCGAGGGGACAGAGGCGCGCGCACCAGAGCCGGGGGAAGAGCAGGCTCAGCAGCAGGATCGCCGCCAGTCCCGCGGCGCCCGCCCACGCGGCGGCGGAGAGCCCGAGCGGTACGACGCCCCACGCCCCGTGAAAGAGCGCCAGGGGATCGAGGATCGCCAGGACGGGGGCGCCGATCACCGCCGCCGCCAGCCCCGCCAAGGCGAGCGCCTCGTTGACCCGCGGGACCCCCTCCCACCCGCGCCGCCGCCGCCGGCAAGCCGAGGCCGCGTCGCAAAGCGCCCCTGTCGGGCAGGCGTTCCGGCAGAACCACCGCTCCCGAAGGAAGGCGAGCAGCAGGACGACGCCCCCGAGGGCTGCGAGAGGGGCCAGCGGCATCCGCGCCAGCAGCGCCTGCAGCAGCAGGCCGGGGCTCAGCCGGAGGAACAGCCCCGCCGCGGCGGCCGGCGCGAGGGGCGAGGCCAGCAGGCACGCCAGCGCCAGGGAGACCCAGCGGAGCCGGCTCGACATGGCGCGTGCGCCCTCAGCCCAGGTAGGCCTTTTGCTCGACCAGCGTCTTCCGGATCGCCGCCACGTCGGCCTCCTGCACCGAAGTCCCCGTCTTGGCGGCCACCGCCGCCGCCGCCCCCGCGCCGTGGCCCGTGACGAGGCAGGCGCCGATCACCCGCGCGTCCTCCACCAGCGCCTTCTCGTAGCTGAAGCACCGTCCCGCCACCAGCAGGTTCTTCGTCTTCTTCGGGACCAGCGATCGGTAGGGAATCTGCCACATCGGCCGCTGGCCCGGTCCGACCTTCGCCTCGCCATGCGTGACCGACGTCCACGCCCCGCTGATGCCGATCGCGTCGTCGAACGCCTTGTGCGTCATCGTGTCCTCGAACGTGAGCCGGTACCGGCCGTCGAGGATCCGCGACGCGCGCACGCCGAGCTGCGGCGCCGTGTCGAGCAGGAAGACCTCCTCGTGCCCGGGCACCTCCCGGATCTTCTCCACGTGCTTCCAGATGTCGAGCCGGTAGAGCTGCTGCAGCCGGGAGAGATTGAAGAGGTCCAAGCCGTCCTGGTCCCGCTCGCCCTGCATGTTCACCCAGTTGACGCTCTTGAGCGGCGTGGCGTCGCCCAGGTTCATCTTCTTGTACCCCGGCTTTGACTTGTCGACGCGGTCGACGTTGCCCAGCCGGTGGACGAGGCCGATGTGGTAGCGCATCGTCTCGAACGACTCGCCGGCCCACGCGAGGACGTCCCCGTCGCCGGTGCAGTCGACCACGATCTTCGGGGCGAGGGCGACGCGGCCGGATTTGGACTCGAGCAGGACCGCCTGAATGACGCCGTCCTTGGCGACAACGCCTGCGGCCCAGACGTGGTAGAGCATGCGGACGCCGGCGTCCTTCACCATCTCCTCGAGGACGTATTTCCCCGCCTCGGGGTCGATGACGGGGTCGATCTCGTGGATGGCCATCTTCATCGCGAAGAGGCGCTGGGCCATCTCGCCGCCGAGGCCGGCGATCACCTGCCGGCGCTTGCCGTCGCGGCCGGTCCCGTGCGTGGCCAGAAGCGGCAGGACCAGTCCGCCGGTCCAGAGCCCCCCGAGATGGTTGTAGCGCTCCACCAGGATCGTGCCGGCGCCCGCCCGGGCGGCCGCCACCGCCGCCGCGACCCCCGCCGGGCCGCCGCCGACCACGACGACGTCCGCCTTCGCGACAACGGGGATCTCGCGCGCGGGCTCGAGAACCGCGCCCTCCGCCGCCGCGGCCGGCGCGGCCGCCGCGCCACGCGCGCCGGCGGCCAGCCCGCCGGCGGTCAGCGTCGCGCCCGAGAGGAATCGTCTGCGGTTCATGTCGCCTCCGGTTTGAGGGGATGGATCGGCTCCGATGCGCCATCATAGGCCCCGGTCGTCTCAGGGCAAGAGGATTCGCGGGGCGGGGCGCGCGGCGGGAAGCCTTGATCCCCGCGGCGCAACGGTTAGACTGTGCAGTGCGTTGGGCGAGCCCCTTGGAGGAGTCGATCCGTGATCCCTTGCCGCCGCCGGCTCCGGACGTCGGTTGCCCTCCTGCTCCTTCTCGTCGCGTGCGCCGGCCTAACGCCGTTCTCGGGGGCCGCCTTTTCCGCGCCCCGGGTCGAGAACGTCCTCCTCGTCGTGATCGACGGCGTACGCTGGTCGGAGAGCTGGGGCGACCCGGGCCGGGCGAACATTCCCCGGCTGGCCGCGATGGCCCCCGAGGGGGTCGTCTGCACGCGCTTCCGCAACAACGGGGTGACCGCGACCAACCCGGGCCATGCCTCGCTGGTGACCGGCTTCCGGGAATCGTTGTCCAACGACGGCAGCGAGCCGGCGCCGCACCCGTCCTTTCTCCAGCTCTGGCGCAAGGCGACGGGGGCGCCCGCCGAGGCCGCCTGGGTCGTGACCGCCAAGGGCAAGCTCGCCATCCTTGCCGGCTCCGCCGATCCCGCCTGGGCGGGCGGCGCGTTCGACCCGTCGGCGGACTGCGGCGTGAACGGCGGGGGGCTGAAGGCCAAGACCCGCTCCGACCGGGAGACATGGGAGGCCCTTCGCCGCATCCTGGCCGACCGCCACCCGCGCGCGGTCGTGGTCAATTTCGCCGCCCCCGACGCGCGCGGCCACGCCGGCGACTGGGAGGGCTACCGGGCCGCCGTCCGGGAGGCGGATGGCTACGTCGGCGAGCTCTGGGCCTGGCTGCAGCGCGACCCCCGCTACGCCGGCAGGACGGCCCTTCTCGTCACCAACGACCACGGCCGCCACTTGGACGGCGTCAAGACGGGTTTCAAGGATCACGGCTGCGACTGCGAGGGCTGCCGCCACATCATGTTCTTCGCCTTCGGCCCGTGCTTCCGGCGGGGCGTGGAGGAGGCAACGCCGCGCGAGCTGATCGACGCGGCGGCGACGGCCGCCGCCCTGCTCGGCGTCCGCATCCCCGGGTCGAAGGGCGAGGTGATGACCGAGCTGTTCGCCGCGGGGCGCGTCCCGGCGGAGCCTGCGCCGCCCCGCGAGGCCCCCGCCCGAGAGCTTGTGCCGGCCGGGAGGTGAGGGGTCCCGCCCCAGTTGCCTTCGCGTGCGAGGCCCGGCACCCCGGCCGTTCGCGACGCCGGCATCGGCGTTGTCCCCGGCCGGCTGAAACGGCTCCCGGGCCGGGGGACCAACCCCTCCTATCCCGCGGCGCCCCCGCCGGTTGCTACGGCCCCGCCCCCAGGAACGCCGCCAGAATCCGTCCGAGGATCTGGAAGCCGCGCTCGTTGGCGTGGATCGGGTCGCGCTTGAACCAGCCCATCCCGTACTGCGACGCCCGGATGTACGTTCCCCACGGCCCCGTCATGTCCAGGAAGCCGCATCGCTCCACCGCGGCCAGCGTCTTGAGCCGCGTCCGGTAGCCGGTCCCCTCCGCCGGCACCTCGGGCGTCCAATCCGCGTCCTTGCGGGGGTCCGCCCGCCCGAACGCCCCCGTCATCAGCAGCACCTCCGTCTCCGGCGCCTTCGCGCGCACCTGGCGGACGACCTCCCGGATCGAGTCGACATCGTCCCGCTGGCTGATCCCGCCGATCATCAGGAGGTCCGGCTGGTGCCGCAGCACCCACGCCTCGACGCGGTTCTCGTCCTTGTACCACCAGCAGCCCGTCGACCCGCGGACGGACGTCACCTTTTCCACCTTGCATTTCGGGTACGCGCGGCCGAGGAGGAGCTCGTACTTCGAGGAGCTGGTGTCGTTGACGATGCTGTCCCCGAGCATGACGATGCGCAGCGACGGCCCCTCGGCGAGGCGTTTCCGCGTCTTCTCCAGGTTCGCCCACCGGTCCGCCGCCGGCTCGAATTTCACCGGCTCCATCGCCGCGTAGACGGCGTCGATCCGGGCCAGCGGGCCCATCCCCGGGTAGGGATCCGGGATCGCCGCCTCGCCGTTGATGAGGAAGAATCCCGGCCGGAAGCAGCGGCCCCGGCTCTCCTTCGGCTGAGCCTCGGCGATCCGGATCTTGATCTCGTGTTTCTGCTCGGGGTCGAGGCCTTCGGCGAGGATCCGGCCGTGGGCGCGGTAGGTGTCCTTGCAGAAGACGTCCCAGTTGCCCTTTTTCTTCCATTCGCCGCCGTCGATGGAGACCTCGAGATCGCCCGTGTCGGGCCCGATGACGTCGTAATAGCCGGCGCTGTCGCCTTTGAACGCGAGCGTGACCGTGGCGCCCGGCGTCTCGCCGGCGAGGACGTGGAGGAACGCATCGACGGGGCTGTCCGAGCCGGGCCTCCACGCGCCCTCGCGCGGGAAGATCTCGTAGGGGACCAGTTTCGCCGCGTCCAGGCAACGTGGGGCGAGCTTCGCCGCCGGCGTGGGGTGCTGGACGGGCTCGGCGGGCGCTTCCGCGGCGGCCTTGCACTGCGCGAGGAAGGGCTTCAGCGCCTCGAGGTAGAGGGCATGGCCGCGGTCGGTCGGGTGGACGCCGTCTGTCGCAAAGTCGTCGATCGTCAATTCGCCCGCGAAGATCTTCGCCGCCGCGACCTGCGCCAGGTTGACGCTCGGGATGTCGTAGTGCGCGGCGACTCTCTCGTGCCACCGCACGCGGTCGGGCAGCTCGCCCTTCCGGAAGGCGTCGAGGTGGTCCTTGGCGAGCGTGTAGACGAAGAGGATGTCGGTCGGGGCGTGCCGGGCGCGGAGCTGGCGGACGATCCCCTCCATCGCGCCGAGGACGCGCGGCTCGGGGGCGTCGCCGTCGTTGACGGCGAACTCGACGACGACGAGATCGGTCGGAAGCCAGTGATCGTGGATGTCCCGGCGGAGGCGGAAGGCGCCGAGCCACGAGCCGGTGCCGCCGAGGGCGGCGTTGGACTCGAGGAGGGGGGCCTTGGGGTGGATCGATCGGAGGTGCTTCGTGAGGAGGGCGCGGTAGCAGAGGTCGGGCTTGCTGGCGCCCGCGCCGGCGGTGATGGAGCCGCCGAAGTAGACGATGCGGGGGGTGATCGCCTCGCCCTTGGCGTCCCGGTCGCCGCGATCGGCCGCGGCCATTTTCCGGAAGAAGTTGGGGAGGCCGCCGCGGGGTTGGACGGCGTCCGGGAGGGCGGCGGGGACGGGCAGGGCGGTCGCGAACAGGGCGGCGAGCGGGAGGATCCGGCGGATCATGGGGTGCTCCCGACAGGGGGGACGCGGGCGTCGCCGCGCTCCCGCTTGCGCTAGAACGCCACCGTCTCGATTCGCGGGAAGAGGGCTCGGAGCGCTCCCGCCCACGCCGGTCCGCCGGCCCGCGCCGCGAGCGCGACGGCGAGGTGGCGCGGGCGCACCCCCGCGAGGGCCGCGTTGCGGCCGAGCCCCTGGAGACAGCTGGGGCAGTTGGTGAGGACCTCCCGACCCGCCGTCGCCCCCGCCGCGGCCTGCAGCGCCTCCCGCTTCCGCTCCCGCATCGCGTCCGCGATGTCCGGCCGGCTGAGCGCCAGGGTCCCGGCTTCCGAGCAGCAGTGCGGCACGCTCGTCACCGTCCGCCCGCAGGCCCTCAGCAGCCGGGGGCCGTCGCCTCCCAGCGAGTCGTGGCACGGCGCGTGGTAGAGGCAGTCGCCGCCCCCCGCCGCCGCCACGCCGTGCGCCAGCGCGAAGGCCGAGACGTCCTGCAGGGGGCACCCGAAGATCTCCGTCGCGCCGAGGCGCCCGAGCGACTCGAGGCAGGTGCCGCAGCTGACGACGCACGCGTCGAAGGCGAGATGGCTCATCATGCGCCGGACTTGGCTGAGCAGCACCGTGTCGCGCAGCTCGATCCGCTCGGCGCGGGCCCCGGCGGCGTTGGCATGGTGGGGGAAGCCGCAGCAGAGGCGCGGGGGCGGCAGAACCACCGTCGCGCCGGCCTTTCCCAGCAGCCAGAGCGCGGCCTTCCCGATCTCCGAGAAGAGGCGCTCCGACCCGCAGCCGGGGAAATAAAAGACCGCCGCCTTCGGGGCCGCGGGATGGAGGACGAGGGACTGGTGCGGCCCGCAGGGGGGCAGGGCGTCGAAGAGCTCGTCCCGGCTCGCCGGCGCCAGCGGCGTGCGCAGGTAGGCGAGGGGCGGGACGCGCCAAGCGCCCGCGCCCTTCGGGAGGACGCGCCGCGCGACGGCCGAGGCCGCGCGCTGGGCCGCGCCGCCGAGCCGCAGGACGCCCGCCCGGAAGAGCCGGTTGGCGAGCGGCGACCGGCTCTCGAGGTAGCCGAGCGTCAGGCGGGTCGCCAGGGGCTTCCGGCCGAACCGCCGCGCCGCCAGGATCTCTCGCTCCAGCACCGTGACCTCGCCCGTGTCGATCTCCACCGGGCAGGGCTTCAGGCACTTGTGGCAGATGGTGCAGTGGTCCGCGATCTCGCGCAGCCACCGGAGCGGCTCGAAGCGGGTGGAGCGCCGGCGCTGGACGACGTAGAGGAGGGCCTCGACCAGGGCCCCGACCGCGAGATTCTTGTTTCGCGGGTGGTAGAACAGCGACTGCGCCGGGTAGAAGACGCAGCAGTCCGGCTTGCATCGCCCGCACCGGATGCACCGCGAGACCTTCTCCGCCAGGCGCTCCAGGGATCCGTGCTGGAGGATCCGGGCCTCGAGCTCCAGCAGGTTGAACGACGGCGTGTAGACGCAGTCCAGGATCGCCCCGTCCTCCAGCTTGCCGGGGTTGACGAGGCGCCCGGGGTCGATGGCGTCGCGCCAGGCCGCCAGCGCCGCCACCCGCCCCGGCTCGAGGAATTTGAACTTCGTGATCCCGATCCCGTGCTCGCCGCTGACCACGCCGCCGAGCTCCACCGCCCGGGTCATCATCGCGTCGGCCGCCCGGGCCGCCCGCTCCATCATCCACCGGTCGTTCGAGAAGACGGGGATGTTGACGTGGACGTTCCCGTCGCCGGCGTGCATGTGGGTGGCGACGACGATGAGGCGGGCGCGCCAGTCGGCGCGGAGGCGGTCCAAGCCGGCGACCAGGCCGGGCCAGCCGGCGACGAGGTGGGCGAGGGCGTCGACGAGGCCGCCGGCGAGGCGCCCGGCGCCGAGCGCGGGGGCGTCGGCGCGCGCGATCGCCTCGCGCGCCGACGCCGCCAGCTCGCGTGCCCGCGGCAGCTTGGCCGCCACCTCCGGGTCGCCCCCCGCCGACTCCAGCAGCGCCAGCGCGGCCGCGACCGTCTCCGCCTGGTTGACCCGCTCCTCCTCCCGGTTGAAGGCGTCGACGTGCCGGGCGAATCCCGGGAGGGCCTCGAGCGGCAGGACGATGTCCTCATTCAGTTTGAAGGCGTTCGTCCGCCGGGCGATCGCCCCCATTCGTTTCCGGTCGGCCCAGAAGCGCCGCGCCTCCTCCGCGTCCCGGGCCTCGAAGATCGCTGTCTCCCGGCAGGGCGCGACCAGGGCCCGCAGCCGCTCGGCCCCCCGCGCCGTCTCCGCGTCGTCGTGCCCCACCACGTCGATCAGCAGCACCGCCTTCGGCGTCTCCGTCCGCGGCGCCTTGTTCCGGTAGCCGATCGCCGTCGCGTACGCCTCGTCGAAGTGCTCCAGGGCCTGGAGCGCCTCCGCGCCGCGATCGACGAACTCGCGCGAGAGGGCGACGATCACCCTTCCCGCCTCGTCCATCCCCGGCCCGTAGAACTCCAGGCAGAAGGTCCGGGTCCGCGGGTAGGCGCGGTGGAGGATGAACTCGGCCGAGGTGATGATCCCGTCCGTCCCCTCCTTCTGCAGGCCCGGAAGGCCCCCCAGCGCCTTGTTCGTGATGTCCTTGCCGAGGCCGGGCTTCCGCAGCTCCGAAGCGGGGATCGCCACCCGCCGGGTCTCCCGTCCGTCCGTCCCCGACACCGAAAAGACCGCCGTGTCGTCCGGTCCGATTTTGCGGAGCGGGTGCCCCACGCGCCGGACCGAGAGCGTGCTTCCGTCGGGGATCGTCACGCGCCACGACAGCAGGTTGTCCACCGCCGTTCCCCAGAGCACCGCCGTCTTGCCGCCGGCGTTCTCGGCGATGTTGCCGCCGATCGTGCTCGCCCAGGCGCTTGTCGGATCGGTCGCGAAGACCCAACCCTGCCGGGCCGCCGCCTCCATCGCGTCCTCGGTGAGGACCCCCGCCTCCACCTCCATCACCGCCGCCGTCCGCGCGCCGTCCGGCGTCTCGAACGCCTGTTCGCGGATCCCGCGGATGCGGTTGAGCCGCTCCGTGTTGAGGACGGCGCACCCGGGGCGCAGCGGGACCGCGCCCCCCGTCAGTCCCGTCCCGCCCCCCCGCGGGACCAGGGGCAGCCCCAGCCGCGCGCACGCGCGCACCAGCGGCCCCACCTGGTCCTCCCGCTCGGGCGTGATCACCGCCACCGGCAGGTGCAGCCGCCAGTCCGTCGCGTCGGTGGCGTGGGCGACGAGGCTGAAGGGGTCGAACCGGACGTTCTCGCGCCCCACGATCGCGCCCAGGTGTCGAAGGATCCTCCGCTGCCGGCCCGGCGTCCGGCCGATCTGCCGCTCCAGGCCGTGCAACGCCCCGGCCAGGGCCTCGGTCACCCGCGCCACGTCCGCGTCCCCCCCCGATCCCTCCCGCACGAGGTCGAGGTCCGACCCGGCCGCCTGGAAGAAGGCGCGCCGGCGTTGGGCGCCATCGACAAGGTCCTGGTAGAGATAGGGGTTTCGATGAAGGATGAAGAGGTCGCCGAGCAGACGCATCAGGAGACGGGCGCTGCGGCCCGTCACGCGGCGGGCGCGCAGGCGCTCCAGCGCCTCCCAGACCGGGGCGCCGAGCAGCAGGGTCACCACCCGCCGGTCGTCGGCGGACGTGTAGTTGAAGGGGATCTCGCGGTAGCGGTCGGGCATGGGGCCGGAAAGGATACCCCGGCCGCGGGACGGATGCAACCGCGCGATCGCGCGGCCCCCTTGGACGCGGTGCGCTTGCGGAAACCAGAGGGGGGCGTCCCCGCCCCCGCCCGCCGGCGCCCGGCTGAAGCGGACGCCCGGATTCGGGAAGCGCCTCGGATCATCCCGGGGGGATTTCCGCCCCGGCCGCTCCGGGCTCCGGCTTCTCCCGCGCCTCCGGGCGATGCGGGGTGACGATCAGCTGAACCGGCGTGCCCTTGGCCGGCACCGTGTTCGTGTCGACCTCCAAGCCCTGTTCATCGCCCTGGTACGGATTGCCCAGATCCTCGCCGAGCTGCAGAACGGAAGCGTCATCCTGGCCCAGGCCGATCACGCCGCCCGCGACATCGGCGGCGTAGACCCTCCGGTCCCCCCGGCGGCCGAAAAAGGATCCCGTGAAAACCCACGCGTCCGGCACGGCGGCGCTTCGCTGCCGCCGGTTGACGAGAAGCCGGCTGAGGCCCAGCCGCTGCTTTTTCCCCTCCTGCTCGTACTCGACCTCGATCCGTACGCGCGACCGCGACGTGTCCCGGGCCTTGCGCCGCCAGAGCCCGAGGGGGTCGATCGGGCACGGTTTCAAGCCGATCAACAAGAGCCCCAGGTGCAGTTCCGACGGCTTGCACCGGACGCGGAAGAGCGCCTCGTGCTCGAAGGTGTCCGGCAGGCAGGCGAGATATTCCAGAATGCCCGCGTCGAGGCAGACCGTCGCGTCCGCCCGGACCTCCAGCTTTTTGACGTCGATCTCCAGGCCGGCCGTTTTGGGGGCTTGGGCTTCCGGCGGCGCGCCTTCCTCGGCCCTCAGGCAGAGGCCCGTCAGGAACCCGGCCAGCAAGGCCGAGGCGGACAGGCGCCTCAAACGCCCGATCGTCGTCATCCTGGATGCCTCCAGAGCAAGCCCTCGGGAGGGACGGCGCCGTCGGGAGCGGCGCCGGCGGCGGGGAAAGCCCGCCGACCGGGAGATCCCGGACCGTCGGGCCGGATTCGCCCTCCCCGGCCGTGTCTCGAAGCGACTGGAAACATACTACCCGAAAGCGCGGGGGCGTGTGCGCGAGCGAAGCGACAAACGACACCGCTTTTGCGACAGGGGGCCGCCGGCGGCGCGGCCGCGGAAGCCCGATGGCCATGGACGGCGGGGACGAAGCGTTCCGCGTCCGCGTGCGGCATGGATTGCAGGTTCCGCCTGCCGACGGTACAATCCGGCCGCTGTTTCGCCGCGTACGGGTGGGCTTCTTTGCAACCGGCCGACAGGATGCGGCATCCGCCTTCATTGGACGAGGGACCGCCATCGCGCACAGGCAAGCACAGGAAAGGCCGCCGGGCGGGTTGCCCGGCGCGGCCCCGCCGTTCCGGTTCGACACCCCCGCCAGGAGGACCGCCATGGAACGCCGCGACTTCGTGAAGGGCAGCCTCGCCGCGCTGGCCGCCGCCGCCACGGGCGGCCGCGCCTTCGCCGCCGGCGCCGACAAGCACTACCGCGTCGGCCTCATCGGCTGCGGCTGGTACGGCAAGAATGACGTCTTCCGCCTCATCGAGGTCAGCCCGGTCGAGGTGGTCTCCCTCTGCGACCCCGACCGGAAGATGCTCGAGGAGGCCGCGGAGCTCGTCGCCGTCCGGCATGCGTCGAAGAAGAAGCCGCGGCTGTACGGCGACTGGCGGGAGATGCTCAAGGAGAAGGACCTCGAGATCGTGCTGATCGGCACGCCCGACCACTGGCACGCGCTCCCGATGATCGAGGCGTGCAAGGCCGGGGCCGACGTCTACCTGCAAAAGCCCATCAGCCTCGACGTGATCGAGGGCCAGGCGATGGTCGCCGCCGCCCGCAAATACCAGCGCGTCGTCCAGGTCGGCACCCAGCGGCGCAGCACCCTGCACCTCGAGCAGGCCCGCGACCGCTTCGTCAGGACGGGCGCCCTCGGCAAGATCGGCCTCGTCGAGATCTGCTGCTATTACGACATGCGGCGGAACGTCAAGGAGGCGGACTGCGCCCCGCCTCCGCACCTCGACTACGAGATGTGGACCGGCCCGGCGCCCATGCGCCCCTTCAACCCCCTCATCCACCCCCTCCGCTGGCGCCTGTTCAACGAATACGGCAACGGCATCATGGGCGACATGTGCGTCCACATGCTCGACATGGTCCGCTGGGTCATGGGGCTCGGCTGGCCGAAGCGCATCAGCTCCGCCGGCGGCATCTTCGTCGGCAAGGAGTGCACCGCCAACATCCCCGACACCCAGACGGCGACGTTCGAATACGACGACCTGAATGTCGTCTGGACCCATCGCACGTGGGGCGACCCCCCCGACCCGAAGTACCCGTGGGCGGGGATCCTGTACGGCGAGAAGGGGACGCTCAAGCTCAGCGTCCACGCCTACGACTTCATCCCCAAGGGGGGCGAGCCCGTCCATCAGGACGTGATTGCCGACGGCTACACGGACGATCACCAAAAGACCGAGGACCGGTTCGAGCGGCACGCCTCCTCGGCCAACCGCGCCCACCAGAAGAACTTTCTCGCCGCGATCGAGTCCCGCGGCCGGGCGGTCGCCGACATCGAGGAGGGGCACATCTCCTCGGCCAGCTGCATTCTGGCCAACCTGGCGATGGACCTCGGCCGGACGCTGACCTGGGATCCCGTCAAGCACCGGGTTGTCGGCGACGAGGAGGCCAACCGGCGCCTTCGCCGGCCCTACCGCGCCCCCTGGGTCCATCCGGAGCCGGACGCGGTCTGACGCTCGCCCCGGAGGGGGGCGCTGCGCGCGTCCTCCCGGGGCTTGCGTGGGGGCCGAGGGCGCGGCACGCGGCCGCCGCGTCCTCGGCCGCAGCCCCCCGGGCGGCCAGTCGCGTTCCGTGGGCCCCGCGCGTCCTCAACGTCCCGCGTGCTCGTCGGCTCCCGCGTCCGGCGCCCCCGAGCGTGCCTGCCCGTCGATGTCGTCGGTCACGTCCGGTTGCGGAACGGCCTTCCCCCGCGCCGCCGCCGCGCCCGGCTTCAGGTGCAGGTCCCCTCGCGCGGCGTCGACGAAGAGCGCGGTATAGTCCCCCCGGAGGTTGCCGCGCAGGTCGACCGGTTGCTGCGTGTCCAGGCGGACCGCCGCGCCGTCCAGCAGGTTGTTCGCCACGACGAGGCCGGGATTGTCGTGGGCGACCCGGATCAGGCGGCCGAGCCGGCTCTCCGGGTCGTGCACGGTGTTGTGGAGGATCCGGCAGTCCCGCGTGTAGTCGGCGAGGATCCCCGCCTCGGGCGCGCGGGCGACGAAATTGTTCCGGACGACGCAGCGCGACGCATGGACGGGCACGTCGCCGGGCTTGTGGGAATTCCCCAGGCAGATCCCGGTGTCGCAGTCGATGACCACGTTCCGCTCGACGACGCAGTCCTCCGCCTCGTGCCAGAGGAAGACGGCGCCGCGGGCCTCGCCGGTCCGGCCGCGGAGGCCGAGGAAGACATTTCCCCGGATCGTCCATCCCTTCGCGTACATGACGTCGATCCCGCCGACGTAATTGCCGCCGAACGTCGCGGCGGTGTCGTCCGGGTCGTCGGCGAAGGCCTTGGGCCGGTCGTTGGCGAAGAGGCAGCCCTCGATGCGGCAGCCCGCCGGGCGCAGCGCCTCCCGATTCTCCGGCGGGACCTTCACGCCCTTGACGCCGCGCTGCCAGACGTTGTGGATCACGCAGTTCCGGATGACGAGCCGCTGGACGCCCGTTTCCGAATCGATCTTGATCCTGTTCCAGCGCACGTTGCGGATCGTGAGGCCGGCGAAGGTGACGTCGCGGGCGCGGGCGACCCCGAGCAGCTCCCCCAGTCCCGCCGGGCCGCCGTCGAGGATCACATCGGCGGGAGCGCCGGTCCGGCCCCGGAGGGTGACGCCGTCGGCACGGATCACGAGCTTGCGGGGGAGGGCGTAGACGCCGGGGGCGATGAGGATCGTCGCGCCGGGCTTCGCCCCCTCGACGGCCGCGACGAGGGAGCCCGCGTTGTCGGCCGGAACGGCGTTGGCCGGGGGCGGGGGGATGGGCGGCGGGGGGGGGAGCCACGCGGGCCAGGCGGGCGGCGGGGCGGGCTCCGCCGCCCGGGCGGGAAGGACCAGCCCGGCTGCGGCCAGGACTGCCGCGAGGAGCGCCGCCGTCGCGCGCATGCGTGGGCCTCCTTCCGGGAGCGCGACCGCACCGACCCGGCTCGGCGCACCCGCCCCTCGGTCGCGACCGCGCGCTCCTCCGGCACGACTCCGACGCCCGGCGCGGGCGGAACGGCCATCGCGCCCTCATTCGAATCCGGCCGGACGCAGCGCCAGCGAGGCCTGGATCGGGTACTCGCAGGTGCAGCCGGCGCTCGCCTCCGGGATCAGCAGCAGCCCCCCCGCGGGGATCATGTTGATCCAGCACCCCGGCCGCGTCACCCGCGTCAGCGCCGTCTTCGCACCCGTCGCCAGGTCGAAGACGTGCGGCAGCTTGGCCGCGTCGAATCGGCTGAAGGCGCAAAACCGCGAGGTCGACAGCGTCGCGCACTTGTGGCTCTTCTGCCACGCCCAGCCGTCGTGCGGCCGGCCCGTCGAGAGTCGGAGGGCGAAGCCGGGGCCGTAGACCACGTCGCCGACGATCGCCGGGTGCTGCACCTGCTCGCCGTGGGCGCCGTCGAGGACCTCGTCGTAGTTCGGCGTGGCCGTCGTTTGCCACCGGGGCTCCCCCGTCCGCGCGTCGAACGCGAAGAGATCGTAGCGAACCCGCTTGAGCTGTTTCGGCTTCGCCCGGCCCGCCGTCTCCGAGGGGTCGACCTCGGCGTAGCGGCTGCCGGTGACGAGGATCGTCCCCCGGGCGACGCTGAGGAAGAGGACGTGCTCGATCGCGCGGAGATCGGCCTCCCGAATCCACGCCGGGGCGCCGGTCGCCAGGTCGAGTGCGACCAGCTGCGCGCCGGCGCCGAGGAGGTCCGGAAGGCGGACGCGGCCGTTCTGGACCTCGAGGGTCTTGCGATTGCGGCTCTCGAGGAAGAAGACCCGGCCGTCCGCGACGGCGAGGGAGGGGTTCGGGATCGCCCCGGCGCGGGCCGCGTACGTCCAGGCCGTGCGTCCGGTGGCCGCGTCCGCGGCGAAGACCGCCGTGCTGCAGACGACCGGCTGGCGGTTGCGCCAGATGATCTCGTCTTCAGCCTCGGTCTGGGCGCGCAGGGAGCCGCCGGGCTTCGCGGCGCTGCCGACGATCTTCCCTCCCGCCGTCGCGAGATACCCCCAGGCCGACGATCCCGCCGGGCCGGGGACGGGGAGCCGCCGCCGGGTCTCGCCCGTGCGCGCGTCCAGGATGAGGCAGGCGTCGCCGGCGGCCATCAGCAGCTCGGAGTCCGTGGCCGCCATGCCGCCGGCGTCCTTGAAGGCGCCGACGCGGACGGAGTCGGGGATCTCCCGCTCCCAGAGGATCGTGCCGTTGTAGGCGTCGACGGCGGTGGCTCGATTGAAGCCGGGGATGAAGAGGCGGCCGTCGGCAAAGAGCGGGGCGGGGCCCTTTTTGTGGCGGTCGACCATCCCGGCGGGGCCGGGGCGCCCGAACCACTGGAGGTCCATCGGGCCGGGCCGCATCGCGTCGTCGCTGCAGGCCGTGTTGCCGGGGTCGGCGTAGAAGTGGGTCCAGGCGCCCGCGCCGTCCGGCGCGCCCCGCCGCGCCGTCCCGGTCGGCGGGTCCCCCGCGTCCACCTGCCAGCCCGGCAGCCCGCGTCCCCACGCCTCCAAGCGGCGCCGCGCCTCCGGGGCGGGGCGGACGGCGAGGAACGCGACGCCCCCATACGGGCGCAGCGCGCGCCGCACCGTCTCCGCCGGCGGCAGCGCCGTCTCGCCCGTCAGGGCACCCTCGCAGACCACCAGGTTGGCGAAGGCCGGCGGATAGGGCAGGGCGTCCGAGGCGCCCGCATGGACCTCGACCCGCGTCCCGTACAGCCCCTCCCGCGCCAGCGCCGCCCGCAGGGCCTCGGCGCGCGCCGGGTCCGCCTCGCGGCAGACGACCCGGAAATCGGAGTGCCGCGCGATCGCACGCGCGAGCCGTCCCGCGCCGGCCTGGAGGACGAGGCAGAACCCCTGTGTCGTGCCCGCCGCCCGAACCGCGGCCTGGGCCGCGCGCTCGACGAGCGGGTCGTCGCCGCGCCCGGCCTCCGGGGCGGGAGCGGCGGGCGCGCGCGCCGCGCCGCCCGCCGCGCGCGCCGCGTAACAGACCGTCCGCCCATCGTCGAGGCTCGCGATCAGCCGCCCGTGGCTGACCGCCAGGCCCTCCACGCGGCCGTCGATCCGGTCCGACCAGACGGCCTTCCCGCTGCCCGCGTCGTGGATCGCGATCACCCCCTCGCCGCCGAGGACGAGCGACCGGCCGGCCCGGACCAGCGTGCGGGCCGGTCCCGCGTCGACGGACCATCGCGGGGGCGGGCTTTTGCGCGCCTTCTCCTGCTGCTCGACCAGGTATGGCCCCCGGTCCTGCGCGGTTAGCCGGCCTCCGCCCAGGATGTAGATCGTGTCGGTGTCCGTCACCACGCCGTCGGCGGCGGCGCGCAGGAGCGGGGTCTTCCGGGTGAAGGTGAACCAGTGGAACTGGCCGTCTTCGCTGGGACCCGTCGCCAGGAGGTCGCCGGAGACGAGGGCGGTCGAGCCGCCGACGAGGTTCATCTTCCAGGGGTCGGACTGGCCGTGCGGGAACCGCGGTCGGCCGTCCCTCCGGTCGCAGCCCCAGAAGGCCGTTCGTCCGGTCGCCACGAAGAGCCGGTCCCCCGCGACAAGCACCGTGCCCTGGGCCGTGAAGTCGAGCGGTCGCTTGTAGATCTCTTTCCCCGTCGCGGCCTCGAGCGCGCAGAGGAAGACGCCGCGGGAGGGAAAGAGGCCCGCCGTGAAGTAGGCGATCCCGTCCTCCACGGCGATCCCCCCGCGCACCGGCCAGAGGGAGATCATCCGCCCGTTTCCGGGCAGAAGGGTGTCGCCAGGGCCGGCCCGGTACACCCACGACGCCGTCCCGGTGCGCGCGTCCACCGCACGGAGACGGCCGTCGTCCGAGCCGAAAAGGATCCGCCCCCCGTGAAGAACCGGGGCCAGCCGCACCGGTCCCTCGGCAAAAGCGCGCCAACGCACCGCTCCCGTCGCGGCGTCCAGGCACGTGACCGCGTCGTCCGCCGACGACCCGAACCAGACGGCCTCCGCGTCCGCCACGGCGTGGAAGGCCCTGTCGAAGGTCAGCGTCTGGCGGAGCGGGCCGTGCATCACGGCGTAGTTGGTCGAAGCCGGCTCCGGCCATGCGGGGGCCGGCGGGTGGGACGGGGTGTGGACCCAGGCTCGGACGAGCGGGAGCGGCAGGGTCTCGTCCGTGGCGCCGGATCGCCGCGCGTCGCCGCGGAAAGTCGGCCAGTCGGCGGCGAACGCCGCGCCGGCGGCGAGCCACAGGATGAGGATCCGGGACAGCGCCGGGAGCCGGGCGGGACGTCCGCCGGCGGGTCGCCTTGTCCGGTCCATGACAGGAGCCTCCGGATACGCAGCCAGTATAGATCCCGTGGCGGCGTCGGGGAAGCGCGGAATTTCGCGGAGGACGGGGCTCAAGGCGCGCGAGGGGCGCGGGGCGCCGCGATCCGGGACCGGCCTTCCCCCGCGCGAAATGGCGTGGCGAAGGCCGTTCCCGATCGGTATACTCCGGGCCTTGTCCCCGGAGGGAGATGCGCCATGGACTTCAAGCCACCGAAGGGCTGGAGGGCGGAATCGGACCTGCTCTACATGAATGCGGCCGGGGTCCGGATCGAGCGGCGGGTGTACCGCGAAAAGGAGGGTTGGTTCCTGATCCCGGCCGAGCTCTCCCAGGAGGTGATCGGCTTCGACCCCACGCCGGAAGGACGCGATCAAGCCTTCGCCGCCTTCGCCGCCGGGGTGCTGGCCAAGCCGGGCACGAAGAAGGCCGCCGCCAAGCCGAAGCGGGGAAGCAAGCCGAAGGGGGAGGTGGCGGAGAAGGAGGCGGACGAGGATCCGGGCGAGGCGGGGGGAGACTCGGACTCCAGCGAAGACGCCGGGAACGAAGACGAGGAGGAGTAGGCCTTCACATCGCCGCCCCCCGGCGGTCTACGCCGCTAAGCGACTTCCCGGGGAATCGCTCCGCGATCCCCCGGGGGGGGAGCGCAATGGGGCCGCGGCTTTTCAGCCGCGGAGAGGATGGCGCAATCGTGCGGATTCATGTCTGCTTGGACCATCCCCACACGCGTGGGGAGAACTACTGGCTAGTATACTCGATGTAATACCGCCCCGGACCATCCCCACACGCGTGGGGAGAACCGGCGCGGAAGCCTGATCCAGATCCCATGCGGCGGACCATCCCCACACGCGTGGGGAGAACTGCGTTTCCCACTTTTCCATTTGTCGGAGGGCGGACCATCCCCACACGCGTGGGGAGAACGGCCGCATATGCAAAATTTTTTGTGGGCGCACTGGACCATCCCCACACGCGTGGGGAGAACCTGGGGCCAGAGATGCCTTTCGTCCGCCTGCGCGGACCATCCCCACACGCGTGGGGAGAACACGCATCCGCGCACGAGTTCTCTCACCCCGGCCGGACCATCCCCACACGCGTGGGGAGAACGCTCGATTATACGCGAGACGCGCCCATGCGCGCGGACCATCCCCACACGCGTGGGGAGAACAGATCAGATGGCTGTGTGGTGAGTCGCCTATTCGGACCATCCCCACACGCGTGGGGAGAACAGGCTATCGATCCCGACGGCGACAGGGTTGTGCGGACCATCCCCACACGCGTGGGGAGAACCGACTACTACGTCAACGCGCTGCGTGCTGCCGCGGACCATCCCCACACGCGTGGGGAGAACTCTACGCCATCGCGTCCGATTACGGCAGATATCGGACCATCCCCACACGCGTGGGGAGAACCACATGTCGCGCCCAGTGCCGCGAGGCACATACGGACCATCCCCACACGCGTGGGGAGAACCGTTTCCGCTTCCCGAGCGGCGCGTCGCTTGTCGGACCATCCCCACACGCGTGGGGAGAACGGCCGCATATGCAAAATTTTTTGTGGGCGCACTGGACCATCCCCACACGCGTGGGGAGAACTGTCCGTCAACGGTGAACGCGATATTCCGGCCCGGACCATCCCCACACGCGTGGGGAGAACGGCCTCTCCATGTTGGAGTGAGTTACACATGACGGACCATCCCCACACGCGTGGGGAGAACGGCTCGAGGCGGTCCCAGACCATCTCGATCACCGGACCATCCCCACACGCGTGGGGAGAACTTAGTTAGCCAAAACTAGTCGAGCACGTACGCCGGACCATCCCCACACGCGTGGGGAGAACTTGCCGGCTGGACTCCGGGTGGGCTGGAACCTCGGACCATCCCCACACGCGTGGGGAGAACCCGGTCGCCTCCTCGCGTTGCGCTTGCATTTCCGGACCATCCCCACACGCGTGGGGAGAACTCGGCTCGATGCGCGCCCGGAACGTATTGCGACGGACCATCCCCACACGCGTGGGGAGAACGAGCGCCCATCGCAGCCGATGTTATAGTACCTCGGACCATCCCCACACGCGTGGGGAGAACGGCGCATAATGGACAGGAACTCCTCCGTTGTGCGGACCATCCCCACACGCGTGGGGAGAACATCCGGCCCAGCCTGAGCATTCTTCATTTGTGCGGACCATCCCCACACGCGTGGGGAGAACGCCGTGTACACGCCGGAGATAGTGACGCGCCGCGGACCATCCCCACACGCGTGGGGAGAACAGCACGACGCCGCCGAATTGTGGGCGCGCTAACGGACCATCCCCACACGCGTGGGGAGAACTCTCGCCCAGGGCTCTCGATGCGTTCGCCAGCCGGACCATCCCCACACGCGTGGGGAGAACCTGGTAGACGAGATCGCCAACGTCATTTCGCCCGGACCATCCCCACACGCGTGGGGAGAACTCACGGACGACACCATCGTGAAAAACAAGTCGCGGACCATCCCCACACGCGTGGGGAGAACACTTAAAATTTTTGCAAAAAACGAAAAAAATCCGGACCATCCCCACACGCGTGGGGAGAACTCGGCGTTCCCGGAGACGTACAACGGAGTGTTCGGACCATCCCCACACGCGTGGGGAGAACTCACGGACGACACCATCGTGAAAAACAAGTCGCGGACCATCCCCACACGCGTGGGGAGAACACTTAAAATTTTTGCAAAAAACGAAAAAAATCCGGACCATCCCCACACGCGTGGGGAGAACTCGGCGTTCCCGGAGACGTACAACGGAGTGTTCGGACCATCCCCACACGCGTGGGGAGAACGAGCGGTGTCATCTGCGTGCGCGGCGTGCCGTCGGACCATCCCCACACGCGTGGGGAGAACCGCATCACCGGCGCAGATTCCCAGTAAAAAAACGGACCATCCCCACACGCGTGGGGAGAACAACAATGGTCCAAGATCCACGGGCGTTGCACACGGACCATCCCCACACGCGTGGGGAGAACCCGATGGCTACTGTGATTGCCGGTTCGGCGTTTGGACCATCCCCACACGCGTGGGGAGAACGCGATGGAGATCGAGGACGTGACGAGCTGCTGCGGACCATCCCCACACGCGTGGGGAGAACAGTTGCAGACATCGCGGCGTCGCCAGCCCCGAAGGACCATCCCCACACGCGTGGGGAGAACGAGCGGACATGGCGCAGGTGTGAGTTCAACGTCGGACCATCCCCACACGCGTGGGGAGAACACGATCGTGCGCTTTAATACGGACGAGGAAGGCGGACCATCCCCACACGCGTGGGGAGAACGGCGTACACGTCCCAGTCGCCGAATTCCTCCTCGGACCATCCCCACACGCGTGGGGAGAACAAAGCCTGTCGGCTAGCAGTCAGCCACAGTTACGGACCATCCCCACACGCGTGGGGAGAACCTTCATGCGAGACACGATCTTTTTGCTCCACCCGGACCATCCCCACACGCGTGGGGAGAACCATGAGCGTGATCCTCGAGTCGCACTAATCCCCGGACCATCCCCACACGCGTGGGGAGAACGTCCTGCTCGTGCGGGGCCGCGATCATCTTGGCGGACCATCCCCACACGCGTGGGGAGAACATCGCGAGCTGGCCCGCGCCAATCGCAGGCGACGGACCATCCCCACACGCGTGGGGAGAACTCACACTCTAACAAGGGGAAGCGCATCCACTACGGACCATCCCCACACGCGTGGGGAGAACATGTGTACAACGAGACAATGTATGGATCTGGCCGGACCATCCCCACACGCGTGGGGAGAACTGAAGCGGTGATCTCGGCGAATCGCATCAATCCGGACCATCCCCACACGCGTGGGGAGAACAGCCCCGCCAGCACCCCGCCGAAAAGGATGGCCGGACCATCCCCACACGCGTGGGGAGAACTTTTCGAGCACGACGCCTTCGTCCTCTCCTATCGGACCATCCCCACACGCGTGGGGAGAACCGGAGAGCGCGGAGTGCGCGGCAGGCACTGCTCGGACCATCCCCACACGCGTGGGGAGAACGCCCACCTCCCCCAGTATGCGCGCAATATCGGCGGACCATCCCCACACGCGTGGGGAGAACGGCTCGAGGCGTTCCCAGACCATCTCGAGGACCGGACCATCCCCACACGCGTGGGGAGAACTACAACCGCGCAAATCCCACACACCCCGGGGGCGGACCATCCCCACACGCGTGGGGAGAACGAAATCGTCAACACTGCCATATTTGGAATGGACGGACCATCCCCACACGCGTGGGGAGAACGCACCGCTCGCAGCACGTCATGGTGTTGGGGCCGGACCATCCCCACACGCGTGGGGAGAACGAGAGATGGACTGTCAGACCAGCGCGAAACGTCGGACCATCCCCACACGCGTGGGGAGAACCGCTTGCATCGATTGCGAGCGATAGAGACGCACGGACCATCCCCACACGCGTGGGGAGAACTCGCTCGTGGCAGGCGGCGCGTTCGTTCCGTACGGACCATCCCCACACGCGTGGGGAGAACGCAAGCCTATCATCCCGGCCGCGCCGCCGACGCGGACCATCCCCACACGCGTGGGGAGAACCGTGCCGGCACGCCGGACGGTCTGACGCCGAGCGGACCATCCCCACACGCGTGGGGAGAACCCCATATGGGGCTGGCCTACGACATCGCTCCCAGGACCATCCCCACACGCGTGGGGAGAACGCCCTGCCTAGACGCAGCAACCTCCCCGAGCGCGGACCATCCCCACACGCGTGGGGAGAACTTCCGCTCTTTCCGCGAGAGACCCGCATATCCCGGACCATCCCCACACGCGTGGGGAGAACGCGCTTGTCGATGTCCTTCAACGCCACCGGGACGGACCATCCCCACACGCGTGGGGAGAACCGCTCCTCTTCCCAGACGTCACGGACAAGGACCGGACCATCCCCACACGCGTGGGGAGAACAAGGACTGGACCGTCACGGCCGGTAGCGAGGACGGACCATCCCCACACGCGTGGGGAGAACGTCGGGCGTCGACGTGATCTTGTGGACGTCCTCGGACCATCCCCACACGCGTGGGGAGAACTGCGCGAGGACCAGCCCCTCGATGTTATTGGCCGGACCATCCCCACACGCGTGGGGAGAACTTGAGGTTTTCCAGCCATGCGTCCCACCCCTCCGGACCATCCCCACACGCGTGGGGAGAACAGCCAGACGCTCCACGTACCGTCTCGGTCGACCGGACCATCCCCACACGCGTGGGGAGAACCTCTACCTCCTGCGCGGGCCCTGGAACGACGACGGACCATCCCCACACGCGTGGGGAGAACGGCTACTTAATAATTAACAATCCCAAGGGATATGGACCATCCCCACACGCGTGGGGAGAACCGGAAGGTCGGACAGGCGGCCGGGGATGCGGTCGGACCATCCCCACACGCGTGGGGAGAACCCCGCGAGGCGCTGGACGGTGAGCGCGGCCACCGGACCATCCCCACACGCGTGGGGAGAACCGGTACTCCCCGAGGCCCTGCTCGTCGAACGCCGGACCATCCCCACACGCGTGGGGAGAACTCCTATCGCCGTCCCAGGATGTGATCGGCCGCCGGACCATCCCCACACGCGTGGGGAGAACGACGTAACCCGGAACCCACAATGAGGAGAGACCGGACCATCCCCACACGCGTGGGGAGAACATCGTCTCCGCCGGGCGCTTCCCGAGCGCCTCCGGACCATCCCCACACGCGTGGGGAGAACGCCTCCCGGTCCTACGCGACGACCGAGCAAGCCGGACCATCCCCACACGCGTGGGGAGAACGCCGTTCACGGCCGGGGAGGCGACCGATGGACCGGACCATCCCCACACGCGTGGGGAGAACCGATTCACCGCTCGGGACGATCCCGACGGCCCCGGACCATCCCCACACGCGTGGGGAGAACGTCAATCTCCGAGGCGATAAACACGCGCGGCGCGGACCATCCCCACACGCGTGGGGAGAACGCCAGGTCGCGTAGGGCGCCGCGTAGGGCGCAAGGACCATCCCCACACGCGTGGGGAGAACATCGTGTTGCCGGCGATTGTCGACGAGATGGACGGACCATCCCCACACGCGTGGGGAGAACCACTCGACGTATGTTACCACGGCCTCGCGGGGCGGACCATCCCCACACGCGTGGGGAGAACTCCCGCAGCCACTCCTCGACGGCATGGACCGGCGGACCATCCCCACACGCGTGGGGAGAACTGACCTCCAGCAGGCGGGCGGATTTGCCGTACTGGACCATCCCCACACGCGTGGGGAGAACGACAAAGCCTTGCAACCGGAATGCCGACATCGCGGACCATCCCCACACGCGTGGGGAGAACCGGTGGCCGAGCAGCGGGCGGTCCGGGAATACCGGACCATCCCCACACGCGTGGGGAGAACCGCCTATCGGCGTAAACTACCTATGGGCGCACCGGACCATCCCCACACGCGTGGGGAGAACTTGGACCCTCGATTATTGGAACGGGACAATTACGGACCATCCCCACACGCGTGGGGAGAACTCATTCCGGAAAAGGTCATCCGCGGGTCCGCCCGGACCATCCCCACACGCGTGGGGAGAACTCGTTCGACTACTTCCGCGACGGAACGCAATACGGACCATCCCCACACGCGTGGGGAGAACTAGCGGACATGTCGGAATTTAAAAAGCCAATACGGACCATCCCCACACGCGTGGGGAGAACCCTGACCCATAGCGCTTACAAGGTCAGGCACCCACTACCTGTGCATCATCCGTCGACTCTTTACCATCCCATTCCTCCGCCACCATCCACAATCCGGATATTTCCACGCCTTTCCGACCGGTATCTCCCGTAGATTCGATCTTGTACCCCTGACAGTTGGGAAAACTGCTGATAATCAGCAAACCGCCGCCCCGCGCATTCCGCCTGATATACTCGATCGTGTTCTCATGAACCCTGCGGTTCAATGTCCCGACAAATACATTCGGCCGCGGTTCGATGAACCAGCGCTTGAGCATGCCCCGGACGGCGTCGGGAACCTCGTTGGCTACGATGACCGTCATTGGATCAAAGCCTCTAGGTCTTTGGGCATCCTCTGCAGAAGCCGCTCCGCCTCGATCCGCTCTTTCAGCAAGATCCTCGTCAGATTCCCCTTGTCATCCGGCTTCTGCTGGATGGCTCTGAAAGCGGCCGGGAACGACGTGATCTCCTTGTACAGGTCCGCCACGTCGTAGATGAACGGCAACGTGCCGCCGTCATGAATGAAACCGAGCGACGGAAGGTAGCCGAGTGAACAGCAGACGGCGGCGCAGACCGCGTACAGACTGGCGTTGGCGGCCGAAAGGGCCCGGTTGATGCCGTCGGCGAGGTTCCAGTTTGTTTTGTCGTACTCGCGCCCTTTCCACGTGACCCCGTACTGCTGGCCGAGCTCCGAATATTTTGCGCGCACGCGCAGGCCTTCCATGCCCCTCAGCTCGTTGAGCGAGAGCTTCTGGACATCCACGCCGGGGAACCGGAGCGTGAACATGCGCCGGGCGATCTCCAGCCGCTTTTTCCTGTCCGCCCACAGCGCCGCATGGTGGCGCGGCATCGCGTTGTCATGGTTCGGCGTGATGCCAAACGCGTAGAACCGCATACCGTCCTCGCCGATCCAGCAGACGGGCGTGTTCGAGTCGGCGCAGGTCTTCATGGTCGCGTGCGTCACCGTCGTGCCGGGACCCAGCAGGATGGCGGACAGGGTGGCGACCGGCAGCCGGTAGACCAGCCGGTCCGCGCCGATCCACTTGATGCTGGAGTCGTCCACCTCGAGGCGTCCGTGCTCCAGATAGATCGGCGTCCACCGGTCTTTGGCCGGCGTCAAGGCCTCCAGCGGCGGCTTCTCGAAGATGGGCACGGCGACGGCGCCCCCGATCCGTTCACGAACCCGGCCTCACCTCGATACGGCGCGGCGCAAACCGGCGGGCGTCCAGACCGCTGCTCGTCGCGTCGCCAAAACTGACGGGCTGGTCATTCAGGGTGTCGGTGCCGTCCTCGAACCGGTCGACTTCGTCCACGCACGTGAAGCACCCCGCCGGCTCGTCCCCGATCAGGATCCGGCGGGCCTCCTCGACGCTCCCGAAGACGCCCCGGACGACAACATCCGCGGGGATGCAGCATTTCCGGCCGAACCAGACGCCCCAGACGGGATCCTGCATGGCCCCGGCCACACGGTCCAGGATTGCACGGTCCCCACCCAGGATAACACCGAAGCGCGCATCCAAGAGATACTGGCGACGGGTCTCGACCGCATTGTTGCTGATCGCACCATCCGCGCGCCGGGTCCCCAGGACTGTGTTGTAATCCTCCAGCCGGCCCATGCGGAGCTCTTCGGGACTTCCCTGCCAGCGGCCGCCCATCCGCTTCGGCAAGGTCAAACAGGACATCCTGAGCGACGCCAGCTTCGGCAGCGTCTCGCGCTCCGCCGCCGATCCCTTGGCCAAGCCCATGGCGGCGCAGACCATGCCGACGACGCCGCTCTTGGTTGGGTGCAGGCCCGTGGTGCGGCGCTGGAACCGGCTGGAGCAGCCCCACGACTGCAAAGGCGCGTCGATCAGCAGGGCCAGGTAAGCGCTGTTACTGGACATGGGCGAGGATCTCCTTGCAGAAGTCGTTCAGTGGCTTGTCCGGGATGGAGACCTCCACGACCGGCTTGATCCCCCACGTCTTCTTCAACTGCTCGTGATGCCGTTCCAGCTCCTCACGTGAAACCTTCATGAGCCCTTCACCCCGGGCCTTGACCGGCGCCTCGAACGCGTTGACCAGCTGCAGCGGCTGCCCGCGGTCCTTCACGAGGCCCAGCACGTAGCCGGGGAGCGTATTGGCATTCATGGAGTTCTTGCGGGCGCCGGGGACGGCGAGGACCGCGGCTTGAAGGAACGCCTCCAACACGCTCCTGCGATCCTTGGCCGACAGCACGCCTAGGTGATCCTTGTCCCACAGCAGATCCAGATTCAGCCCGACGTACCGGTAGTACGTCGCCGAATTGAATTCCAGCGTACCGGTCATGGCGGCCCCGGCCTCCTCGGCCTTCTGCAGATCGTCGACCGCCGAGAAGAAATCGATGTCGTTGTCCACCTTGTGCGTGGAAAGCGCATGACTGAAAAGGCCTGCGCCTTCCAGTGTCAGCGAATGATCGCTGGCCACCATGCGGCCGAACAGGGCGATGTCCGCGGCGTCCTTGAGTTCCGCCGATTTGCAGGCCTTGGCAACGGCTTTCTTGACCTCTGCAGCGTCAACCCCCTTCTTGGCGATCCCGGCCAGCGAGTCTGCCACGGCGTCCAACTCGGCCGGGGAAAGAAACATCAGCGTCTTCACTTTCATGACGCCCTTCTCCGCCGCCGCTTTGTCAAGGGTGGCGAGGTAGTCGCCGACCTGCTTGGCGGCATCGACCGCCTTGGCTTCCGCGACCCCCCGTTTTTGCAGCCGATTCGCAAGCGGATCGATGATGAGCCGGCTGCGGTCTCCCGCAAACAGGGACGGTTCCATCTCCTTCGCCGCTTCCCGGATCGCCCGCTTCAGGCACTGGCTGGAGATTCGGGCGCGGGTCACGCCGCCGAAGACGGCGGTCTTGGGCGCGCCGACGTCGTCCCGGTTCAGGCACGACACGGGAAACGACTGCAGGATGTGTAGTTCGATCAACTTCATACGTGTTCCTCCATGGGGTGTTCCTAAACCAGTAAATCGACTCGTGTAACCGTCGTACTGTTCACGATATTGGCGCAAGCACCAGCAGACCGAAACCGAAGGCCTTGGCCGACCCGATCCCGCGCCGGAACGCCTCCTGGAACCGCGCCGGATCGGTGACGGTCAGCACCCCCCTGAACTCGACTGCGCTATGTAGCCCCGAGACCCCTTTCTTCTCGAAATACTCGCGCCCGCGAGGGTTCGTCATCAGGCCGGCCTCTTCGACCTGGAATCCCCCCTGCCTGCCCTTGCGCAGGATCCAGGCCACGAGTTCCTCCCGGCTGCGCAGCGGCTCGCGCCGTCCGTTCTTCGTGGGCGCGCCGTTCGCGTCCATCTTGGCGACCTTGCGGGTCGGATTCGCGCGGAGCTGAAAGGCGTACCGCTGGCGGGAGAAATACGATTCCGGAATCGGGCGGGTCTGCCAGGATTCCGGAGGGCACCATGCCGGCCTCGACGGCTCGCCGGGCGACACAATGATCAGGCGGAATCCGTTCTCCCGGAGGTCGAGACGCGTGAGGAAATCCCGCGGCCGGCCGTCGCGACCCGGAAACGCCTTCCAGACGGCCTGATGCCAGTCATAGGAATCGCGCAATCCCGCCCGGGCGGCGTCCGCGAAACCGATCACGGCGCGCGTCAGGTAGAGCATGGCTTTCCCTCCACGGCCTGCGCCGGCGCACCCCAGAACTCTTTCGCCCACCGGGCCTTGACCCGATCCCCCCAGTAACAGAGGTCCGCGAAGAGCTCTTCATAGTTGACGGGGATCTCCTTGGCCCTGGCGGCCAAGATGACGGGGCGTATCAGCTTGATGACGTCTTCCCGGTCGCAGGCCAGCAAGCGCCTGAAGCGGCCGTCGAACGTGCTGTTGCCGGCCGCCAGGGCACGGCAGGTCGCCCCCAGGTTCCCCGTCCGCGACTCGTCCGGGTGATACCCGAACCAGCCGGCAACGGCCTCGTACGCGGGCCTTTCGATTCCCCCGACGCGAGCCAGCAGCGGCCAGGCGCGCGCCCGGCGGGCGGGAACGAGAGCGCATCGGAGGTCGGCCATGGCGCCCCGGTCGTTCCGCAACGTGCGCAGGTAGGCCATGAGCTTCGAGGCCGCCTCCTTCGGATCCGCCAGACTTGTCGTCATGCCTCGTTCTCCTCAACTTCATCCTCCGCATCACCCGAATCCGCCTTGTCGACATTCAAGGATTCAAGACCCTTCACATAGGCCTTCAACTGGCGCGATGTGGCGGACGGACAGGCGGCCTCGTAGGCTCGAAGAACAGCCTGTCGGCATGCGCTCCCCCACGCAGTCTTCGCCCAGTTCGATGGCTGTCCAAGTACCGACGGGCTCGAAGCGATCTCCAACAGCTTGGGCACGGACTGCTCAACCTCTGTCCAATAGCGATCGGCGGCCATTCCCTGGATAGTCATTCGCCTATTGCGAGACTCCGCACGATCAAGGTTGTCCCCTAGTTCACGACGATAGGTGCAAATGGCACGTCCCAAGCGGGACGAAATGGACTCCGCCCAACGAACACCCTCTCCGTAAGTCTTCTGGCACACATCATCCAGCATGGCCGACGGGACATGGAGCACGGATTCGACCGTGTCGAGAATCTTCGCCTGTTTGGACGCCACACCACCGACCCACACATCGAAATCTGAACTCTTTTTCACATTACCAAGAACAAGCGGACCTCCATTGCCCTGGGCATCTCGCGCGAGGACGGTAACGGCATGCAGCTCCCTCCATACTGCCTTGGACAAGGACACCCTCAAGAACACCCTTTCCTGTTTCGTCCCGCTCCCTCTCGTAACGATGGTGGCCGACGCTTCACGCCATTCCCCATAGCCAAGTCCATTCGCCAGGATCAGGGAACGGCCGTCATCCGCGAGACGAAGACAACGGCTCAATGGCACAAGCCGCCCCAGATAGGTGGACGTCGCGTTTTCGACAGCATCCCGGTCCTTCATCCCCCTGGGCATCCATTCCCATACCGGCTTACCCCATCGGTCCCGACCATAAATGCGCGACACCTGATCCCGGCACAACAGATTGAAACGCACCGTTTCGAGGAGATGGTCGCGACGAATTAGGGCATGCAGCATTCCGTTCGCCATGCACGGCGCATGCTCGCTGGCCCCCTTGCCAGGGGTCTCCGCCGTGTTCCAGCGGGCAACTCCGATGCGCCCGCCTGGAGAAAAACACTGGAACGCAAGCGCGTTGAGCGCAAGACGCGCCGGCTCGAAGCTCCTTCCGATTCCGCCGCCGTTGTCGAATAACGTGGAGTTGTGTCCGGATGCCAATGCGATATCCAGTTTGCTTGCCTGTGTCGCAGCAGGTTCTTTTCCCTTGCAGGTTTTTGCCGAGACCCCGTCGACCTGAAGGAAACGTTGCCCCCGGCCGAACAGCTCGAAGGTCTTATGTTTTTTCTCCAGGTAGGACAGGGAATCCGGTCCAAGACGCTCCCGGCATTTCTCCCAAGCCGCGGTATGTTCCGGTCCGTCCAACGCGGCCTGCGCGATACAGACCAACAGCCGCATCAGCGCGATCCGCTCGTGCGGGCGAACAGCCAGATCGCGGATGCGATCCCCACGGGCGAAGATGTCGCATAAACTCACCAAGCCGGCCTTGCCGTCATCCCATAGCACGGGGATCCAGGGATCAGTCGAGATATTCATCTTCCTCCCACGGCTCCAATCGGACCCGGTCCCGACGGATCCGGACTCCTTCGTCCGGATGATACGAAAGCCCGGTGTCGGTCCCCGCCTCCGCACCAACGAGAGCGCCATCGTGTCGAAGGATCCCGATGGCCGTCGGCTGATAAACCTGGCTCTTCAGCCAACCCGGCTGATTCGCGAGCAGCCCCTTGACCGCCCCGCGCGGGACGCGCGCGATGTTTCGATGAAGGGCCTTTGCCGTCTCCAGACTCCACCCGCCTTCCGACGCCGTCACGTTGCTCCCATCCAACAATTCCAGCCGCACCGTGCGCGCATCCACGGGCTCGATCCTGCGCACCAGAAGCACCTGGGCCATCTTGCAAGCGCCGTATCGCGTCTGGACTTCCTCCTCGTCGGCCAAAGCCGGGATGCTCCAGACGGCGGTAGCGTTCAGGGCCGTCCTTGCCATCTTTTCCCGGTCCTGATCGAGCCGCTTCTTCAACTCCGACAAGGCATGCGACTCGGAGTCAGGATCCGCATAGGTCGATTCGAGAAGAGGACGTATATCGTCCGGCAAGACCAGAGACGGCCGTCCGCTCCACAGTAAGAATGTACGAGCAAGCACATACGGCGAATAGACGCGCGCGCTCCGGCCCAGCGCGCGCAGCAGCTCATCAACCGACAGGGCGGACACCTGCGCGACATCCAGAGGCGGCATCTGGATCCAGATTTCGGGACGTGAGACGGGCCGGCGGGACCGTTCATGGCGCCAGAGTCGCCCCATCCGCTGCAGCAGCATGTCGGTCGGCGCGAGGTCGGTCACGAGAAGGTCGGCGTCGATGTCGACGCTCTGCTCGGCCACCTGGGTGGAGACCAAGACGCAACCGCCGGGACGACGGGCGGGATCACGGCCCAAACGTTCCATCCAATCCGACTCGAGCTGCTCGCGCCGGAAGTACGGGAAGCGGGAATGCAGGAGCGCAACAGGAGGCCCGCCCTCCGCCCGAGCGCCCTGAAGCACCCGGTAGGTCTCCTGGGCTTCTTCCACCGTGTTTCGAATCCAGAGGACACAGGCTCCCAGCCGGGCCTGTGACATGACGTCCTCGGCCCGGATGCGATCCGTATGGCTATTCACGCAAACCGTCTTCGAGCCCTCCGCTTCACAGGTCTTCTCGACCAGTCTCCCGTCGACGCCCGACACGAGTGGATATCGCGGGCTGACCGGCTGCCCTTCATCCAAGCCCAGTAAGGACCTGCGACGTTCTTCCGTTAACGTCGCAGACAGGATGATCACGGTGCTGTCCAGCTCGCGCAGCCTTTTCACCAGCACGTCGAGAAGCGTGCCGGTGTACCAGTCGTACGTATGGACCTCGTCCAAGATCACCACTTTCCCCGCTAGGCCGAACTGACGGACGAAAAAATGCCTGGCCGCGACGACGCCCAGCAGGGCCTGATCGATAGTGCCGACGCCGAAGGGCGCGAGGATCGCACGTTTCTGCGATGCGAACCAGCTTCGCCCGGCATGTGCGTGTTCGGCCGCCTCGCCGTCCGGTCCCGCCATCCCCGGCTCGACCGGCGGAGACGCATCCATCAGCCACGAACTGCCGTGAATCAGGTGTACCGGCTCCGCATCGGGGCTGATGCGTTCCACGTAAGGTTGAACCCGTTCGTGAATGCGATTGCTGGTAATCTGCGTCGGAAGACCAAAATAGATCCCGGTAGCCTGCCCAGCCGACAGAAGACGGTACGCGGCGGCCAGCGCCGCCTCCGTCTTGCCGCACCCCATCGGCCCCTCGATGACATAGACCCCGGGCCGCACAATGACCTCCAGGGCGGCCTCCTGCAAGCGGTTCGCTGTCGCGCACGAAGGAAACAGTTGCTGGAACGAAAGCGGTTGCCGAACGGAAAGTCGTTTCCACCCTTGGGATCGCAAGGCCTCTCCTGCCTGCCGACGCCGCTCATTCAAATTCCACCGCGCCTCCTGCGGGAAGCGCCGCTCATCCGAGCCCATCCAGTCGGCAACCGAAATCAATCCTGCAACGAACCACAACACGGCATCGTCCGCCGGTTTGTCCGGCAGTGGACCGAAGGCATCAATCAGCTCCCGGGCCAACCGCTGACGCTCGTCCTCCCAGGGTTCCTCGGACAATCGCCCTTTCAGTTTGCCATGATGGGCGCCAATGATCGCGGCCCATTCTCGAAGTCCCGGTTTGCCTAGAATCTGTTCTACTGTCCACTGGCTGACCTTGGCATGATCAGCAGGCCACAAGTCGTTCACGCGACCGACGAGCCCGTGGCGCACGAGCCATTGCGAGCATTTCGACTGAAACCCCGGTGACACCTTACCGACATCATGCAGCGCAGCGAGGGCCGCGATACCCTGTGGCAATCGTTTTTCGCGCATTCGTCCAGGCACAAGGTCCAGCATCTTCTCCGCGACACACCCGACATTCATACAATGATCACGAACGTTGATCCCAGGCGATCCATCCCGTGTCGTCTTGGCCCAACATAATTCGTGGGATACGAAATATGAGTTCGTCGTTGAAGCACTATTCCGAGGGAGCGGCATTTATTTCACCATGCAAATCATAGCTCGCATTATTATAAAACATCACGAGCCTACCCCTCAACTGACCTCGCATGAACACTGAACCCGTCCCTTCACACCCCCTGGGCAGGGCTCTTGTGCAAGACAGGGAATCAATCCAGATACTCTGCCCCGCGCGTGTTTCGCACATATTGACTCGTGCTCACACCGGCACGCCACCTTGAAGGCGGCGCTACGACTTGTGGGGCCGGCTGGAAACTGCCGCCGCGTTCAGTTCCACGATCCGCCGGCCCAGCGCGGCGAGGCGCTTTCGCAAGGGCTCCGGTTCCAGCACCCGCACGCCCTCCCCGAACTGGGCCAGCCACCAGGCGGTCGCGTCCACGGAGCCGTGGGGGATCTCGAGGAGGGCCTTGCCGCCTTCCTCCCGGAACGCCAGCCCCCGGGCGTGGGCCTCGGAGCGCAGCGCCGTGACGTGCGAGGGGAGGACCTCGACGCGCGCGTCCAGCCGGCCCCCCTTCCACGTCCCCACGCCTCGCCCGAGGTACTGCTCGACGTCGAAGCCCTCCCGCGGCGCGAACCGGTCCGCCAGGACCTCCACCGATTCCACCCGGTCCAGCCGGAACAGCCTCCAATCGCCCTTCTCCGGGACCCAGGCGGCCAGGTACCAGGCGCCGCCGCGGAGGAAGAGGGCGTGGGGCTCGACCTCGCGGTCGCGCGCGGCCGCGTCGCGGATCCCCTGGTAATGAAGCCGGATGCGGCGGTCCCCGGCCATGGCCCGCTCGATCCGCTCGCAGACAAGCCCGCAGGGGGGCTGGCCGGCGCCGGCATCCGAGACGCGGGCGGGCTGGTGGAAGAGGCGCCGGAAGGGCGGCGGGAGGCACGCGGCCAGCTTGGCCCGCGCCGAGCGCCGCAGGGCGCCGCCGGCGCCGTCGGGCCCCAGCAGGGCGAGCGCCTCGCGGGCGGTGAGCGTCACCGGCAGTTGCAGGGACGCGTGGAGGGGGCGGTAGCCGCCGCGGACGGCGACGAGCCGGAGGCCGGCGCTGTCGAGCAGGCGGACGTCCTGGAAGATGCGGCGGCGGGAGACGCCGAAGTGGGCGGCCAAGCGCGCGGCGGTCCAGCCGGGGCCGGAACCCGCCAGCAGGAGGATGTTCAGCAGGCGGGAAACGCGAAGCGCGGCCGGTCTCCGGCCGGCAGCCCTTTTCTCCCGCTCGACCGTCGCGCCCGCGCGCACCGTCGTTCCCTCCCTACCGGGACGTCACTTTATGAGATCCGCCGGCCCGCCGTCAATAAAAGCGCACCCATTTCGAGCGCATATGGGGAGACGGCGCTTTCGCGGGTCTTGCCGATCATCGAGCCGGGGGCGGCGCGAAGCGCACGGCGCGGGACGCGCCGCACAAAGACCCCCGCGGTTCGCCCGCCCGCGCCCGGGCCCGCCATCCCGGGGCGATCCCCCCGCCCCGCCGCCCCAGGCGACGCGGCCTTTTGTCTCGGGTTAGCGCGCGGCTCCGGCGATTCGTCCGCCGGATTCGCAGCCCGAGGGGCGGCACGCCTGTGCCGCCCGGGATCGGTCAATCGGTGAACGTGCAAAGCGGGGGTGGAGAGGGAGAAGGCACAGGATTGAGGCAATGTTACGTAAAGTAACACCGCACGATGGGATCGCCGAGGGCCGGATTTGCCATAACTTCTTCCGGGTAGGCGATTTGTGCGGATCTTGAAAGTGTGGCGCGGGATTTGCTTATACACCCTCTGCCGTGGCTCCGGTCCCCCGGCGGAGTGGGAAAGGGCTGCGCCGGGGGGCGCGGGGCGCGGCAAAACACCGGCCGGTCAGGGTCGTGGGGCGCTCCCGGCGCGCGCGGCGCGCCGCGGGAGATAGGGAGAGGGTGCGTCCCGTCCCCCCTCCGCGCCTGCCCCGCCCTGATGGGGGCGGGGTGTCGGCGGAGAGAGAACGGCGCTAGGGATGCCGTTCGAGCAAACGCCCGATCCTGGCATGTGCGGCAGATCGGCCCTTGTGACAACATTTCTGTCTCCCAAGGGGCGTGGCTGATACCCCAATCCATCGGGTTTCGGATGACTTTCTATTGAGCCCAAAGTGCGGGGTAACTTGAGAAACGGCGGCGCGCTCGTCGGGCATCCGGCCCTCGATCGGGGAGACGGCGGCCGGCGCGGGGCCGGGCGCAGCATGGGAGGTGGGCGCGCCCGGGGCCGGCGCGGCGAGGTCGCACGCACGAGGACGCCAGGGACGCCGGTGCGCGACGACGGACACGAGATCCTCCCCCTAGTCCGAAGTCCACCCCGCCTGCGCCCGGGCCTGTTTGAACAAGTCGATCGTCTGCGGAGAGACGAACCCTTCCTGGTAGATCTCGAGGTTGAAGATCGGGACGTTCCGGCGCTCGGCGAACCGCTTGAGGAGGTCCGCGAGCTGCGGGGCGCTCCACGGCGGGCGGCCGATCTCGAGATCCTTCCCGCCATGGACCCAGTCCTGCTCCGTGACGAGCGTGGCGGCCGCCTGGAGGCCCCGGTACGGCCCGCCCGCGTATCGTCCATCGCCGCCGGCGGCCAGCATGCCGCGGCCGGTCGCGTCCCCGTCCCCCTCGCCGCAGTGGTAATCCTGGAACTCCGTGGCGGGCGGCAGCTCCCAGGCGTTGAACGCGACGAGGCGCGCGGGGTTGCCGGCCCGCGCGGCCGCCAGCAGCCGCTCCCACGGCGCGCGGCGGTAGTAGTAGCTCGTCGTCCCGTCGTCGAACCACCAGCCGGCCAGTTTGTCCCGGTAGCGCTCGCCGGCCTCGCGGATGATCTTCTCCCAGTTGCCGAAGAGACGGCTCGTGTCGGTTTCCCAGAAGCCGCACGCCTGGAGCCAGGCGTGGTCGGGGACGGCGCCGAGGTGATAATAAAGGAACAGCCGGATGCCGCGTTTCCCGAGGGCGTCCGCCAGGTCGGCCACGAGGTCCCGCCGGCTCGTCCGGCCGGGGAGGATCGCGTCAAGCGACTGGAGCGGTGCGGGGAAATACTGGAACGCGTGGGAGGCGGTGAACACGAGGAAGCCGGCGCCGCCGTCCTTCACCTGGTCGGCGAGCGCCCCGACGTCGAAGTCCCGGACGGCCTGTTCGTACGGCTTCGCGTCGCCGCGGCGCGGCATGGACTGGCTCGTCCAGTGGACCATGAAGCCGTAGCGCGCCGCCCGGAACCAGCGCGTGTCGGCGCGCGCGCGGAGGGCGGCGGCGTGGAGGCGGTCCCGCACCGCGGGGCGCACCAGCTCGACGGACATCACCCGGGCCAGGAACGGCCCCGCCCCCTCCGCCGGCGCCAGGCGGAGCGCGATCTCCTGCGCGCCCGCGGCGAGCCGCAGCGTCCCTTCCAGGTCCACGCGGTTCCACGGCCACGGGGAGGGCGGGATCCTTCCTGCGACGCGGACCGGGCCGGAGGACACCTCGGCCCTCAGCGGCCGGTTCTGCTGTTCCGAGACCAGCACGCGGACCGCATAATCGTCCGCCGCAGGGACCGTCACCGTCCACGCCGCGGACTGGTCGGCGCGCGACCACGCCTGCAGGAAGAACTTCCCGTGGCCGCCGGGCTGGAAGGGCGCCAGGTCCCCGGAGCGCCTCGCGTCGACCGCCATGAGGACGTTGATGTCGTCGGGGTGGACGCGGAAGTCCGGTGTGAAGACGTCCGCCGCCTGCGCGGCGGGGAGGAGGGCGAGGGCGGCGGACAGCGCGGCGAGTCCGCGCCGGGCAACGCCGGGACGCCGGGGCCGCCGGGGCGCGCCTCGGATCGCAGCACGTCGATGCAGCATGGCGGGCATCCCGGACCGAAGCGGTCACCCCGTACATGGCGGGACCCGGCGCGGCTGCCGCCCGCCGCGCCGGTTTCCGCACGGCAAGCCCGTCCCGTCCCGCCGATCAGATCAGCCAGGCCTTTCGCCACTCGGATTTGACGAACGGCGCGGACTCGGGGACGCCGGGGGACTTCATCGCCTCGCCGTCCCAGTCGAGCTTCCTGCCGGTGCGGATGGCGACGACGCCGGCGAGAGTGATCTCGGTGACGTGGCCGCCGGTGTCGAAGTCGGAGAACGGCTTCGGACCGCCCTTGCACGCCTGGACCCACTCCTGCATGTGGCTCCGGCCGCGGGGGAGGGACGCGGGGACGGACTTCGTGGCCTCGTGGCCCGTCACCTTGACCAGTTTCTCCTCGCCCTGGAGCTTGATGTGGCAGTCGTCGTTCCAGGGGTTGGTCCAGACGACCCCCTGCCCGCCGACGATCAGGCAGCCGTGCTGGGGGACCTTCTTCTGGAGCGCGACGACATCCTGGAGCCGGTCGTCGGCGGGCCGCTCGCCGCCGTCGTACCAGTAGAGGGTGACGGGCGGCTTTTCGCCGCGGGCGGGGAACTGGTAGGTGACGCGGCACTGCTTCGGGGAGGACGGCTTGGCGAGCGCCTCGCCCGTCACGTCGATGGAGGTCGGGTAGGTCAGGTCGAGGGCGCGGTGGGGGAGATTGAAGATGTGGCAGCCGAAGTCCGCGAGGATGCCGTTGCCGAAGTCGTACCAGTCGCGCCATTTGAAAGGGTGGTAGAGACCCTTCTTGTAGGGGCGGACGGGGGCCGGGCCGATCCAGCAGTCCCAGTTGAAGCCGGCCGGGAGGGGGTCCTCCCCGGGCGGGATGTCCGTGCCGGGGCCGCTGTTGCCGAGCCAGGCGTGGATCTCGCGGACCTCGCCGAGGGCGCCGGCGCGGATCAGCTCGAGGGCGCGGCGCAGCGAGGGGCTGGCGCTCCCCTGGTTGCCCATCTGGGTGGAGACCTTCGACGCGCGGGCCAACTCGCGCAGCGCGCGCGCCTCGGCGACGGTGTGGGTCAGCGGCTTCTCGCAGTAGACGTGCTTGCCCGCCTTCAGGGCCCAGGTGCAAAGCGGCGCGTGCCAGTGGTCGGGCGTGGCGATGAGGACCGCGTCGAAGGTCTTGACGTCGTCGAAGAGCCGGCGGTGGTCCGCATAGTCCTTGGCCCCGGCGGTCGCGGCGGCGGCCTCCTTCCGCGCGATCCCGAGCATCGTCTCGTCGGGGTCGCAGAGGGCGACGACGCGCATCCCGGCGCCGGCGGCCTGCTTCATGTCGTGGCGCCCCTGGCCGCCGAGGCCGATGACGGCGAGGCGCGGCTTGTCGTCGGCCTCCTCGCCGCGGAGGACCAGCGGGCCGGCCAGCGCCGCCGAGCCGGCGGCGAGCGACGAGGCCTTCAGGAAGCCGCGGCGGGAAACAGGGAGCGGCGGGGTCGCGCGCGTCTCGGACATGGTCGTTCCTCCGGAAAGGAAGTTTCGCGCCGTCATTCCGGAACACCCTTCGCGCATGACGGGGGGATGTTGTCAACCCCGGGGGCCGCTCAAGTTACCCCACACTTTTGGCTCAACAGAAAGTCATCTGAACCCCGATGGATTGGGGGTCCGCCACACCCCCTGGGAGACCGAGGGGGTTTCATGGGCCGATCTGCAGCGCATGCCAGGATCGGTTGTTTGCTCGAACGGCATCCATCCTTCGCGCCGTTCTCCCCACAGGCACCTCCCCCCCTGCCGACACCCCGCCCCCATCAGGCTTTCCATTACCCACAACTCCGAGGCCCCGCGTGTTTGAGCCAAGTTCGGTGGTCGGATGACCGATAAAAGAGAACAGAGCCACCAAGGGGCGGGTGACCAGATTTGCTTTCCGGAGGACGGCCATGGCAGCCGGCTTTTTCCCCCGATACCG